>Ga0210407_10000049_pt1 | contig 161655 bp, 118 predicted proteins | sample IncBWC27MmetaG_FD_150860 | JGI IMG/M metagenome (GOLD analysis project Ga0210407, IMG submission 150860) | Forest soil microbial communities from Barre Woods Harvard Forest LTER site, Petersham, Massachusetts, United States - Inc-BW-C-27-M | ecosystem: Environmental > Terrestrial > Soil >...
ACCAATCTGCTCGCCGCCTCCCCCGATGCCCACCGCGCCGATCATCTGCCCGTCGACAACGATCGGAACGCCGCCCGCGTTAGAGAAGAGGTTGAAGTATGTGGTTTGCCGCGGCGTCATCGCCGGATTGTTCTTGAGGTTCGCATTGATAGCGGACGTGGGCTGTCGCGTCTTGAGCGATGTCTGCGCTTTCAGTAGCGCCGTCCGGATGTTGTTGTACGCTTGACCATCCATGCGCTCCATGTGCACAAATTCGCCGGCATTGTCGAGGACGTAGATCGAGGCCGATCCATCCTTTGATGCCGCCCAGTCTCGGCAGCCGCGTGCGATCTTTTTCGCAGCCGCAAGTGAAATTTGATTGCCGTCAAAAACATTGGCAGCGGCCTTGCCCGTCAACACATAATCCGCCGGTAAAGCCGACTTTGGCGCCATAGTTGGGGTAAGCTTCGGAACCGGCAGCTTTTTGGCGTTAGGGTCCTGGCGCGGCGCAACATCTTCGGCAAGAGGCGGCACTGAATCACCCAATACTTGCTGAAGCGCCTTGTGCCCGCAAATCTCATCGCTCCATACCGGCGGACGCGGTGCCGACCCGCCCACCCCGACGAACCCGATGATTTGTTTGTTCACTACGATCGGCAGTCCACCCGAATTCGCAAATTCGCCGATTTGAATGAACTGGAGTTCCGACATCGGATCCTGGATTGCCCGGTTCATCAGGAGCTTGCTTGGCGCGCGCGTCGCCAGTGCTGCCCGCGCCTTCATCTCAGCCGTGATAATGTTCAGATATCCTTGCCCATCCATGCGATCGAAATAGACATGGTTACCAGCGCTATCGAGTACGATGATGCTGATCTGCACACCTTGCGACGTTGCAGCCTGCTCGCAGGACTCCGCGATGCGTTCCGCGGTGGCCAGATTGATCGTCCTGAAATCCTGAATCTTTTCCGCCGCTTTACCGGTCACCAGATATTGCTCTGGAACGTTCTGGGCCTGTGCCACTCCAACCGCAAGCACTCCAGCCAAAGCCAACCCGAAACACGACACGAACCGCCACGCTCGAACTCCCATTTGACGTCACCCCCGTTTCTTTGTGTTTGAACTGATCGATGAGTCTGATTCCCGTGAATCTGTTCCTAGCCTATCTCGGCACGTCTAATTGTCGTCGCCGCCGAGCGCGGTGATGACCTGACCGTTCGCCAATTGAATCTTCAGCACGCGGATGAGGTTGCTCCCGTTCTTGGCGCGATTGCCAATCAGTGTAATCTGCTCGCCCGGCTTGAACATTTCCTTTGTCCATCCCCGCCTGCGCAATGTCCCCGGGGTAGTGAATTCGCCGTCCCATTTCGTGACTTTGCCAGGGTCGTCGGTCACGTCCAGAAACAGCTGGCAATGCGGGTTGATGAAATCGAACTCCACGATCGTTCCCTTGACCGTGATCTGGGACGTCTCGTATCCCGCCGCTCCGTGGTGCGCAAAGGCCGGGCCTGTCAGCAGAAGGACAACCGCCGAAACAAACAAAACCACAAACCGTTTCAGAGTCATATCTCTGCCTCCTTCGCGTGTTCAGGTTGGCCAGCCCTGGTTGATTCACTTTACCGGCACAAACTTCTGAATCCTTTCACCAGTCGTAACCTCTCCCGTGTATATGTTTCCATGAGAGTCTGCGGTGGCGACGTGCAGCGTATGGAATTGACCGGGCAGATGTCCAGCATGTCCAAACCGGCCCGCCACGGACCCATCGTTCCGATTCAGGATCCATACAACGCTGTTCATCATATCCGCGACGTAAAGGTACTTCTGTTGAGGGTCAGGCGAGAAATTTATCGATCCCGCGGTATTGTTGCCGCTGTTGTTGGCCACGAAAAATTCCTTCAAGTATTTCCCCTGCTTCGTAAATACCTGGATTCTGTCGCCGCCGCGGTCGCAAACGTAGACCAGCCCATCGTTCGAAATGTGCACGCAGTGAACCGGCTCTCGGAATTGTTTTGCCGGCGGCGCTCCGGGAACGCGCGGCGGCAGAGGGTCATTATCAATTTGATCTAGGGGAATGCCGTAGGCCCCCCAACCGCGTTTGAATGCGCCCGTCTCGGAGTCGTATACGATCAGCCGCTTATTGAGATATCCGTCCGCTATGTACATCTCATGTGCGGCTTCATCCAGCTCCGCCGCCGCGACACCGCGCAAGAGAAGGCTCGTTTGCTGATTATCCTGCTTTTGCTGCTCCTGTTGCTCGAGCGCGGGGCCGCGGTGCCCAAAATCGGCGATGAACTTTCCATCGGCGCTAAATTTGAGCAATGAGTCGCCCGACCGCGCTCCTCCCAGCCAAACGTTACCTTCCTTATCTACGAAGATGGTATGTTCGGAACCGGGCCATCCGGGTGCGTAATTTGGCCCGCCCCAGGATCGAAGCAGGTCCCCTTCGGAGTTGAATTCGAGAACTGCAGGCGGCGGCACGCAGCATTCAGCAGTCGACGGAATCAAAGTCGCGAAATTCATGGTCTTGTCCAAGTCCCGTGGGCGGTTGAGTACCCATACGTTGTCGTTCTTGTCCACAAACATTCCTGTGACGCCCATGATTGTCCAGTTCTGGGGCAGTGGCTTCGGCCAATTGCCGTCCACCTTGTAAGCCGGCGCATCCTGCGCACGCACTCCCGTAGAAATGCTCAGCACGAGACTCGCACATAGTCCGACGGCCAGAGTGAACGTCATCATCAGGTGTTTTTTGATACGCATTTGAATGCTCCTCTCCGGTGCCGCCTGATCGCCGGACGCCGCGGAAGACTCATATCGTTTTGCAAAGCCATTTCTTAATTGAGCCCGAATCCCACCGAGGACAGCTGGTTGCTAGGAAGGACGATACCACTGCTGCGCCGGTTTCAGTTTTCTACAATTTCAGTTTGCGAGCGGCCCTAATGATTCGCAAAAACGAATTCATTGTGTCCGGGTCCGGAGAAGAGTAGGATGCCCGAAACCTGGGCAAAATTCCGTCGAGGGGTTTTCAAGTGTCCACTTATTCCTGCCCTTCTCTAGGTGCGGTGCTGCTGACTTTCATTTCGGTCAGTCTGCTGTGTGGTCAATCGAATACGTCGAATAGTGCTGCGCCTCAGGCGCCCGGTTCCGCGCCGGACTTTTCCGGCGTTTGGACCCGTCGCGGTGGCACCGACACGCGATACATGATCTACGGATTTTCCGGGGATGAGCTGCCAATGACACCCTGGGCCCTCGACAGATACAGAGCCAACAAGCCCTCTTTCGGCCCGCGCATGGTCACGGATACGAACGATCCCACTTACGACTGTTATCTTCCGGGAATTCCCCGAATCTACGTTCATCCCGCGGCGTTCGAATTCATTCAAACGCCCGGACGCGTCATTCAGTATTTCGAATACGACGGGTTCGTCCGGCAAATCTGGACCGATGGCCGCCCTCATCTCAAGATTGAAGATTCCGGCGAGCTCCTCTGGATGGGCGATTCGATCGGGCGTTGGGAGGGAGACACGCTCGTCGTCGATACGACGAATTTTAACGACAAGACCTGGCTCGATCGCGCGGGCCATCCTCATTCCGACGAGTTGCACCTGACTGAGCGCATTCGGCGCGTGGACAGGAACAGCTTGCAGATCGACATGACGATAGAAGACCCGAAGGCCTATACGAAACCAATTAAAGCGCTGATCAACTATCAACTGCGGGCCGATTGGCATATTCTGGAACACGCCTGCACCGATTTCCCTAGGCCAACACCTTAGGCTTTCGTTTGAGGTACAACGCAGCACGCCCCCGCGATCCGGCCCAATCTGGGTATCCCTGGATGTTCGAGAGAAACGGGGCGGAAAGCCTCCGTCTAAATCCGACTGAGGCGTGCGGACGGCACCGTGTCGAGGGAGGACGAACTGAGGAGAGACTGGCTGCGGCTAGGCAAATCCGCTTAGTAACGGTGTTAACAGAGGCATGACTTCAGTTGTCGCCGCCGCTTGTCGAGATTTCCTCGCCATTTTTCATAATCTTGCGAATCGCCATTGCGGCTGCCCCGCTCTTTAGCGCCGCTCCACTCATCGTAAGTCCGTCGCCCACTTTGATCGTGTCCTTAGTTCAGTCCACCCGAGAAAGATGATTGGGGCTTGTGAGTTCGCCCTGCCATTTCTCGATTTTCCCTGTCGCGGGATCCTTGACGTCCATGCCGATGATGACATGAGGATTGGTAAATTCAAATTCCGTGACAGTCCCCGTCACCGTTGTCATTTTTGATGTATCGTAGGCCGCGCCGCCGTGATGCGCGAAGGCGGCACCGGGCAGAACTGAAAAAACGACCCACGCCGTGAGACACGCCACCAAATTATTTCGCATGACCACCTCCCCGTGTTGGACGCGATTCTGGCATTCTTCGCTTTGTCCGTCAATCATCAGTGCACTTCATACATTGTGTGAGCCGCGGTCGCGGGAAAGATGTGGATATCTCGGCGATTCTCATCGCCCATCGTCTCACGGCCTCATAAGTTCGGTTCTCGGAAACTAGCCGACGCACTCAAGTAGGTTTGGACAGCACCAGCAGGGCCTGTGACGCCACAGTGACGAGAGAACATACAAATCGGGGGATAGAGAGGGAACACGGGAGCAATCCCAATTTCCGAAACCCGCGTCGGACGCACTCACGCGCAATTTAGGGATAATCAGAGTAGTTACTTACGCGAGCTTGAAAACCGTTGGGCCCGAAAGGGTCCCGGGGGTTCGAATCCCTCCCCCTCCGCCACGCAGTCATCGAGTATCTTTCTCTGTAACGTTGTTCCGCTGAAATAGTGCCATTTGGCGGCATAAAGGGCATTTGTGTATCTCTGAAGGGGCTCAGAGATTCTCCGAAAGGTGGGGAATGGCCAGTAATAAGGCCTGATTTCTCTGATGCCCAGTGAAGGAGGGCCATTTCAAAACACGAGCGGTCCTGAGAGTCCGAATGCTACAGCGGCGTTCGTTCCAACTGCCGGATGCGCCGGTCCTTCTCGGTTTCCGCCGCGGCAGCGCTTCTCCCCCCCAAGAGCTGCTCCGTGACGCCGGCACGTCTCCGAGATGTTCCCGCTCTTCATGCCTTCCTGTGCAATCTGCCACGTTTCTTCCGGGGATCGATCTACGCGTGGTTTCCTGCCCATGTTGCCTCCTGTGTGGAGACCCTGAATTCATACCCAATTCGGCAGTCTAGTTTGAGCGGGATGCCATACACCGCAGAACCGGTAGCCGCAGAGGAGGTGGCCTAATGGCAAAAACACGCGCAAGCGTCTTTGCCGAGTCTTCCGATCTCGATCTCAGCGGATTCAAGCCTAAGGCCAAACCCGAAACGAGGGCACCAGCCGCCGAAGCTGTGAAGGCCTCCCAGATATGATTTCCTCGATTTCGAAAATGAATTCTGCGACGAGGTTAAACGCCCCCAACGACGAATTAAGGGCCCCTACCAGATTAATGTAAGAGTATTCAGAAGCAATCCCGTGCCTGGACATAGTGAGGGCCTAACGAACGGCTTCGTCGGAATCTGGCTATCACAGAGCCTCGGAGGCCCGTTTTCGTGTCTGTAAATATTTGGATTTTGCAAGACGCCTAGCGCCGGCGGGGCCCCAACAATCACTTGAGAAAAAAGGGGGCGCATTGGAGGGCCGCTGCGCCCCGCAGTATCGACCCGGTCTTTGGATCAAGCATTCCCGCCTGCTCCAATATAGTTCCGTTTTCAGAACTGCAACGTTTCGATATCTTTTCCACAGCATTTAAAATAACGGATGAATATTAACTTGACACAATTGGAATGTCTTAGTAAAAAATATCACTTCGATAACAAAAGCAAAACGCAATCCAACCCGCGTTTTGCTGCAGACTCTTTGTCGCTCTAAAAAGCGCTGGAAATCGTTCTGGTATTGGTGTGTGTCGACGAAATGCGGAGGTGGGTCATGAACACGAGAATGGTCATGATGTTTTTGGCTGTCGCAGTATTCCTTTCTCCCCTTAGTATGCCGCCCGCGCATGCTCAGTCAATCAGCTGTATCGGGCCATTTTATTGCAGCTGGTATTCATTTGACAGCGGGTGTGTTCCGAGGCCCCCAGAAAACGCCTTCACTTGTGAGTCCAACGGTCCTTGGGCGCAAGTTTGTTCGTACATGACCACCTCGTGCGCACCCCCACCGTGTAACTGTGGAGAGAAAGCGGGGCGTGGCGGAAATCCGGTCAGTTTCGGTACCGGCAATACCTACATTTCTGCCTCCGACCTGAGGGTTCCCGGACTATCGAGAGGCTTGGAATTGACGAGGACATGGAACAGTATTTGGACCCCCCGCGATCCTCCGACTTCGGTTGGCCTATTCGGGCCCAATTGGAAATCCACCTACGAAGAACGGATTTACGTTGGCAGCGACAATTACATGAAGTACATGCGTGGCGACGGGGACGTGTGGTCATTTGCGTACGCGGGGGGGCTATACGCTCAGGTTTCACCGGCGAATGCATTGGCAGCCATGGCTCTGGACGGCGGCAGTAGGACGTGGACTCTGGGATTCCAGAACGGGGAATACAGGACGTTTAACTATTTGACCGGACTGCTGACCTCAATTGTCGATCGCAATGGAAATATTACTCAGTTGACGTACGATTCCTCGAACCGGCTCGTCACTGTCGCGGATCCTGGCGGTCGTCACCTTTATTTTGGTTATGCCAACAATTCGAGCTACCTGGTCACGAGTGTGACGTCCGACGTTGGGATCTCCCTTTCTTACTCCTACGACTCGAGCGGCCGCTTAGTTCAGGTTACAAATCCAGATTCAACCACCGTTTCCTACGTTTACGACGGCAACTCCATGATCACGGCCGTCAAAGACTCGAACGGAACAACCCTCGAGTCGCATACCTATGACAGTTGTGGGAGGGGACTGTCGAGTTCAAGGGCGGGCGGAGCCGAAAGCCTCACCCTCAGTTATGACCAGCCGTGCTGGAGCGCGGCGCCCGCGCAGTACCAATACTACGGCTACTGATTCATCCTTCGATTCTTTCGAATCGTGTGTCTTCTGGTGAAGAACCTGGGAGGGTAGTTCTTATGAATGCGGGCGCCCATCTTGACTGGAAGTGGACGGTTCGTTACGGCCTATTTGTGCTCTGCCTGTTGCCTCTTGCAACTCCTGCACCGGCGCAAACGTGGTCCAACGGATACACGGGGCGACGCGTAATCACGATCGACCATACAAAAGTCCCCAATACAGATCAGTCCAATTTCCCCCTCCTAGTCTCAGGAACATACTCGGATCTGGCCACGACGAGTAACGGCGGCAACGTCACAAGCGCCACTGGCTACGACATCATTTTCACCTCGGATGCCGCAGGATCGACCCTCCTTGCTTTTGAGAGAGAGGGCTACAGTTCCACCACCGGCTCTGTGAATTTCTGGGTCAAAGTTCCGCTTCTATCCCATACAACCGACACCGCGATTTATATGTTTTATGGAAATTCTGCGGTGACTACCGATCAGTCCAACGCGGTAGCCGTCTGGGACAGCAACTACAAAGGCGTTTGGCATCTCGATCAGACACCGAACGGCTCCGGTTCAATACTCGACTCGACGAGCAACGGGTATAACGGAACTCCCGCCAGTTCTGGGATCGCATTCTCTTCAGCCGGGATCGCTGGCGGCTCCTTGAACTTTGACGGCGTTTCCAACGGTAACGACGTGACGTTCAGTTCGTCGGCTCCAGGCGGGCCGCCAATTACCGCTTCCATCTGGATCGAGACGAAGGGTTTGAACTCTAACGCCCAGAGCCAGATCTTGGCTAAATTTCAGTGGTCTTCCAGCGGTTGGGGAATTTACGACGATGGCCAATACGATGCAAATGTGTTCTTGCGTCCGTACCCCAATTACAACAACATCGTCGATATTCCGCGTTCAACCATAAACAATGGCGTTTGGCACTATTTGACGGCGACGATCGATGTCAGCAACACGCTTCGTTTCTATTTGGACGGTTCTCAGTATGGAACCACGACAACCAGTTCCATCACGGCAGATACGACAGACCCACTTGTTATTGGGGGTTTTGGTGGGAACGCAGGTGGCGGACTGCTCACCGAGGCACGCGTTTCAAACACGGTCCGTTCCGCGGACTGGATCGCGACGGAGTACAACAATCAGAGTAGCCCTGCCAGTTTCTACCGAATGGGTGGACCCTCTGGTCCCCAAGAGAATTGGTCCAATGGATACGGTTATCGTCGAGTGATCGTCATCGACCATACGAAAGTTTCCAACTCCGACCAAACGAATTTCCCGGTACTGATTGCGGGAACTTTCCCGGATATGGCGACGGCGAGTAATGGGGGCAACGTCACGAACTCGAACGGATACGACATTCTCGTGACGAGTGACGCAAGCGGTACGACTCCACTCGCCTATGATCGCGACACGTACAACCCTGCAACGGGAGCTTTTGATTTCTGGGTCAAGGTTCCTACCTTGTCGCACACAACCGATACAGTGGTCTATGTTTTTTATGGCAATTCCGCGGTCACGACGGATCAATCGAACAAGACTGCCGTATGGGACAGCAACTATCTGGCGGTTTGGCATCTCGGAGAAGCTTCTGGGCAGCAAAACGACTCAACGAGCAACGGAAACAATTCAACCGCGGTCAGCGTGACCGCCGAAGGAACAGCTACCGGCCAGATCGGTGGCGCGGACCAATTCAACGCAAATCATCCTGACCACGTCGATTTGCCAAATATGCAGTTAGCATCGGCCTTCACGCTGGAGTTGTGGATGAATCCGACCTCCGTCGTGGACTACGAACGCATCTTCGCAAAGGCCTACTCGAGTAACACCGCGCCCTGGGACGATTATTGGATTAACTTCAATACCGCCGCGTCAGGGACCATCGGCATTGGGTTCGACAGTGCGGGCACGGCTGTGGGCGTCGGTTCGAACTCCGCAATTCCACTCGGTCAGTGGACCCACGTCGTTGGAACCTACGACGGTTCTACCATGCGGATTTACCTAAATGGAGTTCAAGATAACAGCGGCGCGATTACAGGCACCGTGGCTACCATCTCAGAACCCACCGAAATCGGCTACAACAGTCAGTACGGACCGCAATCCTTTACCGGGAGTCTCGATGAGATCAGGATGAGTTCGAGCGCCCGCTCTGCGGATTGGATCGCCACGGAATACAACAATCAGAGCAGCCCGTGGTCCTTCAGCCACGTAGGTATGGCGAACGGGCCGATGATCTCAAGTGTCTCACCTACCTCGGGGACCGTGGGAACGACAGTCACCGTCAGCGGAAGCAATTTCGGAACGGTACAGGGCAACAGTTCGGTTACTTTTAACGGGACTCCGGCGGCCGTCTCCAGTTGGAGCGATACTCAGGTCGTCGCTTCGGTGCCCAGTGGCGCGATGCCTGGGGACATCGTCGTTACAAGCATGGGAGTGCAGAGCAATGGCGTTTTCTTCATGGTGCCTACATCATGGTCGAATGGCTATTCCTACAGGCGCGCCATCACGATCGATCACACGCGGGTGCCGAATACCGATCAGAAAAATTTCCCATTTCTGATTTCGGGGACCTTTCCCTATTTGGCGGCGAGCGCGAGCGGCGGCGATATCTTGAACGCGAGTGGCTACGACATCATCTTCACTTCCGACGCGGCTGGCACGCATCCACTACCGTATGAGCGGGAAACCTACACTCCGACGACCGGAGCGATGCAAGCCTGGGTCCAACTCCCCACCGTCTCTCACACGTCTGACACCATCGCTTATATGTTCTACGGGAACTCAGGAATTACCACCGACCAATCCAACAGAACGGCGGTTTGGGACAGCAACTACAAAGGAGTCTGGCACCTGGCGAATGGGACGACGTTGTCTGCCACAGATTCCACGAGCAACGGAAATAACGGAACGCTCGTGAATGCCCCCACGGCTGTCGCCGGCCAAATTGATGGCGCTGCCAATTTCAACGCCTCCAACTCGCAATACATATCCGTCCCGGATAGTTCCGGCCTTAAACCCACGAGCTTAACATTCTCCTTTTGGATGAAGGAGTCTGGGAATCAGCAGCAATGGGCCCACACTCTGCTTAAGGGAGCAGGTTCGAGCACACCTTACGGTGCCTATTTTTTCCAGCTGAATGAGTCCAATTCCGACAGCAGCGAAGGTTCGCTCTATGTGGGCACCACGGACGGTGTTCCCAACCCGATCACGTATCCGAGTGGGTCGTTTGCGAACAACGGCTGGTACTACATCGTTGGCACGTTTGATTCGTCGACGGACCTGCTAACGGGCTATAAGAACGGCCAAACTATCGGAAAGACGAAAACCTCTATAGGAACTCTTTCCTACGACACCACGGGATTGTCGTTTGGTCGGGAGGTCACCTACGGTCAGTATTTCAACGGGGCTTTGGACGAAGTCCGCGTGTCCAGCATCCCTCGCTCAGCCGATTGGGTCACTGCGGAATACAACAATCAGAGCAGCCCATCCACGTTTTACAACATCGGATCCGCGTACACTTCCAGTAGTGTGGTAACTCCAACGGTCCTCGCGCTGTCACCCGCATCGGGCATTGTGGGAACCTCGGTCACCATCACAGGCTCGGACCTTGGAGCGACGCAAGGCAGCAGCATCGTGACGTTTAACGGAGCGACCACAACTCCGACTTCGTGGAGTTCGACGATTATCCTGGCCCCCGTGCCGACTGGCGCATCAACCGGACCGGTTGAAGTAAATGTTTCCGGCGTCTCGAGTGACGGCGCGGCGTTTACGGTTGTCCCCGTGATCAGCTCGACTTCCGGCACTACGTGCGCCATCGGCGCGCAGCTGGGGATTTTCGGGACAGGTTTCGGTCCGACGCAAGGGAGCAGTCAGGTAACACTCAATGGCTCGGCTGTGACGGTGACTTTCTGGAGCGCCACGTCGATCTCCATAACAATCCCGACGGGCGCGACTTCAGGTTCACTGCTGGTATCGACAGGCGCGGGCAACAACAGCAACTCCGTGTACGTGACGATTACGCCCTATCCGCTGCCCACGGATTGGCTCGACCAGGATGTCGGCAACGTGGGTTCAACGGGAAGCGGCACCTATTCGGGCGGGCAATTCACCGTCAGCGGCGGAGGAGGATTCGGCAGCAATGGCGACGCGTTCCACTTCGTCTACCAGAACCTGTCCGGGGATGGCTCGATCGTCGCGCGACTGCTTAGCGCTCAGGGAGGCCAATTCCCAATGGTCGGGTTGATGATACGGGAGACGATGAGCCCGACCTCTACCGACGCGATGATCAACTTTATCCCGAACCAGTTCTACTTTAGCTACCGTACGACCACCGGCGGAGGTGGGTCACAGCAGACCCTTTTTGCGACGCCCGCAGTGCCGTATTGGATGAAGCTGGTTCGGACCGGAAATACCTTCAGCGCTTATTGGTCGCAAAACGCAGTGGATTGGACGCAAGTCGGTTCGAGCGTAACGATCAATATGGCCTCGAACGTCTACGTCGGCCTCTTTGCCGCTGGATCGACGGGTGTCTTTGATAGCATTTCCCTCAGTTCCACTGCTATCGCGGCGCCCGTCATTTCCGGACTCTCGAATACAACCGGAGCGGTAGGAAGCCAGATCGTCATTTCGGGCGCTAATTTTGGTACATCTCAGGGTGATGGCGAAGTGATCCTGAATGACGTTTCCATTCCGGTGAATTCGTGGAGCGCCTCATCGATCACGGTCACGATTCCTGCGGGCGCAGCTTCGGGTTTGATGGAGGTGCTTGCTCCTCCGAGCTTGAACGCGAGCAACCCGGTCGAATTTGGGGTTACTTCTCACCCCTTGCCAACGGGCTGGTTCGATCAGGACGTTGGAGCCGTCGTTACGGCCGGAACCGCTACGTATTCCAATGGCCTCTTCACAGTACAGGGTGCGGGCCAGGAAATTGGAGGATCTGCGGACGCATTCCACTTTGTCTACCAGCCACTCAGCGGCGACGGGAGTATCGTCGCCCGGCTGGTCAGTCTGCAGAATGCCGGGACGTCCTACACTGCCGGCGTAATGATTCGCGAGACGATGTTGTCCGGGTCGACGTACGCCGACGTGAACTACACTAATAACGGCGGAAACGTCTACTACTTCCCCTTCGCTTATCGCACAACCACCGGCGGCAGTTCGGGAATCCAAGGTGGGCAGTATCAGACCCTACCCGCCTGGATCAAACTAACTCGCAGCGGCAATACGTTCACAGGTTACTCATCGCCTGACGGCGTCACGTGGGTCCAGTTGGGCAGCCAATCGATCACGATGGCCACGAACGTAAACATTGGACTTGACGTGAGTAGCGGCGGCACGTCCTATCTGGTCACCGCTACATTCGACAATGTTTCGGTCAGTTCGTCCGCAAATCCTGCTCCCACCATTACCAGTGTGTCCGCAACGACAGGGTCGGTCGGAAGCCAGATTACGATCACAGGCACAAATCTCGGATCGTCTCAAGGCGGGAGCGCGGTGTTGTTGAACGATCTGCCCATGACGGTCAACTCGTGGAGCAACACGTCGATCACGGTCACGATCGCTTCGGGAGCGGTGACGGGTTATCTGGGAGTCGCGGTCGCGCCCAACATGAACAGCAGCAACGCGGTTCTGTTTACGATCACGACCAACCCGTTGCCATCCGGGTGGCTCGATCAAGACGTCGGCACCGTGGGCATCGCGGGCAGCGCAACGTACTCGAACGGGACATTCACTGTTAACGGCGCGGGCTCAGGGATCGGGCAATCCGCGGACGCCTTCCACTTTGCCTACCAAACGCTGTCTGGAGACGGCTCCATCGTCGCGCGAATCGTCAACACGGGAGCGGTGTCTTCTATTGGGGTAATGGTCCGGTCGGATTTGACAGCCGGTGCCGTAAACGCGGCCGAAGTAGACTCGAATAATTACTACTACTGGAACTTCAATACGACGGACCGGCCGACCGCCGGCGGAAGCACAACGATTCAAAACGGATCCGGGGCGAGCCTGCCCTATTGGGTCATGCTCACTCGCAGCGGGAGCACGTTCACCGGCTACATGTCGCCGGACGGCGTCTATTGGACGCAAGTTGGCAACAGCGTAAGCATTTCCATGTCAACCGCCTACGTCGGCTTCGCGGTCACGAGCGGGACCACCTCTCAACTGGGGACCGGGTCCTTCGATAACGTGTCGGTCACTCAGCAGACGCCGTACCTCATCCCGAACATCTCTGGCGTCTCGCCAGATTCGGGCGGAATCGGGAATTCCGTTACCATCACGGGCACGAATTTCGGCAGCGTGCAAGGCAGCAGCTCCGTCTTTTTCAACGGCTCTACCGCTACATCAATCACAAGCTGGAGCACCACACAGATCATGGCCGCGGTACCGAGTTCCGCCTCCACAGGGCCGGTGACCGTCGTGGTGAACGGTCTCGGAAGCAACAAGAACAATGTCTACACCCTCTACAATCCGGTTATTTCCAGTGTGACGCCGCCCGCGGCCCCAGTCGGCGGCTCTGTTGTGATAACCGGAACTGGTTTCGGCACCTTGCTAGGGAATACCGGCGTCAGCTTCAACGGCTCTACTGCCTCTATACGGTATTGGAGCGAGACGAGCATCACGGCGGCCGTGCCCAACAACGCGATCAGCGGCCCGGTCACGGTCATCGAAGGTGGAGTCGCAAGCGCGGGAGTGCAATTCACAGTTCTCGAGCCGACGACGATTTCAGGGATCAGCCCAAGCTTCGGGCCGATCGGATCCTCGGTGGTGGTTACCGGGACCGGCTTCGGTCCCACGCAAAGCTCGAGCCTGGTGCATTTCTTCGGCGAGACGGCGATCACGATCACCAATTGGAGCGACACTTCGATTACGGCTGTTGTACCGGCGGGCATGACCTCAGGCCCCGTGTGGGTTTCCGTGGCGGGCAGTACGATCGAGGGCCCCGTCTTCACGTTGACCGCCAGAACCCATACCACCGATTCCCTCGGCAACACGTCGTACTACGATTCGGTGATCGCTGGCGCGAGCTGGGCGTCCCTGGATTCGCAAGGGTCCGGTTGCTCGACGTGCTCGATTCGCGGGAACACGCAAAGCACCTATGACGCAAATGGGAACGTGCTAACCGCAACCGACCCGGCGGGCCATACGACGACATACACGTACGACTCGTCGAATAACATGCTGTCCCAGTCGGCCCAACTCGACAGCACGCACACGGCCACGAACTCGTACACCTACAATGCGCTAAGCGAAGTGCTGACAGCAACCGATCCGCTCGGCAACGTCACCACGAATACTTATGACAACAACGGAAACCTGATCAGCGTCACTTCTCCTGCGCCGAATAGCAGCACGACGGCCAGCGTCACGCAGTTCGCCTACAACTCGCTAGGCGAGCTAACGACGATCACCGACCCGCTCAGCCACGTCACCACCATGACGTACACTGCGGCGGGCCTCGTCGCCACGATTACTGATGCGCAGAACAATGTCACCACCTACGGCTACGACGCCAGGGGCAACCGCACCTCCGTCACCGATGCGCTGAATCACGCGACATCGTTCACTTACGATGCGATGAGCCGACTGACGAGGATCACTTATCCCGACACGACGACCACACAGTTCGCCTACGATTCGCGCGGGCGGCGAACTTCGGTCACCGACCAGAACAACAAGACCACCAGCTACGCCTATGACGACGCCGACCGGCTCACCAGCGTCACCGACGCGGCGAGCCACGTCACGTACTACGCCTACGACACCGAGGACAACCTCACCAGCATCACCGACGCGAACAGCAACCAGACGGCGTTCACCTATGATGCGTTCGGCCGCGTGACGAAGACGAATTTCCCATCGTCGCTGAACGAGACCTACCAGTACGACGCCGAGAACAACCTGACCCAGAAGACCGACCGCAAGAACCAGACGATCCAATACCTCTACGATGCGCTGAACCGCCTGACGCAAAAGACGTATCCAGACACGACCACGGTGGACTACACCTACGATCTGGTCGGAAAAATCCAGCAGGTGAACGATCCGACCGGAACCTACGCCTTCGCCTATGACAACATGGGCCGCCTCATCGGCACGACGACGAGTTACAGCTTCCTCACCAGCCGCAACTTCACGAACGCCTATACCTACGACGCAGCGTCGAATCGCACGGGATTCACCGACCCGGAGAACGGCTCAACGGCCTACACCTACGACACGCTGAACCGGCTGACCTCGCTCGCTCCGCCGTCGGCCTTCGGCTCGGGCTCGTTCGGGTTCAGCTATGACGCGCTGTCCCGCCGCACGCAGATGACCCGCCCCAACAGCGTCACCACCAACTATGCGTACGACAATCTCTCGCGCCTGACCTCCATCCTGCACCAGCTGTCCGGGAGTACTATCGACGGCGCTGCGTACACGCTGGATAATGCTGGAAACAGGACCGCGAAGACGGACCAGTTGGCGGGGGTAACGTCGAACTACACCTATGACGCGATCTACCAGTTGACGCAAGTGACCCAGGCGAACAACACGACCGAGAGCTACAGCTACGACGCGGTGGGCAACCGCACCGCGTCGCTGGGCGTGAGTTCATACACGGCGAACGCGTCGAACGAGTTGACGGCGACCTCGAACGCCAGCTACACGTACGACAGCAACGGCAACACGCTGACCAAGACCGCAGGCTCAAACACGACGAGCTACACATGGAATTTCGAGAATCAGATGTCGAGCGTGACATTGCCAGGCAGCAGCGGGACGGTGACGTTCAAGTACGATCCGTTCGGTCGAAGAATCTACAAGTCTTCATCGAGCGCAACAAGCATTTTCGTCTACGATGAGGACACTCTAGTCGAAACGGTAAACTCGAGCGGTGTGGCGGTGTCTCGCTACATGTCGTCGAACGAAGTCGATGAACCCCTGGCGGAATCGGCTTCTGGCGCGACTAGCTTCTTCGAGGAAGACGGCCTCGGCTCTGTGTCCTCGTTAACTAACTCATCTGCCTCGGTTCTGAATTCCTATACGTACGATTCGTTCGGGAATTTGGTGCACTCCAGCGGGTCAGCTTCCAATCCCCTCGGATACACTGGTCGGGAGTTGGACTCCGAGACTGGTCTTTACTATTACCGCGCCAGGTATTACGACCCGACTTCCGGCAGATTTACCGGCGAGGATCCACTCCTGTTTGGTGGCGGCGGCTCGAATTTTTACTCCTATGTCGAAAACCAGGCTGTTGATGAAACGGATCCATTCGGCATGAGCCGCCACTGCAAGTATGGCAACTGCAAACGATGGCGTACTTTCGATCATCCGACGAATTCGGTAGTGTACACGCCTCCTGCAGGCTCACAAATCTGGGTCTCCTCGAGCGTGGACTGGTGCAAGGAATTCGCCGCCGCGCAGGCTCACCCTTTTTCGCTCTCGCACCCAATCGATTCAAAGAATTTTATAGCGGGAAACATCGGCACTTCAGGAACGTATGACTATCAGCGAGATCCGAGCAATCGCATCTTTTACTCAGATCTCGAAAATACTTCCAATTTTTCTGTCGGCGTGTTCTGGAGAGGAGTAGGTTTGCCGAGAGGGTTAGTTTACCCAGCGGGATTGGGATATGCAGTGTGGACGCACTCCAGCAATCTCTTCAAGAAGGGTCAGATTGGAACGTGGTCATACTGGTGGGGAGCTGGCTGGGACAGTGCAAACTCTGGAGCCTACGCAAAAGCAAATTGCGGCTGTAGTGCTCCTCAGTCGAAGCAATAAGATTGGAATTGAGGTTTGAATCTATGGCCCTCAACTTTGGCAAGCTCGCGCGATATTTTCTCCTACTCCTGTCAACTCTCATGATAGGTGTGGTCCTATATCTTTTCAGCGGACTGCTCCTTCCGATGGACTCGTTCGGGGAGGTAGGTGATAACTGTGTGAGGGTTGATTTTCCATCGGTGCAGAATTCCACTGGAGATGTCGCCACGTCTCACCGTATGGATTGCAGCTACGGCATTGCCCACGGAGGGGCGACTACATTCGTTTATGTTCATAAGCGTGATGCGGTTGATAGCAGAAGATCTCTTGTGTTTCGGTATGATAACCTTGGAGACTTTGCGCCTTTACAATTAGCATGGGATGATAGTTCGAAGCTTCGGATTTCGATATCCGAAGTCGGGGAGATCACAAAGCAGGTCGATTCTATCGGCGATACAAAGATTGATTACTCCATTGGTCGGGTAAAAGTTTCTAGCAAAGAAACTCTAAGTTGGAAAATACACGTTGCAGAAGTGTTGTTTGCTCTGCTAATTCTTTTGTCAGGAATTTTCGTTCTAACAGCAAGATCGCTTCGAAAATCTCGCGTCGTCCCAGCTGAGAACTCCGCACCAACTGAATAGGCGGATCGTCCGGGGAATCGGGTGGCGGGTGGCCCGGGCTTTGCAGTTGTGAGCTGCCCCTGGGTCCGCGGGCGGGTGGGCGCCGGTGCTCAATTTGATTTGGTGCGGACTTGGGCTGATTAGATGACGTTGTCGGCTCCTCCTTCCGAGTAGACTTGGGAGCGCTAACGACCAAGGCTCGGAAGAAAGGAGCCGAGCAATGAAGATTATAGGATGTGATTTTCACACGCGCTATCAGCAGATTGCCATGATGGATGAGGCGACCGGGGAGTTGATCGAGCGGCGGTTGGATCATGAGAGCGGAGAGGCCCAGGAGTTTTACCGCAATTTACAGGGTGCGGTACGCGTGAGTATCGAAGCGACGGGTCCGATTCGCTGGTTCGAACGCTTGCTGGCGTCACCTACTACGCCCATGACACCGAGAATAACCTCACCAGCATCACCGACGCGAACAGCAATCAGACGGCGTTCACCTACGATGCCTTCGGCCGCATGACGAAGACGAATTTCCGGTCCTATTCTGTCATTACGGTTCCGCGTGGTACAAAGTCAAGTAAATGCAAGTGCGGGAACTGGTAAGTGGGAGCATCGAATGAGAATTTATCGCTTCATCTCGATTAGTATGTTGCTTATTTTCTAGGGAACTCTGACCGCGAAACAGCGCTTTACAGCGCAGCAAGTCGTTTAGATATGTGAAGTCGGTCGATGTGGCAAAACTCGACTCGACCCTACCGTCTCAGCGCCTCGGTCCTTTATCGAGATGATCTGCGGCAATATGAGACATTAGCGCCGATGCGCTCGCCGGGAACCTCGTTTCCAGATCCTGAAAATGCCTATATTCACGCGGGACGTCTAGCACGCCAGGGTGTCCTCATGATACGTTTGCGGCCGATTCTGGTCGGAACACGGCGAATTCGGAAGTTACTACGGGCCCGAGCCCGCTTCTGGGACAAGATGGGGAATGTTGGCCATAGCGTCCTTTATCATTAATGATTCTGGATGCGAAATTCAGCATCAAAGGTGGCTGGTTGCCAATTCTCATCACCGCGAACAGGACCCGCCCGCGCTGCTAAGAGGTTACGAGCAAGTCGCGCGCTTGCTGCTGCCAATCCAACGGCAAGCCCGATTGGAGATTCTTGACGGTGAGATGACGTGCTCGCCGTCCCGACAGAATTGCTTCGGAGATGTCTGGGGAAAGTACCGCGCACTGAAGTATCTTCCTCACGTAGCGGCACTTAAAACCCATCCGCCGGGCTAGTTCCTCAACGTTGCTTGCTTCGCCCGAAATCAGCTGCTCATACCACGTGCGAGCACGCGCGACGGCCTTGACCAGCGAAGGAACTGGCCCACTAGTTTTCGAGCGATCATCCGGGGTGTGGATCTTCAGTTCAACCCCGCGCCGAACCGGCTGAAAATCGGCCGCGAGATCTATCACATCGGGCTTTCGATTATTTGACCCACGAAACCCATCGGGGCCATTGCCCGTCAATATTCCCACCATTTTTACCTTGTCTACTTCGATCCAAAGGCTTCTCTCACCTAAAGTCACGGTCTTCACCACCGCCCGAATGAATTCCCGCTGTTCGGTGGTCGCTTGCTCAGGCCATCTAACTGCCAAATCCTTGGCGCGTTGCAAGGCCAACTCAGCCTGTGGGGTCTTCTTGTTCCTGGTGAGGTACGTGTCAAAGGATCTGAGCAGCTGATGGATTTGGGTGGTCACCACAGCTTCCAGCTCCATAGCTGGATATCGAGCAATTCGTGGCCGATCACCACGGTTTTGAATTACCGCCTGCGAGGTGTAGTAGCGGTACCGCTTACCGTTCTTAACCGCATGCGTCGGTGTGAACCGGATACCGTCAGTATCGCGAAGCAGGCCCGTGAGCAAGCTGGATGTCGCGCAGATCCTGCTGGTTCGTTTTGCCCGGTTGTTGGCCTTGAGGCTTGCGGCAACTTGGTTCCACAGTTTCTGCGCGATGATTGGTTCGTGCTGTGCAGCATAGGCCTCTCCGCGATGCACGATCTGTCCAATGTACATGCGATTGTTCAGAATCTGATACAACGCCCCACGAGAATAGATGGCTCCTCCATAGGCTCGCCCATCGCTGGCAGTTCGGATTTTGCTGCGGATCCCTTTCTCTTCAAGATACTTCTTTACTGCCATAACAGACCCCAGCCGCGCGTACTGGCGAAAGATTTCGCGCACCGTTTCGGATTCAGACTCATTTATGATCAGGCGTCGCTCCACGCAGTCATAGCCGAGAGGAACCATTCCTCCCATCCACATTCCTTTCTTTTTGGAAGCCGCTACTTTGTCACGAATCCGCTCGCCCGTCAGTTCCCTTTCGAACTGGGCAAACGACAGCAACACGTTCAAAGTTAGGCGGCCCATCGATGTCGTTGTGTTGAATTGCTGCGTGACTGACACGAAACTTACTTGGTGCGAATCGAACACCTCGATAATCTTGGCAAAATCGGAGAGGGACCGCGTCAGGCGGTCAACCTTATAAACGATAATCGTCTCGATCTTGCCGGCCGAAACGTCATTGAGTAGTCTTTTCAGAGCGGGTCGGTCCATTGTCCCCCCGGAGAACCCGCCATCGTCATACCTTTCGTGGATTACGCCCCAGCCCTCTTGTTTTTGGCTCTGGATGTAGGCAACGCAAGCCTCCCGCTGTGCTTCAAGCGAATTGAACGATTGCTCCAATCCCTCCTCGGAAGACTTTCGTGTGTACACGGCGCAGCGGACAGTTATCTTAGCCATCGCCAGATCCTTTCATTGCCCGCCTGCTCCTCAATCCGAAGAACGCCGGTCCCGACCATCGCGTCCCCGTAATCTTCCGCGCGATCTGCGAGAGGCTTCGATATTTGTCTCCACCGCATTCAAAGCCACTCTCGGTGACCGTCACTTCAATTGATTTACCCTTCCACTGGCGGAGAATGTGTGTTCCAGGTTTTATCCTCGGGCGAAGGGTAGCGCCGGCTGTATACGAACCTTTTTCGAGGGCACGAGCAATGCGGCGAAGTTCGGTGCACGTCGAAGGTTTGAGTCCGCCGTAGGCTTTCTCTTGAAGACGATACGCCAGGAATGGAACGAGTACTGTTCTCCGGATTCCGGGTGGGGCAACCCTGCCGTATAGTTTGTGCCAAAGGTCCACGAGCTCCGGCCGCGAAAGGGTAGCTAATCGGGCGATCTCAGCCGTAATCTCTGCCGCCATTTCTCCCCTCCTGAAGCGCAGCACATTCACGCTCTGGTGGGGCGGACAGTCAAGCAAAAAGTGCCTTTTAGGTCGAGATACGAAACTCGAATTGAACGATACCTTTCGGAGACCAAAGCCATGTGGTTTTAGATTGCGAAGCAACGAATCGTGAGGGAGCGTCAGTTCAGGTGGAAATTGATTTCAACGGATACGATTGTAGGGACGGGCTTCCCGTTAGGCCCTGAGGCGGCTTTGAACTGCCAACGTTTCACAGTTTGAACTGCAAGTTCATCAAGGCCATAGCCTAAACCTTTCGCCACCTGGACCTCTGCGGCATGACCGTCGGGTTCGACCACGAGTTGTAGGCTGACGGTTCCGTTGATTCTTGCGATCCGCGCCTCCTCAGAGGGCACAGGATCTGGGCAATAAACACAACTTGGAAAACCAACGCCATCTTCGCCTGGACGAAAAGGGCCAGTGTTGGCGATTTCATTAGCGGTATCCGCTCCGTTTCCCGGGCCACGTAATTGCACAGGCTGCTCCGTTACTGCGGAGGGTTGTGCCGGTGGCTCTGATATGGTTTGCCGTCCAGAATCATCTTGCCTCTCCTGACTCTGGACGAACATGCTAGGGAACGTGAGACCACGGATTTCAGTTCCGTCTGCTAATTTGACTGAAACCACAGCCAGGGAGCCCTCTTGATTTGGACCCTCGGAAATCATCGGAGTACCGGGCGGTACATAGCTGCACCCAAATGTCTTGAGCAAAGCCCACTGATCAACAGCGTTGTCACCTTTAGGCGAATCAACGGCTGAGTCGACGGATGCAGCGAGGCTGTGGACGTCAGGGCAAATTATGGCGCCGAACCCTTGAGAATCGGCTGCTGCGACTCCTACTCCTTTAGGTATCGGGTCGCGAGAAGGCGTTGTAACCAACTGGGTGCCAATCGAGGGTGTCGAGGTATCTGCCGACGTGACACGCGATGATCTGGTGGCATTGATGTGTGCCTCGGCGAGCTGCTTTCTCTGTTCCTCCGATTGTCCAGGCACATCGTTCGTCAATTCCGAAGTGATCGTGAACCAACTTCGGTCGGAGCTCCCGGGAATATGAACGGTGGCTATGTCTCCTTGAAGAGGCGCCGCGGACACCGAAATGCCCGGTTGCAACTCCTCGCACCCAAGCTGTTTCGCCTTCTCGCTTCGGGACCAGATTGAGTTGAACATATCAGCGACCTTATCCGGTGCACGGTCAGCGCGCAGATCGAGGAGAAGGCTTGTTGGGCAAATCGCGGTCCTGGAAGTCGTGAAGACCGGCTTCGAGAAATCTAGTGGGGCGGAAGGCGCATCGCTTTTAGGGTCTGAGTTCGATTGGAAAAGACTGAATACAGAAATGGTTAGGCCGATGGCACAAATAATCACGGCAAGACGCTTCAAATCGATCTCCTCAGCTAGCAAACACGGCCGTAATACTGGCTGACCGTCAACTTTAATTATATCACACTCATAGTGTGTAGACTCATCGTGGTCACCTTTTCATCATGGGGGCGTGCCTTCCGATCCCCGTTCGGTGTTTGGTAAGAGGCTGCGCGCTCTACGTCTCGAGCGCGGGCTGTCGCAAGAGAAGTTAGCTGAGCTAGCGGATCTGCATCGGAACTACGTGGGCGGAGTGGAACGGGGAGAACGAAATATTGCTCTGCTGAATATCGTAGCGCTGGCGCACGCGCTCAAAGTGAAGCCAACAAAGCTGATCGAACCGATCGCTTGAAATCATTGAGGTGCGTTTCCGGTGGACATTGGAGGCGAGACTTAGAGTTTCAGCCAAACACCGAGTCCACTGTTTTTCTTCAGGTAGTCGAGAGCCTGAGTCGTCGAATCGACTTGATCGTCGTATTTCGCGCCTGGAAAGCTTGTTAGCTCCCGGACGTATTCCTCGAGCCAAGTCGCCGAAGCGGGCAGCAGTACGCGACCGCTCTCAAACAGGGCTGTCTGCGCGTGAAGCCTCAAAATCTTATCTGCCCCAGGTGGGGCATCATACGGTTTCAGGCCAAACAAACAATCCTTTTCTAAATCTTGAATGAGCTGGGTTCCCGAGGCTTTATCCTCGATCAATATGGAATCGACGTGATACAAGCGGGCCTGCTCGATCACTGCGCGTTTCAGTTCCGGATAGTTGAGGCGCCTTCGGAACACATCGAGCAAATAGTAGTGCTCATCAAATACGCCCCAAGTTGTACCCACGCTGAAGTCATTCAGCTCCCCGCTTTTATTCGCAGTATCCCAGCTCTGGAGGACGCACGAGAAGCTTGAGGGTCGACTACTGACATCGTAGTACCGAAGCCAGTCACTTTTAACAATGGCTCCGCCGAGCGGCATCGGATTTTGCTGATACTGACTCGCGAAGTTATATTCGCCAATCGTCTGGCGAATACTCTTGAGGGTGTTTAGGGATTCTCGTTCGGGTTGCAGAGCCTCACCAGCTTTGCGTGTGAAGTGACGCGTGCCAAGCGAGTCCTCAATGATATGCGCTTCATCTTCTTCAGCAATGGCAGAGAACGAGAGCACTTCCCAGGCTCCTTGATCGAGCACATGGCCAGCCAAGTCGTCCTGATGCAGCCTTTGTAAAACGATGATGATGACACCGTTCTCTTTGCTATTGAGACGGCTCAGAAGCGTATTGTCAAACCATTGATTAACGCTGGAACGCCGAGTCTCTGACAATGCTTCGTCCGGCTTCAACGGATCGTCTAGGACGATGTAGTCGGCACCACGACCGGTCAAGACCCCGCCAATCGAAGTGGACATTCGAAAACCCTGCTCAATCGTCAAGAACTCGCTGACCGACTGTTTTTCTGAAGAAAGCCGGGTTGTTGGAAACAGCCTCCTGTAGGAACTGCTTGCCATCAAGGCCCGAGAATCTCTTGCGAGTTTTTCGGCTAGCTCCTGGCCGTAGCTGGCGCAAATGATTTGCGCTGTGGGATCATGGCCTAGCAGCCATGCTGGAAACGCAACGCTGACGGCATGGGATTTTAGCGAGCGCGGCGGCAGATTCACGATAAGTCGCTTCGTTTTCCTCTGGCGGCAGGCTTCCAGCCTGGAAGCTAGAACCTCGATGTGGTGGCTCGTTGAAAAAGCCGCTTGCGGATTAAGTTCGTAGAATGACAGCTCAATGAAACTCATCAAGTCTCGCCGCAAAATAAATTCGTATTCGTTGAACGAAAGTTGTCTACTCATGCCGGTTCCAGCTTCGCAAGACCATCGGGAGCGGCCTGATCAGGTTCGGTCTCAGACCGTGGATTTTCTGACTCCCGGATCCGGCGAATGATGCTCGCCATCACGAGAGCGTCACTTTCCCGAGCAAGGGGATTCGCTACGCCCGTCTGTTCGAAGTTCCCTAGCCCAGTAATCCAACTGAACAGAGCATTTGTCGCTTTAAGGTCGCCGGCCGCCGCCTTGTTTACTAGCTGAAGCATGGCCGCTTCGAACTTGCTGAGAGACCGAATTTTGCCATTGATTGTGACCCGAATTCGCTCTCGACACGCCTTTTCGAGAATCGTCGCCAGATTCTGAGAGCCTTTCGGTCGCCCGCGCAAATTTCCTGATTGGCCTTTTGCAAAACGGGTGTGCTTCGGAGGCTTCTTAAATCCAACGGTATAGGTTTCACTGTAATCAGCCACGATTCACTCCCAAGGCAACCGCGACCTCATCGAATCGTTTGTTCGTGATCGCATGTACGGCGAAATCGCCCGAATGCTTCTGCCAGCGACGAACAGAGACGTCCACATAGAGCGGATCGATTTCGATTCCGTAGCAGATTCGGCCGACTCGTTCGGCCGCAAGCAGCGTAGCGCCTGAACCAAGGAATGAGTCGAGCACAATATCTCCACGAGCCGAAGAATCGAGTAGCGCGTCAGCCACCATGGCGATCGGTTTTGTCGTTGGATGTGCAGTCAGCAGATTTCCTTCTTCACTTCGGCGTGAAACAGCTCGCGTACTTGGATAGCTCCATAAATTGCTACGGTTACGTCCGTACTGCCCCAGCTGAATGTTGTTGCGAAATCGACCTTTGCCTTTTTTGAACACGAAGATCATCTCGTGACGCGACCGATAAAAGGAGCCCAAACCGCCATTGTCCTTAGCCCAGACGCAGACATTGAGCAGTGATTGGTACGCCTGTTTTCCAGCTCCAAGTAATTCTCCCATGTGTCGCCAATCGATGCAGACGAAGGCAACTGAGCCGCTACTGCTATGTCGTGCAAGAAGCGTCAAGGCTTGCGTGAGAAAAGTTGTAAACTCGGCATCGTCCATCTCCCCCGACGCCATTGCGAATTCACGGCGCCGAATCGACCCATGTCCGGAGACGTTACCATCGATAACCAAATTATACGGCGGGTCCGTAAACACCACGTTTGCAAGGCGAGAGCTCAACAAGGTTTTGTAGGAGCGTGCCTCGAGGGAGTTGGCACAAAGAACACGATGTTTGCCCAGCTGCCAGACGTCGCCCGGCTGCGTGATCGATGGAGTCGTTTCATCAATTTCTAAGATGTCTTCGGGATCTGGCTTTTTTTCCTTTCCTCCTTCGAGGAGGATATCGATTTCGGGGATTTCAAACCCGGTGACGGTGACGTCAAGACTCAGTTGGCTGTCGAGTGTGAGAAGGTGTTGAAGTTCGATCGCGAGAATGGAGTTGTCCCAGGCGGATTTCTCAGCAAGCCGGTTATCGGCGATCATGAAGGCTCTGATTTGGTCTTCCGTTAGGCCTTCCAGATGAATCGTAGGAACTTGGTCAATGCCCAGAAGTTTGGCAGCCGCGACGCGACCGTGGCCGGCGATGATTGTATTCTTACAATCGATGAGAACAGGATTTGCGAAGCCAAACTCTTTTATGCTCGCAGCGATCTGGCGGATCTGATGTCGTGAATGCACGCGAGCATTGCCAGAATGGGGGATGAGCTCCTCAACCGACTTGTAGACGATCGTTAGTTCGGAAAGACTGTTCGTCGCCACATGACCTCCTGTCGTGAAATTCCACGCACAGGAGAATCGTATATGGCTCGACGGTGCGTTAGCCGGTAAGTGCACTCTTTATTTTTTCTTGGCTCTCGCTAGGCGATATCTGAGGCCTGAAACGGACGCCGTTTTCCGTCGCCCATCGTCATCCTCGTAGTGAATCTTTCGACTCTCACCGGCTAGAACATCGGCCTGGCTTTCAATGCGGGTGACGACTCCGGCTCCCGAGGCTCCTTCCAGCTCACAAAGTAGTTGCCCCGGGGTGATAGTTGGCCGGCGGTTGCGGATGTCCCCAATTAAGACTTGAAGTGCATCCCTCTTGCTAGCCTTGCCACCTTTCCGGGAGAAATCAGCTAGAAAGTCAGGTTGAAAGGCGCTCTTTGCACCCGCAAGATCAGCAAGTAATTGCTCAAGAGTTTTTCGCTCTCGTGCGGAAACTTCCCTCAAGATCTCAGAGTCCATCTCCTTTTTGGCCCAGTCAAAAAGCGTCTTATCCGACAGGCGTTTCAGAGTCAATTCGGACTGCTCGCGCCAGAATAGAGTGTTTTGCTCGTTGATTCGTTTTAACGTCACGGAATCATTTCCTAGGCTCATATCGTCATCCCCCTCTCCACCATGTCATACGTGGTTCTATTTAATCGTGCTCCGCTTTTGTTCAGGACAGTTAGCCGCTTGATTCTGAGAAATGTCGAAAAAGGTATGAGTTGTTGCTAAGCGTTCAAAGGTTTTCGCCAGCGATGGGGAGGCGTCGACACCTCAGTGATGCGGATTCCCGGCTTTCGTCCGCACCGTTTCGTGCTGAAACCAGGTTTTTCTCGGCCACCGAGCTGCACCTGAAGAGACCTTTTGTCTACAGAAGCGTTGCGGAGCAGAATGTGGTTTACTCGGGAGAGGCCTCGGGCGTATAAGCAAGCTCATTCGGGCGGCCGAAACGGGTATCCAGAATCGGGAGGCAGGCATGCGGAATAAGTTGATGGTGTTTCTGGTGGCTTCGATCGCTTTCTCGGTTCTGTCTGTCTCGACTTTCGGACATCACGGTGGTGCGGCCTACGATACGTCAAACATGGTGACAGTTACGGGGAGGGTGACGGGGTTTGAATTTATGAATCCTCACGTCATCATCGATATCGACGTCAAGGATCCTTCCACCGGAAAAATCGAGAAATGGATGGGCGAACTCACTAGCCCCAACCATCTTGCTCGGGTAGGCTGGACTAAGAGCACGATCAAACCGGGCGACGAGGTAACTATGAGTGGCTCGGCGCTAAAGAGCGGCGCGCCCGCAATGGCGATTCGCAAGATTATGAAGGATGGCGAGCAAATCTCGACTGCCGCCGGCGATAACTAGGACCATCGACGGACGGAGGTACGAAAACACCGGTCCGGAGAATCACCCGCCCGATCCTCAACCTCCCGCATCATGGAAAGTTCCCATCTCGAAGCGAATTCCCGCGCCTTGTCGGGCGCTCAGGCTAGGCCAGCTTCGTACAGAGCAACAAGCTTGACCCAGGCGCGCTCGGCATCAGGCTTGTTATGGCGCTGTTGAGCCGCAGCTTTTCACGAGATTTTAAGGTTGATCGTATATAACGTCGCTACATATCGAGACACCCAGGGAGGTAGTTGCCGCAATGCCAATGCTGCCTCCGTGTTCATCTTTTGGAGGCAAATTGTGTTGAGAGTCTTCGTTGTTGGAGTTGTTGTAGGTGTTCTCCTCGTGATTGGGGGGACCTATTATTACTTCGTGTCAGGGATGGCTCCAGTGGCAACGGCCGATCCTCCATTGCCCTACGAAAAGAAGATCGCAAGCAAGTCCAAGAATGCGCACATGCGTAAGCAAACGATGCCTCCATCTCTCGTGGCCCCGGACGAGCCGAATCTTCTGGCCGGTGCGAAAGTGTACAAGGAACAATGTGCCAGCTGTCACGGCCTGCCCGATCAGCCACCGCCCGCAATTTCAGAAGGTATGTATCCTCATTCGCCGTTGTTGTTCAAGGGTAAGGGAGTCACCGATGATCCGCCGGGCGAAACTCATTGGACGATCGCAAACGGAATTAGGCTCACTGGAATGCCTAGCTTCAGAAACACTCTCACCGACACGCAAGTGTGGCAAGTCGCGCAACTCCTCGCCAACGCTGACAAAATCTCCGATTCGGTGAAGGGAGTGCTCGCACCTGTTCCAACAGGAGTTATTCCAGCTGGAACACACAGCACTGCGACGGCTCCTTCATCGAAATAATAAGGATACCCGGAGCAGCAGGGAACGGCGGTATTCGGTGCATCGTACTATTGCAGACTGGAAATGCGGATTGGAATCGCAGAAAAGGAGCGGTATCACGATGCGGAGATTTCTATGGCCTATCTTGTTGGCGCTTTTGTTTGTGGGCCTCGTGAAGGCGCAAGTGACCACCGGCAAAATGGCAGAAAAGAACGCCGAAGCTGAGAAGGAGCTCGTCAAATATGAAAATGACTTGGTTCAAGCTGTTTTGACTGGGGGTTCAGCTGCCGCGGATTTTTTCGATCGCTATGATGCCGAGGATCAGGACTTGCTTACCGAAGGAAAAGTCTCGACCAAAGCCAAGCATGTAGCTGAATGGAAAACAGAAAGCCGAAAAATGATCTCCATCAATCATTCCGATTATCTTGTGCACGTTTACGGCAACGGAAGCACGGCAGTGGTTACGTACCAGGGTCACAATCAGGAACTCAAGGGGAAGATTACTGACTCTTATTATAGAACGACAGATGTTTTTGCAAAGCAGAATGGGATGTGGCTGCGCGTACTCCATCATGTGAATTCCATGCCGAAAGGCAGTGAGCAATGAACATCGGGCGACCGATGGAAGACTGTCTTGCGAAACTCCGTATGGATGTCGAAAAAGGAACGATGGACCGGCGTCGGCTCATCCAGGGTTTGGGTCTAAGTGCAGCGGCCGCGATTGCGGGTATCGCCGTGCCAAGGGCCGGGGCCGCCGGTGAAGGTTTCAAAGCAGTCGCCTGGAATCACATTTCACATAACGTCTCCGATGTCGCAAAGTCTCGAGACTTCTATGTGGATCTGTTTGGGATGAAGCCGACATGGGATGACGGCATACAGTCCGAACTCGACTTCGGCGATCCGTCAGCAGCGGACTCCCTATATATCCGCAAAGTCAAACCCGGCAATAAGGTGGGTGTCGATCACTTGGCGTGGTCGGTCGACAATTGGGTTAAAGATCGAGCGGAAGCCGAACTGAAACGCCTTGGCCTAAATCCTACTCCTGGAGGTCCAGTAACCTGGAATGTTAAGGACCCAGACGGCTTCACGGTCCAAATCATCGCAAAAACCGGCGGCTTTCCTGGTGGAGTCGTGCCGGGATCCAAAATAGATGATGGCCAAAAGAATTTGAAGGAGATTCCCGCGCCCAGCGGCAAAGGTTTCAAAGCGATCGGCGCCGTCGTTACCTTGAATGTTTCCGATATTGCCAGAAGCCGTGATTTTTATTCGCGTCTGCTTGGGATGAAGGTGATTTACTACAACCCTGAGGAGCCAAACTCCGAGTGTTTCCTCAGGTTCGGCAGCAATGACGCCTTAGTCCTGCGCAAAAGCCAGCCGATCGACAATAAGCCGAATATCGATCACCTCGCGATCGTGGTCGCAAACTATAACGCGGATGCAGCGGAAACCGAACTCAAGCGACGTGGCCTAGCCCCCGAGCCTCAAACTAAATTTGCCTGGACCATTCACGACTCTGACGGCTACCCGATCTTGGTTGCGGGGCAAGGGGTGCTAAAGGGGAAAGCAGGTTTCGGGGCGTAAGCTCGACATCACAACTCTAACTGGATGCGCGGTCATGGGCTGCCGTGCGTTCCGGGATAGCTCCAATGGAATACTTGCCGAGGTTTGGAGCTATTTGCTTGGCCGCAGCTTGGTCACGGTGTTGCTGCCTAAATTTGCCACCCAAACATTGGCCCCATCAAAAGTCACACCGTGGGGCTTAGTTCCGACGGGAAAGGTGCCGAGGGTCGACCCGTCGCTCGCTCGCAGTTTGGTCACGGTGTTGCTGCCTTCGTTTGCTGCCCAGATATTGGCGCCATCAAACGCCAGGCCGCGGGGACTGGCTTCCACGGCGAAGGTGCCGAGGGTCGACCCATCGCTCGCCCGCAGCTTGGTTAAGTTCGAGCTCTCTTCATTTCCAACCCAGATGTTGGCACCATCAAAGGCCAGGCCGTTGGGAGTTCTTCCCGCAACAAATGTGCCGAGGATTGCCCCATCGCTTGCCCGCAGCTTGGTCAAGCTATTACTGGCCTCATTTGATACCCAGATGTTGGCTCCATCATACGCCACGCCATGGGGGCTGGCTCCAACGGCGAAGGTGCCGAGGTTCGATCCATCGCTCGCCCGCAGCTTGGTTATGTTCGCGTTCTCTGCATTTCCAACCCAGATGCTGGCTCCATCAAAAACAACACCCTCGGGCCGGGTTCCCACGGCATAGGTGCCGAGGTTCACGCCATCGCTCGCCCGCAGCTTCGTGACGTTGTTGCTGCTGGTATTTGCCACCCAGATGTTGGCCCCGTCAAAGGCCAGAAATTGGGGGCCGCTTCCCACGCTAAAGGTTCCGACGTTCGAGCCATCGCTCGCCCGCAGCTTGGTCACGCTATTGCTGCCCCTATTTGCCACCCAGATGTTGGTCCCGTCAAAGATCACGGCATTAGGCGAAGTTCCCACCGGGTATTCCGTCGTCAGATTGGCTGCTTTCGGCACCGTCGCGACTTCGCTTCGATCATGTCGGCGTGCCAGATTTGGACCTGAACCCAGGACACCACAGAGAAAAATCGCCACGACCACGGATTTGCCCACATAGGTGCCACGGGAAATCGCCAAATGCTGTTTTTTCATAATCACTTCCCCAATATCTAAACCACTCTAATCAATTCGTACGGATCTGGGAGAGCCGGTCCAAAAGTTAGTTGAAATGGTACGGCCTCGAAGGGAGTTCACGTCGTCGCGGTCGTACTGCATCTTGTCTCAGATCTGAGTTTCAGAGCATAATAAGAGAGGCGCGCGCGTCTTAGACGAGCTGTCGCCCTTTTCCAATAAGTGTAAAGCACATGTCCTTAAGCATTTCGCGTGGCCCTGCCACCAAGTCTCGGCCACTGTCTGAATTATGGAGTCCGAAGGTTGGTGTTTGCATGCACGGCTCTTAGCCACTTCCCATCCTGCTTGACCCAAGTATCCACACACCGAACAGTGCTGGTCGTGACTTTGCCGTTCATGTCATCCTTCTTCGTTCCTGTTGTGGTTCCTACATAAGTGACGACAACTACGTTTCCATGATCGTACACGTATGCCTGTTGATCGTGCTGGTTGTTGGAAAGTTGCTTCCGCCCTCCGGAGCGCCAATCGGCAACGTGTTCGGCTCTCGTCACGGAATTTCCATCGCCGTGGATAATGACGACATCGTCGGCATCAACACGGTCAAAGAAATCTGCAAAAGCAGATCCGCCCTTTAATAGCAGCGGAACCTTGTCTTTCTCGAATTGCATAACCTCTTTTTTAGCTTCTTCGGCGACTGGTCCGGTAGCTTGTTGCGCGTTAACAGAACCAACCACCAAAACTACTAGCAACCCTGATAAAGGTATTTTTCGCATCGTCCTTTCCTCTTCGGGTTTCATCCCGCAAATCTAAATATGTAAGAACCATGAGCATGGCCATCCTGCAAATCCCGATCAAGAAGGCCATGTAAAGCAAATGTTTTCACGCCCCGCATTACATTCCAAAAGCGCAAGCTATCGAGGTTGTGTCACATAGATTCGCTGGAGCCGCCGACTTATCCTGTGAAAGCCGATTCTGGCTCAAGTTTCCGATCCGCTCTAACCAAAAACCAGAGCAACCCGCTGGCAACCGAAAGGATGGCAATAGAATTGAGGGCCCAGGTCCAGCCGCAGCTCGTCGCGATATATGCCGTCGCGACCGGTGCCACAAATCCCCCCAGCCCTCCGCACATATTCATCAGGCCAGAGAGAGAGGCGGCATAGTTCGGTGCAAGATCGATGCATGTCGCCCACCAGGTAACATTGGAAAACATGTTGAAACCCGCGGCGCTGGCAACCAACAGGATCGCGAGCACGTTGTTTGAAATATGGCAGCCAGCCCAAACCAAGGCCGCCGAACATGCCATTCCCAGCCAAACCGCAGTCTGCCGGCCGCGCCGCCTGCCGAATCTTCTCACTGCAAAGTCGGAAACCAAACCGCCCAACGGGGAGAACAATAAAACGGCAATGTAAGGAGTAGAGGCCCACAATCCTCCTCGCAAAATGGTAAGCCCGCGAATTTTGACCAGGTAAATGAAGAACCACGTGTCGAAGAAAAACATCGTGTAGGAACGGCATGCGTAGCTCAAAAGCAAGGCCCACGTTGAGCTACTCGAAAAGATATGGCTCCAGGGCGGGCGTCCGGCGGCCAGATTTGCTGTAGGTTTATGGCTCGAGGGTCTTTGGTAGCTGTTTAGGAGTGCCAGTTCTGCCGCGTTGATACGGGGGTGGTCTTCCGGCCGATTGGTTGCATACACACCCCAAACGAGCGCAACAACGGCTCCCAGCGATCCGCCCAACAAGAACGCAGCCCGCCAACCGAAATGTTGAGCTGTCCAAGCCATCACCAAAGGCGTAACTGCGCCGCCCGCTCCAACCCCCACAGTAGTAAAACTGATGCCCAAACCACGCCATTCCGTGCTCATCCAGGAACCGACAACTCTTGCGGAATTAGGCGGCGTAAAAGCTTCTCCCGCACCAATCAGAAATCGAACCATGGCGAACGTTCCTACCAATCCGACCACACGCGACTGCGAGAGTTGCGGCACAATCGTCATCGCAGCCAGGCAGAGAGAATACGATAGGATTGCTAGAGTTAAGACCTTTCTAGGCCCGTATCGATCGCCCGCCCAGCCACCAGGAACTTGGAAGAGAGCGTACCCAATTGCAAACGCCCCTAAAATCCACCCAATGCTCGTGGTACTAATCGAGAATTCCTCCTGAATATATTTCGCTGTGATACCCATACTTATCTTTCCGAATGACGGAACCATATTAATGATTACTAACATTGCCATCATCAACCACCGAACGTTTGTGGGGCGAAGATCCGGCAACGCGGCGATTGGCTCGCTTCGATCCTGCGAAGGAGCCTTGGTTGGTAATTTCAAAATTGGTTTTCCTCTGTTGAGCCGCTTAGAGCAGCGGTAGAAAATCCTGCTCCCATAATTGTTCGGGCGATATCATCAAAATATCCGGTGCCAACAAAATGATGATGCTTCCAATCCCCATATCCATTGCCTTCAGAGGTCGCCTGTAACTGCGAATCTTGCAGGGCTGCGTAAGCCGACATACCCTCTTTTCGATATCTGCGCGCGGAATTGAACAAACTCAGATACATGGACGAAAGTCCCATGCGGGAGCAATTCTGAAACTTGTACCCTAACTTGGCGAGTTCCGGCTGGAAATGCGCTATTGCCGAGGCATCCAGAGTTTTCTTCCAGTTGAATGACGACGAGCAGTTGTAGTAAAGGAGTTTCCCGGGGAATCTTGCATCGATCGCATTGGAAAATTGCCTGGCCTCTTCTAGATTCGGCACCGAAGTTTCATACCAAAGTAGATCCGCGTATGGTGCATAAGCCTTGGCTCGTTCAATTGCAGCGTCGAGGCCCGCCCTTGTTTCCCAAAAACCCTCGGTTGTCCTTTTGCCGGTCAAGAACGGCTGATCGTTAGGATCGATGTCACTTGTAATGAGGGCGGCATCTTTGGCATCGGTTCGAGCTATAAGAATCGTCGGGACACCCATTACATCAGCCGCGAGCCGAGCCGCAATCAACTTTTGAATTTGCTCCGAAGTAGGCACCAATACTTTGCCGCCTAAATGCCCGCATTTCTTCGCCGCAGGAAGCTGATCCTCAAAACTCACCGCCGCAGCTCCGGCTTCAACCAAGGCTTTCGTGAGCTCATAAGTATTGAGGACGCCGCCAAAACCAGCTTCACCGTCTGCTTTGATGGGGGCAAACCAGTAGAAGTGCTCCCCACTTTCTGCATGTGCGATCTGATCCGCCCTTCTGAGAGCATTGTTAATTCTACGAACGGCATTGGGTACGCTGCTGACTGGGTAAAGGCCCTCGTCCGGGTACATCTCGCCCGAATCGTTAGAGTCGTTGGCCACGCACGCTCCACTCACATTGATCGCCTGAAGTCCCGCTCGGACTTGATGGATCGCCTGAAGTCCCGTATAAGCGGCCATGGATTGAACGAAGGGTTCTGTGTTCAGCAAATGCCAGAGCCTCTCCGCACCCATACGCGCCAAGGTATATTCAATCTGGATCGAGCCTCGAAGCCTCACAACATCTTCGGCCGAGTAAGGACGCTCGATATACTTCCAGCGCGAGTTTGAGGCCCAATTGCGAGACATTTCATCGATGGAGAGATCTTTATCCATTTCTTTAGCTCCTGAGCAACACACTGGTTTACACTCACCGGGAAACTTCACAATCCCTGTTAACAAAACTTCCGATCCGGTGGTTCTCTTCCAAGCAACCTACGCTACAGATCACGAGTGATGACGCCGATTCACGCTAGCTTAGAACCCTTTTCCGCAATCACTGTTTCTCCACGCTGTTCCTCATCAATCGAAAGACGCACAAGCCGGCTATGGAATTGTCCTCCGTAAATATCCGTGTCATTCAAGTCTCCGGAAAACTCTGGTCGCGGAATCGATATTTTCAGCGCCAAAATGAGTGGGAGTTCGAAGATTTGAACTTCGTCAAGGGGGATGCCATACAGACGAGAAAAAGCTTCAGGGGAAAGAATGCTGCTCTTCTTGACATGCTCGAAGCTCTTCTGATCCTTGAAGATAACATCGAACGTCAGTTTAAAAGGGCCGGCGTTCTTGCTTCGGATCAGCTTGGTCAGTTGCCACAACTCGGCCATTGGTTTCCCTCGATAAGGAACTTTCGCGGAGCCACCTCCAAATCGTCACTAAAGCTCTTCTAGTGTCATTTGGAATGGCGCACACGGATCATCAAGTTTCCAAACATGATTCGCGCAGAACCGATAAACGGCCCCTGCGTCGATCCCGGGCGGTGACATGGGGAAGGCGAAGTTACTGATCAGCCCGTCATATTCCGGAATTGGATGGTGCAGGCCTGTGTGCCATGCAATCGTGACTACTGCGGAGGCAAGAGCTTGGGTCGGGGCGACCACATCGATGAATATTCCGACCGCGTGATCGCACATTTTCTGTAAATCACTGGCCAATCCATTCGCAGCTGGCTGGCCATACACACGCCACTTCAGAGAGTACTTTGTCGATTCCAGACCCAGGCTATCACGCACTTTTCTTTCGACGGCAACCCTAAGACTCGCAAGAAATCTGTCAAAATTGCCCAGAACCAGCGGGTCGTCAACACCGGCGAAAGATACGGATCGGTAACCAACTAAAGACGCCCCTTCCACCTTGACAGTGTACGGCGCCTTCGTAAATTTGCTTCCCGTAACTCGCACAGCTCGGTCACCCACCGCCTCGTACCGGGCGGCCGATGTATCAAGCACACCGCCCGGTTCAACGAGTTGATAAAGATCGGCATTTTCATACATCGTGTGTGCCACCACACTCTCCGGCGTACAACGCATGGCCGGATTTGGGGGTTCCACGGTAAACCCATTTTCATCAAGGACTGCATAGATTGAATCCGGATGCAACCGTTGTGCAACAGAACCTGTTCCGCATTCGAGGATTTTTCCTGCATGAAAAGCCACGCCTTTTGGTATGCCACGGAGAACGGGGAGGGCCGCGAAGATGGCGACATCGCTGGATCTACCAGCAATCACGATCTGGGCCCCCGCTTGCAATGCGCGTTGAAACGGCTCGATTCCCATCATCGCCACAAAGCGCTCGGCACCTCGAATGGAGTCCTCGTCCAGTCGTGGAGCGGGCCGAAGCGGAGAAAGTTGTCCGGCGTGATAAGCGTCTACTAACGCGTCTTTATCTATTTCGCTCTGAATCGCTGCGAGCCTGAAGTGCCAGTGATTGGATCGGGCCAATTCCCTGACAATGCCAAGCATGAAATCAAGATGCGGCCTTCCTCCGGAGAAGCCAGCCGTGCCAATCACTAGAGGGATAGCGGCATCCAACGCGTAGCGCATCATCACTCGAGTGTCCCGCGTAATGGCCTCTCGAGACGCTTTAGTCTTTCCCGAACCGAGGTAATACGGTCCGGCATCTGTAGAACCGGCATCGCACCCTATGAAATCCGCACCTTGCCTAACGGCGGTCGAAAGACTTTCTTCAAGAAATCCGGATCCTACCCCACCGGTGCCGGCTACCGCTCTTACTGTGGTCTGCACTTTATGTTCCCTCGAAGAAGAACCCGAAAGACCTCGATACTACGTCGGCGCTGGCCCGTGAGCGGTCCAGCAAAGCGAGTAATTTAAGCATCAGCGTAATCTTATCTAACGAGTTCCTACGACCTTAAACCTTTGGACCCTATGGCCTGCCTCATTGCCAACGCCAACCTCAGCGACATAAACATTACCCTTAGAGTCGACCGCCATGGTGTGGCCATGCGAAAATTCGCCAGCCTGATGACCCGGGCGGCCGAAAGTCGAAAGAATCCTTCCAGTACCATGATCGAGAATCACCACTTGTTCGTTCTCCTCGTTCAATACATACATGAACCTCTGCGCCTGATCGGGCGAAAAGCCGACCCACCCAGCCGTGCCCCACGCCCGAGGCAGGTACCCCGGCCCAGGCGGTTGTGTTCGCTCTCCATAATTGACCCGGAGTGGGCTCTGCATTTCGTAGGGGACAAGTATGTTCTTCCTAAAGTTTCCCATCTTGTCGAAGACCTGAACCCGATCGCCGCGCCGGTCGCAGACGTATACCAGGCCATCGTTGCCTATCGCCACACAATGTGGCACCTGCATGAACGTATCGCCCTCACCCGTCTCCGCTTCGGCCTTCGTTCGTTGCAATACCCATTGGCGGAGGAACTGTCCATTGCGGTCGAACACAGCCACACGATGGTTACTGCCGGGCTCTTCGCCATCCGCGACATAGATCTCTCCGTTGCTCGGATCCACCGCGATAGAGCCGGGCCGATAGAACCCTGTATGGCTCGAATTTAATGCTCGACCTGCAACTGTGCCGTCCGATGAATCGATGACGCCCTTCTTACCAATTTGGAGTAAGAGCTTGCTCCCATCGTGCGTAAATTTCTGAACAATGCCGTCCCGGCTGCCGCCGAGCCATACGCTATTCTGGTAGTCCACGAAGCAACCGTGGAGTCCTTCGGGGAGTGTTTCTCGATTCCCCCAGGAGTTAACGACATTCCCCTGGGGATCAAACTCAATCACCGGAGGAGCCTGACGGCCGGCGTCCAGTTCATTCTCCGTCAAATTTCCTTGGTTAACGATGAACACATGATCTTGAGTATCAGTACACACTCCACTTACGGATCCAGTTACCCACTTATCCGGCAGAGGCTTGGGCCAGTAAGGATCCACTTCGTACTGGGGGAGGTTGCCTTGGGCATCCAAGGGCGGGGCACAAAAGGTCGCGAGCACGATGGCAAACACTGCCGCCGAAAAGATGCGAGAGTTTATCTTCTCTTTCATATCATCACTCCCCTTGCTGCTCCCCAATTTCGTCAAACCTCAAAGAAGAAGTTCACCGTCCCAGCTTATAAACGCGAAGCTCGGCCACCTTGTCTCCTTGGCGAGGCGCCGCTAAAAAATATCGCCTCAACTCGGGTACCAGAACAGCCGTCTTGGCACGAAAAGCACCTGGAACATGTCCGAGCTGCTTGTAGTGATTCGGGTCGTCTTGCTGAAACACGTCGACAAACCCTCCTCCTGGAGCGTAAATGCGCCTACTCGCTGGGTCATAAGCTAAGTCATCCACCATATCTGTTAGGGGCAGCGTGGCGACGGCCTTGCCGGCATCCGAATCTAAAACAACAAGTTTCGACGGTTTGCGAGTAACAATAAACAGGCGATGATCGGCCTCATTAAATGCCAGAGGAACATTCTCTTGACCTGCTTCGGCGACCGACCAGGTAGTCAGTAGGGTGTCCTCATTCCGGTCAAACACACCTACAGAGTTCTCACCGGTTAGATTCGCGAAAAACCTCGGCCCTAATTTTTCCAGCGCCAACGCTTCCACGCGATTGGTGTCTACTTTGATGTCAGCTAGTTTCTTTGCGTTCGTTGTATCAACAACGCTGATCAAGGAATACGGCGTATGGGCCGCTCTGCCCCCATTGACGATGTACATATACTTGGACACGGGATCATAAGCCATGGAATCGCAGTCTTCGGTCAGCTTGACACTGTCAACGGCTTTATAGGAGTCGACATCAAAGATTCTTAGCTCCGCGGCGCCCCCGTCGACTACAAAAAGTTTCTTTAAATCGGCCCGATAGACAAGGGAGTGAGGCTCTTTAACATCCGTGAGGGTGTGTATCAGTTTGTTCGTCCGAAGATCGAAGACTTCTACCGCTCCCTGTTCTGAGGTTAGGAATAGGCGGTGACCCGTGAGGTCCACCGCGAAGTGATCGAAATCTCCATCGCGGAGATCAGACAACGGAACAGTCTGGATCAAGGTTAACGGCTCGGCCGCTCGTGAAGGGTTGTTGAGGACAAATAGAACGAAGATTGTAGAAACTGTGATGAATTGTTTTCTCATACCTCTATCCACCAGCACATTCTCCACGCCAAGATTGAGTCCTCAATCTCCCAACTACTCTCTGGCGGCCTTACAATCTGAAACGGGAGCGAATCAAAATGATCAAAAATTAGACTCGGCTCTCATGCCCCCTGGCTATCATTTTTCGTCTTTGGGCTGGAATTCGGGATCGGCGGTCCCGGGGGCGCCACGCCACCCCAGACGGCTGGTCCAATACTCAATGTCATAGTAAGTTGTGAGGTCTATCGCTCTATAAGCTTCGTTGCCAATTGAACCGTATATCGCCGGATCCATTCCTAAGCTGCCGGTTTCCTTGAGCCGCACAAACGCATCCTTTATGGTCTTGTAATACATGAGGATAGCGCCGGCAGGATGATTGAGCATCTTCCAACCCATAGCACCCAGTTCCTGGGCCGTGAAATTAGGTCGCCCGGGGAGCCCTTGTTCCGCATTCACAAAGTTGAGAGGGCCGCGAACCTCTTTAGGGATCTGCTTCGTTTCCTCCAAGTCCCTTGGGAAAATCATTGCAAAATCAGCGCCCGCAGCGAGGTAAAGATTGGCTCTGCGGACGCCTTCGGCAAAGCCTTGCGTACCGATCGCCTCCGTGCGCGCGCCTATCACAAAGTCGCGATCGCGACGGGCCTGTAATGCGTAGCGGATCTTTTCAACCATCGCTTGGGCTGAAATTACATCCACCTTGCCATCCATATAGTAATGGAACCGCTTCGGGAAAAATTGATCCTCTATGTAGACACCGGCGGCGCCAGCGTGTTCGAGCGTGCGGACAGTGTGAAAGACGTGCGCCGGTTCGCCAAATCCGCCCCCAGCGTCGACCAACAACGGGATACCGATTACGGCTGTAATGCTTTGAGTGGCTGCGGCCACCTCGTCCAGGGTAAGCGTGGATTCGATCCGGCATGTGACAATACCCCGCGCGCTTCCAGGCATGGTGATACATCGAAATCCAACCATTTCGGCGATTTTAGCTGTCAGAGGATCGTAGACGCTGGGAGAATCGACCATACCAGGGCTCTTGATTAGCTCGCGCAAAACAGTGGTCATTCGTTTTGGAGAACTCTGTTCAGCGGATACCTCGCCTTGAGGGCTCGCAGGCGGGGCAACCGAGACTACCGCCAAAGCGCCCAACGCCCCTCGAGACACACTTTTTCCGAAATCGCGACGTGATACCCATGTCATTTGGTCCTCCCTCTTCAAGCTCGAACAGAATCACCTGCGCAACACGTGTCGTGCCCTGTCAAGGCATGTAGCTTACCAAATGAGCTTCAGCGCGAATTGGATCTCCCGCGCCGTGGTGGTGGTTGAGGTCAATAAGCCTGAAACCGCACTCAGAGTTCCAGTCGAATCGAATATGTCTGTGTTGCCAGGGGTACTTGGGACGGCAAAGTTAGGGTGGTTCAAGATATTGAAGAACTCAGCCCGGAACTGCACATTGAAGGATTCCGAAATCTTCTTGATTGGATTGTTCTTGAAAACTGAAAAATCTAGCTCCGTCGTCCCTGGGCCGATTAAGGAGTTGCGACCCGCATTGCCCCGCAGGTTGAAGCATTCGAGCGAGCCGGTGGGTAAAGGGCCACCCAAAGTGGGCGGCGCTGGGTCGCAGTTGGCGGTCCAAAAGGCCATGTTGGGCGCCGTGGGAACCGAGAAGCACTGAGTTTTAATGTAATTATTGGGGTTCCCAGGATTGACAGCCGTTGCGCAACCAGGACCCCTCAACCGACTCGCGAAGTCCCAGGGATCGCTGCTCCCTAGGCCTAAGGGATCTGCGTCCGTCCCGAAGGTCGGGGAGAAGGGAACTCCGTCACTGACCGTGAAGATGCCGCCCAATTCCCAGCCATTTGCGGCCCAGTCGACAGGTCCAGACGACCTCGGACCTGGTATGTCCCAGATGGCGTTGATCACGAGCGTCCGGCCGACATTGAAATCTGATAGGGCGCGGTTGGCATTCGGATTGGTCCTGGGCCACAGACTCGAGATCGAGTTCGAGAACTGGTCTCCACCCACCGTCGCCGAACCCGTATCGATACTCTTACCCCAAGTGAATGAGCCTTGGATCCGAAAATTCCGGCTCATTCTTTTCTGGATTCCGACTTCCAGCGCATCGTAAAACGAGTTACCTTGATAAAATATGCCGCGAATAGCGCCGAACTTGGGATTGAGTTTTGAAGGCGGGTTCCCTGTAGTCGCGGCACATTGGGTTCCAGCAATGCACAGATTGCCATTTACATCGACTTGCGGAAAGAGGTAACCCTCAGGAGTGAGTGTTGGAGTTACGTTATTCATGTCGTCATCCTGAATTGGCTGGTGCACGCCTCGTGAGCCTACATAGCCAACCATCGCCGTCAGGTTCGGCAGCACTTCCCGCTGCACGTTGAGATTCCACTGCATGACGTACGTACGCTTTGGGGCATGCTCAATGATTGTCTGCTGTAGCGATGTCGCGGAGATCAACGCAGGTGCCCCCGCGAAGAAGGATCCGGCGAGCGCAGCCGCGTCTTGGCTGCTGCCGGAGACGGAAAACGGCTGCGAGTTAGTTGCTAAAGTCAACTGGTTAGGCAATGGGAGCACATCAAATATCCCGAAGCCCCCGCGCACCGCGGTCTTCCCATTCCGGAACGGGTCCCACGCAAATCCTACACGCGGCTCAAAGTTTCGAAACGTTGGATTAAGAAAGAGAGGGTTGCCCAACTGTGGTGTCGCATCCGTGATGCTGAGGAGATTGGAAAACATGCCGAGGGCTTCCTTCGGCACAGTTGCCATCTCATAACGTAAACCCAGGTTTAGCGTAAGGTTCGGGCGCAAGCGCCAATCATCTTGTGCATAGGCCCCAAAGATGGTCTGGCGAAAATCTCGCGGCAAGCCCGAGCGACCATTGAAACGGGTCGGCTGATTGGTAAGGAACCCATCTAGGGAGGCAAAGCGAAACACGCCCGTCGGATTGGAGAAGTTCTGCATATTCAGCTGGATCCGCTCCACAGACACGCCGAATTTCAAAGAATGCGTTCCACGCGTCACAAAAACGTCGTCATAACCTTGGTACGAATTCCAATAGTATAAGTATCTCGAGCTCCCGTTTGTGCCTCCGGAAAAAGGTGTAACGCCCTGAATCAATAACTGAGCGGCAGTTCCTCCAGGATATGGACCGAGCGATGTATCTGCCGCGAGGGAATTGATAACCGAAACCGTGGAGTTATCGGATACGGATTCACGGCTGTAGCCCGCCCGAGCGGTATTGATCAAGGTCGAGCTGAAATCATGATTTTCCTCAAGTGCCACGATCTGGCGCTTCGTGTGCGAGCCCACCGTCTGGACGTCAAACGCGTCTGGGGACTGATAGACCGTGTCGTCGTAAAGATATGTGCCAAAAAGGCCATCCTTTTCCGAAATCTTGTGATCGACACGCGTAGTAAAGAAATTCTCGCTTACGACTTGCTGAGCCGGAAAGCTGAAGAGTCCTATGTCTCCCGCGCCCAGCAGAGACCCGTTGGTGACAGGAATAAGTGGGAGATACTTGGCGGCCGATGGGTCAATCGTTACCGTACACTCGGTTGAAGAGATCGCGGTGCAATTGGATGGCGGGGTGCCTGTGTAGTGGAGAGTCCCTGTCCGGGCCGCGCTAGAGGGCACAGTGTCAGTAAACGCAATGCCCTTCGATTGGCGGATCGCCTCGTAATCGCCAAAGATAAATGTCCGATCCTTGCGAATTGGCCCGCCAGCCGAGGCTCCAAATTGGTTGCGCCTAAAGGGAGGAATTTTGTCTCCGTCGAAAAAGTTACGCGCATCGAACGCGTTATTGCGCAGAAATTCATAGACTGAACCGTGGAACCCGTTCGACCCCGTCTTAGTGACGGCGTTCACCACTCCTCCTGCCGTCCTCCCATACTCGGCCGAATAATTGCTCGTCAGGACCGAAAACTCTTGGATGGCATCCACGCCCAAGTTCCCGCCTAAAACGCTTCCCGGCGCGCCATTCGAGTAATCATTGATGTTGACTCCGTCGAGTCTATAGCTATTCTGCTGTGGTCGGGCGCCGGAGATCGTCATTTGCGATCCAAATCCCCTATTCCCACGGTCACCGCCCGAAGTGAAAGCAACCTGCGTCTGGATCGCATTCACGCCTGGCTGCAGAGTCGCCAAGTCAGTCCAACTGCGGCCGTTCAAAGGCAGTTCACGGACCGTGACTGAGCTAACCTCCGCCGTGATACTTGACGAAGCTAGTTCTACGACGGGAGCCTCGCCGACAACTTCAATTTGTTGCGACACCGTGCCGACTTGCAAGGTGATATTCAGAACTTGCTGAGCCCCCACGGTCAGGGTGATGCCCGTTCGCACCATGGTGGCAAAACCTGTAGCCGATGTTGTCACCTCATATCCACCCGGGAGCAGATTCGGCGCCGTGTAGAAGCCGGCGGAGTCCGTTGTGACGTTACGAGCGACGCCGGTCGCGAGGTTCTTGACGACGATCTGCGCGTTGGCAACGATTGCGCCAGACTTGTCGACCACCACGCCGGACAGGGTGGCCCCGGCCACTTGCGCAGACAGGCGAATCGATATGCTCATACTAAGAATGAGGGCCAGCCACCCCCAGTAGCGTATCGACATCCTTCCTTTACAGGTCAACATTCCTCTCATCTGAATCCCCACCTTTCTGGACGCATGTCCTTGCCGCCGAAGGTCCAGCGCACACCCTTCGTATTAGTCATCGGTATTTACAAGAGGAATGGCCCTAAACTTTAAATTATTCAATCCTTATAATGATAAGCGGAATAGAAGTCAAGGTTTAAAAGTGAGCATTCAATTCAAGTGGGGGGCCTTAACGAGGTCGCGGGAGAGGTTCTGAATTTCATTGTACAACGGCATCGACGAGTGCAGCGTTGTTCACGCAAGTAAACGCACTTTCCTCAAATTATACGCCAGAATAAATTCAAGAAACCTAGCGAGGACGTTTACGGTCGAAGTCTATATCCACAATGAACTTGTAGCGATCTCCGCGATAGTAGATACAAGCCAAATCAATCAGTCGGTTGGATTTGTCGTAGGCATAGGCAATCTGGTAGAGAACTGGGCTCAAAACGTGTATGTCCAGAAGTTGCGCAATTTCAGGGCTTGCCAAGCGGGCCTCAACGATGTCCTGCAGTCGTGCAATTTTCGCGCCCAGACGATCATGTAGAACTTGCGTCATGGAAGAGCGTCTAAGTTGGCTCGGATTTACGCGCGAGCCGAATTCGGGGACAACGTAGTTAAGGGCGTAGCTGTGCGGCGTTCCGTTCTTGGACCGCAGCCGCCGAAAGAAATAGACTTTATCGACAGAACCAAAAAGAGCCTTGAACTCCTCAGGTGGCGCGATCTTTTTCCGCTCGAGCAATTCGGTTTCATCACTCGCTTGCTGCGAAAAAATGGCTTCGACGGAACCAAGCACCTTCAGCTCATGATGATCGTATACTTCAGGGCGCACAAAAGTGCCAAAGCGTCGCCGGCGAACGATCATTCCATCCTCTTCGAGGCACCGGAGGGCTTCCCGAACCGTGATGAGGCTCACCCCATAGCGTTTTGAAAGTTGAACTTCAGTGGGAAGCCGCCCGGTTTCCTTGAATTGCCGCGTCAGTATCTCGGAGCGTAAACTCTGTTCGAGTTGATACCAGAGAGGTAGCTTACGATTTAGCATGATCTGCGCCGAAACTAGGTTCTGGTAGTAACGGCTCTGCGATGTTTTGCGAACAATCGGAAGATCCCTGAGATCTAACATGTCCGTGAGCCGGGAATAGCTTACCAGATATTTACTTAAGCGGGAAGATTCGTGTCGCACCCAGAGAGTACAGCATGGGCTTCAAATTAACATGGCACGGGCAAGTTTGTGATTGAGGACTAAACGCTAGTCGTGTTGAAAAACGCTCTAGGGCTTTACCTCAAAAACGCGTACTTCGGCAGTTTTGTCTTCATGACGCGGCACCGCGACGTAATATCGATTCAGTTGAGGCACTAAAATTGCTGTCTTGGCACGAAAAGCAGTTGGAACTTGCCCGACTTGCTCGTAGTGGTCAGGGTCCATTTGCTGAAACACATCGATGAAGTCGCTACCTGAAACATAAATCCGCTTACTCTTCAGATCGTAGGCGATGTCGTCGACAAGGTGACCACAAGGGAGGCTCGCAACTATCGCACCCGTATCAGAGTTCAGAACGATAAGCCTCTCAGGATTGTTGGCCGAAATGAACAGGCGATGAGCGGCTTCGTCAAACGACATGGCGACATTATGTTTCGACTCCTGTCCAATCGGCCAAGTTGCGATCAGCGAACGCTTTTCCCTATCAATGACGCCAACTGCGTCCTTTCCGGTTATATTGACGAACATCCGCTGCCCTGATTTTTCAAGAGCCAGCGCTTCAACACTATCTGAGTCAATTCTTATATCGGCCAACTTCTTGTCTGTCGTTGTATCAAGAATGCTTATCAAACAAAATGCCATGTGGGCGCCCTTACCACCGTTGACGACATACAGGTATTTTGTAGAGGGATCGTAGGCCATGGAGTCAGCGTCATCCTCAAGCTTTATACTCCCAAGGCGTTTGTAGGTGTCGCCTTGGTAGATCTTGACTTCCGCCGCACCTCCGTCCACTACGTAGAGTTTCTTTAAATCAGCCCGATAAAGCATTGAGTGAGGTTCATCGATATCCGTAAGGGTGTGAACCAGTTCGTTTTTTTGCAAATCGAATACTTCGACGGCCGCATTCTTCTCGGCAGTGAGGAATAGGCGGTGACTCCCGAGATCGACAGTAAAGTGGTCGAAATCACCGTCATGGAGCGCTGGTAGTGGAATTGATTGCAACAGTTCAAGAGGTGCCTTTGCCTGCGCCGCAGCCCCGATCGGCGATGCAATCATGATGATTGCCAAGGAAGTAGTCTTCAATTTATACACACCAACCTCCACATGCGTTCAGGAATTACGGCCACGATAAAGGCATGCTCCATATTCATCAAGGAAGCTGCGCTCAAGCATTGGGGGACAAGCCCTCGGGTCGTCACCGGATATAGTCGATTTCTTTATTGAGTTCCCGCAATCTTAAACTTCTGGATTCGCGCGCCCACGCTCACCTCGCCGACATAGATGTTTCCCTTGGAGTCGATCGTGGTGTGATGAAGATGGGTAAATTCGCCCACCTGGTGACCCGCTCGCCCGAAACTGGACAAAATTCTCCCGCTGACGCGATCGAGGATTTCAACTTGCTCGTCGTCTTCATTGCTGACGAACATGAACTTCTGATCCGGATCGCGAGAAAAGCTTACGGACACGGCTGTGCCCCACGCACCGGGCACCGCCAAGCCCCACGCACCGGGCGGGTGTCCAGGTCCTGTCGTTGTGTATTGGCTCCTTTGCTCGAAAGGTATGGGGATGTTCTTCTTAAAGTTACCAGTCCTATCGAATACCTGGAGCCGATGGGCTACCCGGTCGCATGTGTACACATTGCCATCGTTGTCGACTGCCACACAAACAACTAACACCTTCCACGGGTCACCGGTTTCGTTCTCCGCACGATGCGGTTCCCACTGGCGGAGGAACTGCCCATCAGGATCGAACACCGCCACCCGGTGGTTGCCGTCCAGATATTCGCCGTCGGAAATGTAGAGGTCGCCGCTTTTCGGATCAAAGGCGATGCCTGACGGTCTAAAGAACGCCGCGTGACTCGAATTCAGAGCTCTTCCTGTTAATGTGCCATCCGAGGAATCGACAACGCCCTTCTTCCCGATCTGAAACAAGAGTTTCCCGTTGTGCGAGTATTTCTGCACAATGCCGTCCCCCACGTAGGTCAACCACACGTTGTTCTCGCGGTCAACCATGCAACTGTGGAACCCCCCCAGCCCTAGGACTTCGGGATCCCCCCAGGAGTTAACAACAGCGCCCTCGGTATCAAACTCAAGCACCGGCGGCGCCTGATGCCCGGCGTCCAGTTCGTTGTCAGTTAGATTATGCCGATTAAGGACGAACACATGGTCCTGGTTATCCGCGCAAATCCCGCCGATCGAGCCGGTTACCCATCTGTCCGGCAAGGGCTTGGGCCAAGACGAATCCACCTCGTACTTGGGTGTGTTGCCCTGTGCCTGCAAGTTCTGGGGACAGACGACCTGAAGCACCAAAACCAGCGCAGCACCCATCGCAGCAATGAGGAAAGCCCTTGTCTTGCCGCTCATATCCACAGCCTCCTCACACCACAGGATGCGCGCGTCGAATTGGCAGCCTTCCAGTATGCCAACCACAGTAAGCGCGTGCCCGCCACCCATGCCACGAGAGAGCCGCGCGCTTTCATTATCGACAGATGTTTGCATGCATTGGGAAGAGAGTCGGGTCTCAAAGAGCGTTTAGACCTAATCCCCATTCACGTTTGCTGGATGTATTCAGCCTTTCTCTGTAGTCGCGTTCTCAATGGTGATCTGCTCTGGGAGCCCAGACAGTTCTTGAATCTCCTTCGTAATGGGCGCCCAAACTGCCGCATCCATTCCGATGTCGCCGGTCTGCTTGAGATTCATTAGGCCATCCCTTACGGCTTTGTAGGACCATTGTATCGGTCCGCCCACGTAGTTAACCAATTTGTAGCGACCCTTCGAGGTCCCCATGTCCTCTAACTGCTTAAGCGTGAGCCCGAAGCCATGCGTCCAGTTCATGGGGCCATTGATTTCCTTGGGGAGTTGTTTGATTTGGTCCAAGCTTTCGATGTGTGAAGGCATTATCATATGTGCACCCGCCTCGAAGGCAAGATTAGACCTGCGGATACCTTCGGCAAAGCTCACGGTTTTATAAGCGTCCGTGCGTGCAACGATGATAAAGTCTGGATCAGTTCGCGCTTGAAGAGCGTAGCGAATCTTAGCAAGCCACGGTTCGAGCTCAATTGTGTGTTCTTGGCCCGTATGGTAGTGAAACCGTTTAGGATAAATCTGGTCCTCTAGATGGATGCCCGCGGCCCCCGCTTTTTCAAGCAGGTGAACCATATGTACGACATGAGCCGGCTCGCCAAATCCAGCCCCGACGTCAACCACGACGGGTATATTAACTGCATCTGCGATCGACCGAGTGGTTTCTACCATATCTGTCAGAGTGAGATTCGGTTCCATCATACAAGTCGCGTACCCGAGCGCACTGCCGGGTAGGTCGAGAGCCTGAAATCCAATCCGTTCTGCAGTCCGAGCGGTAATGACGTCGTAGATGCCAGGCGCAGCGATCACCCCAGGCCTGTCTATCATTTCGCGTAAAACGGTGGTCATGCGCTTTGGAGGCTGAGATGAGCTCCCTTGCGCCTCTGCCGCCGGCGTCAACGCGCCGAGCGCTAAACTACCGAGAGCCGTCATGGACACGTTTCTTCCGAAATCCCTTCGTGATAGCACACTTTTCACACGGTCCTCCTGTGGCGTCGTTGTTGTTTTCGACGCACCGATTGAATGATTCCTTATATTCATCATAGGAATGATTGTCAAGTGTAAAAGCGAAAGGTCCGGACTGTGCTGGCCGACCAACACTGCCAATCGCAAATATTGTTCACAAAATCTCTGGAACCTCGCCTTTGCGCTGCGGCTCCCTTTTTGGTCTTGACTTGTATTCATCTTATGAATATAAGTAATCAACTTTTGGACGACTAGCTTTCCCAAAAAGGGGGAGAAAATGCGAAGACATAGACACCCAGCGGGGAAGACCATGCCCACGACAATGTTTGTGGCCTGCGGAAAAGGACCTTTCCGATACTTATTGCTAGCCGTTCTTGTGCTCAGCACAGCCGCGCCCGCTTCGCTGGAAGCCCAAGTCGTGGGAGGCACGCTTTCCGGCGCGGTGTCCGACAAATCCGGAGCAGTCGTTCCTCAAGCGCAAATCGTAATTACAAACACGGCTACTGGTGTCGCGCATAATGTCACAACGAATGCTGATGGCTTTTATACAGCGCCGGATCTGCTGCCTGGTCCGTATGAAGTGACAATTTCGGCCCCGGGATTCGCGACTCTGGTACGGAGCGGCATCAGCCTGACGGTGGGAGCCAAGCAAGTTCTGAATCTCACCTTGCAGGTCGGCAATACGGAACAACACATTCAAGTCGTCGAGGAAGCGCCTATCGTTGAGTTGGCCTCGTCAAGCATTAGTGCCGAAGTTAACTCAACGACGGTTCGCGAGCTCCCCCTTAACGGACGCAGCTGGACGGACTTAGCGAACCTTCAGCCTGGCGTTGATGCGGTTCAGACGCAATCGCCTTTTACCCAAGGAGCGAACCGGGGGAACCGGGGATTCGGGTCGCAGATAACTGTTTCCGGAGCACGCCCCCAACAGAACAACTATCGGCTGGACGGGGTTAGCATCAATGACTACGCCAACGGAGCTTCGGGTAGTGTCATGGGTGGCGAGATGGGCGTGGATGCCATCCAGGAGTTCTCGGTTTTGACGAGCAACTATTCAGCCGAGTACGGGAGGACGTCCGGGGGGGTGGTCAACGCCATCACCCGCTCAGGGACGAGCCAGTTCCACGGAACCGCTTACGAGTTTCTCCGCAATAGCGCTGTCGATGCCCGCAATTTCTTCGATCCGGCGCAGATTCCTCAGTTCCGACGCAACGAATTCGGGGCCTCGGCGGGAGGGCCGATTCGCAAGGACAAGCTATTCATTTTTGGAAACTACGAAGGTCTACGACAGGACAAGGGAGTCTCTTCAGTATCGACGGTACCGTCCATGGCGATGCGAAATGGGAATCTTTGTTCCAGTCCTGGTCCTGGTACGCCGCCACCGTGTACTCCAACTACGGTAGCGGTTGATCCTGCGGCCCAGCAATATCTGGGTTTTTACCCGTTGCCCAATGGGGCCACTCTGAGCAATGGGGATACTGGTCGTTTCACATTTGCGGGAAAGCAAATCGTAAGAGAGGATTTTTTTACGACCCGAGTAGACGAAAAATTCTCCGAGAAAGACAGTCTCTCGGCTACTTACTTATACGATGACACCCCCTTCACGTTTCCCGATAGCTTCGGTGATGTACTCCTGGGCTCTCACACGAGGAGGCAGACTGTAGCCGTGGAGGAAAGCCACACGGTAAGTTCTTCAATAGTTAATTCTGCTAGAATCGGCTTTAACAGGGACCGCGCCGACAACGATACGAGCGTTCAAGCGATAAATCCGTTGGCTGCCAACAAGTCTCTGGGTGGAACTCCCGGCGAAAACGCGGCCCAAGTGCAGATGCCAGGCGTTTCGCCATTTACAGGGGGATTGGGCGGCAAGCCGAGCGGCATTTGGCGTTGGAATTCATACCAGGCGTATGACGACGCCTTTCTTACACACGGAACCCATTCCTTAAAGTTCGGCGTCGCTGTCGAGCGAATGCAAACGAACGCGATAACATATTCCGATTCTACCGGGCTGTTCAGTTTTGGCTCAAGGGCCGCATTCCTGACGAATCAACCGGCGCGATTCGATTCGGGCTTTCCTCAAACGCAGCATCCTTCGGGACTCCGCCAGACGTTGTTTGGCGCCTATGCGCAAGATGACTGGCGCTTGCGTCCGAACTTCACGCTTAACGCAGGTTTGCGCTATGAGATGGTTACAGTACCCACGGAGGCTCAGGACAGGATTTCCCTGCTCACTAACATTACAGACGCAGCATCTCATATAGGCGGTCCCGTGTACTCCAATCCCACCCTTCACAACTTTGAGCCGCGCATAGGATTTGCGTGGGACCCGTTCGGCACTGGAAAGACGGCGGTGCGGGGGGGCTTTGGAATATTTGACGCTCTGCCTCTCGAATATGAGTTCCACCTCGGCGAGGCCGCTCCTTACAACCAGTTCGCCAGTCTTAGCAACCCGGGCCAGGGTTCGTTCTACACAGGTGCATTCTCGGAACTAAAAATAAACCCAAAAACGGCGAACGGAACCTATATTGAGCCACACCCCCATCGAGACTATGTGATGCAATGGAACCTTAACGTTCAGCAGCAATTGACGCCCAGCATCGCCGTGATGGTTGGTTACATTGGTTCGCGAGGCGTGCATCAGCCGTTCAAGGTCGACGATGCAAATTTTGTGATCCCAACGCTGACGTCGGCCGGCTACCTCTACCCCCAGGTCGATGTTAATGGCAATCAGTGCATTGCTGGCACTCAATGCGCCTCGACTACAGGGAACCCGCCTCCAAAAATCAACCCGAACTTCGGTAAGATTTCCTCCATAACGTGGTCGGGGAATTCTTTCTATCACGCTTTGCAAGTAGGCGCGCATAAAAAGATGAGTCACGGTTTGCAGGCGCAAGGCTCTTTCACTTGGGGTAAGAGCATTGACAGCAACTCTGCGACCGCATATGGGGATACATTCTCGAATTCGATTTCCAGTCTGCACTGGTTTGACCAGAAATTGTCCCGTGGTCTTTCTGACTTCAATATTGGCCGGACGCTGGTAATCAACGTCGTGTGGGATGTGCCTGCTCCGAAGTCGATTTCAGGGCCTGCCGCTTGGGTGCTGGATGGATGGGAATTAGGGGGCATCTATACGGCCAGCGATGGAGTCCCGTTCACGGCTACCTTCGGTACAGACGCTGACCCGTTGAATCAGCTCAACAGCGATCCGTGGGCTTTTCCAAATCGTTTGACCGGGTCTGGGTGTCAAAAGTTGACCAATCCTGGAAATCCCGATAACTACATAAATACTCAGTGCTTCGCGGTCCCCACTGCGCCGAATCCCGCCTTTTGGGCAGCCAACTGCGACCCAGCGCCACCCAGTGTCGGTGGCCCGCTACCCGCCGGCTCACTCGAATGCTTTAATCTCCTGGGCAATTCGGGTCGCAACATACTTATCGGCCCTGGGACATCTAACCTCGACTTCTCGATATTCAAGAACAACGCGGTCAAGAGGATTTCGGAGAGCTTCAACGTACAGTTTCGGGCCGAGTTCTTCAATGTTCTCAACCGTCCGAACTTTGCCGTTCCGGTGACGCCGGACAATACGGATATATACGATTCTACCGGGGCGGCCACTGGCGCCGCAGGATTGTTAACTTCGACTACTACAACCTCCAGAGAAATCCAATTCGCGCTGAAATTTGCATGGTAGATGGATTCAGATCCTCTGCCATAGACGAGGAGTAATAAATGAAAAATCTCTCGCGCCGTGAATTCGGGGAAAGGGTGTCACTCGGAGTTGGGTTCGCCTTTCTCGGAGCCGCGCTCAGAATGGCGGCGCAAACGAAGTCCCCGCTTCGCCTAATCCACACCATCCCTATGCCTGGGTTTGAAGGCTGTGATTTCGATCATTTTGATTACGACCTTAAGAGTAATCGTTTATTTCTCGCCGCCGAGGATCACAAGACAGTCGAAGTTTTTAATCTCCGCACTGGCGAACATCTCCACAGCATCTCTGGTTTTGAGCAGCCCCACGCAGTTGTCTATTTACCCAGTTCCGACCAGCTGATTGTTACCGTTGGGAATGCCGGACTCGGGATATGCAAACTCGTGAGCGGAAAGACGTATGAAATTACCGATACGATGAAGCTTCCCCCGGGTGCAGACAACGCCGTGTTTGACCCGACGACGCAATACTGCTACGTGGAATCTCGCAGCTCTGACTCCAGCCCGGATCACAGCTTGCTCAATATCATTGACACCAGAACTTTCAAGCTCATCGGCGAAATAACGCTTCCCGGCAAGGTCTCGCAGGCGATGGAGATTAGACATTCGGATAAAAAACTGTTTATCAACCTCGCAACCACCAATGAGCTTGGAGTAGTGGACCTAGAGACACGTCAAGTAGTCGCACGATGGCCGGTTCCGGAAGCTACTGTCCAGGATGCGTTGGCGCTCGATGAAACGAATCATCGTGTTTTCATTGCTTGCCGTAAGCCACCGAGATTTATAGCCTTCAATACAGATACGGGCAGCGTTGTAGCCAACCTCCCTTGCGTCGGCGTCAATGATGATATGTTTTTCGATGCTGCACACAGACGAATTTATGTGACGGGAGACGGCGCAACCAGCGTATTTCAACAGAGGGATCCGGATCACTACGAACACATTGCGGAAGTGCCTACGGGCTTCCAAGGCAAAACAGGCTTATTCGTCCCTGAACTAAATCGACTTTACGTTGAGCTTTCGGGTGCGGCTAAGCCCGAAGCTAAACTCGCACTTATGGTTTTTGAAGCGCAGGGCTAGTCTCTTGCTAATTCCTGTTCAATTGGAGGGACAATGGACGCAAATGAGAAATCAACGGAATTAAAGCCATCGAGCCGCAGACGTTTTCTGAGGCAGAGCGCCGCGCTGGCCGGATTAGCAACCGTGGGAGGAGTACGCTCCGCGCATGCCCAGAAGTCCGAGTCCAGAGTGCCCGACGAAAGAAGCTTTTCGAGTTTCTACGGCGTGCCGTCGCATTTCGAGAACAACGTGCGCGAGATTGCTCCCAATCAGTACCCGCACATGTTATCGGCATTGACTCCCCATCAGGATTCGGTAGGAATCATTACGCCGTCGGCGCTCCATTTTTTAAATCTCCGCAACCATGACGCCCCTCCGAGCATTGACCCCCAGCAGCATCGTCTGCTCATCCATGGTTTGGTGGATCGTCCTTTGATTTACACCATGGATGAACTGAAGCGCCTTCCTGCCGTCTCCCGGGTTCATTTTATCGAGTGCCGCGGAAACACCATATGGCCCGGGGGGAACCACAGTGGTTTCCGAACCGTCCAGGAAACCCACGGTAAGATGAGTTGCAGCGAATGGACCGGGGTACTAGTGTCCACGCTGCTCCGGGAAGCCGGCTTGCAAAAGGAAGCCAAATGGATCATTGCGGAAGGGGCGGATGCGGGCCATCACGTCAAGAGCATTCCGATAGAAATGGCTATGGACGACTTTATGGTGGCTTACGGCCAGAATGGCGAGGCAGTGCGTCCCGAACAAGGTTACCCCATACGGATGGTCGCCCCGGGGTCGGTGGGAATCTTCAACGTAAAGTATTTGAGGCGAATCAAGGTGGTGGACCAGCCTTACATGTTGGCAGCGGAAAACACCTATGCTGACGCTCGGCCGAACCTGCAGGGTAAGAGGTTGTGGTTCAATTTCTACTGGCAACCGAAATCGGTCATCACCCGCCCATCGGGCGGACAGCGGCTGCCCAGTCCCGGGTTTTACCAGATCACCGGTTTGGCTTGGTCCGGCGGGGGCGTCATCCGCAAGGTCGAAGTATCCACTGACGCGGGCAAGACCTGGAAGGACGCCAGGCTTCAGGAGCCGGTGCATTCAAAAGCCTTTTGCCGCTTCTTCTTTGACTGGACTTGGGACGGACAAGAGGCTGTGATTCAGTCCCGATGCACGGATGAGCAGGGTGACGTTCAGAAGTCACTCGACGAGTTTGGCGAGCTCTGGGGCTATAAACCCGGCTCCATAGACATGAATAGGGACACTGGAGCAATGGTGAATGTCATTCAACCCTGGAAAGTGGACCGTGAGGGGAGGGTAGAAAATGCGTTACTTACTTAATCTGTGCATGCCAGGGTTGGCCTTAGCGATGTGCGTGGGGGCACAAGCTCAGGGTCCTACCTATAAATTAGGCAGGACGCCCACCAGTGAAGAAATCCGCGCCTGGGACATCGCTATCAGTCCAGATGGGAAGGAGCTCCCGCCGGGGAGTGGATCCACCGAGGAAGGAATTCCTCTCTTTGCGCAAAAGTGCATGAGATGCCACGGGCCGGGAGGGAGAGGGGGTGGTGTCGCCGGGGTGTTCGTTTCTCCGACGGGTCCCGGCGGTGCCATCGTAACCCAGAAAGGACCACCGAATAACTTTCCGCTTGCGACGACCTTATGGGATGCTATCAACCGCAGCATGCCCCGATATCAGGAGGGATCGCTCACCGCGAGTCAAGTTTACGCTGTAACCGCTGCCTTACTTTATTGGAACGGCGTCATTCAGGAAAACGACGTTATGGACGCCAAGAGTCTGCCGAAGGTTCAGATGCCGAGCCGGAATTCCTTCGTTCCTTTGCATCCGGATTATAAGAAGTACATGGACTGCAATCCCAATCGCCTGAAATGCCTCAATCAGGGGGTGCTCGCTCCGACCGAGAAATAGCTAGTCTGTCTGAGTGCGGCGCAGAAACTCATTCCGGGTCGTTTAGCTTTTTCCCGGAATAATACGGGCCTTCCGCCGCCTTGTTAAGAACGGCGGGTGGCTCGACTGGAAGTTTGGGGTGTCCCGGCGCTCCAGGAGCTCTAGACGTTGCCGATACGTCATCGATGGAGCTCATGAAGACCGAGCTGGCGGTTACCCGACAAACCTCGCCTCTCAGATACAAGGATAGACACAGGACACGATCATTAGACCACTAGACTGGTGCGCGACGGGTGCAGACGTGATATCGAACGCGTTGATTTCGAGCCATGTGACGTCATCATGTGTGCCATAGAGTGCTTTCGTTGGTTCCGCCACATTGGCGACCGGAACGCGCGCGAACTCACGATTATTTGCGGGGCGACTGGCGAAGTAAGGCACCTCCGAGTATGTGTGCAGGCATCCACGGTCACGGCGGGCGCGGGCGTTGTTCGCGATGCCGATGGCATAATCTCCGTTGCTGAAAGCTATTAGGTCAACGATGTTGAGGAAACACCAGAACCATGACGCGCAGTCGGTAACTTACACTTTGCCGACGCTCCGAGACTTCCCAGCGTTCAATGCAGCGACGAATTCCTCTTTCGTCTGGGTCGGTGACGTTGGGGTTTCTTCGAGCGACTGCTCAATTTGCTCGAGTGAATATCCTTTAGTTTCAAATCCCATAAAAAGGTACGCGAGGCCCGCGACTACATACCAAAATGACAAATACAGGAACGCCGGCACGATGGACGCGACTGTGGCTTCGGGTTGAATGTAATTCGATGCGCCAATAAGTAGCGCTAGCCCAAGTGGACCTGTGATCTTGCCGATGCTTCCGACGCCGTAGGCAAATCCGGAACCGCTCGCGCGCAGGCTGGACGGCCAGATCTCGGTGGTATAGGGCCCGCTGACAGCGACCCCTCCGTCGACCAGAAAGAAAGTGACTAGGAGAAACAGCCAGAAGAATGAGCTAAGTCCAACCTCGCCTTGTGCCACCCACCCAGTGAATACCAAAAGAATTGCCCCGCCAAAGCAGGAAATCGCGCCTGACGCGCGGCGGCCAACCTTTTCGGACAGGCATGAGAAGACGACGCGCCCTAAGATGTTTGTCAAACTGATGGCGATCATCACTTCAGACGCGGTGTGCGGTGAGATACGCTCGACCATAACTAGGAGCGCCGGCGACCATAGTATTAGGCCGTATATACCAGTGATCACTCCAAGATTTATAAGCAATCCGATGGTAACGCTTCGACGATATATGAAGATTTCCGTCCACTTAGGAGTTCGAACCTCGATTTGTTCGGGCGGGACGAGATCCACAGTCTCCGGAGATATCCCGAGCAACCGGGCACATGACACGCGTGCGAGATCCGGCCGACCGTGTCGTAGTGCCCAGCGCGGTGATTCTGGAACGAAGATAAGGACAACGATCACGAAGAACGCCGGAAGCGCTCCTAAAATAAAGAGGCCCCGCCAACCGATGATAGGAGTGAGAAATGCGGCGCAAGCGGCGCTTAGCAGTAGCCCTGCCGGCGCGCAAACCGAGATGACTCCACTCGCCCATCCTCGGTTCCGTGCTGGCGCGCACTCCTGGACGAGCGTGATATTCACGATGTACCCGCCGACTCCGAGGCCGACACCGACGCGGAAAATAGCGAAATAGATCCAATTGCCCACCGGGGTAAACGTTAGGAGCAGGCTTGACAGAGAATAGGTCATGACGATCGCGACCAGTGCGGGACGCCGGCCAAACTGATCGGCAATATAGCCCCACACGATTGCGCCGATGATTGCACCAATTCCTGATGAAAGAAGCACAATAGCGGACTCGCCATAAGTCAAATGCCAAGGCTTCATCACGAAGATTAGAACGAACGCTACGATGAATTGATCGAAGAACTCCAGCATGCCATGAATACTGGCAATGACGAGAATTATTTTCTGCTGGTTCGTTAGTGTATGACTTTCATCGAGCTGCCGGATTCCTGCGACCATCCTATCCCCCCGGCTGACGGCAGCAAGCGATTCCCATGCGTCTAACGATTGGGTTGGAGCTCTTGTAAGCCCGACGCGGAAAGAGAGTCAAGCTGGATTTTCGTTTTGGGACGGGCCGTAAAGACGCTGCTTTTAGTGACGTACACAACGGCACAGCCGGGGATGCGCGTTCAATCCACTGGGTGTCCTTCACCAAAGCTCTTTCCGTATCCCAAAAAGCCGACGACCACCGGCTTGTTGCGATCCGACATCGATTGGACCGCAGCAGGTTGAACGTGGTTGTCTGAATACCAGCCGTGACGACAACCTCCGAGCCTCGAAACTGGATCTCGCGAAGTGTTGGGTGTTGCCGCCTCACTGGATTTGGTACTCAAGAATTTGTGCGTTCGTCGCATCACGCTGGGGCACCGCCACATAGTACCGTCCAAGCGCAGACACTAACTCTCCGGTCCTCGCCCCAGGTCCGCTGGGGACCTGGCCGAGGGATACATAGTGGTCAGGATCCAATTGTTTGTACACATCGATGGAGCCATCCCCGGCAGGGCAGGCGGCATAGAGGCGCCTGGCCTTTACATCAAAACTCAGGTCGTCCACACCTTGATTGATGGGAAGCGCCTGGAGTTCCTTGCCCGTGGCCGTGTCAAATACGATGATATGCCCGCTTCTGCAGCCCACAAATAAGCGATGATGCGGTTCGTCCAACGCCAATGTTACCGCGGTCTTGCCAAGTGTGATGGGCCAGGTTGCAATGACTTTGCGAGCCACGCGATCAATGACCACAATGCGATTCTTTGCCACGTCAGTTTCATACAACCTGGGTCCGGATGGTTCAATGGCCATGCCATCGAGGCCCGGCGTGTCAACTGTCAGTGAGGCAAGGTTCTCGCCACTCGTGGTGTTAATGATGTTGATCGTGGAATAATCCATCTTCGCGTCCTTACCGCCATTCTCCACGTAAAGCAACTTTGTTGCTGGGTCATAGATACTTGGGTCCGCGTCGGGAAGAAGCGGTACGCTTTTGAGCAACTCATAGGTTTTCCCGTCAAAAATTCTCAGCGCTCCTCCTTCTCCCCCATCGGTCACGTAAAGACGGTTTAGATCCTCCCGGTAGAGTAGATGGTGCGGGATCGCAATTCCTGGGAGTGTGTGGATCAGCTCGCGGGTCTTCAAATCGAAAACCATAACTGCTTTTGTGCTCTGTGGGGTAGTAAACAGTCGCTGCGTTTTGAGGTCGACAAGGATGTGGTCAAAACGCCCCGTCACGTTATTGGGGAATTCGTATTTGCCTACCAGCTTGAGCGGTGTTCCGTTCGAAGCCTTACCCGGACGGGAATCGTCTTGCTGCTGTGCAAAAATCGACGCTGACAACAACAAGATCCCAGATGCCATTAGAAAAATGACGAATCTTCTCATCTGATCATCTCCTCGGTTGCATTTCGGAGCTTCGTGTTTCTCAGCGATATCAGGGCTGACTCGCTGTGGTCCTGTTGTCTTCATAAAATTCTCCTCCCCGAATTCTGCTTACGATTAAAATGTGAATCGGATCTGCGCTTCCAGCCGGCGATTGTCCGCAGTTTCAAAGAAACCCTCGCCATTGGGCCCACCGGCGATCCGGTTCGCGGACCCGAATAGAGGTGAGGTGATGTCACCCGTAATTGGTCCGGGGTTGTTGTGATTCAGCAGGTTTTGGATGGACATCGAGAAGATCATGTTATATCGGTGCACCGTCTTCGGCGCGCCGATTATTCCGCCTAACCCTCTGCCGGAAGCCTGTGCTGCGGTGGCTCCTCCCGCGGTTACAGATGACCGTGCCTCAGCCCGTCCAGTCACTGGCCCGAATCCGATGGCCTTTGCGACTCGAAGGTTCACACGCAATTGACTTGGTCCGCGCCCGTAATTTCGGCCAAGGATGACTTCGCCCGGTGAAGGGTTCGGGTCCAGCAGGCCGTATTGCGTTTGGATTAAGCCGGGCTTGCTGGGATCGGTGGCGATGCCAGGACGCCCATTGAACAATGTCGTGCCATAGAGATCGCTTCCAGCCGTGACATCAAACGGCGCGCCGGACTGGAGAACTAAAAATGGGCTGATGCGCAGATTCCACTTCGCGCTGATAGAGCCACCAAACGTCACTCGATGACGGACGTCCGTTGCTGCCGGTCCGTACTCGCCCGCGATGCTATACGGGTTTGCCGGCACGGTGTCGATGCCATCCGTACTGCTCATCGCGCGGCTGAGCACGTAGAACGCGAACAGTGAGACTCCCTGTTTCAGCCTCGTGTTGATGTTGGCGACGACTTGGTTCTGGTTATAAATCCCCGAGGACTCCATCAGGAACACGGGGCCTGGATGCCCGAACGGAAACGTGCCGCTGTTCGGCACGTTAGGGTTGTAAGTCCCGGGCAGTGGCGCGTTGATATCTTCCGAGCGGAACAGGTGCACCCCATGAGAATTCGTATAAGTGATTGCGAACGCGGTGCTCGCCGAGATTTGGCGCTCCAACGTTAGTGCCGATTGCATAAGATATGGAGCCCGCAGGCGGGAACTCACTGCCTCGCTGGACTGGTACCCTAGCGTCGCAAGCGAGCTTGTTGAGGGAATCGTCGGGAAAAAATCCGGATTGGCCGCCACGAACTGTTGTTGGAGAATTCCGTTATAGCGTTCGGCAGTAACCACGTCCGAAAGAGGGAAGCGCGTGTAGAAAATGCCAAATCCAGCACGCAATACGGTTTTAGGGCGAGAATTGCTGGAGCCTCCTCCAGGAGCCCAGGATATCGCTACGCGCGGAGCGATATCCCGCCAGTCATGGATATAGCTTTGGGTCTCATACCGAAGTCCGAGATCCAGAGTCACGTTCGAATGCACCTGCCATTCGTCGCCGGCGAAGAATCCAACGTCAACCTCGTGCGCCGAAAGACTTGGAGTGCCCGTATCGACGCTGAACTGTGTAGCCCCGCCACCTAATGCTCGAATCTGTGCCGGAGAGTCACCCATTTGCTGAAACAAGAGAGTCCTGCGATACCGTTCGATGGACTTGACGGAGGTCAACACGGGATTTCCGAAACCGTCGAGCACAGGTTGGTTGTTGGAATCCAGTTCCGGAGCGAGGCCACCCCCAAATGTGAACGTGCCGTTGAAATTCTGCCGTGTAATGCTGCTGTCCGTCTGCCCGCGCAGGCGAACACCGAACCGCAAGGTGTGCCTGTTTCGGACCATCGATGTGTAGTTTTGCAGCTCGAAGTTGTTCTGCGTATCGAGCGAGAGACCACTTTGCGAGCCGCCACTTATGAACGAACCGAGTACCTGGATCTCCGGGTCGAGGCTATTGGGCGTTGTCTGACTAGCAGTCCGGTAATACTGAAAACGCGTTTCATTGATATTTGAGCCTAATACTGCGGTTTCCGTCATTTGGACGGTCTGATCGGAGTACGTCACGTGATAACCCTGGGAAATCAGGTTGAAGCCGCCAATCCCGCCATCTCGGATATCCGAATGAGTGAACTCGTACGCAACGACCAGAGTATTGTTTGGGTTGAGTTGGTAGTCCACGCGGGGATTGAGCCTCGTGAAGCGCTGCGGTGTCGTAAGCACGGAGTTAAAGGGCACAGCGGTGAGCGTCTGCGGGTCCAGAATAAAGCCATTCGAGATGGAGCCATTGTCGACCATATTTCGCTGGTATTCGACAGCGAATGACGCGCGCTCGCCAAGCGGACCGCCGAGATTGCCTTCAAATTCATCCAGCAGGAAAGGCGCTTTCTGGGAGGAATATGGGTTCCGCGAATTCCAGAAGTCCTTGCCGAAGTTGTAGTCCATCGTGCCGTGATATTTTTCAGTACCGGGTTTTGTGAAAATTTCGATGCGACCGTAGCCCAAGGTGTCGTACTCCGGCGAAAACGGATTCTGGTTGATGCGAATCTCGCGGATCGAGTCCTTGGCGGGAAGATTTCCCCCGCTAAATCCATTGACAAACATCGCTCCGCCGCTAGGTCCCGCCGATGGGCCGGCGAGCGCCTGCAAATCGGCCTGAAGGTCAGTCGGATCATCGGAGAGCGCTTCCAAGTCAGAGCCCTGCAACGTCAACGCGCTGGCGTTGCTCGCTGAACTGAGACTGACACTAGGGGCTTCTTCTTCGTTCACCGTGAACTCTTGCTGCTCCATCATTACGTCCAGCTGGAGGTTCACAAACTGAGGCTGGCTGCGGATGATCACCACTCCTGGTTTTTCGATGTCAGCGAAGCCTTTCACGTGGACGCGCAGGGTATAGGTGCCTGCGGCAAGATCCCGGAAGACGTAGCGTCCCTCTAGTTCATCGGTTATCGCCTCGCGGGCACTACCTCCAGGCGCGATAAGTGTTACCGGGACCTTGGGGACAATCGCGCCAGATTGGTCTATTACCTGGCCGCTCAGGCTGACTTCGCCGGACTGAGCAAGCAGCGCGGTAGGAATAAGACATGAAATCAGCAAAACGCAGAAAGCGCGGCTCAGGATTTTACGCAAACGTATCAACTCCCTCACCCACCTTTGGGAACTGTCGCCGTTCTGCTCATTCCCTCCGCCCCAGACTTATCCGATGCATCGCTACGCATCCCCTGGGAGCACTCCGCAGCTATGGACCGCCCTCTCCTCCGTTCATGCTCAGACTCCACGATCCCAGCACTGCCTGGTTGCTGCCTTTTGGACGTGCGGCCAGAATTGGCGCCACATCGGCTAGGACCTCGATCGCCGTGACCTCCGACGGCTTCGCTCCTTCGGTGCTCACCACGATCAAAGGATCGCCGGGCTTGATCTCGCCTAAATCCAGCACAGGCGCGCGCTCGAGCATTTGCTGCACGTCGAGCTGCTCACCGCCCGCCTCATTTGCGGCCTTGCCTACTGCCCCCCCACCCGAGTTGAGAACAGCAAGTACATGAGCCACAGACGGCGGGAGGTGATGCAACTTTGAATCGGCATTCGTTCGGACGAGGATGGCTTGGTCTGAGACTAAATCCTTGCCGATTATGACGCGGTTTTCGACGTCAACCGAAACCACGGCAACGCCGAAGTTTCGAAATGTGCCGGACACTAACTTTTCCGCCGTGAAGCGGCTTCCATCGTCGCTCTTCGCGCCCAGCGCTCGTAATTGATCCCCTACCTTGATTTGCTCAAAAGTATTAGGCTTGGCGTCGCTGAACTTTACCGAATCCGGAGCATAGCGGAGCAAGACCGCGTCGGCCTTCAGCACAATGGACACCACACGTGTGGGATTGCCCGGCGCGGATGGCGCCGCGGGAGATGCAACTTTGATTTCCTTGGTCTCTGGATTCACCGCTTGAACTGTTCCGCCAATGCCACGCTGCTGCCAATCCAATCGCTCAGCGTCGCGCGCGCTCGCCAAATCCGACTTGGTCATCACGATCACGGTCGTGGCGATAATGGATTTCTGGTCCTCTGAAACGCGGCCACGCACCAGTACCCGATCCCCAAGACTAATGCTACTGGTGGTGACCTTTGTGGCCGTACTCAAATTTGTCGCACCTGGTGGAACGCGCAGAAACGACACTCCATCCCCAATCTCGATGAGCAAATCGGGGCCCGCATCCGTGTGCAGCGTCAAACTGCCGGCTTGAAGTTTTGTAACTACTCCGATCGGTCGAATGGAGGGAGAAGACGAAGCGGCTCCAGAACCTTGCGCCAAAGCTGATAATCCTGCTCCGAGGACCACCAGAGGCAGAATCATGAATCCCTTCCTCATAGGTTACCTCTCTACTTTGCTGCTGGGAGCTTGGCATTCCGCGATAGCAAACGGCGATTCTTCTGTTTGCCATCCATCTACAGTTAGGAGACGGCACGCGTATCGTATTGGAACAACCTGAAGGCTCCCTGAACTTGGTTGGATTATGTAGAAATCTAGATGCTTGCAGTCTTTAATCATTGCGGAGTGCCCCGACGGTTGCATCGGAAGGAATGCCTTACGGAAGCGAGTATTCCCTAGGTGCTGGAGCCCGACTCTGCCACGTTTCCTGGGTCGTTCCCGTAGTCACAAACTTGCCAAGAATTACCTCTAGCCCTCGTGGCCTGAACAGTTCCAAGATTTTAAGCCGTCCGCTTCTTTTCTAATCAGTTGCGATCGACCTTCAGGTTAGGGCGCGCGACCATCGGGTATTCAACCCAAAGGCAAAAGGCTTGCTCGGTTTGAGGCAAGCCCTTGCGAACAAAAAATAGAATCGTTGCGGGGCTTGATTTGAACTGAGGATCTCGATTAGGGCATGCCCCCTGCTCATGATCCGCGTGTTAGCGGCTACGGGTTCCCGTGAATAGCCAAAAAATTCCCTGTTTTCATGGCGCCTCCTCTTAGTGCTAAACCTGAATTTAGGCGAATTGCCCGCTAGATTCCCTTTCCCAGTGACGTAGATCCCTGTATTCTTCCCTGTTAGCAGGGAGAGCGGTTCGCACTTGACTGCATCCTCCGCCATCTAAATCACTTTTGCAACGATGGTACGGATTTCCGTAGCGAGTTCGTGGCTCTCCTTGAGCAAGTCCAACACGCTTCGCCAGTTCTTTCTGTGTCTCAGCCACATTTCTTGACCGACGACCTTGGCAAAATCAATCTTGTGCGGTTCGCGCCAAGCCTCATATCTTTGGAGTCGAGCCACTCTCTCCGGCAAATCAGGAATTCCCCGAGACTTGGGCGAAAGGCGGGCACTCCTTTCATCCAAGAACGCGAGTAAGACTTGCGCTTCGATTGATTGCATTTCCCGCAGCTCGGAACCAGGTTTGCTATCTCCGTAATGAATCCCGTCGGTTCCTGGTTGCTGATGATGGGGCGAAGGTGGTCCCATTTCCGTGTATTTGTCTCCACAGTAGGCGCAGCGGATGTTCATCGGATCGATGTGAAGGATTCGAGGCGCCTCCAACTCTTCTTCCTCGGTTGGCTCAATAACCGGAATGATGGCATTAACGAAAGCGTTTGTGATGCTTGAGGAGCGTCCAGTTACGCTCATCGGCGCCGGTAGCTGACAGTATCGATTACGTTTGGCGTTCTTCTTAATTGGCGGCATTTGCAGGTTTAGCTTCCATCGCGGATGATGCGGCAGGATTCGATATCGAAGCTGACGTCCCCGATGGTAAGGCGCGTTTGGTCGCGGAAGCCAGCGATGAAGCGGAAGAAGCGCCAGACGTCGGCGAAATTGGTGGCGAGTCCTGTGGAGGCGCGGATCGCGCCGGCGCTTTTGTGGCCGCGCTCCTGCATCATGCGGACAAAACTGAGCAGGTTGATTTCCTCGCCCAGGGTGAAGCCGGCGCGCATATCGTCTTCCGTCAGGCCCTCGGCGATTTCGCCCGCGCCGGGATTGCAGAAGCATCCGGTACGCAGCGAAATCCCCTGTTCGCCGGCGAGCTCCTCGACGCGGCGGTAATCGAGCAAGTGTCCCTGCGGGTCGTAGAGATTGAGCGTCACCGTGCCGCCGCGCGCCTCGGTGTTGGCCGGGCCGTAGATGCGCACCATGGCGCGGCCGTTGCCGTGCCGCAGTGCGAGGAGTTCCTCCAGAAGCCAGCCGGTTAGACAGCGCACACGCTCCCCGATCGTCTCGATGCCAATCGCTTCGATGTGGAGCAGACCGATTTCCACGGCGGGAATCGCGAGATAGTTGAGCGTGCCGTCCTCGAACGCGGCTTCGTTCGGCGAGAGCACGTGCGTCTGGCCCTGTACGGACGCGAAATTCACCGTGCCGCCCGCAAACCACGGACGCTTCAGCTTCGGCAGCGCGGAGCGGCGTACGATCAATGCGCCAACGCCCGTGGGATAGCCAAATATCTTGTAGAACGACAACGTGACGAAGTCGGGCTGGACGGCGGACAGGTCAAGGCGATTTGTGGGTACAAAGGCAGCCGCGTCGAGCAGGACGCTCCAGCCCCTGCGCTGGGCGGCGGCGACGACTTCGAGCGGATGCTTCACTCCGGAGAAATTGGATTGCGCCGGGAAGGCAAAGAGGTTGGCGGCGGCCGGATCGCCTTCACTCAGCATTTTTTCGAGCCGCGCTACGTCTAGCCGTAAGTCGGGAATGACAAGTGGCGTATAACTGATCAAAGCGCCCTTGGCCCGCGCGAATTCGCGAATGCCGTTTACGGAATTGTGGTTGTCGAACGTGAGCAGATAGCGGCTGCCCGGCGCAAACGGAAACGATTCGCCGACGAGCTTGAGCGCCGCCGAAGCGTTCTGCGTGAAAACAAGGATGTAATCCTCGGCTGGCGCGTTGAAATAGCGCAGGACGGCGCGGCGCGTCCGCTCGACGTGCTCCGTCATTGCCGCTGAAGCGGGATTCGCCGAGTGGGGATTGCCGAGGACTCCGGAGCGCATGAGCTCAAAGTGCTTTTGGATTTGCGATTCGGCGTAAAGAGAGCCGCCGGTGTAGTCGAGGTACACCTGGCCGCGTTCGTCGAGGCGGCGATATTCCGTGGCGCGTAGTTCGTCGAGCACAGCGGTTTCTTTGTAGGTGGGGAAGCGCGCAAGGAAGTCCGCCCGCGCCTCTTCAATGGAACGCTTCTCCTGTGCGGCGCTCTCCGCCATGGCAGCTAGTTTATTCCTTCCGTCGCGGCAATGCGAACGCGGCGCGAGCGCCCCGTGATTCCCAGGCAAGCGCGCTTTGGGGCGGCCGCTAAGCCGCCGGGCTCGTGACCGCCGGAAGCGCCGCATTCCGCTTGTTATGTTTTCGTCATACCTGTACCTCGCCGAATCGGGAGGCCTCCCCCTTCAGGGTAGAATCAGGAATCTGTCGGAATATGAGGCCTTTCTCCCGCGCCGCCTGGTTTGTCGGATCCGCCTGGATCCTCCTGCTTGCAGGATACGTTGCCGTTTGCTTGTGGGTCCCGGCCGGCATCGCGCGAACCTCGGCGGCGGATGTCCTGCTCTGCCTGATGCCGCTGCTCGTCAACGGCTCTCTTCTGATCAACGCGGTAACCCCCGACTGGCGCAAGAGAGCTTTCTGGATGCTGCTTGCTCTGGGCAGCTCGTTCTGGCTTGCGGGACAGACAATCTGGACCTATATACAGGTTTACCAGCATCGGAATACTCCGTATCTCTTCAACGGCGCTCATTTCAACATGGACGTCGTCTTTTACCTGCACGCCATACCCATGATTGCAGCGCTCGCCCTGCAGCCGCACAAGCGCCCGGATGACCGCAGGAATGCGTATCGCTACGTGGACTTTGCGCTGATTCTGTGCTGGTGGCTTTACCTCTACGTCTTCGCCGTTGTTCCCTGGCAGTACGTTGTGGCAGACGGCCGGAATTACGTTCGGGCCTTCAGCGCCATTGCATTGCTTCAGAATCTGGTCTTCGTCGGCGGGGCCGGCGCACTCTGCCTGCAAACCAGGGGATACTGGCGGCAGGTCTACGCGCATCTTGCGGGTGCGAGGACCATTTATGTCCTTCGATTGTTGGCAATCCAAATGATGGTGGGACGTGGCACGTACACCAGGGGCAGTCTCTACGACCTGCCGCTTCTGATTTCGTTTCTCTGGCTTTGCGTTGCGGGCATCCTGGCGTACCAGAATCGCGGGGAGGAACCTAACTTTGCCTCAGCCTCCGGAGACGAGGCGCCCCAGGAAGATCATTCCGCCGACGATTCGCCGTGGGCTTCGCGCCTGGCGCGGCTGGCGCTTCTCTCGCTGCCGGTGATTGGCATGTGGTGCATGAAATTCAGCCACGCGCCCATGGCCGTGCATCAGTTTCGCATTTTCGTGACCCTCGCGGCCGTGCTTCCGCTCGGTTCTCTCGCGTTTCTGCGCCACGAACTGATTGACCGCGAGCGTGTGCGGTTGCTCCGCGCCTCGCAGGATTCGCTCGACAATCTAAAGCGCCTGCAAACGCAATTCGTGCAGTCGGAGAAACTGGCGTCCATCGGGCAGCTCGTCGGAGGCGCCGCGCACGAAATCAACAATCCGCTCACGGCGATACTGGGATATTCCGAGTTGTTGGCCGACGATCCGGCGATGGGAGAGCGAACGAGGTCCCTGGCCGAGAAGATTCGCGAGCAGGCGCGCCGCACGCGCACGCTGGTCAACAATTTGCTCAGCTTCGCGCGCCAATCGCCCAGCGAGCAGCGCTCGACGATCGACATCAACACCGTCGTCAACACGGCCGCGCAGTTCCGCCGGTTCGATCTCCGGGGGAAAAATATCCGCATCGATGTGCAGGCTACTACGGGGATCCCGGAAGTGCGCGCCGACATGAATCAAATGCTGCAGGTCTTCACCAACATCATCAATAACGCGGTTTACGCCATGCAGGAAGCCGGCGGCGGCAGTCTCACCGTGCGAACGCTCTTTGAAAAAGGGAAGGTGGTCATCCTTTTCTCCGACACCGGACCGGGCATGCGCGATCCCAATCTGGTCTTCGATCCGTTTTACACCACAAAGCCGGTGGGCAAAGGGACCGGGCTCGGTTTGAGCATTTGTTACGGCCTGGTTCGCGATCAGGGCGGCGAGATCTCCTGTTACAACCGCCCGGAGGGTGGCGCCACTTTCCGGATTGAGCTGCCCGCCGCGCCCGCCGCGTTTCCGTTTTCCCCGCGCAGCGTCACGCCGCAGCCTCGCAGCAATCCTGCCAAGCTCGCCTAGCTCGAAGCGCGGCGGCTTCCTCGTAGTTCTCTCACGCCGCGCTTTTTCTTGCCATTGCGCCAGCCTTGCCCGGCGGGATTGCCACAACTCCAATCGCCGGACTTTCGGCTATAATCCCGACCCATGCCGCGATCTTCCTCCGCTCCGCAGACGGCGCCGGCGTTCGAGCCGCCGCGCACGATCGCGATCGAGGGCCCCATTCGTGTGGGGAAATCGACGCTGGCTCAGGTCCTCGCCGACCGGTTGCATGCAAGGCGTGTGTTCGATCCGGAAGACAATCCGTTCCTCGCCGATTTTTACCGGGAGAAGCCGGGCGCGGCGTTTCGCGCGCAATTTTATTTCTTGATCGAGCGGCGCCGCCGCCTTCTCGAAACGCAGCAAAGCGACGCCTCGCCCGTGGTCGCGGACTATCTCTTCGAGAGGGACAAGATCTTCGCCTACATCAACCTGGACAACGAAGAGTTGAAGCTCTACGAGCGCTACTTTGAAATGTTTGCCGAGGGACTGAAGCCTCCCGATCTGGTGATTTACCTTCAAGCGACCCCCGAAGTGCTGCGCGAACGCATCGCCAGGAAACGGTCTCCCGCCGAATCGCAAATCTCCCGCGCGTATCTCGAGGAAGTCGTGCGCGCGTACGAGCATTTCTTTTTCCGCTATTCCGCGTCGAACCTCCTGGTGATCAATACTTCCGAAATTGATTTCGTCGAGCGCAACGCCGATCTCCAGCAGCTTCTGCGCCGTTTACAGGAGCCGGTCAAGGGCACGCAGTACTTTCTTCCCTTGGGCGCGGGGGAATAACGCGGAGCCGAGATTCTTGCCCGGCTGTCGCCTTCGGGATTTTGGGGCCAGTTTGGGCGCCGTCGAGACCGAAATCCCGTTGTGCCCCCGCATCCTGCTGTAGCGCAAGGTTATCCCTCAGTATCCAGCACGATTTTTGACAAAAATAAAGCTTGACTGGGACCTAACTCGGATGAAGAATCCCACCCATCGTGAGTGGTGGGGCCTTTCCATGCGATAGGTCATGGGTGTAGTGACCGTCCGTGGTTAGGGGGATGGTAAATGTGCCTTGGGTGTTCATCAATTGAGAATACGTTTTGGCGCAACGCGTGATTCGGGTATGAGTCGCGCGCTTTACCTTCTGTCGGAAGTCCACCTCGTTTTAATTACGGGTTGAGCAATGCGGAGCCTTGCATGCAACCGGCAGGGCCGGAATTCATGGGGCCGCAGACCAGAACCGCAGGAATTCGTGGCGGTTCCGCAGTTTGCGTTTTGGGGAACTTGTTTTGGGTGGGGTGCTGGCAAGATCGGAAATGACTCTTTGGACAATAGTTTTGACAGGAGGTCCGGAAAATGAGTTCAGTCCTGGAAGTGGTGAAGGGGTGTTGGGGTGCGCGGACGAAAAAAGCCGCGCAAGTACTGGGTGGAGTCTTCGTGCTTCTTTTACTTTGCCTGCCTACGTATTCGCAAGGCAGCTTCGGACGTATTTTGGGAACGGTCACCGACCAGAGCGGCGGCGTGGTGTCCGGTGCCACGGTATCCGTCATCGACACGGAGCGGGGTATCACTCGTACCCTGACCACCGACGACGCGGGCGCGTACAACGCTCCGAACCTGACCGCCGGCAACTACACGGTTCGCGCGGAAGCCAAGGGGTTCAAGAGGATTGAGCGCCAAGGCGTCGTGATCGAGGTGGGCCACGAAGTTCGCGTGGACCTCACCGTGCAGCCCGGCGAGCAGAATCAGACTGTGACGGTCACCGAGGCAGTGCCGCTCGTCGAGACGACCAACGCCACCATGGGCGGCACGCTGGAGAATGCTGACATCATCGACCTGCCGTTGAATGGCCGCGACTACCAGAATCTGCTCGGCTTGCGCCCCGGCGTCATGCTTCAGCCCGGCGGCGGACCGTGGACGCAGAGCACGAACGGCGTGCGTCCGGATGAGTCCGTGTGGCTCATCGAAGGCGTAATCAACGCCAACTTCTTTGACGGCCGTCCGGTGATCAACATGCCCAGCCCGTTCACGGACGGCGCGACGATCATGCCCGTAGACGCGATTCAGGAATTCAACCTCCAGGAAAACCCGAAGGCTGAGTACGGCTGGAAGGCCGGTGCGATCGTGAACGTTGGTATCAAGTCGGGCACCAATACGCTTCACGGCGATGCTTACGCGTTCGGTCGCTATCAAGGCTGGGACGCGCGGAACTACTTCAACGTCGCGAATCCTATATCTGGCTGCGCGATCGTTGTCAGCGGGTCATGCAAACAAACAGACGCCCAATTGAAGCAGTTCGGAGGAGTGGCGGGCGGACCAATCATTAAAGACAAGCTCTTCTTCTTCGGAGGGTATGAGGGTTTGCGTTCCCTTATTGGATTCGTTGGAAATATACAGGTTCCTGCGACTGCGTCAGTAGGGAATGCTGGGAAGAGCATGGTGGACGCGATTCAGGCCCTCCAGACGGCGGGCATACCGAGAAGCGCTGTCAGTGAGAAATTGTCCGGTTGCACCGAGCCCACCGCTACGACCGCCACTTGCACGGGTATGGACGGAAGCAGTCAAATATTCCCGAATTCCGGCGCATCGACCAGCTTCCTCAGCACTTTCCCCACTCTAAACACTAGCGACAACGGGGTCGGCAAGCTCGACTATCACCCGAATGACAAGAACTCCTTCAACGGCATGTTCTTCTATGGCCACTACAATTCAACGGGAGAAGATCATGCCTTTGTTTCGCAAAATGCCACAGACAATGCGCCTATCCGCACGACATCAATTACCGCGAGCTGGGTCTACACACCAAACTCCAACGTGGTCAATGAGGCGCGATTCGGGTACGACAAAGCCACATTTGACTTCGTCAACATCGACGTAAATAGCCCCGCGAGCTCGTATGGCGTCAACACAGGCGTAACGAACCCTCTCGCAGGCGGCCTGCCGAGCATCGTTATTCAAGGTTTTGGGAACGGCGGCACGCCGGTTGTGGGAACCGCGTTTAACCGCCCGCAATATTTTACCCCCAACCCATATTGGGACGTCCAAGATTCGGTTTCTCTCCTCAGAGGCAAGCACTCGATCAAGATCGGCGGCGAATTCGCTCATGTCGAAGCCGATGCGGCGGTCTTTAATAACGGCCGCGGCCGATTCAACTTCTTCGGCGGGCAGCTGCTTGGAGGCAATTCGACTTCACTGGAAGACTACTTCGCAGGAGCTCTTTCGGGCGCAACCTTGCTTTCGGGTCAACCGCTTTCAAAGTTGACTGCCTTTAACTACGCTGGGTATGTCCAAGACGACTGGCGCGTGACACCTAAGCTGATTGTTAACCTTGGTATCCGCTATATGATGTTCACGCCGTTTAAGGACGCATTCAACAACATTGGCAACTTCGATCCGTCCTCGCCGACGGGCATGGTCCAGCAAGGTCAGCCCGGATTCGGTTCGATCTGGAAACCCGATCCCTTTGATTTCGAGCCACGCTTTGGCTTGGCTTGGGACATGATGGGGAATGGGACGACTGTCGTGAGGCTCGGCATCGGGATGATTCACGAAACGTGGACGCTGGAAACGTTCGAAGGACAATTCAACATGCAGGGTGACGGCTCCACCGCGATCAACGCCATCCCGACGGCGGCTACGATCACTTGCTCAAGCAGCTACGCGCTTCCAATTACTTGCCCTGGTACCGGCGGCGGCACTAACAATCTCGGTTCCGCCGGTTTCGCGCCTAATCAACTTTGCTGGGATCCCGGCGTTACGCATGGTCCGGCATTCGCAGCATCTGCGTGTGGCAGCGGGCAGACGACCGTCCTGCCTGGGTCCACCGGCGGCCCGAAGTGCGGCGACGGTGCAACCTTTACGAACCCGGTCACGCACCTCCCAGTCACCGCACCTTCCCCGTGCGACCTCATGTCTGTAAACCAAAATCTCAAGCTACCCTTCGTTATCAACTATAACTTGGGACTAACTCACGCCTTCGGTCAAAATCTGTCCTTGGAAGTTGAATACGTTGGCAACCACGGGTACAGGCTCCTGAGCTTTACGGACATAAACCAATCGCCGCTCGGATCGGCGTATTGTTTGAACAGCCTTACGACTGCGCAATCGGGCGACGCGTGCGGCCCCAACCGGGCGAACGCCATTGGGATCACTCCGCCGGTGCAATGCACGGTAGCTCCGGTAAATAACTGTTCGGCGAATGGACAGGCCGTGCAAGAGGCGCGCCCATACTTCAACAAGTTCCCATATTTGGGATACATCTACCAGGTGGGGAACAGCGCGTATTCTAATTACAACAGCTTGCAAGTGAGCCTGACCAAGCGGATGTCACATGGTCTGCTGTTCAACGTCGGATACACGTACGGCCACGGACTGGATAACGGATCGTTGAATCGGTTTGGGTTGAACCCAGAAGACAGCAACAATCTGGCGCAGGACTATGCGGCCAGCGACTTCGACGTTCGTCATCGCCTGACCGCCACCGCGACCTACAATATTCCCGGAATCAAGGGTTTCGGGCAATTGCTGGAGGGATGGCAGCTCAACACGATCGTGACGTTCGCCACCGCGCAGCCATGGCAGACCTACGATCCCGCCGACAACCTTAGCGGGACGGGCGAAAACGCCGACCGCTGGAACCTCTCCGGCAAAGCGTCTGATTTCCCGTCGGGCAAGAATAGTTTCCCGGATTGCTTTGGGTTCGCGGCCGCTCCTAACGGATCAGGCGGAACGCTGCCGTTGTCCAACACTTCGCTCACAAACGTTGTCACCGGCGGCGTTTCGTGCAACATAACGAACCCGTATGGCACCGCACAATCCTTGAACGCCGCGCAAACAGCGGCAGCCATCGCTGGGTGCGAGGCGCATACCACTTCCGGATACGCGCTCGTTCAAGCGGGTTGCTACGTTTCGCCCAACGGCGCCTCGTATATCACCCCACCGGCGCTTGGAAGCTTTGGCAATATGGGCCGGAATATCCTTCGTGACCAGGGCTTCAAGGACTGGGACTTCTCCATCTTCAAGAACTTCACGTTCAAGGAGCGTTACGGGATCCAGGCGCGCTGGGAAGTCTTCAACGTCCTGAACCACCCCATCGCCGCGAATCCGTCTGGCGCTTCGAGCTCGGTTAACACCGGAAATGCGCCCGGTCCAAACACGGCGTTCGGTGCCTCATTCTTGACGCCTGACTTCGCGGCCGGCAACCCGCTGATCGGTTCGGGTAGCCAGCGCGTGATGCAGGTCGGATTGAAGCTCTCGTTCTAATCGTCTAACCGGCCGGTGCGAAGACTACTTCGCACTGGCCACTGACTTGAATTAGAAAACGGGCGCGGCCTTGATCGAGGCCGCGCCCGTTTTCGTTTCGTGGAATGTTCGGTGTGGGTTTCCTCGCTGCCGCGGAAGCCGGCGAAGGCATGAATTCGTTTCGCAGCGAGCGCGAAAGTTTGGAGATCACGTCTCGTAGCGGGAAAATATCACCGGCGAATTGCTGTTTCACTTCGTGCTTCCATTTCGACTACGACAGCAGGCGGCGAAAATCCGCTTGACACGCGACTTTCCAGGAATCAAAATTCGCTCATCATAAGTAAGGGTGTTGGGTCTCTTTCCATGGGGTTTTATACTGGAATTAGAGCTTAATAAATCGGCCAAGTAGTTTTACCAGGGTGGGTGCCATTTGTAACGCAGTCCGGTGCAAGGTGCCGGCTGCGTAGAGCGTGACCTCCTCCAGGCCCTGCGTCGCGGTCGTCAGCGCGAACGCTTCCCTTACTTAAAAAATGTTTCGGAGGACATGTGTCCGAAACCAGCGCAAATGCGATTGTCAGGGGGATTTCTCCCCTTTGTTTCGCGGAGAGGTCTGACTTGGGTCCGAGTGGGTGTGTGCGCAGTCGAGACCGAGATTACGGGTGGGTGGTGCGTTCGAGTTTGATTCCGAAGCAATGACTTTGACTTTATAGACAGATCGTTATGGACAGGAGGTCCAGGAATGAATCATTTGACTCTCATAGACAAGAACACTTGGAATCTTTCTTGCCAGACGGGGATGCAATGGCTGGGCGGAATGCTTGCCCTGCTGCTGCTCGGCGTTCCGGCGTTTTCGCAATCCAGTAACGGACGGATCCTCGGTACGGTCACCGACACGAGCGGCGGCGTGGTCGCCGGCGCTGCGGTCACGGTGACAGACGTCGAGCGCGGCGTCACCCGCACGCTCACCGCGGACGACGCCGGGGAATACAACGCGCCGAATCTGACGCCCGGTACCTACACGGTTCGCGGCGAAGCCAAGGGCTTCAAGCGGCTGGACCGCGCCAACGTAGCGATCCAGGTCGGCCAGGAAGTCCGGGTGGATTTGACCCTGCAACCCGGCGAGCAGGAACAGACGGTGACCGTCACCGAAGCTGCCCCGCTCGTGGAGACCACGAACGCCACCCTCGGCGGCACGCTGGACAACGCCGACATCAATGACATGCCCCTGAATGGCCGGAACTACCAGAACCTGCTGTCCCTGCGCCCGGGCGTGACCGTGCAGCCTGGAGGCGGCCCATGGACGCAGAGTTCCAACGGCGTCCGCCCCGATGAATCCGCCTGGATGGTGGATGGCATCATCAACGCCAACTTCTACGATTCCCGGCCGATTGCAAACATGCCAAGTCCGTTCACCGATGGAGCGACCATTCTGCCCATCGACGCGATTCAGGAATTTAATCTCGAGGAGAATGCCAAGGCGGAGTTCGGCTGGAAGCCCGGCGCCGTCGTCAACGTCGGCGTCAAGTCCGGAACCAATTCGTTCCACGGGACGGCGTACGCGTTCGGCCGCGACGAATCCTGGGCGGCGCGCAACGCCTTTAACCCCGCGCCGGTCAGCGGGACTTGCGTCAATCCCATTCCGCATTTCTGCGACCGGCTACCGGCGCAATTAAAGCAGTTCGGCGGGGTGGTCGGCGGGCCGATCAAGAAGGACAAGCTCTTCTTCCTGGCGGGTTATGAGGGGCTGAGATCGTTCGTCGGAAACGCCATTGTAACGGGTGGTATTCCGGTCACGGATTCGCTCGGCGGAACGAATGCGAAGCTCAGCATGGTGGACGCGATCCAGGCTGTACAAGCAACACCGGGCCTAACTGTTAGTCCTGTCAGCCTGGCGCTGGCCGGATGCCCAACGCCATTGCCCACAACGCCGGCGGGCTTTGCCTCCTACTCGTGCACCGGTGGTTTGTGGCCCGCGAATACGGGCACCGCGAAGGGCTATACGAGTACGTTTCCGAACACCAATGTGAGCGACAACGGGGTCGGAAAAATCGACTACCACATCAACGACAAAAATACGCTGAATGGACTCCTGCTGATCGGCAACTACTCCAGCCTGGGGGAAGATCACCCCTTCGTGAATGCGGCGTTCGAGGACAACGCACCCATCCGCACCTACACGGCATCCGGGGCTTGGGTCTATACCCCCAATTCCACCCTGGTCAACGAAATGCGCTTCGGTTACAACAAGGTAGACTTCAACTTTTTCCCGGCCGACGCCGGCGTTCTCGCCAATGGGACTGCCTCGGGCTATCCAATCGACACGGGGATCACAAGTACCGGCGGATTGCCGAATATCAATCTTACCGGCTACGAAAAGCTTGGCACCTGGCACAATCGGCCGTTTGACTTCCACAACCCGTACTACGACGGTCAGGACAATGTGTCTTATTTGCTGGGCAAGCACACCTTCAAGTTCGGCATCGAGATAGCGCACATTGAAGTCGACTCTGCTTCTTTCGACACCGCAAGGGGCCGCATCGATTTCCAGGGTGGCCAAACCATGGGAGGCAGCAGCACGCCTCTCGAAGATTTCTTCTCCGGAAACCCGTCGCGAGGATATCTCCTCACCGGCAATCCGACCCGCGTCTCAAACTGGATGTCATACGCCGGATTTGCTCAGGATGACTGGCGCCTGACACCCAAAATCACCGTGAACTTGGGTCTCCGGTACTCCTACGTATCGCCCGTGAAGGAGGCTAGCGGTCTGTTTGGCAGCTTTGACCCGTCTTCGCCAAGCGGAATGGCCGACCAGTCGCAATTGGGAGGCAGTCTGTGGAAGGGCGATCATAAGGACTTCTCTCCACGTGTTGGAATCGCGTGGGATGTCACCGGGAAAGGCACAACCGTCGTTCGCGCCGGATTCAATATCATGTACTCGGTGCTGACGATTGCGACGCTGTTGCAGGAGGGAGACCTTCAAAACAGCACGGCGCTGACGGTCGCAGCAGTGCCTACGGCAGCCAACATTATCTATTGCCCCACGGCGGACGTCCTTCCGGGCAATACGTGCAGTGTGGCGCCAACCACGCTTGCCGGCGGCGGCTCAAATCCGCTTCTCGTGGCCAAAGTCGGCAAGAGCTCGCTCAACTGGAATGGCGTTGTCTTCCCGAGTTCAGTTGCGCCCGCGTGCGGAGACGGCGTGGGATCGGATCCGGGACAGTGCAACATCTTGTCCGTCGATCCGAATCTCACGACGCCTTACGTCACCTCATGGAATTTCGGAGTCACGCACGCTTTCGGCAACGATCTCTCGCTGGAGGTTGAGTATGTCGGTACCCACGGTTCCCGTTTGGAGGGCTTCCGAGATCTGAATCAGACGCTGGCCAACGGAACCCCCAGCCCGATTGTGGGGACCAAGTTCCCCTGGCTCGGGTTCGTCGACCAGCTCTCGAACGACGGGCGGTCCAACTACAACGGCCTACAGACGACCCTGACGAAGCGGCTTTCCCACGGAGTCTCCTTCACTGCCGGTTACACGTATAGCCACGGCTTGGACACCAACTCTCTCAATCGTCAATCATTCCTCCCGCAGGATAGCTTCAATCCACAGCTGGAGTACGCGAGCGGCGACTTTGACATTCGCCACCGCTTCACGTTTACGACGACTTACGACATCCCGTCGGTGAAAGGCTACGCCCAGATGCTGGAGGGATGGAAGCTGAACGCGATCATCACCCTGCAGAGCGGCCAGCCATGGACCGTGTGGGATTCCACGAACAATTTCGCCGGCGGAGACAATACCGACCGCTGGAATTTCTCCGGCAATCCTGCGGACTTCAAATCCCAGGGCGCAAATTCCATTCCCTACTGTATTGGGGGCACTTGCACTGTCACGAGTGGAGTAACCGGACAGAGCACGGTCCTGTCAAACTCAGCAACTCTATGGGGCGAGTGCCAGACAAAAGCCGCATCCGGTTCCAACCTTGCGGGCCTCGGCTGCTTCGCTTCCGGCAACTCGGTTATGACTCCGCCGGCCCCCGGGAGTTTCGGCGATCTGGGCCGGAACACGTTCCGCGACTCCGGCTTCAAGAATGTGGATTTCTCCGTGTTCAAGAATTTCACGTTCCGGGAGCGGTTTAGCGCTCAATTCCGGGTCGAGTTCTTCAACATCTTCAATCATCCCAACTACGCCAATCCGTACGGCTCGGTTGCTGGTTACGGCGTCGGCAACGATCCCGGAGGACAGCAAGGGACGTTCGGTTGCGGCTGCGCCACTCCGGACGTCATGGCGGGCAATCCGCTGGTCGGTTCGGGAAGCGCGCGAACCATGCAGCTCGGATTGAAGCTCGGCTTCTAAACCCTCAAAAACTCAACCGGCCGGCGCGTTGGCATTTCACCGACGCGCCGGCCGTTTTCCTTTGCGAGCAGTTCCGAGATTGTTGGGAGGAGAACCTACTTCGTCAAATCGTTCCGATACACCACGCCGCCCTTCATCACGAATTTCACGTGCTCCATTTCCGTGATGTCCTCGAGCGGATTGCCGGAGACGGCCACGAGATCGGCGAACCTTCCTTTTTCAACGTACCCGATCTGCTTACCCAGATCGTAGTTGATGCCCACGGTGGCGTCGCTGGTGGCCATGCGCAGCGCCTGCGCGGGGGACATCCCCCACTTGACGTAGAGGCCAAATTGATAGGCCTGCACGCCGTGCCCTACGGTGTAGGCGCCGCTGCCGAATATCTGGGTCACGCCCGCGGCGACGAGGCGCTTGAAGCTGAATTCCGTCAGCGCGAAGCGCGTCTTCTTGCCGCCACTGACTTTCAAGTCAGCCACTTCCAGCGGGCCCGCCAAATCCCAAAGCGTCTGGTTTACGGGACGCATCGTTCCATCGGCCAGCGGCTGCTTAAAGAGGCGGATCGTTTCGTCGTCCAATCCTTCGGCGCCGGTCACCCCGACGATCACGTGTATGGGCAGATCGACCCCCGCAAGAAGGCAATTTCGCAAGCCTTCGCCGCCGTATGCGTGGCAGGCCACCTTCAGGCCGCGGCGATGCGCTTCGTCGACGATGGCCTGATTCTCCTCAAGTGTCAGCGACGGGACCGTGATCATTTTGCCGTCCGGCATGAACGCGCCCGCGCCCGACGGCACCGGGTATCCGCTTCCCTCGTAGTCTTCCGTTTCGTAAATCTTGATCCAGTCCGTGCCGTAGTGCGAATGGTCGCGAACGGCGGCGCGCGCGAGCCAGGGCGAGTTGACGTCTTGCGCGTTCTGCCAGACCGGCAGCCCCGGCCCCATGCCGAACTGGCCCACTTCCGACGGTGCCGGATAGTACGTCGCGCCCCGCGGGTTCACCGCCGGACCGGTGACCTGCATTCTCGGGCCGACGATTTGCCCTTTGTTGATCGCGTCACGCAACTCGACCGTCGCATACGTGAACGGCGAGTTCATATCCTGGACTGTGGTGAAGCCGGCATAGAGGTCGGCGAGCGCGTAATGCTGCCCAATAATCAGCGCGCGAGCTTCGTTCGGCTCGTGGTCCTGCATTAAGTGGACATGGCGGTCGATCAGTCCGGGAAGCACGGTTGCGCCGCTTAGGTCGATCACGCGAGCGCCTGCCGGAATCTTCACGCGGTCTGCGGGGCCCACGTCCGTGATGCGTTCGCCTTGAACTACGATCACTTGGTTCGCGAGGTTTGTTCCTGTACGCGGATCAAACAGGCGCCCGGCGCGAATCGCGACGCCCTCTGGCGGCGGAGGCTGCATCGTCATTCGAGAGGCGTCGAACGGCGGCGCCTCAGGCCGGCCCGTCTGCGCGGAAACCACGGAAGAATTTACCGCTAGAAAAATCACCGCGGCGAGCGTAAGACAAGCTTTCCACCACGAATTACAGAGCGAGTTACACGACATCGCGATCCTCCAGGAACGTCCGGTCGTTAAGGCAGGTTTTCAGGCAAGGCACATTTCTACACCCGCGCGCGCTCGAATCAAACGAAAATTACGGTTGACTCGTCGAGCGTCAGCTATGGCGAGCGTCGCATCCCGCCAAGGGTTTTCTCCAGCCTCCCGACTCCAACCTCTAGTATTCTTCCAGTATGGATCGCGCGAATATCGTCATCATCGGCGGCGGCGTAGTCGGTTGCGCGGTCGCGCGCGCGGTTTCACAGCGCTGGAGTGACGTGTTTCTCGTCGAGCAGATGCCCAGGCTCGGCATGGGAGCCAGCACGCGCAACAGCGGCGTGATTCATTCGGGCATCTACTATCCTCCCGGCTCGCTCAAGGCGCGGCTGTGCGTTGCGGGCAATCGGATGCTGTACGAATTCTGCGCGGCGCACAATGTGCCGCACCGGCATTGCGGGAAGCTGGTCGTGGCTCACGACGCAACGCAACTGCCCGCGCTCGAGCGCCTGGCCGAAAACGGCCGTGCCAATGGCGTCACAGGCTTGCGCATTGTGGATCGCGCCGCGGTGCGAGCGCGCGAGCCGCACATCGCGGCGTTCGCGGCCCTCGAGGTGCCGTCGACCGGCATCGTCTCCGCCGAAGACCTGATCAAAACGCTGGCGCGCATGGCCACGGAGCAGGGCGCGAGCCTGCTGAGGCGCACGCGGGTCGTGCGGCTCGAACCGCGCGCCGATTCCGTTGCAGTCACGCTCTGCGAAGGGGGCGACGGTGACGGAGCCGAGCGCTCCGCCGAGACCATCGAGGCACGCTGCGTGATCAATTGTGCGGGGCTTTTCGCGGACGACATCGCGGCCATGCTCGGAAACCGCGAGCACCGGATCTACCCGGTGCGTGGGGAATATTGCGAGCTGGTGCGGGCGAAGTCGCATTTGATTAACAATTTAGTATACCCACTGCCACACGCGGACGGCTTGAGCCTCGGCGTCCACTTGACGCGCACGCTCTGGGATACAGTGCTCGTCGGTCCCACCGCAGATTACATTAAAGAGAAAAACGACTACGAGCGGAACCGCCTGCCTGTCGAAGAGTTCGTCCGGCGCGCCAAGCCGATGCTTCCGGAAATCGAGGCCGCGGATCTGCAGCTCGCCTATTCGGGGATCCGAGCGAAGCTCGTGGCGCCCGGCCACGAAGGCATCGCCGATTTCGTAATCGAGCGAGACGCGAACGTTCCCCGAGCGGTCCAGCTGATCGGCATCGAGTCGCCCGGTCTTACGTCCAGCCTCGCGATCGCGGACGAAGTGGTTTCTATCGCATCGGAAATTCTCGCGTAAGGCATCTTTGAATGCAGCGATAGAAAATCGGCTGAGAGCTGCGACTGTAATTTGCAAATCGTGAGACGTCAGCGGCCAATGCTATTCGGGCACCAGGTTCAAAGGCGCCAAAACTATCTTTGCTTGCGAATTGCCCGGATCGAGGCGTAGAGCGGTTTCCGCGTCCGTGCGCGCTGCCCCCCAGTCGCCTTGTTCGTAACGAAGCGCGGCGCGCATCGACCAGGCCGGTGCATAGGTGGGCGCTTGCGCGATTTCGCGGTTCAGGTATTCCAGGGCGCCATCGGTGTGGCTCGTTTTCATCAGGATGGACGCAAACGTAATGACCATGAAATCGTAGTTGAGGTCGTTCCTTCCGCTCATGCTCAATGCTTTTTCCATCATGGCGCCGGCGGGCAGATAATTTCCTCTCTGAAATTCGAGCGCCGCGTAAAATGCCATGGTGTCCGGCGATTCAGGATTGATCCGCAGCGCGATCTGGTATTCCTTCGCCGCCGCTTCCAGCTGGCCGCGCGAAAAATACTCTCCTGCAAGATTGGCGTGCATTTTCGCGTCGTTCGGAACGGCGCGCACCGCTGCGGAGTAGAGCGCGAACGTATCCCGCCAGTCGCGGTTTCGCACGACCGCGCGCACGGAGAAGGCAAGAACGATCGCGGCGAGCAATCCCCACGCCAGATATTCCTTCTTGCGCCAAATCCAACTCCAACCCAGCGCCAGCAATAGGCAAAATCCGGCGGACGGAAGATACGCCAGCCGCTCACCCATGATCGTGCCCGTTGGCAGCAGGATATTTGCCGTCACCGCAAAGCCTGAGAAATAGATACCGCCCGCCAGGATCCATGGCGCTCGCCTGACGCGCACGGCCCAGACCCAAGCGCCCAAGATCGCCGCAGCCGCGAGCGCTGCCGGCAGCGTATGGCGCCAGTCGCGGAAGACCGGAATCTGATTGAACGAATAGTCGCAGGAAAGCGCCGCCGGCCAAATTTGCAGGGCGATGTATTTCCATGCCACTCGCAGGGCGTTTAAAATCCTCCAACTCGAAGAAAGATGCACGAGGGGATTGTCAACGAAGGGAATCTCCGCGGGGCCGAACCGCCCGCCGTCGATTTTCCAGACCGCTCCAAGATAGAGCAGCAGAAGGCCCGCGGCCAGCGCGTAGCGTAGTCGCGACTTCCACTTCCCGATCGCATAGTCGCCCAGCACGATCAGTGGAAAGAACGCGACGGCGGATTCCTTCGAGAGCAGCGCCGCGGCGAAGCACGCGAGCGACGCGGCCGGGCGATCGCGCAGATGCAGAATCCATCCGGCAAAGAGAAATCCCGCGGCGAGAAGCTCGGCGCGGCCCACGGCCCACGCCACCGCTTCGGTATGAATGGGGTGAACGGCATAGAGCAGCGCGGCCGCGAAAGCCACCGCCATTGTTTCCGGCGCGCTGCCGAGAAGTTCCAGCAGCAAGATATAGAGCAGCCACGTGACGGCGCCGTGGAACGCCATATTTATCAGATGATAACTCATCGGGCTTGAGCCGCTGAGCCCCCAGTTCAGCGCCAGAGTGGCGAACGTAACCGGCCTGAAGAGGGCGCTGACCGGGTGAGGCGAGAAGAGCCGCTGCAGCGAAGGATCGGTCACCTGCGGGTTGCGGAGAATGTACAGCTCGTCGTCCATGACGAATTGATTCGCCAGCGTGTTGGCGTACACAAACACCACGGATGCCAGCAACAGTGCCATGAATAGACGATTCCTCATTCCATGCAATCATGCGGTTGAAATGCGCCGGCTTCGCGGCGCTTCTTGGCGGGGTGTAGTCTTTTCGTTACTTCGGCACGCGCCGCAATGGGAGCAAAAAAAGGCTTACGTTTGCGCCGGGGGTAAGTCGGTTTTTACAACGTAGTGATACAGCCACAACAGCAGCGCGGTGCTGACTCCAATTCCGGAAATCGCCCACCACACTTCCGCTGGCTGCTGCGCGACTTCTCCGAAGTGGTGCATCAGCCGCCCGCCCAGCCATCCACCGATCAGCGATCCGATTCCGATGGGCACGAAAGCGAAGCCCATGTAAGTGCCCTGTTGCCCCGGCGGCGCGAGGCGCGAAACATATTCGTAGTAGCGCGGCGAAAGAATGATTTCGCCGATGGCCACGACGAAAATGGACAACACGACCGCCCATATAGCGGGATGAGACGCCACGATGAGCCAGCCGAGCGAGGTCACGAGCGTCCCGATCGTGATGGCGCGAAAAGCCGGGATTTTTTGCGTGAAATAAGTGGCTACAAATTGCAGGCAAATCACCGTCGCCGCGTCGGTGATCAGAATCAGCTCGACGTCCGCGTGTGGGTCGATGTACGCGTGAATGTAGATTGGCAAGACGATGTATTGCTGCCAAAAGACGATCCAGAACCCCGAGAAAATCAGCAGAAAAATCAAAAAACGCGGATTGGTGAGGACGGTGAGCAGATTTCGCGCGCTTTCCGCGAGGCTCGTGGCCTGAATCTCGCCCGCCCGCCGCGGCTCCCGGAAAAACAAAAGCACGGCAAAGAACATCAGCAGGACGCTCAGCGCGGATACGCGAAAGACGTTTTCAACCCCCAGATGCCGGTGCGCCCACGAAGCCACGTAGGGGCCCGCCGCGCCCCCGATGTTCACCAGCGTGTAGTAGATAGAGTAGCCGATCGACCGGACGTTTTCGCTGGAAGCGCGCGCAGTGGTGCCCACAACGCTGGGCTTCACCATCGAGATTCCCAATGCGGGCAGCACCAACACGAAGGTGACGAGCCCAAGCAGCGGCACAGTGTTGCGAACCGGCGCCATCCACGCCGCTCCGAGCGAGCCGATCAGAAAATAGGCGCACGCCAATATCAGGTAGGCGAGCGAGAGCGCGCGACGAAAGCCCAAGCGGTCCGCCACAGCGCCGCCGAGGATTGCCAGGAACCAGACCATCCCGCCAAACAGGCCCGCGAGCGAGCCGGTTTGCTCCGTGGGAATATTCAGCGATTCGTGCAGGTAATTTGCCAGCGAGGAGAATGCGCCGTAGTAGGCCAGCCGCTCGAAGATTTCGCTGACGTTCGCGACCCAAAAGGCGGGTTCGAAACCGTCGCGAATTTCCCGAAGGCGCTGGCTGAAACTCAAAGGTAGGCCCTCGCTCTAGCTATTCAAGGCAGAGCAGCTGGATCGAGCGCGATTGTAGCGGAAGCCCGCCTCGCGTGCCAGAAAAGTCCGCCCCGAGGGTTCATTCGTGGCGCGATTCCCCCGTTCGCGGAATTGACAAGTGTAAAGTAACAGGCTACACTGCAAGAGTGAGAATCCGGAACTTCGTCCACAAGGGCCTAAGACGCCTCTATGAGGATGATGATCCCAAAGGCGTACCTCCTTCCAGCGTAGACAAGCTCCGCAAGATGTTGGTCTACCTGGAGGCAATGCGGGAAGCGCGCGAACTTCAATTGATCCCGGTCTGGAAAGCGCACGTACTGAAGGGTGAGCGACAAGGGACGTGGAGCCTCCACGTTACACGGAATTGGAGAATGACCTTCCGGATTGAGAGCACCAAGCGCGAAATCTGCGACGTGAACTTCGAGGATTATCACTGAGCCTAAGGAGATTGAAGCCATGCCGATGTTTAATCCGCCGCACCCCGGGGAATTGATCCGGACTGAAATCATAGAACCGCTTGGCTTGTCTGTGACGGCCGCCGCGAAGGTTTTGCGGGTCTCCCGCCCGGCCCTCTCGAGTCTCTTGAATGGGAAGGCGGATCTCTCCGGCGAAATGGCTCTCAGGATTGAAAAGGCCTTCGGCCCAAAGATGGACACACTGATGCGTATGCAATCCGCGTATGACATCGCGCGCACGCGGAGACAAGAAGGCAAAATCCGCGTTCGCCGGTATCGGCCGAAGGAAGTTGCGGCCTGAACGCATTGCCGCTCTTCCATTGCTTAGCGGGCAGCCGAAAACCGGCGAAGAACCATGACTACGGCGGCGATGTTGTACGAGACGAAGACGACCAGAGCGGTGATCGTTGGGCCGGTCGGCAGCCGGGGCGGGGGAGTCAAATTGGCGCGCATGGCCAGCCCCATGATGAACACGACGAGAAGCAGAAGCGCGCAACCATACCATGCGAAGAAATTCTCAAAATAGGCGAATGTAGTGGCGCGGCGCTCTGGGGCGAGCCAGTGTTCCTTGTTTGGCAGATTGATCCTTGCGTCAGGCGTCTTCGCGACGCTACGCCCTACCCAGAACTCGACGACCAGCGCGGGCAGAAGCGTAGCGGCGTAGACAGCGAAGAATTGCGGCTTCGTCATCCACCCGTTCGGCATGCCGGAGGCCGCGAAATGAGACGCCATGCGATCCGGCAGCAGCGGAAAACCGTAAACCCCCTGCACGATCGCAGCGAAAACAATGGCGAAAAACAGGCCCCTCGGTACAGTTGTGCCGGACATAGTTGGTCTCAACTAAAAGCCTACTAAGCGAACGCGGCTGGCACAAGCGAACTTGGCCGGACCCGCAACAGGCCGGAATCGGTTGGCCGCTGCCCACTCCTTATGTAATGCTATAGCGTTTTGCGACCGGCGGAATCTGACGCGGGTTTAGGTGTGCCCGACCGGCAAGGGCGCCGGTTCCCATGAATATGAAACTGACAGGACATGCCCGATGGTAACGCTCCACGACATCCGCGATGCGAGCGAACGCATCCGCGGTTCGATCGTGGTCACGCCGTTTGTGCGCTCCGAGAAATTCTCGCTGCAGACGGGCAACACAATTTTTCTGAAGCTCGAAAACCTCCAGATGACGGGCGCGTTCAAGGAGCGCGGCGCACTGAACAAAATTTTATTGCTGTCTGAAGACGAGCGGAGGCGCGGCGTGATCGCGGCTTCCGCTGGAAATCACGCGCAGGCCGTTGCGTATCACGCGACGAAACGCGGCATCCAGGCGCAGATTTGCATGCCGCTCACCACGCCGCTCGTCAAAGTGTCGGCTACGCGCGGCTACGGCGCGGAAGTCATTCTGGTTGGCGCGAACTACGATGAAGCGTGCGAAGAAGCCGTTCGCCGCTCGAAACAGCACGGCCTCACCTTCATTCACCCGTTCGACGACGAAGCGGTGATTGCCGGCCAGGGAACGCTCGGCCTCGAGATGATCGAGCAGCACGCCGACCTCGACGCCCTGGTCATTCCGGTCGGCGGCGGCGGATTGATCGCGGGCATCGCCTGCGCGGTGAAGGAAACGAATCCAAAAATCAAAGTGATCGGCGTGCAGTCCGCGAGGCTGGCCTCTATGAAGGCGGCGTGGGACAAAAACGAGATCGTAACCCTGCCCGCGAACAAAACGATTGCGGACGGAATCGCGGTGCGTTCGGCGGGCGCGCTGACGTTTCCCTTGGTGCGGAAGTACGTCGACGAAATCGTGACCGTGGACGAGGAAGAGATCGCCAGCGCAATCCTGCAGCTTCTCGAAAAAGAAAAAATGCTCGCGGAGGGAGCCGGGGCGGCGGCCACCGCGGCGCTCCTGAACAAGAAAACTCCGAATCACGGAAAAAAGCTCGGCGTTCTGGTCAGCGCCGGAAACATCGACGTCTCCCTCCTTTCGCTCATCATCCGGCGCGGACTCGTCAAGGACGGCCGCCTGGTCCGCCTGCGCATCCATCTCCCCGACCATCCCGGCGCGCTCGAAAAGCTCGCTCGTGTTATCGCCGATCAGAAAGCCAACATCGTGGAAACGATGTACGACCGAGCCTACTACGGCGTGGTGCTGGGCGACGCCGCCATCGACATCACGATGGAAACGCGCGGGCCCGAGCACGTGGCCGATTTGACCGCCGCGCTCGAGGCTTCGGGCTACGCTTTCGAGCGCGTACAATAGGGCTGCGGGCCCCAAAGCCTGTCATTCCGAAGGGCGGTTTTTGCCCGAGGAATCTGCTTTTTCCGGACTGGCCAAGAAAGCAGATCCCTCGCTCCGCCTCGGCGCGAAGCCTCATGCGAGCGCTCGGGATGACATGAGAGGTTTGCCGTAGTCCGAATAGACGGTGCCGGCCCATCCCGCCGGCCTCTGAGACGCGCCAGCCGGGAGGTTCTTCCCATGACCACCGCCACCGCAAATCCGCTTTCCTACTTGCACGATCAGCTCGCCGATCTTGACGCCAAGGGCCTGCATTTCCGCCTGCGCGTTCTCGATGGCGAGCAGAAGCCCGTCGCCCACTTCGACGGGAAGGACGTCATCAATCTCAGCTCCAACAATTATCTCGGCCTGACCACGCATAAGGCTCTGCGGCGCGCCGCCATCGAAGCGATTCGCACGCACGGAGTGGGCGCGGGCGCCGTGCGCACCATCGCGGGCACCATGGACCTGCACGTGGCCCTCGAAGAACAAATCGCAAAATTCAAGGGAACTGAAGCGTGCGTGGTTTTTCAGTCAGGATTCACGGCCAACGCTGGCACCGTCGCGGCGATTCTCGGTAAGGAGGACCTGATTCTCTCCGACGAGCTGAATCACGCTTCCATCATCGACGGCTGCCGCCTGTCGCGCGCGACGATCAAAGTTTTCAAGCACAAGGACGTGGCCGATTGCGAGCGCCTTTGCAAGGAAACCGAAAACTGGCCCGGCCACAAGCTCCTGATCACCGACGGCGTTTTTTCGATGGACGGCGACATCGCCCCGCTTCCCGACCTGTGCAGCCTCGCCGAAAAATTCAACTGCATCATGATGGTGGACGACGCGCATTCCTCGGGCGTCCTCGGCCGCGGCGGGCGCGGCACGGTGGACCATCTCGGCTGCCACGGCCGCGTCCACATTCAGGTGGGCACGCTCAGCAAAGCCGTCGGCGCGATGGGCGGGTACGTCTGCGGCTCGCGCGAGCTGATCGATTTTCTCTATCACCGCGCCCGGCCGTTTCTCTTTTCCACCGGGCATCCTCCATCGGTGATCGCCACTTGCCAGGCGGCGTTCGCGCTGCTCGATTCCGCGGAGGGAGAGAAGCTGCTCAAGAAACTCTGGGCCAACACGAAATTCTTCCAGCGGCGACTGAAAAAACTCGGTTTTTCGACTGGCGCGACGCAAACCCCCATCACTCCTATTCACGTCGGAGAAGGAGCCAAGGCGTTCGAATTCTCGCGCCGCCTTTACGACGCCGGAGTCTACATTCCCGCCGTCGGATTCCCCACCGTTCCGGAAGGCAAGGCGCGCCTCCGCGCCATGGTCATAGCAACCCACAAGCGCGCGGACCTGGAGCGCGCCGGCTCGATCATCGCGGAAGTGGGACACACGCTGGGGTTAGTCTAGCGGATAGGCCAAGCAGACTGCTCGCTGTTCGGCCTCTTAGTTGTTACTAATTATAGGTCGGGAAGAAAGTAGCTTCATTTGTATCAGCGCGCTGTTCAAAGTTTCGATCTCGTGTTCTGACAGGACTCCCAAGTCAACGTTGCGGAGCAACCCCACCTTGTGATTGACGCGTTCACTTACGCACGCATTCCAAAGCGCTTGTTCTTCGGTCGGGCCTTGCCCTTTGAAAAGATTGTACGTTGTACTCGAGTCTGGCCACACTGGCCCTTTGTCCCGGACAAACGAATCGCCCGTGATGCGCTTGCCCAGTTGAACCAAGGCAACTTCGTCGGCCAGCCAAAGAGTCTTCAGTGCGAGAAACACGTTTAGTTCGCCGTTTTCCTTCTGAACCAAGTAGGCCACAGCGGCGATCGTCTTGTTAATGTCGAAGTCGAGGAGCATGTAGCACAACCGAAACAATATCGAAAGTTACTACCATAATAGCAAAACCCCGACAGCCTAGACAAAGCGGCTATCCGGCAAGACTCAGACCGTCTTAAGCCCCCAGAGCCGCAGTCAATTTGCTCATATCCGACGCGCTTTCCAGGGACTTCACCTGCTCGATGACCGACTCGGCTTTTTCCTTCGGCCATTTCGCGAATTCGGCGTTGCCGCGGAATTTTTGCGCCACTTCCTCGTACGTCATCGGATTTTCGGGGCTGCCTTTGGCGGGTTCGGTGCGGCCGGAGATGACGCGGCCGTCTTTCATGTAGATCTTCAGGCCGCTTTGCTCGACGAGCATGGCCTGGAGCGACGCGCCCTGCAGCTCCAGCTTGTTGAACTCCGGATCGACGGCGTAGTGCACGCGGGCGATCATATCCTGCACCTCAGGGCGCTGCACCACGGCGTCGGTGAACGTGGCGAGTGTGGCTTTGCGGTCGAGGAGCAGGATGGCCATGGCAAATTCCATGCTGAATTTCGCCTGTAGGCCCGTGGTCGGATGATGCTGGAAAAGCGTTCGATAATTGCTGAGGTTTCCGCCGACTTCCACTTTCTCCACGTCCGCGGCTTTGATGCTGTTCTTGTCGATCATGCGCAGCATCGCGTCCATCACCTGCTGCTGAATCGTGCCGCACGGGAAACGCTTGATCAGGTCTCCCGGCATGGCGAACATCCACGGTTTGCCCAGGCGATCGACGATCAACTTGGGATCAAAGCCGCCGCCGACCATGAAAAATCCGAGCGGAGCCTCCAAAATATCCGGCGCGGCGGTCCAGCCGATAGCCGCGAGGTCGGCGGCGGCACTGCCGTTTTCTCCGGCGTGGCCGGCATGGAACGGCTTGGTCATTGAGCCGAAATTGTCGCGCAGGCCGCTGGCTTCGGACGCGGCGATGGCCAGCGCAATCGCAGTGCGGTCGGCGTCGAGGCCGCGCAGCTTGGCGCATGCGGCGGCGCTGCCGAATGTGCCGATCGTGCCCGTGGTGTGAAAACCTTCCTGCTGGTGGCGCGGAGAGACCGCGTCGCCGATTTTGTCTGCGACTTCGACGCCGATGTGGAAAGCCAGCATCAGGTCCTTACCGCTGCGCTTGCCCGTCTCGCATAGCGCGAAGGACGGCGGAAGAACGGGCGCGGCAACGTGCATGGCCGAGCCGGTGTCATCGTAATCGTCGGCGTGAATCGAGACGCCATTGGCGAGCGCGGCGAATCGCGGATGAACTTTCATCTTCGTGCCGACGATCGTCGCGCCGCCGCCGCACGGGCCGAGCGATTCGATATACTGCCGGATGCGCGGGCCCGCCGTGGAGGCCGATCCCGCGAGCGCCAGGCCGAAGCCGTCCAGGATGGTTTTCTTCCCCAGTTCGATGACGTGTTCCGGAACGTCTTCGTACGTCGTCTTCACGATGAATTCCGAGACGTATTTGGTGAGGCCCGGCGCTTTGGGAAATTCGTCGGTGGCCGGCGCGGCTGCGGCTCGGGCGCCGCCAGGACGCAGCGCGAGCCCGGCCAGCGCGAGCGAAGACCTGCAGAAATCACGTCGGATCATGAGTAGTCACCTTTGGGGGAGCCACGCTCCGGCTGAGTTTCTGACACGGGGTCGAGAGAGTCAAGGCGAGAAGACCCGAAAGGCTTTCACCACAGAGGACGCAGAGGGCCACGGAGAAAAGAACGAGACGCCCGACAGAGATTGTATGATTTTCCGCGCGGTTTGAATGGGTGGTCGGCCGTGATGTTTTGCGGCTGCACCCGCGGACCTTCGCTTACGATTCCGAAACTTGTGCGGTACCATTTGTTTTTAATGGAACCGATACCGCGACGCACCGAAAGAAGACACGGGAGGGATAGTTCATGTCCAGAGAAGGAGGATCGATGCGGATCGCAAAATTCATGTTGATGCTTGCAGTGCTGGCCGCCGCTCCCGCGTTCGCTCAGGCGCCGCCGCCGCACTACGCGCCGCCGCAGCTCGATCAGATGGTGGGGCGAATCGCGCTGTACCCGGATTCGCTGGTGGCGCAGATCCTTGCCGCCGCGACGTATCCCGACCAAATTCCCGACGCGGCGGGTTGGGCCGACGAGCACCACTACCTCACCGGCAAGGCGCTGGCTGACGCGATCCAGGGCGACCAGCTTCCGTGGGACCCCAGCGTGCAAGCGCTCCTGCCGTTTCCGTCCGTGCTGGAGATGATGTCGCGCGACATCAACTGGACGACGGACCTGGGCAACGCGTTCCTCGCGCAGCAGCAGGACGTGATGGACGCGGTGCAGCGCGAGCGGCGCAAGGCTCGGGATTACGGCTATCTACGCAGCAACGGACAGATCATCGTAGGCAACGGGCCGTACATCACGATTGCGGCGGCCAATCCCGCGTTTGTCGTGGTGCCGTACTACGATCCTGGAGTTGTGTTCTTTGCGCCGCGGCCCGGAATCGTGGTGGGCGGCGCGATTCGATTCGGGTTTGGCGTGTCGCTTGGAGGCTTCTTCCGGCCCTGGGGCTGGGGCTACAATCGCTTCGACTGGGGCGGGCACGCCGTGTTCATCAACAACGCGCCATGGCGTCGAAACTGGGACAATCGCCGCGAGTACGTCCATCCCTACGCGGGTGTCCATCGCTGGGGGCCGGCGGAACGCGTTCCGGAGCACCACGAGCTGCAGGAACGTTCCCCGCGCGAGCGGCAGAACCAGCGAGAAGGGCGCAGCGCGCATGAGGAACATCGCGGCGGCGGGGACCACGGCGACCGCGGTGGCGATCACGGTCGCCGGTAATTCAGATTTTTTGCTCTCGTAGAAACCGCCTTCGGGCGAGCGTGCGTCCAGCAGGCGCTCGCCCGAAGATCGGCGCTACAAAGCAAACTCCGTCGGATCAAGCCGCGCTTTTCCGTTTGCGGTTTGTCCACACGAGTCCCGCGATCCCCGCGAAGACCAGGATTCCGCCTCGCACGGCCCAGCGCGTTTGCCCAGTCATAGGACTGCCAAGCAATACATTTGTTCCCTGCAGGAACCAGACGCAGCCGAGCAACAACAAGACTGCGCACACGATGTTCAGGAAGATTCGCATAGCCCCTCCATTAGTCCGCTCACAAGCACATCAACTGAATGGCGTGACGAAGCAGCAATTGAAAATCGTCAGCGGCTTAAAGCCGGTCTAAACGGCCAGCGTTTCGGCCGGGCTGGAAGCCCGGCCCTACAAATCGCCGGAGAGCTACGTTCGTTGCAAGAGTGGACGAAGCTCGCGCACGTCCTTCACGTTTTCAAGACCGCGCAATTTCTCGATGAGCGAGTCGCACTTCGTTGCGCCGAGGACGGGCGAAATGAGGTCGCGCGCCTTGGCGACCACCTCGTCGCGGCTCATGGGATTTTCCGGAGTGCCGCGCACGGCTTCGACGCGCTCCGCCAGCGTGGTTCCATCGTTTAACGTCAATTCGACAATCGCCACACGCTTCGGGATCAGCTTTTCCAATTCGTCGTCACCGATCAGCTGCACTTTCGCGCGCACCTTCAACACTTCCGGGTCCTGCATACGCGGCTTGTCGTGGGCCGCTTTGAACGACGCCGTCTTGTCGAGGATCATGACGGCGACCATGTGCTGCAGGCAGATGTCCGGCATTTCGCGATTGTTCACGGTGTAGGCGGCGCTCGTGGCCGTGCGCACGACGACTTGCTTCACCTGATCCGCCTCGAACGGATGCTTTTTCAGGATGAGCTGCAGCGCGTCAAGCGGCGATTGGATCGGGCCGCCGGTCGTCCATCGCTTGAGCGTGGTCTGCGTCACTTCGTAGCGCTCGCCGAGGCCGTCCACCATTTTCATCGGATCGCCCTTGGGATTGTAGGAGGCGACGAAATTGTCGGGGCCGGCGAGCACGTCGTTGACGCCCGTCCAACCGAGATCGACGGCGAGCGCGGCGTTCACACCGTTGCGTGCGGAGCTGCCACCGAAGACGAAACCCTTCTCGATGTGGTCGGTGTCGCGCCGCCACGAGGCGACGCCCGCGCCCCCTTGCTGCGCGGCGTAATCGATGAGCCAGCGCATCTGCTGTGCATTGAAACCGAGCGCGCATCCCGCGGCCGCCGCGGCGCCGAACGTGCCCACCAGAACGTGCGTGTCCTTCAACACGCCTCCCGTGCCCACCGTTTGAAATGCGCGCATGCCGATGTCGTAGCCGAGCGCCACGGCTCGCGTGAAGTGCCGTCCGCTGATGCCGGCCTTCTCTCCGATCGCCAGCGTAGCCGGCACCACGGCGCTGCCCGGATGCGCGCCGCCGCCCGTGTAGTCGTCATCCGTTTCGTCGGAGTGAGCGAGCTCACCGTTCGTGATCGCCGCTTCGATGGGGCCGAGGAGGATATCCGACGCCACCACCGTGCAAGCGCCCGGGCCGCCGTAGGAGCGGGCAAACTTGAGCGCCATGAGACCCGGGGGCAGCTCCGAGCCCGAGATCATCGCGGCGAATGTATCGAGGATGTGGTGCTTGGTTTCTTCCAGCACTTTTTCGGGAAGCTCGCCGTTGCGCGCATCGCTCATGTAGGCGCTGAGCTTGAGCATCGCCGGGCTGATATCTTCGGCGGACAAGTTCGCGCCGCTCGGCAGCGACGTCGCCGCAAGAACCCACGCCGCGCGCCGCATCAGATCGCGCCGCGATAATTTGTGTTCGCTCTTTCTGCCCGCACAATGTGCATCTCGCCTGCGCCCCATAGCTCATCTCCCGCAATTAGGGAATTTCAAGTTTCGTTCCGTCCCGTTAAAATCGCAAAACACGCAATTATTGTCATTCCGAGCGAAGTGAGGAATCTCTCTTCGATTTCAGCTGCGACAGAGAGATTCCTCACTTCGCTCGGAATGACGAAATTGGGATCTCCTGCCCTCTCGCATTCCGTAAGATTTAAATTATCGAGGCATTGTAGCTGAGATTTGCGCACTGAGCCCATTGAAGCCGTGTTCCCTCCGAACTGCAAAACAGTTCGGGAAGAGATCGCAATGTCTGAGGTTGTTCGATGCGAGGATTCTCATGATCGCGGTGGTATCATCCGATGCGCCATGAAACCGCATCGAGCCGCGCAATCTCGCGCATTCATCTCGCCGCGTAATTTCAGCGCGGGCTTATCTGAAACTCCCACCTGCGCATCTGTCCCCGCGCAATGACCCCGACTCGCACCCCACTGACGCCCAATCAGATCCGCGGGTTTTGGGCGGCGTGGGGCGGCTGGGTGCTCGACGGCATGGATTCGTTCATCTACGCGCTCGTCCTCGTTCCCGCATTGCGTGACTTGCTGCCGCGATCGGGAATCGCAGCCACGAATGCCAATATCGGCTATTACGGCGGTCTTCTGTTCGCGTTGTTCCTGGTGGGATGGGGCATGGCGCTGCTGTGGGGGCCGGTGGCGGACCGGTTCGGGCGAGTCCGCACGCTGATGCTCACCATTCTTTGTTTTTCGATTTTCACACTGCTGAGCGCGTTCGCCACGAACATCTGGATGCTCGCGGTGCTGCGGCTCCTGGCGGGAGTCGGCATCGGCGGCGAGTGGGGAATCGGCGCGACGCTGATCTCCGAAGAGTGGCCGGAAGAGCGGCGTACCATGGGCGCGGGCATGATGCACACCGGCTACTACTTCGGATTTTTTCTGGCCGCGCTGGCCAATTATTTTGTCGGCAGCCGGTTCGGCTGGAGATGGATGTTCGTCGTCGGAGGCGTTCCGGCGCTACTCGTGTTGCTGATCCGAAGGGGAATGCGCGAACCGGCTCGATGGGAAGCAAAGCGAGGGTCGCTTGGTGAACGTCTAACGATGCGACATACGTTTCTGGAAATCTTTTCGCCGCGCTACCGGCTGCGCACGTTTCTCAATCTCATGTACCAGCTCGTGTCCACGATTGGGTTATGGGCCGGCTCGGTGTACGTGCCTGCGGCGATCACGTTCCTGGCGGCTCGCGCGGGTCACACGCCGTTTCAAGCGGCGCGGCTCGCGTCCTACGGCACCGGCATTCTTTCGATCGGCACGATCCTCGGCGCGTTGAGCGTGCCCGCGATCGCCGACCGCCTGGGACGCCGGGTCAATCAGGCGATTTTTTATTCTCTGATGCTCGTGGTGATCGTCGTGACGTTCGGATACGCTTTCTATTTGCAGTCGGACGCGCTGAAATGGTTTTTCGTGTGCCTCATTTTTCTGGGGATTGGCGGAGCGAATTACACCGTATATTCTTTCTGGCTGCCGGAGCAGTATGAAACCGAGTGCCGGGCAAGCGCGTTGGCGTTCGCGCAAAATATAGGCCGCTTCGCCGGCGCCGGCGCGACGTTCCTCGTCGGGCTTGGCGTGCGCCATTTTCAGACGCTTGGCATTCCCGTGGCGCTCACCGCCGCTGCCTTTGTTGTCGGGCTATTGCTGCTCCCCTTCGGCGTGGAGACGAAGGGCAAGCCTCTGCCCGCCTAGTTTTCCATTTTGCGCAGGACCGAGATCGAGGATCGAAGATGACCGACGCACCCGACCCGCAAGCAAGAACGGAAATCCGCGACGGCATGCGCATCGACTGGGACGCGCCCATCCCCATGGATGACGGCATCGTCCTGCGCGCGGACGTTTTCCGTCCAGTCAGCGAGGGCCGTTACCCTGTTCTGCTCACCTACGGCCCTTACGGGAAAGGGCTCGCCTTTCAAGATGGCTACCCCGATGCCTGGGAAACGATGGCGCGCGAGCATCCCGACGTGGTGGCGGGCTCGACGAATCTCTATCAAAACTGGGAAGTGGTCGACCCGGAAAAATGGGTGCCGCACGGCTACGCCTGCGTGCGCGTGGACAGCCGCGGCTGCGGGCGTTCGCCGGGTTACGTCGATCCTTTCTCGCCGCGCGAGACGCGGGATTTCGCCGCCTGCATTGACTGGGCGGGCAAGCGGCCATGGAGCAGCGGCAAGGTCGGGCTCAACGGCATTTCGTACTACGGCATCAATCAGTGGCAGGTGGCGTCGCTGCAACCGCCGCATCTCGCGGCGATGTGCGTTTGGGAGGGAGCGGCGGAGTGGTACCGCGATACTTCTCATCACGGCGGAATTTACTGCACCTTCTGGGCGAACTGGTATGACATGCAGGTGAAGACGGTGCAGCATGGCCTCGGAACGCGCGGCCCGCGCAGCCGTGCGACCGGCGATCTCGCGTGTGGGCCGGAAACTTTGAGCGATGCGGAACTGGCCAAGAACCGGTGCAATTTCGGCGCGGACCTGCTCTCGCATCCGCTCGACGATGACTACAGCAAAAGCCGCTCGCCCGATTGGTCCAGGATCAATGTGCCGCTATTCTCCGCCGCCAATTGGGGCGGTCAGGGACTCCACCCTCGCGGAAATTTCGAGGGTTTCATGCGCACCGCGTCGTCACAAAAATGGCTCGAGGCGCACGGGATCGAGCACTGGACGCATTTTTACACGGACTACGGCCGGGAATTGCAGAAGCGGTTTTTCGATTATTTTCTGAAAGGCGAAAAAAACGGTTGGGAGCGCGAGCCGCGCGTGCTGCTGCAGGTTCGCCACATCGATCGCTTCGAAGAGCGCCGCAAAAATGAGTGGCCGCTCGACCGCACGCAGTGGGCGAAGTTCTATTTCGATTTTGCAAATGGTGCGCTGGTCACAGCCGCGCCGACGGGGTCCGCGACCCAAACATTTGATGCGATGGGCGACGGCGTCACGCTGATGACGCCGCCGCTCACCGCCGAAACCGAAATTACCGGCCCGTCCGCGATGAAGCTGTATCTTTCCTCAAGCACGGAAGACGCCGACGTTTTTGCAGTGCTGCGCGTGTTCTCGCCGGACTTGAAGGAGATTGCTTTTCAAGGTGCCATCGACCCGCATACGCCCATCGGTCAGGGGTGGCTGCGCGCCTCGCACCGGAAGCTCGATGCCGCGCTGAGCAAATCGTGGCGCCCGTATCATACGCATGACGAGCTGCAGCCTCTGAAACCCAGCGTGCCTGTGGAACTTGACGTGGAGATCTGGCCGACCAGCATCGTGGTTCCCGCCGGCTACCGCGTCTCGCTCACGATTCGCGGAAAAGATTACGAACATGCATGCCGTGGCGGAAAGCTTTCCAATTTCAAGAATGAACTGCGCGGCTGCGGGCCGTTTCTGCATGACGATCCCACCGATCGCCCGGCCAAGATTTTTTCAGGGAGAACAACGCTGCACCAGGAAAGAGACCGCCAGCCGTATCTGTTACTTCCGATCGTTCCGCTCAAGTAGGACAGGCTTCCAGTCTGTCGGGGTGAGTTGCGCTACGGATCGATCTCCTTGTAACCAAAACCGACAGGCTCAAAGCCTGTCCTACGAAGCCACCTGCAACAACGGCCGCAAATTCCGCAGCTGCGAATATGGTAGTAAAGTGGGACGCCAAAATGTGAGGGAGCGCTATGAGCTACATCGAAAAGAATCTCATGGAAGGCGAGAAAGTCGCCTACACAACGAGGTTGCACTGGATCGTGCTCGTGGGGCCGCTGGCGCTGTGCGCGCTCTTTGGAGCGCCGGGATTTGCGCTGCTCGTGGCTTCCGCGAATCGATCGGGGGCTCCGAGCGCAAGCCCGCAAGCTATGATGATCGCCGGAGCGGCCCTGTTGGTCATTGCAATGGTCATTCTGATTCGGGGCATTCTGACGCGAAACGCAGTCCAGATGGCCGTGACCAACAAGCGCGTGATCGCCAAAGTTGGCGTAGTCACGCGAAGAACCGTTGACTTGCTGTTATCGAGAGTCGAAAGCGTCGGCGTCGAAGAAAGCGTGCTGGGAAGGATGCTGGGCTACGGCACGGTGGTCCTTCGCGGCACGGGAGGCACGCCGGAGTCCTTCACGAAAATCGCCCACCCGCTCGAATTCCGAACGCAAGTCCAGCAGCAGGTTGACGGAATGCAAACGAAAGGGTGAGGGTCCAACGTGCGCTACTTGGAAATTTGGATCGTGCCGTCCACTTTGATGAGGAACTTCTGTTTGCCGGCCGTCACGTATTCCGGAACGAGCGGCCTCCTGGACAAGACGTAGAAAACGTCTGTCTCGACGGGGATTTCGCTGACCGTATCGGCATGATGCCGGGAGGCCGGTGGGGTCGGGTCCTTGGCGTCGTCTTTCTGGTCCTCAACGTCGCCATGAAGCTGCGTCTTCTCCAGAATCATCCAGCCGTCGTCCGAGATCAGGTACCGGGCATCGCCGCCGAAGGGATAGGTCCCTTCCTTCATTTGCGCCGGAATGATGTACACCCAGAACTTGCCGCCGGCCGCGGGCAGAACCGAGACGTTGTAGCCGCGGTTTTCGTGCACGTAGTTGCTGCGCACCGTCTCGTTCGCGCGCGCGGCGCGCAGAAAATATCCCGTGTCCTCGAGCGGCGGATTGTGCTCCTTCACGGTGAATTTTTCGGGCGTTTCGCCCTGCACCGCTTCATAGGCGATCAGGAATTTGTCCCACGTAGCGGCGACCCGCCCGTACATCACGGTCCATCCCGACTTGGTCTTCCGCGCGACGTACTTGGTCACGCTTCCTTCTTTGGGATTCAGCGCCTGCACGGCGTCGGTCGAATGCCATGCGGCGCGGTCGTACTCCGCCAGCAATCGCCCGCGCGCGGTAATCGTTGCGAAGTCGGGATTTGCCGGCTCGCTTTTTTGAGCGGAAACAGGGCCGGAAAAAATAACTGCGGCAAAAGCAACGATCCAGGGCAAGAGAACGCGGGGTTTGTTCGCTCCCACTTCAAAAGCCTCCATTGGCGCTAGCTGGGACGGGCCGACGCGGGCGCCGGCCAATCGGTGGGAACGAAATCCACGCCCCAGAAATGCGGCGCCGGAGTGAGAAATTCGAGGCCGACGCGCTGGCCTTTGTCGGTCGCCTCGCCGAGAAAAACGACGCGCGATTCCTGCTCTTCCTGCGTAAAGGGGTTGGTGAGCACGACGATGGAATCCATAGTCAGCGGCTGGTTCAGGTACATCAGGCCGCCGTGCGCGTTGATCACAATGGTTTCGCAGGCTTCGCGATAGCGGCGATTGTCGGCGTTCTTTCCCGCGGCTACCACGCGCACGCGCATGAACACCCGCGTGCTTCGCCGTGTCTTGTCATAATCTGCATCGGGCATGGTAAGTCCATGCTGAGCCAGTTGTGCAGCGCCGTCAACGATACTGTCTTCGCGCTGTTCCCGGCCAGCAACGGCGGAGGCGGCCCGGCGTCTGTGGTCCGCGTTTATTCAGCGGTCATGGCCCGCCGTCGTAGCCCGCCTCTTCAGAGGCGGGGTTCGTCCCCGACTCATCCCGGAACCCCGCGTCTAAAGACGCGGGCTACAACAACCGCGGATTACGCGCTATCATCGCGCGGTAATATCGCGCCTGGACGGCTGATCGAAAAGGACCGCACATGAACCTGACCGAATACATCGACGCGAAACACGACGAGCACTTGAACGACCTCTACGAATTTCTGAGGATTCCGAGCGTCAGCGCCCAAACCGAGCACAAGCCGGACATCGAGCGCGCCGCGAAATGGGTCTCCGAAAGGCTGCGCGCCGCCGGAATGGACAAAGTCGAAATCCTGCCGACGAAAATGCACCCGCTGGTCTACGGCGAATCGTTGCGCGCACCCGGCAAGCCGACGATCCTCTTCTACGGCCACTACGATGTGCAACCGGCCGAGCCCCTCGATCTCTGGACGTCGCCGGCATTTGAGCCGACCGTGCGCGGCGGAAATCTCTTCGGCCGCGGCACCGCCGACGACAAAGGCCAGGTCCACATCCACATCCGCGCTCTGGACGCGATCCTCAAGACCGCGGGCAAGCTGCCGCTGAATTTGAAAGTCATGATCGAAGGCGAAGAGGAAATTGGCAGCGTGAGCCTCTGGGAATTTGTGAATGAGAACAAGGCGCGGCTCAAGGCCGACGCACTAGTGGTGTCGGACACCAGCATGCTCGCCAAGGGTGTGCCGTCGATCACGTACGCCCTGCGCGGCCTCAACTACTATCAGATCGAAATTACCGGCGCGGCGCAGGATCTGCACTCCGGGGTCTTCGGCGGCGCGGCGCCCAACCCAATCACGATCCTCTGCGAGTTATTCGCGAAGCTGCACGACAAGAATTTGCGCGTGGCGGTTCCCGGCTTCTACGACGACGTCGCAAAACTCTCCGCCGCGGAGCGCAAAGCGCTCAACTCGCTGCCGTGGAAGGCGAGCGAATTTCGCAAGACCGTGGGCGCCCCGGGCCTGAACGGGGAAAAAGGATTTTCAATCGTCGAGCAGCTTTGGACGCGCCCGACGCTCGAGCTGAACGGTATCTGGGGCGGCTACACGGGAGAAGGTGCGAAGACGGTCATCCCTTCAAAGGCGTACGCGAAATTTTCGACTCGCCTCGTCCCGAACCAAAAAGCCGAGAAAATCTCGCGGCAGGTCGAACAGCACATTCGCAAGCTGCTGCCAAAAACCGTGAAGATGAAATTCGAGGTGCTCAGCCAGGGGAAAGCCTGGGTGGCGCCGTACACGCACCCGTTTTTTGAGGTCGCCCACGACTCGCTCGAAAAAGGTTTCGGCAAGCGCGCCGTTTTCATCCGCGAGGGCGGCTCGATCCCGTTCGTCACGCAAATGCATGACACGTTCAAGGTACCGTGCATCCTGCTCGGGTTCGGCCTGCCGGACGAAAACGCGCACGCCCCCGATGAACATATCGCACTCGAAAATTATTTCGGCGGAATTAAAGCCGTGGCCCACTTCTACGAAGGATTGGGGAAGCTGTAGCTTTGCGTAGGACAGACTTTCAGTCTGTGCTTTCCAAATGTCCTTGGCTGGCGCGCAAAGTCTGGGAGTGTTGAGCGGAACCCCACAGACTAAAGTCCGCGCCACTCTAGCCTACATCGTTGAAAGCGAAGTCTGCCGGCCGCGCGCAAACTCCTCCAGCGTCGCGTTCGCCGTGGCAATGATCCCCAGCGCGTTCGAAACAGCCTCCAGCTTTGCCCCTGGCACCACCACGTACATTTCATCCGAGCCAAGCCCGGTATAGACACGATTCCCGATGCAGCCCAGCGTGGAAACGGTTCCGTGCGCGAGCGCCGCGGGTAGCGCCATGCAGGAAGGGCGCCCCAGCAGCGGAAGCGAACTGTTCGCCCCGGCGCGAATCGCCGCTTCGTTCAGCAGCATCGACGCGGAACTTTTCAACGCAAAAATCACGACGCTCGGCGGCATGGGAGCATCCGCGAGCGGCACAAAGACGATAGCCGCGGGCTCCTTCGGCAGCCGCGGGATGGCGGGCACTTCTTCGGGCGCCACATAGCCAAGATTGAACATCATGCCCAGCATCGTTTCGGTTTCCTGGAGGCGATCGGGCGGAAGCTGCACGTTGTGGGTGTACGCGCCCACGGCGCAATTGAAGTGATCGGCGGGAACCGTATAGAACGCGCGCCCATTCGCTGCAAGCCGCCAGAAGCTGCAGCCGGCCGGTTCCGTCCCGGAGAATTTGGGAATCCCGGCAGGCTCCGTGTCAAGGAATGTGACCGCAACGGGCCGCCGGCCAAGCCCCAGCCGCTCCGTGAACCGCTTCTCCAGTTCTCCCCAGTTCACCATGTCCACTCCTCGGTAATCGAATCCGGAAATTTCATCCTGCAGCGTGTCGAGCCCGCCCGCAAAAACGAACCGCCAGAATAGCACACTCGCGCCGCCGGAGGCCGCAGCGCTGGAAGCCGCGATTAATCGGGGTTTTTTGATGTTTTTCCTTGCGTTGCGCGGGCTTCGCCCGTATAGTGCTCGCCGTGCGTGGCTCTAACGCTTGCGGGCGTGCCGGCGCATGAGAAATCAATTCTGAGGAGGAGAAAGAAACTAGATGGCAAAACCATTGAGCAAGTCCAAGATCGTCTCGCACATGGCCGACAAAGTCGGCACACCCAAGAAGGTCGCGGCGCAGTTCTTCGAAGAACTGTTCAAGTTGGCGGTCAAGGAAGCCAAGGGCGGTGCGGGCAAGTTCGTCATCCCCAATATCGGACGCGTAGTGAAGGCGCATCGCAAGGCGCGCATGGGCCGCAATCCGCAGACGGGCGAAGCGATCAAGATCAAGGCCAAGACGGTGGTTCGTCTCCGCGCGGCTAAGGCGCTCAAGGACGCGGTGCTGGGCTAAGTTTTTCCGTTTCTCGGACCGGAAATTTGAAGAATTCGAGCGGGCTGGGTGTCTCGCCGCGGTTCCGCAGCTGTCTCGGCGGCTACGGCAACCTGTTAACCCCTGACGATTCACCCGGCATCGCTTGTAAGAGTGAGGTTCCGCGCGGTTACTTTTTCCCGCCAAAAGCCGCGCATTTTCCTCTCTGAATGCATTATCCTTGTGGTGTGTCGCAGTATTTCATGAATATCGTTTCGCGATATAAAAAACGCCGCCGCGAGAGGCCTTCTTGAGCGTCGGGAAAATTCCAGCGGCGGAAACGCAGGTCCCTGCGCAGGCGGCTTTTCCGGCCCGCAAGTGGCTGACGTTTGCGGGCCGCTCGTTCTCGCTCTCCGAGGGAAACTTATTCCTTCTGCTGGCGATCGTCATCGGCGTGCTCGCCGGGCTGGCCGTAGTCGCTTTCCGTGAAGCCATCGACTGGATTCGAATCAGCCTGCTGGGTTCCGCCCTGGCCCCTTCGCATTTGCGTCTGCTTCTCGTTCCCTCGATTGCCGGGCTGGTTGTCGCTTTTCTGGTCAAGAAATTCTTCCCCGGGGCGCGCGGCAGCGGCGTGAACCAGACGAAAGCGGCCGTCTACATCTTCGACGGCTATGTGCCGTTTCGAACGGTAATTGGGAAATTTCTGACTTGCTCCCTCGCCATCGGCAGCGGCCAGTCGCTTGGCCCCGAGGATCCTTCTCTTCAAATGGGCGCGGGCATCGCCTCGGCCCTCGGGCGGCGCATGAAGCTTTCCCGGGACAAAATCCGGTTGCTCGCGCCCGTGGGCGCCGCGGCGGGTCTCGCCGCCGCTTTCAACGCCCCGATTTCCGCGATGCTGTTCGTGATTGAGGAAGTGATCGGGACGTGGAGCGCCAGCGCGCTGGGCGCAATCGTTCTGGCGGCGGTCTCGAGCGCAATCGTGATGCGTTCCTTCCTGGGCGGCGAGCCGATGTTCGGCGTCCCGCCGTACAGTCTTGCTCATCCGGCGGAGCTGCTCGCCTACGCAGCGCTGGGAGTCGTCAGCGGAGTCCTCTCCGTCGCCTTCACCAAAATCATCGCGTACTTTCGTCCGAAACTTAGCGCCCTGCCGGGATGGACCTACTACTTTCAACCCGCTGCCGCTGGATTGCTGATTGGCATCGTCGGCCTGCGGTTCCCGGAAGCCATGGGAACGGGCTACCCGTATATCGACCAGGCGCTCCACAGCCAGTACACCTGGCAAATCCTCGCCATCCTCGGCTTCGCGAAGATTTTGACGACGAGCCTGTCGTTCGTCAGCGGCACGCCGGGCGGAATGTTCGCGCCAACCCTTTTCATCGGAGCCATGATCGGCGGCGCGATCGGCGGGCTCGAGCGCCATTTTTTTCCGCAGATTTCTGCGTCGGTGGCGCCGTTTGCGCTCGTCGGTATGGGGACGTTCTTCGCGGGATTCCTGCGGGCGCCGATCACGTCCGTGTTCATGGTCGTTGAGACGACCGGCAGCTACTCGATCGTCCTCCCCGTCATGATTTCGAACACCATTGCCTATCTCATTTCGCGCGCGTATCAGGACGTCGGGCTGTTCGATCTCGTCGCCAAGCAAGACGGTTTGGAATTGCCTTCGATGGAGGAGCAGCGCGAGCAGATTGTGCTGCGCGTCGAAGACGCAATGCGCAAACCGGAAGTTCCGCCGCTGCAGGCGAGCGACACGCTCGGGCGCGCCCTTGAAATTGCGGCAACCAGCACCGAGGAAACCCTGCTCGTTCGCTTTCCCAGCGGTCGCTGGGCGGAAATCTCCACCAAGGATTTGGGTGCGATGGCATCGGCGCATCCCAGGGAAACTCACTTGCGCGAAGTTCTTTCCACGGCGAGAGTGCCGGTGTTGCATCCCGACCAGCGCCTCGACGACGCGCTGCGATTTGTTCCCGGGCACGCGCTCTTGCCCGTCGTCGGGCGCGCCGGCTCGCGCAAGCTGGAGGGCGTCATCTCACTGCCGGATATTCTTGCGGCCTATCAGCGCACGTCCTAAAAATCGTTCAGGGAAAATTGGAGGCGGTGCCGCCAGGCCGAGCGCGTGTGCCGCCATGAACGCGGGCGCTGCACGCCGACCTCAAATCAACGCGCCAGATCGGACGCAAAGACCAATTGGACTTTTTGCCTTTGCGCTTCGGGCAGCATCTCGTTGAGAACCTCGAGCGTTTCCGGATGCGGATGCCCGATCGCCAGGGCCGAGCCTTTTTCCTTCGCATCGCGCACGGCCAGCTCAAATTGCTTGCGGATGGCCGGAACGGTTTGTTCGTCGTCCAGAAAGACGTTGCGTCGCGCCGCCGGCACGCCCGCTGCCCGCGCCGCCGTTTCGGCCACGGTTGCCGCGGTCGTGCGGCTGTCGATAAAAAATAAGTTGTGCCGGCGCAGGAGAGGCATCAGCTCAGCCATTAGTTGCGGATCGGCGGTGCCGAGCGAGCCCTCGTGATTGTTCACGCCGGCGGCGTAAGGCACCGTGTCCAGCATGGCGGCGAATGTACTCTCAACGGCGTCCGCTGTCATGGCTGGATGCAGCTCGATGGCTTCGTCTCGATTCCCGCCGGTCGAGGCCACAGGCAGATGCAGCATCACCTCATAGCCACGGCGGTGCGCTTCTTCCGCGACTTCGCTCGAGTTCTCCTCATGCGGCAATACGGAAATCGTCAGTGGATAGGCAAGCCGGAAGAGGGCGTCGGCTTGCGCGCGATCGTTTCCAAGATCGTCCACCACGATGGCGAGCCGCGCCCCCCCAGTCGCGCTGCCAACCGCGCTTGCTGGGGCGGGAAGCGGCGTGACGATATGGATCGACTGCGTTCGCCGGCCGTTCCACGCGTAATCGAAACGCTCCAGGCCCGGCGCTCCCGGACGCGCAACGCGCTCCAAATGGTGGTATTCGGCGACACGATCGAGTTCTGCCACGATAGAATCGTGTATTGCGCGTTCGGGAGCCCCGGCCGTGCCGGGCGGCACGGTGATGTAAATGTGGTCGATGGCCAGCGCCGGCTTTTTCCCCGCTTGGCGCGGCGCATATTCCGGCCGCACGCCCACTTCCGCGCGCCCTCCGCTTGCGTTGCGTACCGCAAGCATAAATTCACGGGTAATATTCCGGATGGCAGTGCTGCCAAGAGGCGCGGATTTCTTCTTGCAGCCGGAAGCAAAAAGGAGAGCAATCGCAAAAAGGAAAAATGTTGCGGATTTCACCGAGAAATTGCGAATGGAAAGTTGGCCGGGCGTATCAACATCCGGTCGTCGGCTCACACTTCAGGCGGCCTTTTGCATCTCGCCGCCCTTGATGAGCTCCAGAGCTTTGTTGTAGACCGGATCATCCGGCTTGGGCAGCTGCCCGGGACCGAGCGGCGCCGGCAATTCTTCATCCTTCTCGGTAGGTTCCGCGGACGGGTCGACGACCTTGGGCCGCACCTCGATGGTGGGAGCCACGCCCTCTTCGACGATGGATTTGCCGTCCGGCGTCGAGTAGACCGCAACCGTAAGAATCAGCGCCCCGCCGTCGTCCAGCGGAATAATTTTTTGTTCGGAGGCCGAGCCGAACGTGCGCTCGCCCACCAGATCGCCGCGCTTATTCCCCTTGATCGCTCCGGCGAGAACCTCCGCCGCGCCCGAAGTGCTGGGCGAAATCAAAACGTCCACGGACGAATGCCAAACGGCCTTGTCCGGCTCTACATTGAAATCCTTGTGGGTAACCGTCTGCCCTTCCAGCGACGTGATCTTCCCGGAGGTCAAGAATAGCTGCGCCGCCACCACGGCTTCAGCCACATCACCGCGCGTGCAATCGCGCAGATCGAGCAGCAGTTTGTGGATGCCTTGCTTGTCGAATTGCGCCAGCTTGTCGTGCAGCTCGGAAACGTCCGCGGGGTCCATCGCCGGCAAGCGCACGTAAGCTACGTCATCGCTCACCTTGTCCGCCACAATGTGCTGCGCGCCGATGGCTGCGCGGCTCACGGTGATCTCTTGCGGCTCGGTCTTCCCGCGCCGGATCACCGCCACCTTCACGGGGGTTCCCGGAGCGCCTTGCAGAATCGCATTGGCTTGCCCGACCGACATGTCCCGCGTGTTAAATCCGCCGATGGATTCCAGAATCTCGCCGCCGCGCAGGCTGGCCTTTTCCGCGGGACCGTCCGGAACGACCGAGACAATCACGATGTAGCCGTAGCGCTTGGAAACCGTCATCCCGGCTTCGCCGTGGACGCCGTTCTTCATGCGGTCCCGGTAATCCGAGTACTCGCGCGGGCTCAAATAGCCCGACAGCGGATCGAGCGACTCCAGCAGCCCGTGCATGGCCCCGGCCGTCACTACGGACATGTTGGGATCGTCCACGTAGTCTTCCTGGACGTGCTGCAGCACCTCGCCAAACACGCTCAGCGAGCGGTAGGACTTGTCATCGGTGGTCTTGCCCAGGACGTACCCAAGCCCGACGTAAAGGAACACGACCACGGAAAGTGCAACAACGGATGCTTTGGCGAGGCGGCTCATTCGGTTGGCCCCATGCTTGAAGATAAACTCACGACATCATAGCATGACTTGCACACTGAATGTGCACCGATTCGGGAGCGGTTTCCTGGATCTTGAGTGGGTTATCGGTCTCACTCCGCGCGTGACGTTTCCGCGTGGTGAGCTGTAAGTTCCTCAACTGGAGTTAGATAGGTCTGCGAGATCCGGTCGTGCCAGCAAAGCTGATCGTCGTCCCAGAGCGCCCAAAAGAACCCGAGAAAGCAAGTACCCGCCGAAATCAAGTATCCGAAGCTCCTCCAGGCCATCTGGCGCGATGTCGGGACAGCCCCGTGGAAACTGACGACCCTCAGGCGGCGGAGCATCATGCCGGGGGTCGACCCGCCGAACACCGTAAACAGCGCAAAATACTGGGCGTAGAACAGCGCGAAGGTCACCCCGGCGACGGTCAGGTCAAGCTTGTTGAGACCGATGTGGCCACCCAGCACGGTGAACAGCGCGAGCATCCCTCCATAGCTGAAGATAAGTAGCCCCGTGTCCAATGCGGCGGCCTTTCGCCGGTCCGCGAGCGAGCCCACGGCAAGCAGGCTCGTCTGGCCTTCTCCCGCATCCGCGTGGGGAACGGCCTGCCAGCCCCCGTGGGTGGCCGCACCGGTGGTTTCGAGCATGGGAATCGAGATCTCGAACCGTTCCGGATGGCGCGCGTGTGCGCCGCTGGCTTTCCTCGGAGCCCGAGCGGCGGCAGGGGCTGCTGCTCCCGCGGCTGCTGCGGCCGCAAGGCCATTCCTCGGGGCGGGAACCTCATAAGCGTCGTCGGCATCCGAATCGAAGGGGAGCGCGGTTTGCACGTCCGTCGCCGCCAGCCCGTGGCGCCGCACGCGATAGTCGCGCAGCCGGCTCGAAACCTCGCGCCGCCACTCCGTGCCGGCGGCAAGCTTCGCGTCCGTGAAATTGGTAACCCGGTGCGAGAGGGACGGGTGATCGAGGCCGCCGCCCAGGGGGGCGTCGCAGAAACAGCAAACATCCGACGGATCGCCGTTGACGGCGCCGCACTGCTGACAGGTTTTTATCACCGTTCCGTTTTGCGCTGCGGACGTCTCGCCGAACGGAAGTCGGGAGTCGCGGATATTCTCCATCAACGGCGTGTGCGCCGTATGCACTTTTGCATTGCAGTGTCGCGTACTCGATAACCCAGGCAGCCCGGGAGCGGTTAGTTGCAATCTATAAGCACTGCGGGCCCCGGAGCGGCAGCGTCGCGCGACTTGAGTCGAATCGTTGTAAGCCTCTGGAGGGAATGCTAGGCTAGCAAACTATTTGCCACGATGCCTTTACCCGCCTCTTACCGCCTCGTTTTGATTCTGGACGATGGGTCGCGCCAACGGAGTAGGTCTGCTCGAAGGTGCGATCGCGCTACGGTGCGCCGCATCCTTATCGCTATGATCTTTAGCTTTCTTGCCCTCAGCGCAGCTGTCGCGCAGGAGCCGCCACCCGCCGCCGCTGCGCAGAGCACGGTGCGCCTCGAAGCCGAGCAGCAAAGAAAAGAAGGCGACACGTACTTCGCCGACGGCAAAGTGGAAATTCAGTATAAGAATTTTCTACTGCGCGCCGACCACGTGCAATACAACACTAAGACGTCGGCCGCCACCGCGAACGGTCACGTGGTATTCGATGTGGACACGCAGCACATCACCGCCGATTCGGCGCAATTCAACGTGCAAACGGGAGTAGGCACGTTCGAGCACGTGCGCGGTGAACTGCGTACCATGCACCCGCCCGACGCGAATCTGCTGGTTTCGCCGAATCCGCTCACTTTCGACGCGAAGGAGGTCCACCGGCTCGATTCGCGCACGTATTCACTCGACGAAGGCTGGCTGACTGTATGCGAGCCGGGCAGGCCCGGGTGGAAATTTTCCGCCACGCACGCCACGATCGAAGTCGACCGCTCGGTGGCCATGCTCAACGCCAACTTTCGCCTGTTTCGTATTCCGCTCTTTTATTTTCCGTACGCATCCCTTCCTGCCGGGCGCCTGCGAAAATCCGGATTCCTGATTCCGGAATTCGCCGACACTTCCGTGAAGGGATTTGTCTTCGGCGATGGCTACTACTGGGCGCCGCGCGATTGGGCGGACGCGACGCTTGGCTTGGCCTATCTCAGCAAACGCGGCTGGCAGCAAAACGTGGATCTGCGTGCCAAACCCTGGGAGAACGTCTCCATTTCCGCGAGATACTTCGGCGTGATCGATCGCGGATTGCCCGGGCCGGTGCTCGACGCCCAGGGAAATCCGGTGCTCAATTCCATGGGCGTGCCGGAAACCACGCTGGTGAGCCAGGGCGGCCACACCGATCAAATCAGGGTGGATGCGGAGTTTCACGACGGATGGCGCGGGGTCGCCAGCGTCAGCCAGCTCACCTCGCTGATTTTTCAGCTGGCCTTCGCGCCCACGTTTGGCGAGGCCGTGAACTCCGAGGTGCGCAACGCCGGTTTTCTCACGAACAACTCTCGCGGCTTCAGCCTCGACTTTGCCGCGACGAGCTACAAAAACTTCATCAACGCGCAGCCGCAGGTCAGCGCGGACGTGCGCGGCGCGCCGGAGTCGCGGTTCAGCTCCGTCGATCAGGCTCCCTGGAAGGGGCTGCCGATCTATTTCGGCTTTGACATGTTCGCGGGCGCCGCGCACCGCGACTTCGAAAATCTGGTAACGAACTCGACCACCGGCGTGCAAACCGTCGTGCCCGGGATCAATACGCCGGAATTTGTCGAACGTTCCGAGATCGCGCCGCGCGTGGTCGTGCCGCTGCACCTGGGCCCATGGCTTGGAGCGACCACCAGTTTCACGGGGCGCGCGACCAGTTATGGCGGCGAACTTGCCGGAAGCGCATATCAGGATTTTTTGACGCATCGCTACACGGAAGAACTGAACGTCGAGCTTCGCCCACCGGTTCTCGATCGCATCTGGGAAACGAACGGCGGGAAATGGAAACATACCATCGAGCCGGAGATCGACTATAACTACGTGCGAGGCGTGCGCGATTTCGCCCAATTCGTGCTCTTTGACGAGGATGAAACCCTGACCGACACGAACGATCTTGTGTACTCCGTCACGCAACGCCTGCTTCGCCGGAGCGGAGATGCCCAGGCGAACGATGTGGTCACCTGGAAAGTCACTCAGGCCTATTATTTCGATCCGACTTTCGGCGGCGCCCTCGTTCCGGGCACGCGCAACGTGTTTCAGGCGTTGGACATGGTCACGCCCTTTGCGTTCGCGGACCAACCTCGCCGCTTTTCTCCGATCAACAGCGATCTGCTCATCACTCCGGGCGGGAGATACGACGCCGAGATTCGATTCGACATCGACACCGTGCGCCGCCGAATTACCACGGCGGAAGCGCTCATGAAGGTCCGCGCCACGCAAAACGTCAATTTTTCCGTTGCGGAATTTTCCATTGATAACACCACCTTCGGCGGTCTGCCGCCGAACAACGCTGTTCTGCAGCCGGCGGTGAACCAGTTCCGCGCGCAAGCCGGGTACGGCGAGGCCTACCGGCGCGGCTGGAGCGGGTCCGCCGGCGTGGGCTACGACATCAAGCAGAACCTCCTGCAAAACGATTTCGTCGAAATCAGCTATAACGGATCGTGTTGCGGAATTTCGTTCGAGTACCGGCGCCTTTCCCTGGGGCCGATCCGTACCGAAAATCAATTTCGCGTTTCGCTGAATATCGCCAACATCGGCACGTTTGGAAATCTGCGGCGGGAGGATAAGCTTTTCTAAGCGGCTCATGAAGAACGAAGAATCACTCGCGTTTGCCACCATCGAAGAGCTCGCCTCGCTATTCGCCAAACGCAAGCTCTCGCCTGTCGAGTTAACGGAGATGTTTCTGCGCCGCATTGAACAGCGCAATCCGGCGCTGAACGCGTTTCTGACGGTTACCGCCCGGGAAGCTCTTGCGGCGGCGCGCCGCGCGGAGAAGCATTTTCTGCGGCCACGCAGTTCGCGGCGGGAAAACTCTCTTCTCCTCGGAATCCCAATCACGATCAAGGACAACATCTGGACGCGCGGCATTCGCTCGACCGCCGGCTCGAAAATCCTGCGTGACTTTGTTCCCTCCGAAGATTCGACCGTTGCCCGTAAACTGGCGCGCGCGGGCGCCGTGCTCCTTGGCAAAACCAACCTGAACGAATTTGCGTACGGAATTACGGGCGGGAACGCGCACTATGGGGCCGTGCGCAATCCGTGGGCGCCGGACCGAATTTCGGGTGGATCGAGCGCCGGTTCCGCCGCTGCGATCGCCGCGGGCCTGTGCGTGGCTTCGATCGGTACCGACACGGGCGGCTCGATCCGCGTACCCTCCGCGTTCTGCGGCGCGGTCGGACTGAAGCCAACCTTCGGGCGCGTCAGCATCTTCGGCACCATGCCGCTCTCGCCTTCGCTCGATCACGTCGGTCCAATGGCTCGCAGTGTCGCGGACGCAGCAATCCTGCTGAGCATAATCGCCGGACGCGACTCTCTTGATCCGACTTCGTCGCCGCGGCCGGTGGACAATTTCCGCGCGGCCCTGAAGACACCCTCGCGCAAATTTCGTGTCGGCCGCCCGCGCGAGTATTACTGGGAGAAAGTGGACCCCGAAGTGCGCCGCATCGCCGAAGCCGCTATCCGCGACATGGAAAAGCGGGGCGCGGTCGTGACGGAAGTGTCGCTGCCGCACTTGAAGGAATCACTCGATGCGGCAACGGAAATTTCGCTCGCCGAAGCCCTCCACGTCCACGAAGCGGCCGGATATTTTCCTTCTCGCGCCGCGGACTATGGCGAAGAGGTCGGGCTGCGCATCGCCGCGGGAGCAAAGATTCCCGCGCATCGCTACCTCGCCGGGTTTGACGTGCGAAAGCGCCTCCTGGCCGAATTTGACGCCGCGTTCGAGTCCGTCGACGCCGTTGTCGCGCCCACGGTTCCCGTGCCCGCCCCGCCCATCGGCGCGGAATCCGTGCGCATCGATGGAGAGGAAATCGGCGCGCGCCCGGCGATCGTAGGCCATTGCCGGCCCGCCAACTTCACGGGCCTTCCCGCGATCTCCGTGCCCTGCGGATTTACAGGCGAGGGACTGCCGGTCGGTCTGCAATTCATCGGCCGCGCGTTTGAGGAAGCGTCGCTGCTGCGGATCGCGCATTCCTACGAACAGGCGAACGGCTGGCGCGGCCGCCACCCAAGTTAGCGCTCGCGTGCCGGCGGCGCTACTAGGCCTTCAGGCTGCGCCCACTTTTTGCTTCGTGCGCTCCTGGCCCGCGTTCAGCCGGGCGATTTCCGTGAAGACGGACCAATCGAACTCGCCCAGCCCGCGCGCCTGAGCCGCCAGAATTTTGTCGCGAACCAGACTTGCAATCGGAAGAGGTGTCTGAGCCTCGCCTGCGGTCTCGAGGATCAGCCGCAGGTCCTTCGATCCCACTCCGTCCAGCGTTGAGCCCAGAACCTCCTCGAAGTTGCGCGTCCGGATCTTGTCGAGGTACCTCGGCATCGCGGGATGCTGCAGCAACTCCTTCAGCATTCCGCTGACGGTTTCGAGATTCAGGCCTTGCTTTTCGGCGAAGACGAATGCCTCGCCCATCGTCTCGAGCAAGCAGGCCGCGAAGAAATTCACGGTCAGCTTGAAACTTGCCGCGAGCGCCGGCGTGTCGCCGATCAAAATGAGCCGCCCGGTGTAGGCGTCGAGAACCGGCCGGCAGCGCTCGATGATATCCGCCGGTCCCGCCACGAAGCTGATGAGCTTCCCGGCCGCCGCGTGATCGGGGTGCCCGGCAAATGTCGCCGCAAGGTAATGGCTGCCTTGCTTGGCGTGCGCATCGGCAAATTCCGTGGTCGCTTTCGGCGTTACGGTGGAGGTTCCAATGTGGATCGCGCCCGGGCGAATGCCGGCAAGAATGCCGTTGTCGCCGTTCAGATTTTCCCGAACGGATGCATCGTCCATCAGGCAGGTGAGCACGATGTCCGCGTGCGCCGCGGCCTCGCGCGGAGAATGGGCGACTACCGCTCCGGAAGCGGCGAACGCTTGCGTTTTTTCGGGCGACCGATTGTAGACGGTTAGTGCATGGCCCCCTCTTTGCACGCTCTGCGCGATGCCCGCGCCGATTCGACCCAAACCCAGGCAGGCGACGGAAAGTCTTGTGGCCACGGAGTCCTCACATTTCTCGTATGCAAGCTGTGATCGCGGTCAGTCGGACGCTTGGAGAAGCCGACTTTATCCGGTCCAACGTAATTGCGCAGACAATATCCTTGCGTCCGCCGGAATGTCAACTTTCTGTCAACAAACCAAGCCGCCCCTATTTCAGCAAGAGCCTGCGGCCAAGAAATCCAGCGGCCGATGCGCAGTTATGTGAAAATAGGCGGTGGGTGAATCGCAGGCGGGACATCAGCCGTCCAAAGCGATGCAAGCAAGCGCTGGAAGCAATCCTCCATTGCCGGAGATAGCGTAGGCCAATGCAAGTTTCGATTCTTTACGCCTTTGTCGCGGGAATCATCTCGTTCCTGTCTCCGTGCGTGCTGCCGCTCGTGCCAGGATACGTTTCGATGCTCTCGGGAATCGGCGTTGAGCAGTTGCGCTCGGGCCAGCCGGCGCGCAACAGCCTGTTTGCTTCCTCGCTGGCCTTCGTTTCCGGATTTTCGGTAGTCTTTATCAGTTTCGGTGCGTCGGCGAGCGCCGTCGGGCAATTCCTGTTGCAGCACAAGACGCTGATGGGGCCGATTGCCGGCGCGGTGATTGTTCTGTTCGGCCTGCATCTGGTCGGCTGGCTGATCAAGCTGCCGGTGAACGTGGGCCTCGTGATTGGCGGGGTGCTGGCGTTCGGCGGCGCGATTCTGTGGAGGCGCTCCGGCACTGATACAGTTGGACCCGGCGGCGTGTTCGGCTCGGTGCAATTGCTGTCCGTCGCGCTGATTTTTCTCGCCGGCCCGTCCATGACGCGCTGGCTGAATCGCGACGTGCGCTTTCACAATCTAGGCGGTCAAACCGAAGCCGAGACCAAGTCAGGCGGTGCGTTATCCGGTGTGACCAGCGGCTTTCTCCTCGGCTTCGGTTTTGCCTTCGGATGGACACCGTGCATCGGCCCGATTCTCGCCGCCGTTTTGGTGCTGGCTGCAAACACTGAGACGGTTTCTCGCGGTGTGTTTCTTCTTGCGATTTATTCCGCGGGCCTCGCCGTACCGTTCTTGCTGACCGCTCTCGGAATCAATGAGTTCTTGCGTTTTTACCAACGTTTTCGCCGTTACCTCCACATGGTTGAGGTGGTAAGTGGCGCGTTGTTGCTGTTTGTCGGGGGTCTGATTTTCTTGAACCGGCTGACTTGGCTATCGGGTAAACTGGATTTCATGAACCGCGTCGCACTTTACTTAGAAGGGCTGTTGAAATGAAAAAAGGCCTCATCATCGCTGGGGGCGTGATCGCGTTGCTGGCCGTCATGGTCTGGGCCGATCACAAATTTCCCGCGGCGGGCTCGCCTTCCTCGAGCGCGGCCGCCAAGCCAACCGACGCTCCCACCGTGACGCTGAAAGACTTGAACGATAAGGACGTCACGATTCAGGATTACAAAGGCAGAGTAGTCCTCGTGAACTTCTGGGCTACGTGGTGCGGTCCCTGCAAAGTCGAAATCCCGTGGATGATCGAATTCCAGCAAAAGTACGGGCCGCGCGGCTTCACGCTCCTGGGAGTCTCCATGGACGAAGACGGCAAGAAAGCCATCGAGCCATTCCTCGAAAAAGAGCGGTTCGACGTTGACGGCCAGAAACTCCCGATGAGCTACCCCATCCTGCTCGGCAACGACGCCATTGCGGATAAGTTCGGCGGCATCCTCGGCCTTCCCACCAGCATGCTCTTCAGCCGCGACGGCAAAAAGGTAAGAACCATCGTCGGCCTGGTCAATCACGACGACATTTCCAAAGCCATCGAGGGCCTGCTGTAACCACTCCAAAGTCGCTCGGGCGCCCCTTATGTTCTCGCTCAGATTGCAAGCAGAAGCGGATCAGTGGACTCAGTTGTGGTAGAATGGTACAAGGGGATGGTATAATGGTACCTCCATGGCGATGAACATCAAGAACGATGAGGCCCAGAAGTTGGCCCACAAACTCTCCGAACTGACAGGTGAGAGCCTCACAACGGCTGTCACAGAAGCTGTCCGCGAGCGATTGGAGCGGGTGCAGAAATCGGCGGGCGACGGTCTGGCCGAGCGACTAATGCGTATTGGAAAGGACTGTGCGGCCCACCTCAAAGAACCGTTCCGTTCGGCGGACCATGCAGACCTGCTTTACGACGAACGTGGGTTGCCGCGGTGATCGTCGACACGTCGGCGATCATTGCAATTCTTCGCGACGAGCCTGAGGCGGAAGCTTTCACCAATGCAATTGAAGGTGCCCGAATTCGCCGCGTTTCGGCAGCGAACTACGTGGAGGTTGCGGCAGTGATCGACGGAGCGAGAGATCCGATTGCCAGCAGGAGGTTTGACGATTTTTTTCACGAGGCTTCCTTCATTATTGATGCAGTCACTTCCGAACAAGCGCGAATTGCGCGCGAGGCGTACAGAGATTTCGGCAAGGGCAGTCGGCATCCGGCGCAACTGAACTTCGGGGACTGCTTCGCGTACGCTCTTGCCAAGGCGATGCGCGAACCCATTCTCTTCAAGGGCCAGGATTTCAGCCACACAGACCTCACCCCGGCCCTGGGATAATCACCCCCGGCAGATGAATCTTTCTCCTTCGCCCGCGCGTATGAAAGAATAAGCTTGTGGCGCGAGACGCATGAAACCTCGCCTTCATCATTTCCGCGAACCCGTCGGCGTGGCGCTTGAAACGCTGCGCGCGCACAAGATGCGCTCGTTCTTGATGCTGCTGGGGATCGTGCTGTCGGTTTCCACGCTGATCATGGTGGTCTCGCTGATCTCCGGCGTGAACCTATACGTCGCCAATCGCATCGCCAACCTCGGTGCGAACGTTTTCCTAGTCCTCCGCTTTCCAATCATTACCGACGCGACGGAACTGGTGAAGGCCACCCGCCGAAACAAGCCCATCACCTGGGACGATTACATCTACCTCAAAGATAATTCCAGGCTCGCCCTGCGCGTCGGCGCCCAGGCCAATCAATTGGGCCGCACCAAAACGAATGGGCAGACTCTCGAAGACACAACCGTCTACGGCGTGACGGCGAATATCGGCGACATGAAAACGGACGGGCCGGCGTCGGGCCGCTATATCACGGACACCGACAACGAGCACCGGTCGCTCGTCGCGCTGATCGGGACGGACGTTGCGGACAAGTTGTTTCCGGGCATCGACCCGATTGGCAAGGAGCTCGATATCGACGGTCGGCCGTACGAGGTAGTGGGCGTGGGCCAGCCGATCGGCACGGTGCTGGGGCAGACGCAGGACAACTACGTCTACATCCCCATCGAGACGTGGCTCAAGTACTACGAGACAAGCAGGACCAGCCTCGCCATCAACGCGCAAACGCGCGGCGCGGACTGGATGGCGCGGACGCAGGAGGAATTTCAGACCCTGATGCGCGCGCGGCGCCGGCTGCATCCCAACGATCTGGACAACTTCGGCATCCTCGACGGCGGCTCGCTGGTGGATCTGTTCAAGCGCATCACGGGAGCGCTGGCGGCTTCGATGGTGGGGATCGTCGCCGTATTCCTGGTCATCGGCGGCGTGGTGATCATGAACGTGATGCTCGCGACGGTGACCGAGCGCACGCGCGAAATCGGCCTGCGCAAATCGCTGGGCGCGCGCCGAGGCGATATTCTCCTGCAATTCCTCACCGAGACGGCGGTCATGTCCACCGTCGGCGGGGCGATCGGCGTGGCTCTGGCCTATGGGTTCGCGATCGCAATTGCGGCCAATACGCCCGTGCCAATGCATGTTCCGATTTCCGCCGTGCTCATTGCGCTCGTCGTCTCGACCGCCGTGGGCATCTTTTTTGGATTGTATCCGGCAAGCAAGGCCGCGAACCTCAGCCCCATTGAGGCTCTGCGCCAGGAAATCTGAGAGGCCGCGAATCCATGCGAATCGCGCTCGGCGAAAACGCGAGAATGGCGCTCGACACGCTGCGGGAGAACAAGGTGCGCTCGCTGCTCACCGTGCTCGGCGTGGTGATCGGCATCACCGCGCTGATCACGGTGGCCTCGATTCTTGTCGGCTTCTACGCCGACGTCACTGCATACCTGGACGACTACGGCGTGAACACGATTTGGGTGTTCAAAGTCTCTCCGGGTCTGAGCTCGGGGCGCCTAACCGCGGAGGAACGCAATCGCAAGCCCCTGGCGTACTCCGACGCGCAGGCGATCCGCGAGCAGTGCCCCGCCGTAAAGGAAGTGTCCGCATCGGTCTTCCAGCGCGTGTATGACCTGAACCGCCCGCCGAATACCACCGCGCGCTACAAGGACAAGGAAGTCAGCGGCCTCGACCATTCCGGCACGGATATCTATTATCCCGACGTCTATACGGCGAGGACCTACATCGGACGCTTTTTCACCGAGACCGAAAACCAGCACAGCGCCGACATCGCCGTGATCGGCTACGACCTCGGCAAAGCGTTCTTTCCAAACGGCGATGCAGTGGACCAGATGATTTACGTCGACGGGTTTCCGTACCGCGTCATCGGCGTGTTCGAGCACCGCAAGGGGCAACTCTTCCAGAATCCTCGCGTCGAAAATCAGGTGGTTGTGCCCTACAACACGTATCACAAGCATCATCCCGAGAATGACGAGCATTTCATCGGCGCTGAGGCGTTCCCCGGAAGAATGGCCGAAGCGAAGGACGAAATCCGCGCGGTGCTGCGCCGCACCCGCCGCTTGGCCTATTCAGCGCCCGATAATTTCGGGATGTCATCCGCAGAGGAAATCGCCAATCAGTTCAAGCAGATCACGGGTTCCGTGGCGCTCCTCACGGCGGTGGTCAGCTCGATTGGATTGCTCGTCGGCGGCGTGGGCGTGATGAATATTATGCTCATGTCCGTCACGCAGCGCACGCGCGAAATCGGCGTGCGAAAGGCGATCGGCGCGCGCCGCCGCGATGTGATCTGGCAATTCCTGACCGAAGCGACTGTGCTGACGGGTGCCGGCGGTGTCATCGGCGTGATCATCGGCATCGGCATCAGCCTGCTGATTCACGTCGTGTTCCCAAGAGTCCCCTCGACGGTGCCGCTCTGGGCTGTGCTGCTGGCGCTGATCGTCTCCATGTCCGTCGGCCTCTTCTTCGGCATCTATCCCGCCGTCAAAGCTGCGCACCTTGACCCGGTGGACGCGCTCCGCTACGAGTAACTTACTTTCTTAAGGGCGAGCAACCTTTCTTGCCCGGCGTAGCGCTTCGCGGTAATCTGTCCCTGCTATGGACGAACAGGAATTTCAGAGACGCTGCGACGCCGCGTTCGAATCGCTGCGCCGCCGCTTGCAGGATGCCGGCGACGAGCACGGATTCGAGGTCGAAGGCGGAAGCGGAAAACTCGAGGTCCTATTTGACGAGCCGGAAAGCACACGCTTCGTCATCAGCCCGAACACGCCGGTCCGGCAGATCTGGATTTCCGCGCTGACCACCAGCTTCAAGCTGGCCTGGTCGGACGCGGCGGGAACCTTCGTGCTGGACAAGACGGGCGAAACGCTGATGCAGCTCATGGGCCGAATTCTCAGCGAGCAGCTCGGCAGCCCGGTGACGGTCTAATCGAAGTGGATATGACAAAAACAATTGAAAACGAATCATCGCGGTCGTATCGCCGCGGCTCGCAATTCGTCGCGCGAGCCGCGCTTGTAGCCGTGGCCGTGTTCGCGGTGAGGGCGTCGGCTCAGAACGGCGACCTGCCCGCCGCGTCCAGCGTGCTTCAGCCGCAGGCTTACGTTTCGTTGCAGCCCGTCCCGCGCGGCCGCGCGTTTGAGATTGCCGTCGTCGCCAAAATTTCGCCGGGCTTTCACGTCAACGCCCACCAGCCGTCCGAGGATTATCTGATCCCCACGAAAATCACTGCGGATCTCCTGCCGGGCATATTTATCGTGGAGAGCACCTACCCGCGCGGCGTGATGCGCGCCTTCCGCTTCTCAACGATGCCGCTGCGCGTCTACGAAGGCTCGTTCACCGTCATGATGAAATTGCGTGCGAATGAATCCGCTCCGATCGGCCCACAAAAACTGCCGCTCACGGTCGGCTATCAGGCCTGCAATCAGGATGCGTGCCTGCCGCCCACCAAGGTGCAGCTCACCGCCGACCTCGAAATCGCCGCGGTGGACACGCCGCCACATCCGGCCCACCCGGAGATTTTCTCTTCGGCTCCCTCCGGGAAAGCACCCTCACAGCAATAGTTTCGCGGGACTTAATTCAGAAGCGGTCAGCGCGCGCCAAGCAATTCCACCGCGCGGCCCAGCCGGTTGACAGTCCGCGCCTGCCCGAGCACGACCATCGTCTCAAAGAGCGGCGGCGCCACGGCCTGTCCGACGATCGCGACGCGCGTCGCGTTGATCAGCAGGCCCGCCTTCACGCCCTCCGCCGCGGCAAGCTCGCGCAGCGCGTGGTCGCACGGGTCGTGCTCCCAGGTAGGCAGCGCCGCCAGCGCGTCCGCGAGTTTGGCCAGCATCCCGCCGAGGCGCTCGTCCTTCCAGAATTTTTCGCGCGCCGCCGGATCGATTTCAAACGAGTCGCTGAAAAACGCGCGGGCCCACGTGGAAAAGTCCGGCAACAGCCGCGTGCGCGGGCGCAGCAAATCCACGGTTTTGGCGAACCACTCCCGCTTTTCGCCGGCCCATTCGGGCTGCCACAATTTGGAGCGCTCCAGCTCTCCCTGGATGAAAGGCAGCAGTTCGTCGATCGGCAGCCTCTGCAAATACTGCGTGTTGAACCATTCCAGTTTCGGCCGGTCGAAGACGGCATTGGTGCGGCTCACGCCCTCGAGCGAAAATTTGCCCACGATTTCTGGCGTCCGCATGAACTCTTCATTGCTGGACGACCATCCCAGCAGCGCCAGGAAATTCCGGAACGCCTCGGGAAGAAATCCCTCGTCGCGATACGATCCCACGCTCGTTGCGCCGTGGCGCTTGGAAAGCCGCGTGCGATCCGGCCCCAGAATCAGCGGGACGTGCGCAAATACCGGCGGTGTCGCGCACAGCGCGCGATAGAGCAGCGCCTGCTTCGGCGTGTTCGAGATGTGATCGGAGCCGCGAATCACGTGCGTGATCCGCATGTCGATATCATCCACTACCACGCTCAGTTGATACGTCGGCAGGCCGCGCGCCTGTCCCTCTTTGGGCGAGCGCAACAATACGAAATCCTCGATCTCGTCACTCGACACTTCGCGCGGGCCGAACACCGCGTCGTCGAATCGCGTCACCGTTCCGAGCGGCACGCGAAATCGAATCGCGGCGTTGTCCGCGCTGAGTCCCGCCTTGCCTTCGCGGCACGCGCAGCGCGTAATGCGGCGCGGGCCCTGTTCTTTCTTCGCGTCTTCGGTCTCCTCAGCGGCATCGCCGCCGGCATATTTCTCAGGCGGACAATCGCAAAAATACGCCGCGCCGGAAGCCGCCAGCTTCAGCGCCGCCTCGCGATGCATGTCCAGCCGCTGCGACTGGAAATACGGTCCTTCGTCCCAATCCACGCCCAGCCAGCGCAGCCCGTCGAGAATTCCTTCGACCAGTTCCGGCTTGTTGCGCTCCACGTCGGTATCTTCGATGCGCAGGACCATCGTGCCGCCCCGGCCGCGCGCAAAGAGCCAGTTAAACAGCGCCGTGCGCGCGCCCCCGACGTGCAAGTAGCCCGTTGGCGAAGGCGCAAACCGAACGCGAATCTCGTTCCCGGTACCGCTCGAATTCGTTGACATGCCGCTTGACAGCCTCTCGGATGACTGAAAAAACACTTCATCTTAGCCGAACCGATCCAGGAACGCGAGTCGCTGGGGCACCAACAAATCCGGCGCTGCGAAACGGGCCACACGTCAATTCCAAGTTCCAAAACCGTGTGTCCCATGCCTCAAGTGCCTTGTTTCCTGGCTGGTACCCCCGTACCCTTGACCCCCTAAAAATCCGTCCCTATAGTCGAAAAAGAAGGGAGAATTTGCGGATTGGTGTTTTTTCACGGTGTTCCGTAAATCCGTCCAAGCCGAGTGCAGGCGGTGTGGATTCCTTCCGAACCGAGTGGCGGTGCGCGCGCACGTTGCTTTTTTAAGCGATTTTCACGAATCGCGATTCGCGGCGCTTGCTCGGTGACGTGTTCGATGCGGCCCAGGCGACGCCCTTGATTTGATGACTTCGGAAAGCATCATTGCCATCACGCTGTTGGCGGCATCGGCGCTGACATCGGGATTCTTTGCGTACATGCACAGTTTGCGGCGCCAGGCATACCTCATGCTCTGGAGCGCCGGCTGGTGCCTGCTCGCTCTGCATTACCTTAGCCCCGCCCTCGAGCCGTGGACTTCTGTCGCGCCCTGGCAGGGAGCCGTCAACCAATGGCTGCTGGCGGGCGCCGCGCTGCTGTTCTTCAGCACGGCTCAGGTCTACACCAGTTCCGAGCCATGGGTTCGCCCGCAAATCGCCGCCGGGGGCGTTTTTGCCGTATGGTCCGCGGCCTTTTATCTGCACGCGATTCCGGTTTCGCCGCAGCTTGGCGTCGCCGTGGTGCTTGCCGGAGTGGCCTGGATTTTCTACAAAGTGAGCCAGCGGCACGAAACGTTTGCGGACCTGCTCCTGGCCGGATCGTTCCTCAGTTGGAGCGCGATTCTTGTCGGCGAAACGCTGCTGACTTCGCGCCTTGCCGGCTCGCTGCGCGCGCTGGAACTTCTGCCTCAGCTCTTCGCCGCCGCGCTGATGGTGATGGGCCTGTACGAAGAGGAGAAGCGCCGCGTCGAGCAGAACATGCTGGCGCTCTCCAACGTCAATCTTGCCACCTCGAGTTTTGTCGGGCCGGAAATTCAACAGATGCTCTCGCACGCGCTCGAGCGCGTCCTGAGCGTGGTGCGCATGCCGGCCGGCGCGCTCTTCATGCACCACGGCCACGCGGAGGGCCCGACTTCGGTCGTCGCCGTCGGCCTCGCCGAAAATTTCTGCGCCATCGCGCAGGAAGAAGGCCTGGACGATCACCTGGTGGACATGGTCTCGCGTCTCGGCGGCCTGGTAGTTTTGCGCGATCTCGGACGCGATTCGTCGTGGGCGGCTCTGGAAGGCGAGGAAGCGTTTCGGCGTTTCCGGCAATTGGCCATGAGCCAGCGGCTGCGCACGGTAGTGGGAATCAGCCTGCAGGCCAAGGAGCAGGCGTTCGGCGTGCTGTTCCTCGGCAGCCCGGACGTGCGGAAGTTTTCGGCGGCCGAGCTGCGCCTCTTGCTGGCGTTGGGCCACCAGATCGGAATGGCCGTCGAAAACAGCTACCTCGTTCAGCAGGCTGCGCGCCGCACGCAAGAGCTACATTTGCTGAATGAGATCGGCCGGGCGCTGAGCTCCACTCTTGAGCCCGAAGCGATCTTCGAGAACATCCTGAACGAGATCAAGCGCCTGTTCGACGTGAGTCAGTTCTGCGTCGCGCTTCACGACAATGCCCGCAACCAGATCAAGTATGAAGTCGAGGTTCGCGACGGCGAAGTCATGCCCAAGAGGTCGCGGCCCTTCGGCGGAAACTACACCATCGAATACCTGATGAGGACGCGGCAGCCGATTCTGGTTCGCGAGAATCAGGCTGAGCAACTGAAAAAGCTCGGCCTTGAGCCCCTGAAATCGGTCGACGGAAGCTTTTGCGGCGTCCCGCTGCTTCTGTACGAGCGGGCGATTGGCGCGATGATCCTGCAGAGCCCTCAGGAGCAAGCTCTCGACGAGGGCCATCTCGAAATGATGCGCGTGCTGGCGAGCGAACTAGTCATCGCGCTCGAAAATGCGCGCCTTTTCCGCGAAGAGCGCATGAAATCGCGCCGCCTCGCACTCTTCAACAACATTTCGCGCAACATCATCACGACTCTCAATCCGGATGAGATGCTGGCCAAGATTGCGGAGGAACTCGATCAGGCTCTTGACTACTCCCACATCGGTATCGGACTGTTGGACTATTCCTCCAAGGAAATTGTGATTCAGGCGGAAGCCGGAAAGCGCAAGGGCGCGGTCGGCCGCCGTCTGGGTCTGGATGGCAACGTCGTCGGGCGCGTCGCGCGCACCGGGCAAATGGCCGTCGTCTCCTATGACGGGCAGCACACCACCGGCGAACCCGTTCTTGACGGTTCCGATTCCGCGATCGCTCTGCCCATCGTCTATGCCGACCAGTTGCACGGCGTCTTGTACGTGGAGACCGACAAGACCGCAGACTTCCCGCAGGAAGAAGTTCTCTTCCTGGGAACGCTGGCCGATTTGATCTCGGGCGCGCTCCACAACGCCCTGACCTTCCAGAAAGCGCAGGAGCAGGCCATCACCGACGGCATGACCGGCCTCAAAACGCACCGCTTCTTCATGGAAGCGCTCTCCGGCGAATGGAAGCGCTCGACCCGCGCGGGGCGGTCCTTCTCGGTTGTGCTCCTGGACCTCGACCGGTTCAAGTTCGTCAACGATTTTTACGGACATCTGGACGGCGACCTTCTGCTGCAGCGCGTGGCCCACTTGCTGGAACTGAACTGCCGGCGTTCGGATGTCGTGGCGCGCTACGGCGGCGATGAGTTCATCATCCTGATGCCCGAAACGGACGGAGGGCAGGCCCATCAACTGGCCTCGAAGCTGCGCTCGTGGATTTGCTCCGATTCGGTTCTGCGCGAGAAAAATGTCACCTCGAGCTTTGGCGTCGCCACGTTTCCGCTGAACGGCTCGACTCCGCAGGAGTTGATCCAGGTCGCCGACGCTTCCATGTATCTCTCGAAGCATCAGGGCGGCAACGCGGTCTCCACGGCGGACCAATTCAATTCGGAAACATCCCGGCAGTGGAAGCGCGACGTGCTCGACGCCTATCTGGGCGTCACGCTCAAGCGCCTCTTCTCCACCGGACCCGACGCCTTTGTGGAAATCTACAGCCGCGTCGAGCAGTTTGCCCGCTCACTCTCGGAGACGGAATCCGGAGGGAGGCGCAAGGGATTCAGCGTCCCGATCGAAGCGTCAAGCAAAGATTCCTATGAACCGCTTCCGGCCATCGTCATGGACACCCTGACGTCCTTGGCGCTCGCCGTCGATTCCAAAGATCAATTCACGCAGGGACATTCGCACAAGGTTTCCTGCTACGCGGTTCTGATCGCCGAGGCCATCGGCTTGAAGAACCATGAGATTGAGGAAGTGCGCCTGGGCGGCATGCTGCACGACGTAGGCAAGGTCGGCATCATGGAGTCGATTCTGAACAAGAACGGCCCGCTCAATCCCGACGAATGGGAAGCGATGAAGCGCCACGTCGAGTATGGCTCCAAGCTGCTCGAGCCGCTGCGGGGTACCGAAACGATCCGAGAGATGGTCGCTCACCATCATGAATTCTATGACGGCTCGGGCTACCCCAAAGGCCTTGCCGGAAAACACATCCCCATGGGCGCGCGTATCATCGCCATCGCCGACGCCTATGACACGATCACGTCCGAGCGGACCTACAAGAAAGCGCGCACTCCGGAAGAAGCGTTTTCCGAGCTCTCCCGTTGCGGCAACGCACAATTCGATCCCGAGCTGGTGCAAGTTTTCATCTCCCGCCTCCGCGAACTGCCAACTCCCTTGATTCTGAACCCCGCCAACGCGCCCGAACCGGAACCGGTACGCTAACCGGAACGCGTCCGTCGGCGCCTCTCCACGCGATTGCACTCTAGTTGGCTGTGTCAGACTCGAACGAGCTCGGGCGGGCCGCACTTGTTTCGCCGCCGTCGATTGCGTAGAATCGCGCTTCTTCTTGCCGGGGCGCCAACCAGCCGTACGGAGACGCAATGTCCAGACGTATCGCAGCCAAAATTACTGGTGTGAGCGGGTACGTGCCGCCGCGCGTCATGACCAATGCCGACATGGCAAAGGTTGTGGACACGGACGATGCCTGGATTCGCGAGCGCACCGGCATTCGCGAACGCCACGTGGCTGATAAGGGCGTGGGTGCATCGGACCTAGCGACGGCCGCCGCGCGCCAACTGCTCTGTGCGCGAAAAATTGCCGCTACTGAAATCGACTTGATCGTGGTCGCCAGCGTCACGCCAGACATGATGTTTCCGGCTACCGCCTGCCTCGTGCAAAACAACCTGGGCGCCACGGGCGCCTGGGGATTTGACCTCTCGGCGGCATGCTCCGGATTTCTCTACGCGCTGACGGTCGGCGCCCAATTCGTGGGCGCCGGCACTCACAAGAAAGCGCTGGCGATCGGCAGCGACGTCATGACGTCGATTCTGGACTACAAGGACCGCACGACGTGCGTGCTCTTTGGAGACGGCGCGGGCGCCGTGCTGCTGGAGCCCGTGGAAAACGGCGAGGACGGCGTTCTCGATTTCGTTCACGACGTCGACGGCTCGGGAGGGAAATACCTCTTCATGCCGGCCGGCGGCTCGCTCCATCCCGCCTCTCACGAAACGGTCGACCAGCGCATGCACTACGTCCGTCAGGAGGGCGCGCAGGTCTTCAAATACGCTGTCCGCCGCATGGCCGATCTTGCCTGTGAAATGCTCGAGCGAAATGGATTCGCCAGCGAGGATCTCGCGCTGGTCGTGCCCCATCAGGCCAACCTGCGGATCATTCGCGCGATGCAGGAGCGGCTTGGCGTGGATGACGCGCGAGTGATGGTCAATATCGATCGCTACGGCAACACGACAGCGGGCACGATACCCCTGGGCCTGCGCGACGCCGTGGAACAAGGGCGCATCAAAAAGGGCGATCTCGTTTTGCTGGTTGCCGTAGGAGCTGGATACACTTCCGGAGCGGTACTTCTTCGCTGGGCCTACTAAGCTGTTCTGCTGGGATTAATTCCAGAAATGAATGAAGCTGGTGTTGGGAAGTTAGATTCCGCGCACTTGGGCTGCGCAGGCGATGTTGCGCTCAAGGTGCTGATCCATCAGAACCGCGACGTAGCGGGAGCACGTCGCCATTTCAGCCTCCGCCCACCGGGAAATACCGGGAACGAGGCCGCCAAGCTTCTCCAGCATGGCGTAGTAAGCGCGGATGGTCCGGAAGTTCCCGTTCGGGCCGCGGAGATCCGGAGATAGGTTGTTTAAAACAAGAATGTTATGGAAGTCCTGAGCGCCGATCGTGGTATGGGCAATCCCGGCAGCCACACGGATGCGGTCCGAAATTGCCTGAGCGGCAATTCCCGAGATCGTCGCGCGCCAGTAGTAAAGCCCAAACTGGGCCAGCGCGACGATTGAAACCGCGAATATGATCACCGCTACCATGCTAGTCTACCCTCAGGCCTTCAGTTTCGTCGATTCAACTGCCCCGAACAATGGCCAGCTGGTACTAAATCCTTGCTCCTCAAGTACTACGAGAGAGCGTCAAAGCCGGGGCTTTCGCCCCAGGTTTGAACCTAAGAGCTGCTTGCCGATACGGCACGCCAATAGGCGCCCGCGAAATCCCTGAACGCGATGGCCGATAAGCCAAATATCACTACGGCCAGCACCTAGGCTCTCCTCGCTACCAGTTTGGGGTAGGCGAACGGTTCAGGCAATGGTCCGGCCGTACTACCAATTCCGGCACCCTCGCCAACTCCCTATCCACTGTATTGAACACGGATTATTGCGGCGGGATGCGGTAAATCTGCCTGGAATTCGAGGAATCGCAATCGTATTCGCGGATCTCGATACGCCAAAGGGGGGCACGCAGTTGGGGCAGGAATCGGTGCTTCCAGGCGTAGCCTTCGTCCCTGACGCGCAGACGGGAGGATATGGAACCGCACGAAGCGTCCAATTCCCGCGCCGCCTGGTCAACTGGCGCGTCGTCGCCAGGCTCCCGCGCGCTTCGAACCAGCACGATTTTCCGATTTGCCGGACGCTGCGCGCTTAGCCAGCCCTCGGGAGAAAACACCTGGGGATGTTTCACCGCATCGGGCAGCAAGCCTTCGAATCTCCACGGCCGGTTTTCCCTGGGCGCATGCAGGTCATAGGTCAGATAGAAAAGAAACGCGGGCTGGTCGGAGATGACCGTCGCGCCGTTCGCGATCTTGACCGCGGCGTCGGCCGCGATCTCCTGCCAGGGCTCGATGAATTGGGGGTCGGAGTAGAATCGCTTTGCGTAGATTCCGTACCAGCCTGCCACGCCGATGCCGAGAAGCGCCGCCGCGAGCGCAAACGTGGCCCAGCGCGGCTTCTCCGTTTCAATGACGATCCCGAACGGCAACAAGACCCATGGAGCGAGCACAAACAGGTTCCCGGCCTGCAGGGCTCCTGTGAGAGCCATCAGCGCCAGCACACACACCGCGTAAACCAGAAATCGTCGCGCAGCCCGCGGGAGCCACCGCGCCGCGAGCACCGCGCCGACGACAATCACGATTCCAACCGGAATGCTCAGCCGCCAATACCAGGGCGCGACCGAGCTGCTCACGAAAAACGAAAACACATTCAGTCCAGCGCTCGCCAGAATCGCCCGAATACCCGGGCGGAGATTCATCATGCGAGCGATCGACGATCGCAGGGTCGAAAAACACGGAACAAAACACAAGCCGAGAATCACAACGGCCAGCACCAGGGCGTTGACCCTCGCCGTCGCTTCCTTTGCGCGCCCACGCGCGATTTGATCCAGCACGAGGCAAGCGAGGATCGCCCAGCCCCAGTAGGTTGTCCAAATTAGCGCGACGCAGAAGACAAGCGATACCACCCCGCGCCGCCGCGTACGATCCTCGAGATATTCGAGATAGGAGAGCGTGAGCGCGGAAACAAGAAAAAATGAAAATGAGTACGATGTCGCCAAACGCGCGAAATGAAAGCTGAAGGGCCAAAGCACCCCGAGCCAGATGACGGCCAACCCGGTGCCGCCAGGCGTAAAACGCCGCGCGGCCCGGCCAAGAAGCAGGAGTCCTGCGAGGAAAAACAGGGCGGACGGAAGGCGCAAATAGTCGAAGTTCCCTCCGGTCGCTTGCAGCCAGAAATGCAGAATGGAGTCAAAAAGCGGGTGGAATCCGGCGGCCGCGGTCCCGTGAACCGACTGTGCAATCAGCGTGCGCAGCGGATTCACCGCCGCGCCGAGAGTCGTGGCCTCCTCGTTTAGAAATGTCACCGAGTTGTTCGTTGAGACGAGGCCGATTCCCAGGAGAAGAAGCGGAATAATCTGCTGCGCAACGGCGTTCGATTTGCGTGGGCGCGCCGGCATTTCAGTTCCCGTTCGGGCGCGCCGGGAATCCCGCCCAGGCATTGAGCAAGCCCAGCGTTTCGCGCATCACGTCAAGCCCGTCGCGCGTATGGCGCCACCAGTGCGCGCCGTCGTACATATCATCGTCCGGATGCCGCACAATCATGCGCGGTTCGGAACCGACGAGCTTTCGCCAGATCGTGCGCACGCGGCGCGTGTGTGGCTTGGACGTCACGATGATCGCCGAATGCAACTGCGCCTGGCGGAGATCGTCCGCAACCTGATGAACCTCGGCCTCCGTATTCACGTCCGGGTGATCCAGGATGCGGATCGAATCCGGCGGAACCCCCTTAGCGATCAGAACCTTTTCGTTGTAGAAATCCTCGCCGATGAACGCGATGTGCATGGCCTTCAACTCTTCGGCGGGGGAAGGCGGAGGGGAGATCCAAACCTGGTCGCCGTAGCCGGCTTTATACAGCCGCGCCGCTTCCACGGCGCGCTCGGGAAGGCGTCCGCTCAAAACGACGATCACGTCCGAGTGGACGAGCGGGTCATCGATGACCAGCCATCGGCCGACGCCCAGAAACACCGTGGCGCAGCCCGCGACGATCAACAAGGTCGCGCCAAGAATCAGCCAGCGAGCTGGTCCCAATCTAGACGCCGTCAAAATTCCGCCTCACCGTGGCATTCCATCCTGTTGAATAGGCCGCGAGAAAGTCTCTTGCGCGACGAATTCGTCGCGCAGACGGGGCATCCTAACCCGGTGAACATATCCGGTCAATCGGAGCGCACTCGGGTTTCGACATGATTTCTCAGACGCCCTCTTGTGCTGAAGCGTCACTCCTTCGCTTCACCCGTGCCCGGTGGCTGTTTCAAAGAGCCAATTTCTCAGATATTGTAACTTTGTGCCAAAACCCGGCGCAGGCCGGGACGGCGCGTATCGAACGCGTGAGGGCGGACGGAACGGAACCATGAAGAAGCTCAATTCCCAGGTTGATTTAGGGGCGGAAAGGCGGGCTCAGTGCGCGCGGTAGTCACGGGCGGCGCGGGATTCCTGGGCTCGCATCTGTGCGACCTTCTCATCGATCGCGGGTGGGAAGTCCTTTCCATCGACAATCTGGTCACGGGAACCGCCGCCAACTTGCGCCATCTCGAGGGGCACCACGCCCGCTTCCGGATGGTCCAGCACGACGTCACGAAATTCATCGATGTCCCGGGACCCGTGGACTACGTTCTGCATTTCGCGTCGCCCGCGAGTCCCGTCGACTATCTGAAACTCCCGATCCAAACTTTGAAGGTAGGGTCGCTCGGCACGCATAACACGCTGGGCCTCGCGCTCGCCAAGAAAGCCAAATATTTTCTCGCGTCCACGTCGGAATGCTACGGCGACCCGCACGTCAGCCCGCAGCCGGAAACCTACTGGGGCAATGTAAACACAGTCGGACCGCGCGGCGTCTACGACGAGGCCAAGCGCTTCGCCGAAGCCATGGTGATGGCCTATCACCGCGCTAAGGGCCTGGACACGCACATCGTCCGCATCTTCAATACCTACGGCCCGCGCATGCGCTTGAACGACGGCCGCGCCCTCCCGAATTTCGTTCATCAAGCGCTCACCGGCCAGCCAATCACCGTGTACGGCACGGGAAAGCAGACGCGGAGCTTCTGCTACGTCTCCGATCTGATTGACGGCATCTACCGCCTGATGATGTCCGACGAGCACGAACCGACCAACATCGGCAACCCGCACGAGATCACGATCCTGGAATTCGCGGAGCGCGTTCGCGAACTGCTGGCCGTCTCCACCCCAATCATTTTCGAGCCGCTGCCGCAGGACGACCCCAAGCAGCGCTGCCCCGACATTTCCAAGGCGCGGCGCCTGCTGGGATGGGAACCAAAAGTAAATCTGGAAGAAGGTTTGCGGTTGACGCTGGAATCGTTCAAGAAGCAGTTCGCGGAAGCGCGAGCTACCTAGAATTCGCCCACGGGCGCGCGTCAATCATCCCAACTGAAATGCGGGCTACTGGCCGACCGTTACGGCGACCGTATCGGGCCGGCCGAAGCTCATGTACTCGAAGCCGAGGTCCCTCATTTCCGCGGGGCGCAACATGTTGCGCGCATCGATCACCAGTGGGCGAGCCATGTCTTCCCGAACGCGCTTCCAGTCGAGCCTTCGGAACTGCTCCCATTCCGTCAGCACCAGCAACGCGTCCGACTCTCGCGTCACTTCGTACGGGTCCGCGCTGTAGAGAATATTTGGAAAGACGGCGCGCGCGCGCTCCATCGCTTCGGGATCGGTTGCGCGAACCTCGCAGCCTTCGGCCAGCAGACGGCGGATCACTTCGATGGCGGGTGCGAGGCGAATGTCGTCCGTGTTCGGCTTGAACGCGATTCCCAGCACGCCGATCCGTTTTCCCTTCATGACCCAGAGCGCCTTTTTCAGTTTGTCCATCAGGCGATCGACGCGCTGCTTGTTCACGCGCTCGGCTTCCTTCAGGAGTCCGAAATCCACGCCCGCGCGATCGGCCAGCTTGATGAAGGCCTGAATATCCTTCGGCAAGCAGAACCCGCCGAAACCGAGCCCGGCCTTCAGGAATTGGCCGCCGATCCGCGGATCGAGGCCCACGGCGCGGGTCACTTCCTCGACGTTGCCGCCGAGCCGCTCGCACAAATCCGCGAGGACGTTGGCATAGGAAATTTTCAGTCCCAGGAAAGAGTTGGAAGCGTGCTTGATTAGCTCGGCGCTCGCGATCGTGGTCACGACGAATTCCGGCGTAGCCGCGGGCGGGCAGTTCGGCTGGTGCACCGGGCAGCGGAATCGCCCTTCGAGGATCGGCCGGTAGAGCTCGCGCAACTGCTCCTCGCTCGCTTTCTCCTCCACGCCGATCACGATCCGATCCGGGTGAAAGAAGTCCTCGACCGCCGTGCCTTCGCGCAAGAACTCGGGATTGGACGCCACGCGGAACTTCAACCCCCGATTGGCCGAATAGACTTCGAGCGCCCGTTTCAGCTGCTCGCCGGTCTGCGCCGGGACGGTGCTCTTTTCGATCACGAGCTTCGTCGTGCGCGATTCCTTCGCGATCATCCGCGCCACGTTGTCGATCGCTGAAAGGTCGGCTTCGCCCGATTCGGTCGGCGGCGTTCCCACGCAGATGAATACGACGTCAGCCTCGCGCACGGCCTCCGCGCCATCGGCCGTAAATCGCATGCGGGCTTCCCAGACGACGCTGGCCAGCACCTTGTCCAGGTTTGGTTCGTAGATGGGAATTTTCCCGGTCTGGAGCGCCGCAATTCGCGACTGATCGTTGTCCGTCGCGATGACTTCGTGCCCTGCTTCGGCCAGGCAGGCGCCGGACACCAGTCCCACGTACCCGCAGCCTATGACGGCTAGTTTCACTTGAACTCTCCCTTTTTCAGCTCTTACTGCTGATGCACACCACGACCGAAGGAGCAGGGATATTTTCACCCATCCGGCAGGTCAAACAAAGGCGAAAATGCCGTGAGTAGCGCATCAGAAACACCTGATCACGTTTTGGCCAGCGAGAAGCTGCCGATGACGAGAGCGTCAACTCCCGAACAGTAGTAGCTGCGGATGGCGTCGCGCGGAGAAACGACGAGCGGCTCTCCGAACAGGTTGAAGGAGGTATTCACCAGCATGGGCGCGGGAGCGAATTTGCCGAAGCGCTCGAGCAGGCTCCACAGCAGCGGGTTGGCCGCCCGCTCGACCACGTGCAACCGGACGCGCCCGCCGGGAAGAAGGAATCCTTCCAGCAGCCGGGTCGCTTCGGGCTCGGTAATTCCCAGAGTGGCCATGAACCGTGCCGACGGCGAATAGTCGAAAAATTCCGCGGCGCGTTCGGCGGGAACGGAAATGGCAAACGGGCGGAACGCTTCGCGATGCTTCACAAATTCATTCAGGTTTTCCTTCACGTAAGGCGCCCAGGGCGAAGCCACCAGGCTGCGATTGCCGAGGGCGCGCGGGCCGAACTCCGCCGCGCCGTGGAACCATCCCACGATTTTTCCCGCAACGAGCAACTGGATGGTCTCTTCCAGGTTCTGCTCGTCGGCCACGTGAAACCGGTAGCGCGCCTTGCAGTTGTCGAGAACCTGCTTGATTTCCTGGTTCGTGTAGCTCGGCCCCCAATCGAGTTTTTCGATCGCGGGCCGGCGCGGTTTTTTCTGCATGTGGTGGCGCACGTACCACGCGGCGCCGAGCGCGGCGCCTTCGTTTCCCGCGGCGGGCTGAACGAACACACTTTCAAAACCGGTGTTTCGCTCCACGTGCGACGCGATGACCGGATTCAGAAATAGCCCGCCCGCCAGGCACAGCGATTTCGCGCCCGTCTTCTTGCGATAGGCCTCCGCAATTTCCGCCGCGACCGTGCAGCAGGCCTGCTGCGCGCTGGCCGCCAGTTGCTTGCGCAGCGGCTCCGGAATCGGCGCGCGCGGCGAGCCCGTTTCCGCCGCCTTTCCGATCGCCGGGTCGACGCCGACGGCCCGGTAAAATTTCGGCGAGAATGCGATGTGCCCCGCGAGGCCCGCGTTAAAGTAGCGCGTCGCGAGGCGCGGCAATTTGCCCGGCGCGCGCCGCAGCATCTCGAGGAAAATCCCCTCGAACGCAGGCTCGCCCTCGAGGCCCAGCCACTGCGTCTTGTGCTCGTCGGCGTGCGGCGTGAAGCCGATCAGGTCCGTGATCTGTGAAAAAATCCACGCGGGCGAATGCGGAAAGGGGATCGATTCGAGAACGCGCAGGCGATTGCCTTCGCCGAGCGCGATCGAGCCGGAGCGGCCGTCGCCCTGCTCATCCAGCGTGAGCACGAGCGCGCGGTCGGCGTCGGAGGCATAGAACGCGCTCGCGGCATGGCAGAGGTGGTGCTCGAGATGAACGACCTTGAGATGCTGGGACTCGCCCAGCATTTCCAGCAGCCGCCCGTTGTTGAGCTCGCGCCCCAGCTCGCCGAGCGCCTTCGTCTGATAGTATCCGCTCGGCACAGGCGCGAAGGGCGTCAGCTTCGCCCGCATCCACGCGTGCCGCACCCACGTGCGCACGGGCCGGCTGGCCACGGCCACGCATTCAATGCCGCTCCAGCCCGTGCCGGCGCGCTCGAGGCAGAAGCGAATCGCTTCCCGCGGGATGCCCGCCGCCGTGCGCCTGCGCACGAGCTTGCTCTCCTCCATCGCGGCCACGATGCCGGAGTCGGACAATAACGCCGCGGCGGAATCATGAGCGAGGCCGGAAAGGCCCAGGATGTTCACGTGAAACCCATGTTCGTACCACTGGAATCGGCAGCGTGACGAAGTCTACTCGCGGAACATGTGCGCGTCCATGGTATACGGATCTGGAAGGGACGGTTTTGATTCCCCGGTTTGAAGCGCTAAATTTTCGGAGCGCCGTTTGGGTCCGTTCGTGCTGCGACTTCCGAGTACATCTTCATATGACTTGAATTGCAGCTAACTTCCCAGAAACCGGACTTCAGGCCCGGTATTTCCGATCAAGTCTGGCAGTCGAGCCGGATCCGGTGCAATTCTCAATGAGCTGCTAACGCCTGTTTTCAACAATTACCCGGCCCACCAGGCACCATTTCCTCGTCTCGAAAGTAATTACCCTAGTGACAGTGCTTTCTGGGAGAATCACCGCAGTAAACTCGAAGAGGAGTCACAGGGCTTTCATGAACCGAAACGCAGCTTCCATGCACAACACATATCTTCTTTTTTGGTTGGCTGCGGTTTTCGTAGTGCTACCGAGCCTGCCTTCAGTGCAAGAGGAGGCAGACCCTTGGCTGATCCTGACCAATGGGGAAAAGGGATCGATCAATGCCCGCACGACCCGCCAAGACTTGGTGCGATTGTACGGTGCCGAGGATGTTACAGATCGGGACGTGAACGTAGGCGAGGGCGCCACGGAGACGGCAACGGTGCTATTTCCGAACGATCCGAAGCGCACAGTCGAGATCCTCTGGCAAGATCACGACAAGAAATCAAACCCCAGCCGAGTAACGATTTCTGGCAAAACGAGTCATTGGCACGCCGTCCACGGTATTTCGTTGGGAACATCGTACAGTGAGTTGGAACGGCTCAACGGCAGGCCATTCCAAGTAAGCTGGGGAACGGATCAGGGTAGCGTACTTCTGTCGTGGAAGGGCGGCCTGCTCGAACGAGATCTAAAGGGCGAGGGTCACGTGTTCATTTGGCTCGACGACGCTCCAAGCAGCAACGCTGGCCTGAGTGGGACTTCCCAGAAGAGTGACGCCCCCTCAAAGGCAGCGAAGGGAAAACAAGAGCGTCGAGTTAATCAGATAGCTTGGGAGTTCCCCTATCAAGTCCCGCGGTAGAGCATCGGGCAACATAGACGGAGGCGGTCCACAAACGGGGTTTTGGGAAGTGTGAACTGGGGTCGGAAGCCACCGTCAAGACACAGAGGCGCCTCGCACGCTGTCTCAGCAAGCTCACCACATGAGGCCTTAACCGCGATTCTTGGGCAGGATCGATCCGCCGGAGAGCAGCCCGCGTAGCGCGAGCAGCAGAAGCCGCGGCTGGCTAAGGGCGATATTCCAGAGCACGCGCGAGGCTTCGTCACGCGTGTACTGGCTGAGCGATTGGCGCGTCGAGTCGTTCATCAGGTCAACGAGGCGGCTGTAGTCGGCCTGCTTGAATCGATGAATCGTCTTGCGAATGAGCAGGTGCAGATCGAGCTCGCGGCGGAGGGAACGCAGCTCCCGGCTTTCGCCGCCGTTCACGATGGCATCGCTGACCCCGATCGCGCCGCGAAATCCGGTGACGATCCCGCCGACCGTCGAGACTTTCACCTGCCCCGCGGCATCGCCCACCAGGAACACGCGCCCCGCGCCCACGCGGCGCTCGACGGGCGTCCAGCGCTCGTACACCGGAATGCGCGCGCCCTGATATCCGAGCGGCGTGAATCCGCGCTTCTCCATGAAGCGCTCGAGGTGCTGGCGGGTCTCCTGACCGTCCTCGCCGATCAGGCCGAGAACCGCGCGCTCGCTCGACTCCGGAATCAGCCAGTAGAAGTACGGCGTGTCGTCGGGGACAAACCAGACGCGCACCGTGTTCGGAGACATGTCCGAGGGCACGCGCACGATGGCCTGAACGAGCGGAACGGTAGGCTGTCGCGGCCACCCGGCGCTTTGCGCGACGCGCGAGAGCGCACCGTCGGCGCCGACGACCACGTCAGCGTGCAACTCTTCCGCGCGCGCTTCGGGGGCGCGCTCGACGCTGACGCGCAATCCGTTGCCGTTGCTTTGCAGGCCCACGAAGCGATTGCCGAAGGAAACCTTCGCGCCGTGGCTTTGCGCGTCCCCGGCGAGATCGCGGATGAGCCGCGACCGCTCGATGATCAGGTCCGGTTTGTTCAGGGGAACTTGCGCGCTGCGGCCGTCGGTGAAGAGTTCAAACTTGCGAATTTCGTTGACCACCGCGCCGTCGCCCACCCGGCCCAGCAGGCTGCGCATGTGATTCGTGACGATGAGCGTCCGCGGCGCGGGATCGAGCTGGTCGGAACGCTCGAGAACCTCCACCGCGCAGCCGGCCCGCGCGAGGAGCGACGCCGTGAAAAAGCCCGATGCGGAACCGCCGATCACCGCGACCTGCGGCCGGGTTTCCGCGCGTCGCCCCTCTTGGATACCGTGTTCCAGTGTGACCTTCCCGCGCGTCCACGTGCGATTGCGCGCAAATCGCGCACCGACGCGGAAGCGCTTATCTTACGATGTTGTAGACGAATTCCGAGGACGGGCGTCCCGACTAAGCGCCAATCGCCTCTCGCGGCGTGAACGGATTGTCCCTCAAGCGCGTCCCCCCGGACAAACCGTCACCGAGCCAATGCAGTCCGCAAACAACGAGCATGCAGTATAGCCAAACAAGGACGTTAGGCAAAGCGGAAGGCGGCATTCCGTGAAAAATTCCGTGCAAGAAATCGCCGCGGCCGGATTGGACTCGCGCCGCGAAGCCGAATATCATTCCAATGAATCTTGAGCGCAAAACGTTCTATTTTGCATCTCATCTGAAATGGAAAGAGTGCCTGCAGCTTCGCTGATTTCGGTTCAGGTCGGGGTTCCTCGCGTTGTCCTGCGGGACGGCGAGGAAGTCGCCACTGGCATCTTCAAAATGCCCGTGCAGGAGCGAATTCTGATGCGCACGCTGAACCTCGATGGCGATCGCCAGGCCGACCTGTCGGTCCACGGCGGACGAGACAAAGCGGTGTACGCCTACCCCTCGGAGCACTACGCCTTCTGGAAGCGCGAACTCCCGGGCGTGGAGCTTCCGTGGGGCTCATTCGGGGAAAACCTCACGACCGAGGGGCTGCTCGAAGCAAACGTTCACCTGGGCGATCGATTTCAAATCGGAACGGCGGAGATCGCCGTCACACAGCCGCGCCTCCCCTGCTTCAAGCTGAATTTGAAATTCCGGCGCGACGACATGGCCAAGCGGTTACTGGCCAGCCGCCGCACCGGCTTCTACTTCCGCGTGCTGCGGGAGGGCGAAATCGGTGCGGGAGACGAAATCGTGCGCGTCTATCAGGATGAGAACCGTGTGTCCATCGCCGACGCGATGAAGATATACCTGGGCGATCCGGACGCGGCAGAACTGCGCGAGCGCGCCCTGCGCGTGCAATATCTCTCCAATTCCTGGCGCGAGGAATTCAGCGCGCAGGCCTGATTTCAACCCCAAGGAATCCGTGAATCATCGAGCCGCAGCGACCTCTGTGAAATTCGCCGAGACGGCAAATCCATTGCGCGCGAAGCACGGGAAGCGTACGATGCGCGAGCCGCAGTTGAGAAAATGGAGCTGCTTAACCGCTGCGGCAGGAACGCGGAACTCCGACGTGCACGCGTCGAGAAAAATTTCAAGGAGCACGGGATGAAGGTGAATGTGGGCTTGATTGGGCTTGGCCGGCTCGGGCGCGTCTACGCGCGCGACCTGGCGGCGCGAGTCGCCGGCGTCCATCTTGCGGCTCTGGCGGACACGAACGCCAAACTCGCGGAGGAAACGGCGCGCGAACTCAGCGTGCCGCGCTGGTATGCGGATCCCCTCGCGATGCTCGACGATGCAGGCATCGACGCGGCCGTCATCGTAAGCCCCACGGACACCCACACCGAACTTGCCGTCGCCGCGCTCGGGCGCAAGAAAGCCGTATTTTGCGAGAAGCCTCCGGCGTTGTCCGTTCCCCAAACGCAGAAGATGAAAGACGCCGCGGAGCGCTCGCACGGCTTCCTGCAAATGGGGTTCATGCGGCGCTTTGACGCGGGCTATGCCGCCGCCAAGAAAAAACTCGACGAAGGCGCGATCGGCACGCCGATCGTCTTCAAGTCTTCCTCGCGCGATCCCTACCGGCCGTCGCTGGAATACGCGAACCCCAAGAGCAGCGGCGGCATGATCGTCGATATGGGCATTCACGATTTCGACCTGGCGCGCTGGTACATGGGTGAGGTCGCTTCGGTCACCGCGATCGGCGGAACGCTCGCGTATCCCGAGCTCAACGAAGTCGGCGACATCGACAACGCCATCGTCTCGCTCACGTTTGCTAGCGGCCGCATCGGCGTCGTCGATCTGAGCCGCAGCGGCATCTACGGCTATGACATTTTCGGGGAGATTCTCGGCACCACCGGCACCCTGCGAATCGGCTACCTCCGGGAAACGCCGCTCTTCGTGATGACGAAGAATCAGGTCGCGCACGACACCGTGCCGTTCTTCATGGAACGATTCCGCGACGCCTACCCGGCCCAGCTTCAGAACTTCGCCGACAACCTGCGCAACGATCGCCAGCCGCCGATCACGATCGACGATGCCATGGAGACGCTCCGCATCGCGCTCGCGGCGACGCGCGCGCAAGCCACCGGCAAGGCCGTCTCGCCCAAAGGTGCCACTTTGTAATGGAAAGCCTTGCGGGTGCCCCACCCTTTGTGATTTTCAAAGGGTGGGGGTTTAGATTTCACAATTCCGGGATCAAAAATTCGACAAACGATTCTGTGTTCTTACTGCTTGCGGGTTTGGCGTTCGTAAGGGGCAATCTCGAGCAAACCGACCGCGCCCAGCACAGCGAGCGCAATGACGCCGGCGACCGCAAAAGCGGCGCGCGCATGCAGGTGGCTAATGCCGAGGCCCGCGAGGCCGGAGACGACACCGAGCGAATACATGAGAAGCACGGCGGTTCGCTGGCTGCCGAACAAATTGGCGAGGCGATGCGCCGTGTGATCTTTTCCGGGTGTCGTGAAGGGAAGAAAGCCGCGGCGCGAGCGGGAAATGGAAATGAGCGTGGTGTCAAAGATAGTTGCGCCCAGGATCAGCGCGGGCGTCAGCCATGCGGATCGGGGATCGCCGTTCTCGGCCGGCCGCAGCTTGAGCGCCAGCGTGGCCATCAGGAAGCCAAGGAACATGGCGCCGCCGTCGCCCATGAAGATTTTTGCAGGCTTGAAGTTCCAGCGCAGGAATCCCGCGGCGGCCCCCAGCACCGCGGCAGCCATGGTGCTGACGAGGAGCTGCCCGCTCTGCAGCGCAAAGATGGCGAAGAAGAGCGAAGCGATCGCGGCGACGCCGGCGCACAGCCCGTCCATGTGATCCAGAATGCTGAAGGACGCGGTGATGCCCACGACCCACACGAGCGTCAGCGCCGTGTCCGCCCAGAGACCCGCCTGCCCCGGCCAGAAACTGGAGAAAACCTGCGCGCGAATGCCCGAAGCGAGGAGAATGACCGCAGCCGCGGGCATGGCGCCGAAAAGCTTGATCTGGTGATGGAGGAGGCCGCGATCGTCCAGGATGCCGACGAGGGCGACGAGCGTCGCGCCTGAGTAGATGCCGATCACCTGCCTGAGCGCGGGGCCGTCAAGCGAAACGAGGAGTGCCAGCAGCACCCCCAGATAAATCGCCAGGCCGCCAAGCAGCGGCATCGGCTGCACGTGCACCTTGCGCGGGCCGGGATGATCCACCATGCCGACGCGCAGCGCGAGCTGGCGCACCGGAACGGTAAGCCCCATGGACGCGATCAAGCCAACGGAAAATGCAATCAGGCCCGCATTCATCGAATCACCGGGTTCCGCAAATGGCCGGCGTCTTCCGGGAAGTCGCCGCTAAGCACATGAAGCCCCTTGTATGTAATCCCAATTGAAAGCGCGTTTCAAGCAATCCCGAAAAGAATAAGCCCTCTTCGACAACGGAGTGCCATCCGGTTCGCCGGCCACGCGCAAGCACAAGAAGAATCCCCGGCGCCTCATTTCCAAAGCACGCCAATTCCGTAGTGCCCCTCCGGCTGGGTGACGTATTCCCGGTGAGCGTGGCTCGTTTTGATCGTATCCCAAAAGGCTTTGACCTGCGTATCGTCGTAATTTCCCGCCACGTCGTGAAAAACCACGAGGCCTTGCGAGCGCACCAGCGGCGAATACATTTCCCAATCCTTCTTGACTCCGTCGAACGTATGGTCGCCGTCGATGAACAAGAGATCGATCGCGCGCCCGGCGAGCAGCCGCTGCGTTTCTTCGACGGTCAACTTCGAGTGAGAGTTGGCCCTAACCAAATGCAATTTTTGATGCTTCCCGGCGAATCGCCGGTAGATGGGAGCGCGAAACGGCGAATAGCCGCCGCCGAATTTGCCGCCCGGCAAGTCAATGCTGATGAGAGTGGCGTCGGGCCGGGCCAGACGGGCCCAGAGATACAATGTCCCGCCCCTGTGAGTGCCGATCTCAACCACCGTTTGCGGATTCAGGTTTCGGACATCTTCCAGCAGCCGCACAAATTCTTCGGGAACCTGGAACGGGTAGAGGAAACCGTCACAGTATTTGACGGTTTCCGCCAGCATCTGGTCGGGCCGGTCGATCAGCGAGGTGGTCAGGCGGTTCAGCTCTGCAATTCCGGTGTACGCTTTGACGTATCGTGCCGTGCGGGCGAGCGGACCCATCTACGCGAAAGACCTCCGCTTCATTCGGGAACCAGTTTCTCGATCGTCGCGCAAAAAATTCCGAGCTGCTTCACTCTATCATAGGCGCTTGAGCTTTCCCGCGCGCGCCGGCTCATCTCCTGCAGCTGCTCGGGGTGGTGCAACACGCCGCGGATTGCGTCCGCCACCTTCCCGGGGTCGTCGGGATCGGCCGCGATTCCGCATACCGTCCGCCGGACAATTCGCACGACGTCGCTTTCCTCCGGAGCGATTCCGAGTACGGGCCGCCCCGCTGCGAGCGTGGGATACAGCTTGCTCGGCACCACCACGCCTTCCAGTCCTCTTTTCACGGTGACGACGTGCATATCGCCGGACGAGAGGACCAGCGGCACTTCGCTCGCCGGCCGGAACGGCAGAAAACGAATCGCGCGGCATCCCGCCGCCATGGCTTCCACCTGCGGCTTCATCGCGCCCTCGCCAATAAACACGAGGCCGACGCCTTCGTTTTCCAGCATGCGAACCGCCGAGATAAGGGTCTGCCAGGCTCCGTAGAAACCGACATTCCCCGCATGCACCAACGTGAAACGGTCATCGCCGCGTATTTCTCGCGCCACGGCGTTCTCGGGCGAAGGCAAAGTTGCCGTAATCTCGATTCCATCGCGTGAGGTGACCACGCGCTCGGGATCAACTCCCTTGGCGACGATGCGGTCGCGCATATCTTCGCCCAGGACGATGACGCGCGCGGCGTGGCGCAGCGCCCAGCGGTGCATCGTCTCCCAGCGCGCCGTGAAGCTCCCGGGTCGAACAATGGAACCGCCGACCGCCATGTCGGGATACATGTCGCGGATGTTGTACACGAACGGGCGGCCGGACAGGCGCGCGACGACCGCGCCGGCAATGCCTTCGATGGGCGGATCGGTCATGGCCAGCACAACGTCCGAAGAAATTGAGAGCGCCCGAGGGATCGCGAGCGAAAGATACGTCAGGTAATTCGTCACGCGGCGGCGCATCTGAAAGCGAGGATACGCGGTTGAGCCGACGCGCTCGACGACCAGATTCCCACGAACTTCACGCCGCAAGAAATAGCGCGGATGGCGCTCGGACGGATCGTAGCTCGGCCGGCCCGCCACGACGGTGACGCGATGCTTCACCGCGAGCGCTTCGGCCACTTGCGCGGCGCACTTGGCCGTGGCGCTCGTATCGGGCGGAAAGTATTCGTTCAGAAGAAGAATGTGCAAGGGCTTATCCGGGACAGGATCGAAACCGGAGATGGATCGCGGAACACGTCACCGCGCATGCTCGCGACTCACAGTCCCGCGAGCTTCCTCTGGAAGCGCAGGCTTGCGGATCAGGACGTCGCCCAGGACGAGCACGTCCATCTTGGTGCGCAGAAAACAATCGATCGCTTCCTCGGGCCGGCAAACGATCGGCTCATTGTCATTGAAGGAAGTGTTCAGGACCACCGGCACGCCGGTCAGGTCGGCGAATTCGCGAATGAGTCCCCAATAGCGCGGATTCGCGGCGTACGTGACCGTTTGCAGGCGGCCCGTTCCATCGACGTGTGTGGGCGCGGGAATCAGCTCGCGTTTTTCGGGCCGTACGGAATAGGCCTGCGTCATGAACGGGCTCGGATACGTCTTCTCGAAATATTCCCCTGTGGATTCCGCGAGAATCGACGGCGCGAACGGGCGGAACATTTCACGGTGCTTGATGCGCGCGTTCAGAATGTCCTTCATGTCCGGGCGGCGGGGATCGGCGACGATGCTGCGATTGCCCAACGCCCGCGGCCCCCATTCAGCGCGCCCCTGATACCAGCCCAGAATTTTCCCCGCGGCAATTTCCTTGGCGGCCTCCCGGGCGATCACCTTTTCGTGAAGCTCGGAAATCTCGAGGCCCTCGCTTCCGAGGCGGCTGGCGCGAATCGCGGCAAGAATCTGCTCGTGCGAATAGCCGGGTCCCCAGTAGGCATGCTCCATGACGAAGGACCGGGGCTCTCCGAGAATCTGGTGGTGAACGTAGTACGCGGCGCCGATCGCGAGGCCCGCGTCGCCCGAGGCCGGCTGCAGGAAGATTTTCTCGAATGGCGTCTCGTCGAAAATCTTGCCGTTGGCAACGCAATTGAACGCGACGCCGCCGGCGAGGCACACGGCCTTCTGCTTCGTGCGCGCGTGCAGCGCGCGAAGCATTTCAAAGAGAACTTCTTCCAGGCGCGCCTGCAAAGAGGCGGCGCAGTCGCGCTGGAGTTTTTCCACCGGAGCGGTGGGATCCCGCGCTGGCCCAAGGCGCTCAGCCATGTAATCGGAATACATCGCGCCCAGCTCTGGCGTCTTGTCTGCGTCGCGCCACGTCATTTCCGGCCCGGTGCGATGATGCTTAAAGTAGTCGAGCCCCAGGCGAAAGCCGACGCCCTTGCAGCTGAGCACGATCTTGCGAAACTCGTCCAGATAAGCAGGCTCGCCGTAAGCCGCGAGGCCCATCACCTTGTACTCGTCGCCGAACTTGCGAAACCCGAGGTACTGGGAAACGGCGGTGTAATACATCCCGAGCGAGTGGGGAAAGGCGATCGATCCGTCAATCTCCATGCGATTGCCGCGCCCGGCGCCCCACATGGTGCTGGCAAAATCGCCGAGGCCATCGGCCGACAGCAGCGCCGAATTTTCAAATGGCGAAACGAAGAACGTGCTCGCGAGATGCGCCTGGTGATGCTCGATGCGATGAAATTTCACCCGGATTGTTTCCGGCGCCACGTCGAACGCCTGGGCGAGAGCCTCCGGAATCCCCACGAACTGAGTCATCACCTTCGCGCGCTCGCGCGCAAAACTGGGCATGCGGATGGCGTAGAGCAGTTTTGTTCCGATCCGCGCCCAGGGATCGCGCGGGATCGCCACGTGATCGACTTCCTTGAGCGTGATTCCCGCCGCGTCCAGGCAATAGCGAATCGCCGCCGACGGGAATCCCGCCGCATATTTCACGCGATTGAAGCGCTCTTCCTCCACTGCGGCGATCAGGCGCCCGTCTGCGATGATCGCCGCCGAAGCGTTTCCGTGGTAAGCATTGATGCCCAGGATGTACATCCGGAGTGGCTTGGTCCCTTTCCCAGAGAGCTAAGATCGAAGAGCTACGATCGCGAACCTGACACCGCCGGCGACGCCGCGGCGGTATGGACGGCGTCCGCCCGCGCCACCGGTGGGCCGGCGGTTCGTGTGACGTGATGGCGGACCCATTCGTTGAGCACGAAGAGGCTCCATGGCCGCGACCAATTCGTCTGGCCGACAACGAAATTCTGCCACACGCCGCGCACGGCGCGCGGATTCATGTACGGCTGCAGCGCCGGATCGATATTCGCCAAATCCTGCGAGAGGCGCACGCCGAGCGGCCCGCGAAGCCAAACCTCCCAGGGCAGCGTGAACGTGCGCTTCGCCTGGCCCACAACTTCATCCGGCAGCAAATCGGAAAGCGCCTCGACCAGCAAGGATTTTGGAACGCCCGGCGTGTATTTCGCGCTCTTTGGCAGCTGGCCGACAAACTCGACGAGGCGATGATCGAGAAACGGCACGCGCACTTCGAGCGAATTGGCCATGCTGGCCACGTCCGTGTCCCGCAAAAGCGTATTGACCATGTAGGACTGCAATTCGAAACAAGATACCGACGTAAATGAGTCGAGGCCGGCTGCCTGCCGCGCAGTCTCTCGCATGCGCAGGCGCCACGGAGTATCCACACCGGCGCCGCGATCGCCCGATTCGAAATACGGGGCGAGCAGCCGCCGCACGCGGCCCGGAGTGAAGAGAAGCCGCGTGAAATAATACGCGTGCGGAAATTCTCCGGGAGAGCGCCACGCCGCCGCGGCTTTGCGCCCCGCGTCGCCTGAAGCGATTCGAAACGCCGCAGCCGCCGTCATTCGCCGGAGCGGTGACGGAACCCAGCGCCCAAGACCGGCCACGAATGCGGCGCGGGGAGTCGAAACGAACGTGGAGTATCCGCCGAAGATCTCATCGCTGCCCAGGCCCGATAGCGCCACTTTCAGGCCGCCTTGGTGGGCCGCTCTGGACACGAAATACGTGTTCAGCCCATCCATGGTGGGCTGATCCAGCGAGCGGATGGCGTCGTCCAACTGCTCCAGTAAGTTGTCCGGCGAGAGCAGCACTTCCTGGTGGCGCGTCTTAAACCGCTTCGCCGTCTCGCGGGAGATTTTGGCTTCGCTGAACCGCTGCTCCGGAAATACGACCGTAAACGTGTGCAGGTCGCTCTGGAGGCGGCTGCCCAAGGCCACGAGGCTCGTCGAGTCGAGCCCGCTGGAAAGGAAAACCCCGAGGGGAACGTCGGCGATCAGGTGGTCGCTGACCGTTTCCTCGAGCAGCGGGCGCAGCTTCTTCGCGGCTTCGCGCAAATCCTTCGGCTGTGGGCTTTCCCGGCGCAGCACTGCTTCGGAATATGTCCAATAGGGCTTTGGCTCCGGTTTTTGCGGTGGAGCATCCGCGGAAAGCGAGAGGCAATGTCCGGGCGGGATCGAAAAAATTCCTTCGAGCAGAGTGGACGGCTCGGCGACGGAGCCGAACGTCAGGTACGCTTCGAGCGAATCCGGCGCGAGGCGTGGCTGAATCCTTCCGCTTGCCAAGAGCGAACGAACCTCGGAAGAGAAAAGAAACGCCCCGTCCGCCACCGCGTAATAGAGCGGCTTGATTCCCAGGCGGTCGCGAGCGAGAAAGATGCGGGCTCGCCGTGCGCCTTCTCCCGACGTGCCGCTCGCTCGCGCATCCCAAACGGTGAACGTGAACATGCCCCGCAGCTCGCGCACGCATTGCTCGCCCCACTCCTCATAGGCGTGGACGATCACTTCGGTGTCCGAGTGAGTCCGGAAGGCGTGCCCGCGCCCCTCGAGCGCGCGGCGCAACTGCCGGAAATTGTAGATTTCGCCGTTGAAAACGACGGCGACGTTTTCCGCTTCGTTGAAGACGGGCTGGCGCCCGCCGGAAAGGTCAATGATGCTGAGGCGCCGCATGCCCAGCGCCGCGGAGGGAGCAACCAGAACGCCATCCTCGTCCGGGCCGCGGTGCCACATCGCGCCCATCATCCGGCGCGTAATCTCTTCGGCCGCTTCCGAGCGCTCGATTCCTATCACGCCACAAATTCCACACATTCGGGGCTACTTTACCGTGAACGCGAGCGCAGTTCCACTTTTACGTAGCTGACACTCTGCGCACCGTCGCAATTTGGACATTATGAAAAAAAGTCTGTCATCCCGAGCGAAGCGAGGGATCTGCTTTTGCTCCTGTCCAAGGCAAGAACAGATTCCTCGCTCCGCTTCGGCGCGAGCCTCGGTGCGAGCGCTCGGAATGACAGTCTTTCGCTGGAGTAGGAGGCTGCGTCTAGGGCGTGGAGTTGCTCACCTTCGGGCGCGTCAACTCGTAAACCCCGATGCCCACCCCGGCAGCGGCCGCGCCGGACAAGGTCACGATAATCGGCACAAGATGGCGCTTGCCTGGCGCAAGCGTGGCTGTCTGTGTGCCTGGGGGTGCCTCCGTGACGTCCGTCAGATTTTTTGCGAGCTGCTCTTCCTGCGGCGTGGTCATGGTGGGCCCGTCAAGGACGCCCTCTTTCGAGATGCGAACCTTCATGCCCGCATTGACGACGATCGACTTGCCCTGCAGCGTCGTGAAGCGCACGACGCCGTCGAACACCATCAGCTCCGCGTAGTCGGGCGTGACCAGGAGTGAAAAATCGGTGCCCACGAGGCCCGCGACGCCCATGGGCGTGCGTACCTCAAAGCTCGCGGCCGGCTTCGTGAGCTTGATGATTTGACCGCGCATGCGCCCGACCACGAGGTCGAGCGAGCTTTGCTGCGCCTGCGCGTCATGCCGCAGGATCAGCAGCGAGGAATCGGAGCCCAAATTTAGTTGCGAGCCGTCGGTCAACGTGATGTGCGCGCGCCCGGTCGAGCCGCTGCGCAAATCGTCGCCCCACAGGACGTGCTGCGACACCGCGGCCACCAGACGCTGCAGGTCGCGATCAATCTGCACAGCCGGCGTCAAGCGCGTAACCTCGCCGGCATCCTGGCTCGCCTGGGGGGAGGCAGCCTCGCTCGATGCATCGAGCGTGGCGGTTTCGCCGGCGCGCAGGCGGTAAGCTGTGTCATAGCCGTCGGAAGATACATCCGCGAAGCCCGCGACCGCGGTGATTTGCGCCCGCATCTTGCCGAAGCGAATCTCCGCCGTGCTGGGCGCGCCGCTTGCCCCGGCGACGTCCACGCGAAAGAACGGGCCGGAAACGGCAAACGATTGAGCGCCGTTGGCGCGCACCTGGAGGCGGCCGTCGCGCAAGCCGACGCCGTCCTGCTGAACGACGAACTCGGTTTCCGGCGCCGCAATCACCAGGCTCTTGCCGAATTGCAATGCCGCCGTCGAGCCTTCGCCCAGGCGGATCACATCGCCGGGGAAAAGCGTTGCGCCGGCAGCCATCGGCGCGCCGTTCAGGCGCGCGCTGTTCCCGTTGATGCTGGAGGCGGAAGCGACGGGAAGCGTCGCCGGGCGCGCCCCGAAAGCGCTGGGCGCGGGGCTGGCGGACAGGAAGAAGGCGGCGGTTGCGAGAGCGCAGGCAAAGACCGCGTTTCGGAGCCGCTTGCCGTGGGCGGTGCGATTTTTCTGGCGATCGTTCGTACGAAATCGTAACCACATTTTCATTAGCTACCTCATAAATGCGATCCGGCCCTGCCCGGATTGCGTCCAATTCTGTCTCACGCACCTGGGCAATCCAATCGCAAATTGCAGAGGTGTTGTCTGGAATCGCACATGGGGCAAGACCCGGGAAATGGAGGCCCGGCGGCGGCTTATAATTTGATGGAGGACATTTGCCATGAAGGGAATGATCGGCTTACTCGTAACCGCTTCCATCGGCCTTGGAATCTATCTTTACACGCTGAAGCAGGCCGCCCCTGGTCCGAATATGGTGGTCACGCAGAATATCAGCCTGGTCGGAGTGAAGAACGACCTCGTGGCGATCGCACAGGCCGAAAGGATGTATTACGCGCAAAACGGATCCTACGCGGACCTGCCAACGCTCACCTCGAGCGGAACGATGAACATCTCTCGTACGAGCCGCGACGGGTACACCTACTCCGCCGATCCGGCGGGGGGCAGCTTCACAGTAACGGCCGCGTACACCGCGCCGCCCGTGCCGAATCCCGCCAACGTCACGCCTCCCCATTGGCCGACGTTTACGATCGACCAGACCATGGAAGTCCACCAGATCGACTAGTTTCTACTGACAGGACTTGGCTCCCAACCCGATAACGACGATCAAATGAAAGCAGTGGTAACTTAGGGCCGACCCAGCAAGGAATTTCAGCAGTTCTGCGGCAGATTCGATGGGCATCACGCTTATGGAAGATGCGCTCAACACGTTGTGTGCGTATTGTAGTTCCGCCCCGGCGACAGTTTCTACGCTTCGGAAAGCGAATACCGGAAGCACATGCAAGAAGTACATCGAAGGTTCGCTTCAGAACAAAACACTCTCCGGCATGATGGTATTTCACAGGAAGAATGGGCCAGTCTTTCTGTGCATTTGAGGAATCACCTCCAAGTCCGCTTCAAGTCGGAAGAGCTAGATGCTATTGACCGATTTATACTACTTGGCAGTCAGGACTCGGTCTTCGATAAAGTCTGTCGATAGATGCAACTCACAACGTTTGGTGAGAAAAGACGAATTTCGAAAACAGGTTTATTCTCTGACGGCCCGGCCTAATGCGATCCGTCACCAGGCTTTACGGGTCCCCGGCAATTCCTTGCTCGGCATGGACGTCACGGTGAGCGTTACTGAAGAAGGGTCTGATCAAGATGGCCCGAAGCAATGACGGTTATCCGCGTTCTTTAGCAGCCCCAGGGGGATTTCGCCCAACGGGTTAGCTTGCCCAATCCCATCTGTGCAATCCTGGTTTCATCGTTTGCAACCGCCGAGTAGAGTTTCTCCACCAATAATCTGAACGTATTTGGTAACTGTTTTGCAGCTCCTTTCCATGTACGTGGCTTCCAAGCCATATTATTGCCCGCCTTGGTCATTTTTTCGCCGATCCCCGTCGAGGATCGGAAAATATCTCCACATCTAGGTTGAAGGTTTTCGTTCGTACAAAGGAAACTCTGAACTCCACATTGAGCCTTGAAAGATCGGGTGGCCATGAGCCCTTCCGACCATCTCCTATATTCGGAATCATTGAACCGATTCGTGGGGTGCCTTTCTTCTCTAGATTCGTTATGCCGTGCGTTTTGCATTTGTAAGTGGCCCTCGCACACTAGTTTTAGATTGGTGAGTGTGCCATGCGGAGATGACCCCGAATGTTCAATAAAGAACACAATCTGCGGATAGGGCCTGAGAAACGGGATTCTCGGTAGCTGGAATCTGAATATTGTCCACACTCCGATAAGAGGAGGGGTTATCGGGAGAGCTTCCATGGGATTCAGAGCCTTCCAATCACATGGTAGACTTCGCCGTCAGGAGGTAGCTCCAGTGCCCGCAAACAATGCGCCGCACATAAACCGGGAGAAGATCCATGCGGCCAAAACACAACTTGAGACTGACCATGGACGCATCAATCCATCGAAAATTCAGGAATGGGCATTGTTAGACATTGCGGAGCAGCTAGCCGCGATTAATCTTAACCTTATGCACATTCTGGCGAACATTGAAAATGCTTCGCCAAAGCTAAAGTAATCCAAGTCCTCAGAAACGGCGCCAGTTCAACCGGTCGATGCACCACTCTTCCAATCTGTTAATCAGATAGTGTCTTTCAAAAGGATTCGATCTTTTGGGCTGTACTCGATAGACCTAAGCAGGGTAGTGTTTTTCATGAATCAACGCTCGCGAACGAATTTGAAATACCTTCAGCTAGGACTTTCGGGTGAGTGTTGCATCGACCCATTGAGACCACCCGGCTTATCGGAAGGTAGCCGGGGCTCCTCGCCGACCGTCACAAAATCATAGCCTTCCCGGTCTTAGAGAATGGGTCCGAAACGGGATCCGCTCGCCCAAGATGCGCGTCCAATCGGGAAGGCCATGGAAAACAAAGACAGAGATCGCACCCCGGAAGAGGCAATCCCGCAAGCCGGAGGGGGCGCCGATCGACTGGCAGCTTTCAACCGCCATCGCGGACTCCTTTTTTCGGTCGCTTATCGAATGCTGGGCAGCGTGGCCGATGCCGAAGACATGCTCCAGGAAACCTTCATCCGTTGGCGCCGGCGCCTGCTGCGCGACCGCCATTCGGGAACAGCCGCTAGGAACTGACAGGCTTGCGCGCGACGATTTCGGCAACGGCGCGCCGATGTGCCGGATCGTCGGCCTTGCCTTCGCGAAGATGAAGAATCTCCCAGCCCGCGAAATATTGCGCGAGCTGGCCTGGGCGCAGCCGGAACGGCCCGTCCGCTTCTCCCGGCTCGTTCATGTGAACGATGGCGATCAGGAGGCCGCCCGGGCCGACGGCTCGCTTGGCCGGCTCGAACAGATTTCGCTGCAGGTAGTAACACATCAGGACGAGGTCCCAGCGGGACGGTTCGATCTCGAACTCGTCTTTTTCGAGGTCGGCGACGACCGCCTCGATCTTCAATCCGCGTTCCCGGGCGCGCGCTTGCAGAATCTCGATCGCGGAAGGCGCGCCATCAACGGCGGTAACGTCCCAACCGTGCTCGGCCAGCCAGATCGTGTTCCGCCCCGCGCCGCAAGCAAGATCGAGCACCTTGCCCGGCCGCAGTGCCGACGCACTCGCTACCACCAGCGGTGTCGGCCCCGCCTCGAAATCCGAAGCCGGATGTTCGCCAAGCCTGTAGCGCTTATCCCAATCACGGACTTCCATACTCGAATTTGCCCGCCATCTCCTAGAGACGTCTCTCGTAGTTCTGGATCGTCTTGAATCCATTAGCCAACAAGTCGGTGACCACGCCATTGAGATTGGAGCGAGTGTTCGCAAAGAAAGTTGTGTACTCATCGTGATCGGCAAATATCACAAAGGGTTTGGGTTCGGGGACAAAGATGAAATCGAGCCAATCGCTTAAAGCTGCTTCAAGAAGTAAAACAACTTCTTGGTGATCATGCGCGGTTACAGAAGTGTCTCGCCCGCAAGGTGATGCGATCGAATAACTGCTCAGCAGGCTGATCAAATGTTTGGGTTCAAAAACTCCCTGGTCAACGGTAAGGCAACCGCCGTCAAATCCCCTCTCCGAGACGATCGTCTTTACGAAGGCCTGCAAATTCTTGAGTGGTGTTTGAAAGGTCTGCTGGAATCTCCACGCTTTCTTGCGAAATTGCTTCACAGCCCCCGGAGCTTCAGAGAGTGTCATACCCAGCTACCTCACACTGTAGTCCTAGGATCCTCATAGATGGAAGTATATGACGGCCGCAGAATTAGCGCGAACTCCACGACGGCTTCCAAAATCTGGACCAGTTCAAACTGGAAGGACTGCTAGGAACGCCGCACCTACTCGCAGTATAATCTGCCCACTCGCAGCATTCATTCACGGTGACAGGAGACAGGCGATGCTCGCACGCAAGCGATGGCTGGTGATGGTTGCTCTGGCGGTGACGGCGTTTGGACTGAGCAAGGTGGCGCCCGCGAAAATGGGAACCACGAAGGCATATGTCACGAACAGCCTGGGCGACGACATTACGATGATCGACCTTGGCACGCTCAAGGCGGTCGGAACGATCAAAGTCGGCAAGCGCGTCCACGGCGTGTGCGCGGAGGCAGACGGGCAAAAGCTCTTCACCACCATCGAATCGGAGAAGACCCTGAAGGTGATCGACACCGCGACGAATGAAGTGACCGCGACGATCGCGCTGACGGGAAGGCCGAATCAGTGCGCCGCGACCCCCGACGGCCATTACGTGGCGGTGCCGATCCGCGATGTGGGCGGAGTCGATATCATCGACACGCATCTGGGAAAAATCGTGAAGGTGCTGCCCGTCAACGCGCCGCACAACAGCTACAACACCGGCCGCAACGATGTGCTCTGGGTCTCGTCGATGGGCGATCATGAGATCGACCGCATCGACCTGAACAAAATGGAATATACGGACAAGATTCCGGTGGGCGGCATCCCGCGACCCTACGCCGTGACCAGGAACGAGAAAACCCTGTACGTGGCGCTCTCCGACTACCACGGTTTCGAGATCATCAATATTCCGGACAAGAAGGAAATCGCGAAAGTGGACCTCCCCGCCGCGCCGCCCGCGGACTGCGCCCTCGAGCCGCACACCGAGACCCACGGCCTCGCGCTCTCGCCGGATGAGAAGGAGCTTTGGGTCACCAGCCTCTCCGACAGCGGCGTCTACGTGTATGACATCGCCACGAAAAAGCTTTCCAAGGAGATCGCCACCGGCGAATGCCCGAATTGGATCGGCTTCTCTCCTGACGGCAAGTACGTGACGGTGAGCAATTGCGCGAGCAACGACGCGACGATCATCGACACGAAAACGCGTCAAGCGGTCGCGACGATCAAGACCGGCGAGGGACCCAAGAGACTGCTCGCCATGGTTGTGCCGGCGTCGTAGGGGGAAGTAGCACAGCCACTCTTGGCTGTGTGGGTTTTGCAATCGTAGTTAGGCCGTGTGCGATTTGGAAGCCCACAAAACCGCACAGCCAAGAGTGGCTGTGCTACCTGAACCCGCTCCAACTTGGGGCCTTCTTGAAACGCCATTTTCCGATGCGCAAAAATAAACGAGTAATCTTGTTCCTTCTTGCGGCGATCTTTGCCGTGGTCACCACTCGGGAGAACGCGATGGCGCAAGACCGCAATCAGGGCCGCTCGATGGTCATCTCCGAGACGGGAATTGTCGCCTCGGAGTCTCCGCTGGCGTCGCAGGCCGGCGCGGCGATTCTCGAGCGCGGTGGCAATGCGGTGGACGCCGCGATCGCGGCGCACGCCGTCATGACCGTAGTAGCGCCGATGTGGAACGGCATCGGCGGCGATTTGTTCGCCATCGTGTACGACGCGAAGAGCGGGAAATATTACGGGCTGAACGCCAGCGGCTGGGCGCCCGCCGCGCAGTCGATTGACCGGCTGCACAAGATGGGCCTGCGCGAGATGCCGGCGCACGGAATCGAGCCCGTCACAGTTCCGGGCGCGGTCGATGGGTGGCAAAAGCTGCTCGACCGCTTTGGCAAAAAGAACTTGAACGAGGTGCTGGCCCCGGCGATTCAAATTGCGCAGGACGGCTATCCCGTCACGGAATGGATCGCGCAGCACTTTGCGTCGAGCGTCGATCTGCTGCGCGACAACGAGAACGCCGCGAAGACGTTTCTGATTTCGGATCGCGCGCCGCGCCTCGGCGAAGTGATGCGCAATCCCGATCTCGCCTGGTCGCTGCGGCAGATCGCGCAGGGCGGGCGCGACGCGTTCTACAAGGGTGAAATCACCAAACGCATCCTGGCGCTTTCGGCGCGGCACGGCGGTGCGCTCACCGCGCAGGATTTCTCCGACTACTCGAGCGAGTGGACCGACCCGATCTCCACCACCTATCGCGGGTGGACCGTCTACGAAATGCCGCCCAACCTGCAGGGCATCGGCGCGCTCGAAATGCTGAACATCATGGAGCGGTTTGATCTTCACTCGTTTGGCCTGAATTCGACGCGCGCGCTGCACGTACAAATCGAGGCGAAAAAACTGGCCTATGCCGACGTGCTGCGCTACGTGGGCGACCCGCGATCGGCGAAGGTTCCCGTCAGCGGCATGCTCTCCAAGGAATATGCGGCCGAGCGCGCGAAATTGATCAACATGGACCATGCGAATTGCGACGCGGGGCCCGGCACGCTGGTTCCGAGCGCCGGGGATACGGTCTACCTGAGCGTCGTGGATCGCGACGGCAACATGGTCTCGTTCATCGAATCCAATTACGCCGAATTCGGTTCGGGACTTGTCGCGGATGGAACGGGATTCGTGTTGCACGATCGTGGCGCGCTCTTCAGCCTCGATCCGGCATCGCCCAACGCCATCGCCGGCCGCAAGCGCCCGCTGCACACGATCATTCCGGCGTTCATGGAAAAAGATCAGGTGCGGATCGCCTTCGGGATCATGGGCGGATGGAATCAGGCGCAGGCGCACGCGCAATTCGTTTCGCACGTCGTGGATTTCGGGCAGAACATTCAGGCGGCGCTGGAGACGGCGCGTTTCACGAAGCAGACCTTTGGCGGGTGCGACGTGCAGCTCGAAAATCGCGTCCCGGGTAACGTAAAAGCCGAGCTCGAAGCCAAGGGCCACAAAGTGCAGATGCACAACGGTTACTCGGATTCCTTCGGCGGCGGGCAAGCAGTGATGCGTGACTACGCGGCCGGCGTGAACTACGGCGCGTCCGATCCGCGGAAAGACGGCGCCGCCGTCCCGGAACTAAAAGTGAATTGGCAACAATAGCCGCAGGAAGAAGGTGTCTCCGCTTTTCTCTGTGACCCTCTGTGCCCTCTGTGTTAAAGCTCTTAAAGCTGAAGAAAAGGCGCTCAACACAGAGGACACAGAGAACCACAGAGAAAAGCCAGTGCGTCGCAATCATGCGTGCGCGACCGACTTCGCCGCTTCGCGCCCCGCGATGCGCCCGAACGTCAACGATTTTGCCAGGCCGTGCTGATTGAACCCGCCCGACGATTCCCCCGCGCAGTAGAGCCCTGGAATCACCTGTCCCGATAAATCGACGACTTGCGCCTTCGCTGTGATGCGAAGACCCGACAGGCAATCGTGAATGCAGGGCGTCGACCACGCCGCATAGAACGGCGCGGTCTTGATCTTGTGCATCGGCACGGGCTTGCCAAAATCCTCGTCCTTGCCGTGGTCGACAAACGTGTTATAACGCGCCACCGTTTCCTCGAGCGCCGCGCCCGGCATAGGCTCCTTCTGATATTTGCTGACGATTTTCGCGGCGAGTTCCTTCAACGTATTGGCGCTGAAAAACCAGCCGTCGGGATCGACGAACGGCGGAGCAACAGTCCACTTCTCCCGCTTCACCGCGTCGGCGTCAAAGATGGCCCAAATCGGCCCGCCACCCTCCCCCACTCCACGGCTCTGCTCGAGGCAAGGATTCCACCAGTCGAATCCGGTAGCGAATTCGTTCACAAATCTTCGCCCGAACTGATTCACGTGAACCAAATTCTGATAATCCGCCACCTGCAAGCCGATCGCGCGCGCCAGGCCCTTCACCGGACTGTCCTTCACATTTTCGTTCCGCCGGCCGCCGCCCTGCGGGTAGCCGTATTGATTGCCGATCACGTACGGCTTTTCAAAAATGTGCGAACGCGCCTGCGTCTCCACGGTCTGGCACGCGGCTCCCCAGAGCGACGCCCCGACTTTCATCGCGGCGACTTCTCCATCTCCCGTTTGCCTGGAATATGGCTCGCCCACCACTTGATATTCTTCGGTCAGGCGCGGGTCGAACATCCTGCGGAAATTCACGTTGCTGGTGTGTCCGCCCGTGCTCAGCACCACTCCCCTCTTGGCCTGGATGTTCAGGGTCTTGCCGTCGTGCGTTGCGCTGATTCCCAGGACTCTCCCGGAAAATTGTTCCTCGCGAATGAGGCCGGTCATGCTGTGCTGCAGGAGAATTTTCGCGCCGAGCTTTTTCGCGCTGGCCTCGAGCGGGCGCATCAGCGCCGTGCCGTTTCCTCCCGTCGGCGAATAGGCGCTCACTTCGCCGGTCCAAACCACGGCTTGCGCGCGCTTCACGTTCTGCGGCCCGCCGTCCGCCCCGCCGGGAGACTTGTCCGGAAACTGAACGCCGTGCGCGAGGAGAAAGTCGAACGTCGCCACGCTCTCATCGCAAAACGCGCGCACAATTTCGCGATCGCTGAACCGGTAGTCATGCCAGCTCGTCAGGTCCTCGAACATCATGTCCGGCGTATCGGTAATCCCATATTTTTTCTGCAGGCTGGTGCCACCGCCGAGCGCGATGTTGCCTCCGCTCTCGATCCCGTGGCCGCCGATGTCGTAATTCTGCTCGATCACGATCACCGAAACCCCAGCCTCCGCGGCAGCAATCGAAGCCGGAAGCCCCGCCGCCCCCGCGCCGACCACAACCACATCAGCCGAGAGATCCCAGTGCCGGTCGAGCTTCGCAGCCGGCGTTTCCCTCGCGGCAATGCCGCCAAGAGCGGCCGCACCCAGGCCCGCCGCGGCTTTCTGAATAAATCCCCGGCGAGGCACCATCATATCTTTGCGTTCGTGTTCGCTTTCGCTCATGCGCTTGCTCCTTCATCAATTCGCGAGCTTCGGTGGTGCAACGTCGCGTGGGTTTGAGTCGCTGTGCCACTTACCCGCGCGGCACGAGCGAATCACGCCGAATCTGCGCGATCGATGCCGCGCCCGTCTGCGCCATGATGGCCTGCAACTCGCGCCGCAAAATCGCCACCACCGTCTCCACGCCTTCCTGCCCAAACGACGCCAGCCCCCAAATGTGCGGCCGCCCGATTCCCACGGCCGTCGCTCCGAGCGCCAGCGCTTTGTAAACATCCGCGCCGCCGCGAAATCCGCTGTCGATCAGCACCGGAATTTTTCCGCCGGCGCCTGACAGGACTTCCGGCAGGCACTCAATCGTGCCGCGCCCGCTCGCGTCCTCGTGGCCTCCATGATTGGAGATGATCACGCCGTCGATTCCGTTCTTCGCGGCGAGCGCCGCGTCCTCGCCCGCCACGATGCCCTTGAGGACGATCTTCAGCTTGGTCATGTCGCGCACGCGCTTCACGTCGTCCCACTTGAGCTTCACGCTGGTCTCGCCCTGCAGAGAGCCGACCGCGCCGAGAATGTCCATCGGCTCACCCGCCGTGATGCGCGTGACCTTGGGGAGATTCGAGTGGCAACCGACGCAGCGGTCATCGGCCTCGCGATCCAGATCCCGAACGCCCGCGCGCTGCACGGACTTCGCGCCGATCGTGTTCGCGCCGCCGTCGTCCACCGTCCAGACCAGCACGGGGCAGCCGGTCGATTCGATGCGCTTCAGAGTCGGGCCGTCCAGGCTGCTGCCAAGTCCCGCAAACCACACCGGCTCTCCGCGTGCCGCGACGACTCTCTCAATTCCCTGGGGATCGACGAGAATCGCCGCCGAGCCCGCCAGGATCTGCAGCGTCCGCGTCGCTTTCGCCGCCTGCGCCACCGTCACCGCACCGTCCGGGTAATAGGCGTTCATCCGGCCGACCGGGCAGAAGAAAATCGGCGACTCCCAGGTCTTGCCAAAAAGTTTCACCGATTGATCCACTTGAGTGATTCCGGTCAGGCGCCGCAGGCGGACTTCGTACTTCTGAAAGCCCTCGCGATTCGCGCGCAGCGTTTCGTTGTTGAACGAGCCGTCCGTGATGAACGTGTAGTGCGCTGTGGTGAGTTTCACGCGCGCCGCGGCGTCAAAATCGAAAACATTCAGCGCTTCCTTCACCGACTTGATGACGACTTCATTTTGCTGCTGCTGCGGCGCGGCCAGCACTTCATCGACCCAGCACGAATTCAGTCCCGCATAGGCAAGCACCGGGCTGGCCGCGAGAAAAGTTAAAAACGCGCGCCGGTCGGAAAGCTTCTGAGAAGGAGTCACGATACAGTCGTCCTTTCCCGTTGCGTCACACTAGGGAATTTGAATACCGCGAGGTTAGCGCAGCAAGAATCGTCAGGCAAGCGGTGGCGCGGGCGTCAGCCTGCGGGGGTTGGTGTGGCTTCACTCCGGCTCGTTCGTCGTGTCGGGGACCGCCGGGCGCGGCATGCGTTCAGCGCCAGGGCCAGGAATGGACGGGCTGGGTCGGCCGTTTTCCACGGCACGAGGGAGTTCGTTGACGGCATGCGCCTGGGGGGCGCGCGTGCCGGGCATCTCCGTGCGTTCATCGAGGCGCCCGAAAATCATTTTTCCCGCCGTGGTCTGATGGACCGAAGTCACCGTGATGTCGATGGTCTTGTTGATCATGCGGCGGGCACCGTCGACCACCACCATCGTCCCGTCATCGAGATAGGCCACGCCCTGATTGTATTCCTTGCCCTCGCGCAGGATGAAGACGCGCATCGTCTCGCCGGGAAGCACCACCGGCTTCAGCGAATTCGCCAGTTGATTGACGTTCAGGATTTCGATGCCCTGGAGCGACGCAACTTTATTCAAATTGTAATCGTTCGTGACGATTTTTCCGTCGTAGCGCTTGGCCAGTTCGATCAGCTTCAGGTCCACGTCCGCAATATTCGGGAAATCGTCGTCCGCAATTTCCACCTCGAGATGCGGCATCTTCTGGATGCGCTGCAGCACCTCGAGGCCGCGCCGCCCGCGCTGGCGCTTCAGCGAATCGGCGGAATCGGCCACGAATTGCAATTCGCGCAGAACGAATTGCGGGATCAGCAGCACGCCGTCCATGAAATGGGCTTCGCAAATATCGGCGATGCGCCCGTCGATGATCACGCTCGTATCCAGCACCTTGGGCATGCGCCGCGTGCTGCGCTCGCTGCCAAAAAGGCCCCCGAGCGCCTGCAAATTGAGCATGTCGCCCTTGTTCGCGCCTAGCACGAGGCCGATGTACGTCATCACCAGGAGCAGTCCGACGTCCATGAATGATCGCGAGCCTTCCGGGATTGAGGTACGCCCCAGCACCAGTCCCATCAAATAAGCACCCAGGATCCCCAGGATCGATCCAATCGCCGCGCCGATCAACCGGCGCATACTGGCGCGCTGGAGCCGAATCTCAAACAGGAAAACGCCGATGGCGAACGCCAAACCGACGCCAGCCGCGGCAAGACTGGACAATCCGAACGGATGGAAGTGGTATCCCGCCGCCACGCAGGCTATGGCGAAAATCAACTGCACCATCAGCCGGTCCCACCAGCTTCCGAATTCAGGCTGCGTTTGTACGGGGGTCGCCGGACGCAAAGGAAACGGCACCGAGGGCGGCGCAGGAACAGGCGTTCCTTGCCGGGTAAAAGGGCGATTCATGAAAGCCTCATTTCTTATGAGGAGGCAGAAAAATCGTTCAGATACACCCACTCAATATGAACGTGTATCACGTGGGGCCGGCTCGGGACGATCAGTATGAAGCCAGCCCGTTATGCACTCCAGATACCGCATTTCGTGCACGCGAGTCAAGCATTTATAAGTTTTAGGAAATAAGTAAGTAGCTACCCCCGGCAGCCGGAGCGCTGAGACGTCCATTCCCCTGATCGTGGATGCGTTGGATTAGCCCTCCGCCATCGTTTCGGTGTTCCCGCACTTCAGCCGCCTCGGGTTGCATGGTAAGAACGTAGGCTCGAACTGGGCGCGCGTCTCTGTAGGGCATGTGCTGTAATCGCTTGGCGACCTCTCGCGACATGTCCACGACCGCATCTCCACCCACAAATTCCGTGGTGACACACGGCGGCATCGGTAGGAGCCGCGCGGCACTCGTGATTTCCTTCTTGCTGTTCCTGAACTTTGTCTATTTTCTCTTTTCGAGCGGGCGCGTCCGGACGATCGATGAAGTCTCCGCGGCGTTTCAGGTGGAGAGTCTCGCGAAGCACGGCACGACGGCGATCCCCGAAGCCGTCGAAGCGAACGAGTTTTATGGCACATTCGACCGCTTCGGCCGGGCCCAGTCGCCGTATCCGCCGGGTCAGGCATTTGCGCTCTTGCCGTGGTACGTCGCTGGACAGTTCGCGGCGCGCCATCTGCCGGGCGTGCCGGCCGCGTTGCGCGACGCGTTTAGTGACTTCTTTCTGACCGGCGAGAGCGCCTTTTTTTCAGCCCTCGCCGCCGCGCTCTCACTCTACTTTTTCCTTGAGCTTGGGATTGCGCCGAAAATTTCCCTGCTTGCGGCGGGGATTCTGGCATTCGCAACTCCGCTGGCCGCCTATTCCGGCTGGCTCTACTCCGAGCCGCTCGCCGCTGCGCTCCTCATCGGCGCGTCGGCGGTGCTTTTTTCAACGCCTCAGACCACGAATATTTCGATACTTCGTGCACTGAGCGCGGGAGTGCTCCTGGGCGCCGCCGTCTGGGTCAGGCCCACGCACATCATCGCCGTGCCCGTGTTTCTGCCCGCCCTGTTCGTCCGCGAACGAAAAAAGGGATGGAGCCCCGCGATCGCGCTGGGTGCGGCAGTCGGAGTGGCTGTAGCTTTGCTGCTGTGGCGGAATTCCTATCTCCACGGAAGCTTGCTTGATTTCGGTTACCCCTCTGCGGCGGAGGGCGGCAAGGCGCTCAACACATTTCAAACGCCGCTGCTGACAGGCCTCGTTGGATTTCTCGCCTCACCCGGAAAATCGATTTTCCTTTTTTCGCCGCCGATTCTCCTGGCCATGCTCGGTCTTCCTCGACTCTGGCGGCGCGACCGCGGCCTCGCCGTGGTCGCCGCGCTTACACCGCTCGTCTACCTGCTATTTTTTGCGACGTACACGCAGTGGGAGGGCGGCTATTGCTACGGGCCGCGCTACCTTGTGCCCGCGCTTGCATTGCTGGGGCTCGGTATTGGTCCCGCGTTGGAGGCCGCCTCGCGCAGCGTGCGTCTCCTCGCAGTCGCCGTGTTTGCGGGGGGATTTCTCGTTCAGGCAGCGGGCTCCGCGGTCAGCTTCCTCGAAGCTGACGTCGCCGGCGGCTACTACGATGCGCAGTACAACTACCGGATGAGCTTTTCGCCCATCGCCATGCACATTCACCTGCTGGCGCACTACGCAACGTCGGAAGCCGCGCCCATCGGCCGAGGTTTCGACAAGTGGTGGGTGTTTCTATCGAAGGCGGGAGTGTCCACGTTCACGCTTGCTTTGGTGGCGGGGGTGTTGCTCGCTGGACTCGTGGTATCCGGACTCATGCTCCGGCGTGGGTACTCAAAGACCGTCGCCTAGCATCAAGATCAAGATAGGGATGGCTGTTTCGGTCTAGGAACCCCGCGTCTAAAGACGCGGGCTACAGTGACCGGCCAGAGTCTAGATCGCACGGGATTCGGCTTGCTTGCGCAGATCGGAGAGAAATTCCGCGAGCGGTCGCGGGCCGAGATCGCCTTTGCTCTGATGGCGAACTGACACGGTGCCTGCTTCCGCTTCCTTGCCTCCGACGATCAGCATGTAGGGAATCTTCTGCATCTGAGCGTCGCGAATCTTCGCTTGCAGCTTTTCGTTCCGGTCGTCGAGGTGCGCGCGGAAACCTGCATCCTTCAGAGCGGCGGTCACCTTCTTCGCATAATCCGCGAATTTTTCGCTGAGCGGCAACACTTCCGCCTGCACCGGCGCGAGCCACACCGGAAACGCGCCGGCGTAGTGCTCGATCAGGATGCCGAAGAAGCGCTCGACCGAACCCCACAGCGCGCGGTGCACCATCAGCGGCTGGTGGCGCGCGCCGTCTTCGCCCACGTATTCGAGGCCGAAGCGTCCCGGCAAATTGAAATCGAATTGAACGGTGGTGAGCTGCCACGGGCGGCCGATCGCGTCGATCAGCTTCACGTCGATCTTGGGCCCGTAAAACGCCGCTTCGCCTTCCATGCGCTTGAAGGGAATGTTCAGCCTGGTGAGCGTCGTCTGGAGCGCCGCTGTGGACCGCGCCCAGTCCGCCGCCGATCCGGCGTAGTTCTCGGGATGCTTCGCGTCCCAATCCGAAAGCTCGACGACATACTGGCTGAAGCCGAACGTCTTCATCACCGCGAACGCGAAGTCGATGCACGCCTCGATTTCCAGCTCGATCTGCTCGGGCATGCAGAAAATATGTGCGTCGTCCTGCGTGAATCCGCGCACGCGCAAGAGGCCGTGCAACACGCCCGAGCGCTCGTAGCGATAGACGGTGCCCAGCTCGGCGAGGCGCACCGGAAGCTCGCGGTAGCTGCGCAGGCGCGACTTGTAAATCAAAATGTGGCCCGGGCAGTTCATAGGCTTCAGCTGGTAGTCGTCCTTCTCCACCTCGACCGGGCCGAACATGTTTTCGCGATAAAAATTGGCGTGGCCGCTGGTCTTCCACAGCTCGAGCCGCATGATGTGCGGTGTGTAAACGAGATCGTAGCCGCGGCGCAGCAGCTCGTCGCGCAGCCAGTCTTCCATGAGCTTGCGCACCAGGCCGCCCTTGGGATGCCAGAAAATCAGCCCCGGCCCAGCCTCCTCCTGCACGGAAAAAAGATCGAGCTCCGTCCCGAGGCGGCGATGATCGCGGCGCTTGGCTTCCTCGAGGCGATGGAGATATTCATCCAGCTCCTGCTGGGTGTAAAAGCACGCGCCGTAGATGCGCTGCATCTGCGGGTTGCCTTCCTGGCCCTTCCAGTAGGCGCCCGCCACGCTCATCAATTTGAAAGCGCGAATGCGCCCGGTCGAAGGGATGTGCGGCCCACGGCAAAAATCGATGAATTTTCCGGTCGTGTAAAAAGACACCATCGGCTCGATGGCGCGCTCTTCCACCAGCTCGCACTTGAAGCCCTGGTCCCACTTGCGGTAGAGCTCCAGCGCCTCCGGCTTCGGCAGCATTTTCCGCTCGTTTGGAATGTCCTGCGCCGCCAGCTCGCGCATCTTTTTTTCGATGCGCGCGAGATCCTCGGGCGTGAACGGCTCGTCCCGCACGAAATCGTAGAAAAACCCGGTGTCGATCGGCGGCCCGATGCCCAGCTTCACGTTGGGGAAAAGCTCCAGCACCGCCGCGGCGAGCAAGTGCGCCGCCGAGTGCCGCAGCACCTGAATCGCTTCGGGATCTTTCGGCGTAAGGATCGAGAGTTTTACATCTTGATCGATGGGCGCGCGCAAATCGACCAGAAAGCCCTCGGCGTTCGAGGAGGTGAGCTTCGCCTCAGGAGCAGCATCCGGAGACGCGGCCGTCGACGCCCCCACGGCATGAGGAACCGCTCCGCCCCCGGCTGAGTGTGTAGGCGCGATCCGCGCAACAAGCGCTTCCTTCGCCAGCCGAGGCGAAATCTGCTGAGCGATCTCCGCCGCCGTTGTCCCCAGCGGCACTTCGCGGACAGCCCCATCCGGCATCGTAATGTGAATCATATCCATCGAATGTATGTCGGCGATCGACCGGCGAGTGCGAATTGACGCTGCGCCCGAGCTCCAGCGGAGCAACCTAACGCTAGCAGATGCCTCCGAGAAGGGTCAAGACGCGGTTCCGGGGGATAAGCTATCATTAAGCTTCCTATGCGAAAGCGCCGATCGAAGTCAGAGGAAAAAAGGCAGATCGACATTATATTTTCCAAAATGTCGAGCGACACTGAGTACCAGAGGGAGGCTGCTCAAATCTCTCAGGCGTTCAGTTGGAGCGATTGGGAAGCATTTGAGCGCGCGGAGAAGGACTCGCAAAAGGGCGAAAGAAGCTGATAGCGATCGATCCTGCGTGAAAAGCCCGCAGTCCTGACCCGTGTTGCGACCCGTCCGAGCGGCTGCTAGAATCGATCCGCGGAAATTCCGCGCCGGCCTGCGGCATTGGGCTGGCCCTGATTCGACCGGGGCAGGCCGCGCGCAAGGCGGACGCCGGCTGCACTCCCACTTCATCTAATAATATGCGGGTTCGCAAAAATGCTCGCATCGCAATGTTTCTAACTTGAGCGGCGCCTCAAACTCCTAGCGGGCCGGTTGAGCCCGAGCCCGCCGCCGCGGAGGACACTTGGCCAAATACGATCTGGCGATTATCGGCAGCGGTCCGGGGGGATACAACACCGCGATTCGCGCCTCGCAGTGGGGCCTCAAAACCCTCTGCATTGAGAAGGACGGCTACCTCGGGGGCACCTGCCTGCACGTCGGCTGCATCCCCACGAAGGTACTGCTGCACCACGCGGAAATTTTCGACACGTTCAAGCGCGCCAAGGAATTCGGCATCGACGTGAAGGAGTTTTCGCTGAACTGGCCGGCGACGCTCGCACGCAAGGAGTACGTCGTCAACAAGCACGCCAAGGGCATCGAGTTTCTGTTCCGCAAAAACAAAGTGGACAAGATGCAGGGCTGGGGACGCTGGGCGGGCCCGGGGCGCGTGAGCGTCGAGAAGGACGGAAAAATCGAGGAAGTCGAGGCCACGCACATCATGTTCGGGACGGGCTCGGCGGCGCGCTCGCTTCCGGGAATCGAGATCGACGGGCAAACCATTCTCAGCAACATCGAGATTCTGCGGCTTCCGGCCGTGCCGAAGACACTCGTGATCGTCGGCGCGGGGGCCGTGGGCGTGGAATTCGCCTCGGTCTTCAACTCGTTCGGCACGCAGGTCACGGTGATCGAAATGCTCCCGCGCGTGACGCCCATCGAGGATGAGGAAATTTCTGCGGAGCTCGAAAAGGCACTGAAGAAAAAGGGCATCCAGATTTTCACGGAAGCGAAAGTGGACTCCGTCAAAAAAGACGTGCAGGGCGCGACGGTCTCTTTCACCGACAAAACGGGCAAGACGCAGACCGTCTCCGGCGAAAAGGTGCTTATGGCCGTCGGGCGCAAGCCGCTGACGGAAAATCTCGGCCTCGAAAAATCGAAGGCGAAGCTCGAGCGCGGGTTCGTTCACACCGGCCCGTACATGGAAACCGACGAGCCGCGTCTTTACGCCATCGGCGACATCGTCGCGGGAATGCCGCAACTGGCGCACGCCGCGTCAATGGAGGGGATCAGCTGCGTCGCGAAAATCACCGGCAAGGCCGACATGCCGCCGATCCAGAAGACGCGCATCCCCAATGCGACGTACTGCGAGCCGCAGGTGGCCTCGATCGGCCTGACCGAGCGCGCCGCGCGCGAAGCCGGCTACGCCGTCAAGACCGGAAAGTTTCCATTTATCGGCAACAGCAAGGCGACCATCCTCGGAAATCACGAGGGCTTCATCAAGGTCGTCTCCGACGAAAAATACGGCGAGCTTCTCGGCGTGCACATCATCGGCCCGCTCGCCACCGAGATTGTCTCGGAGTCGGTCGCCGCACTGCAGCTTGAGGCTACAGTGGAT
>Ga0210407_10000050_pt1 | contig 160488 bp, 149 predicted proteins | sample IncBWC27MmetaG_FD_150860 | JGI IMG/M metagenome (GOLD analysis project Ga0210407, IMG submission 150860) | Forest soil microbial communities from Barre Woods Harvard Forest LTER site, Petersham, Massachusetts, United States - Inc-BW-C-27-M | ecosystem: Environmental > Terrestrial > Soil >...
GCCACCACTGCCGCCAGCGCTCCGCTTTCCACGACGTCGGCAACGTAGTCGTGTCCGTCGTTGCGCGGACCATGTATCGCGATGAACAATTCTCCCCGACGTATCGTGCGAGAATCAATCGAGACACCGGCCACCCGGGCCACGGCATCCACTCCGTGCCCCGGCTTGCCTGCCACCGCGTCAGCCACTTGTTTAAGCGTCCACCGCATAGTTGCCTCAATAGGTTCGCTTTCTCCAGGGTTCGGACGAAGCGTTCACTTCTTCCAGACGGCACTTCTCGGCGCGTTTTCAGAGTGACCCTCCCTTAGGGCCCGTCCGTCGCAGCGGGCGGGCCGCTAATCCCGCCTCAAAAATCTCTCAACCAAAGAGCACTCACCGATGCCTGCCACCTCTTCCCATTTTCCATTTTCTATTTTCCAATTTCTGCTGTGTATCCCCGATCGCTCAGCGCTTTTCGCGCCACCTCGCGATCGTCAAAATGAATCGTGCGATCCGCAAAAATCTGGTAGTCCTCGTGTCCCTTGCCGGCCAGCAGCACGATGTCTCCTGGCCGCGCTTCCTCGATGGCCAGCGAAATGGCTTTCGCGCGGTCCGGCTCAATCAAATATTTTCCGCCGGACTTCTGCATCCCCACCACTATGTCGCTGATGATTTTCAGCGGATCTTCCTGCCGCGGATTGTCGCTCGTCAGAATCGTCAGGTCGCTCAATTTGCCGGAGGTCTCGCCCATGATCGGTCGCTTCGTCCGATCCCGCGAGCCGCCGCAGCCAAATAGAGTGATGATGCGCCCCTTGGTGATCAACTCTCGCGCGGTGCGAATCAGATTTTGCAACGCATCATCCGTGTGCGCATAGTCCACAACCACAAGGAATGGCTGCCCCTGATCGATGCGTTGAAACCTTCCCGCCACCGCGTGCAGGTTCCGGATCCCGGTTTCAATAATGTCATTCGAAATGCCCAATCCGATCCCCGCGCCAATCGCCGCGAGGATGTTGTAGACATTGATGCGGCCCACCAGCGCCGACTCCACCTGAATCGGCCCTTTCGGGGTTTGCGCGGTGAAATTCAGCCCGCTGAAACTCAGTTGAAATTTCTTGGCTTTCAGGTCCGCCCCGTTGTGCAGACCGTAGGTGAGTGTAATCTTTCCCAGGTTGACGAGCTTCTTGCCCCAATCATCATCAGCATTGATGATCGAGAAATCCGGCTCGCCTGCTCCCGTTCCCTCAAACAGCCGGCGCTTTGCCGCGAAATAGTTTTCGAAATTCTTGTGAAAATCGATGTGGTCGCGGGTCAGGTTGGTGAACACCGCCGCCGCAAAATGGCAGCCCCACAACCGGTCCATCGCCAGCGCGTGAGAGCTCGCTTCCATCGTGGCGTAGGTTCCGCCGCCGTCGCGAATCTCTGCGAAAAAGTTCTGCAGGTCGACGGATTCAGGCGTGGTGTTCGGCGCGGGATATTCTCCGCTAGGCGTGTGATAGCTGATGGTTCCGAACAATCCGGTCTTCGCGCCCGAAGCACGCAAGACGGAGTCAATCAACGAAGTTGTCGTCGTTTTCCCGTTCGTCCCGGTTACGCCGATCAGCTTCAGCGCTGTTGCCGGCCGTCCAAAAAAATTGGCCGCAGCAATTGCCAGCGCCTTCCTCGCTTCCGTCACTTGCACCCATGCCACTTCAGTGGGCCAATCCGCGGGCACAGGCGCTTCGCTCGCCACAGCGATTGCCCCGCGTGAAACCGCGTCACGCGCGAAGAGTGTTCCATCCGTGGCCACGCCACTAATCGCCACAAATAGCGCGCCCGGCTGAACTTTCCTAGAATCGTGCGTCACCTTCAGGATAGGAATCTCCTGTAGCGGCGCCCGCGAACGCAACTCAACCCCCTCCAATAAGGACCTCAGGCTCGCGCCCCTGGAGTGTCTCTGTTCAGCCACAGTTTGTCTTTCCGCGTCCTCTCTGCGTCTGCCAGCGATCCGTTCTTCTTCCGCCGTAATCCCCAATCCTTTGCTCATGGGCTCCCAATAAACCTTTTTCTCAGTGCGTCTTACCTGCGTGCACGGGTGGCGTGCCGAATTCCACTCGAATTTTCGCTCCCCGGCGCACCTTGCTGCCTGCCGCCGGCGTTTGTTGCATTGCAAGGCTGCTGCCAACCAGAACCGGGTTCAAGCCCAGCCGCATGCACGTGTCCGCCACTTCCCGCATCGTCTTGCCCTTGAAATCCGGCACAGCAATATCGCCGCCCTCATCCATTGTCACTGTCACATTGAGCGGTTGCGGCTGCTGCTGAACCGGAGCTGCCTCTGGAAGCTTCGAGGCTTGCTCCGTCAATTCCGCAGGCGCTGAAAAATCCATGGGTGTGTCGTCTTCCATCGCCACCGCTTCGCTTTCGCGATTCTGGCGATACGCGGTTTGCACCAGCCGCGAATTCAATGGCACGTCTCGCGGCACATCCAGGTATGCCAGCACCTGCTCCGCAATCCGCTTAAACACGGGCGCCGACACCGAAGCTCCATCGTGCGGCCAGCCTTCCGGCGAATCAACCGAAACCAGAATCGTGACCGCCGGATTGTTAATAGGTGCAAATCCTGTGAAGGACGCGATCACTTTTGTCCGGGAATATCGCCCAGTCGCCGGATCAATCTTCTGTGCCGTCCCGGTTTTTCCCCCCGCGGTCCAGCCATCCAGCCGCGCCGATTTGCCGGTGCCATTCAAAATCACGCCTTCCATCAGCCGCCGCATCGTCGCGGCCGTCTCGGGACGTATGACGCGCCGAGGCTCCGCCGGTGCCGAAGGCCCTTCGAGCGGCAAAACCTGTTCGCCACGGCGCATCTCGACCACTACGCGCGGCTTGTACAGCAGCCCCCCATTTGCCACGGCCGAAACCGCGTTGACCATCTGTAGCGGCGTCACGCCCACTTCCTGCCCCATCGAAATCGACCCAATCGAAAACGAGCCCCAGTGCTCCAGCCGCTGCACCAGCCCGCGGCTTTCTCCCGGCAGATCCACACCCGTCGGAGAACCAAATCCAAACGCGTGAATGTAATCGTTGAATCTTGGCGGACCCAGTTTCAAGGCGATCTTGATCGCCCCCACATCGCTCGAATTCGCCAGAATTTCCGCCACGGTAAGCTCGCCATACTTCTTGTGATCGTGAATCCGGTGCCCGGCCACGACAATCGAGCCGTTCTCGCAGTTGAAAACTTCTTCGGGGCGAATCAGGTTCTGGTCAAACGCAGCCGCCAATGTCACCAGCTTGAACGTCGAACCAGGCTCGTAGATCGCGCTGACCGCCCGGTCCATGCGCGCTTCCGTCGGCACCGACGTAGCCGAATTCGGGTTGTACTTCGGCCAGTTCGCCAGCGCCAGAATTGCTCCCGTGTTGGGGTCCTGCACAATCACACTGCCCGCCGGCGCATGAACTTTTTGGATGACCGCTGCCAGCTCTCTTTCTGCGATGTACTGGATCTTCTCATCCAGTGTCAGCACCACGCTTTCCCCGGGGTCCTGCCGCGCCTCACCGCCGTCAAACTTCTGCTGGCGCGCATCGGCCATCACCACAATTTTTTCGCCCTTGCCGCGAATCAGGTTATCGTACTCGTATTCGATTCCCCCCAGCCCGTGCTCGTCCACGTCCACAAAGCCCAGAACGTGCGCCGCCATATCCAGTTTCGGGTAATACCGCTTGTTCTCTTCCTGAAAATAAATTCCCTTCAGGTTCAGCGAACGGACGGCTTCCTCTTCTTCCTGCGCCATCTTCCGCTTGATCCATACGAACGTGCTGCCCGATTCCAGTTTTTCCCGCAGCGCATCCGGCGGAACCCGCAGCACGCCCGTAAGCAGCCGCGCAGCCATCGCGGTATCTTTTATTTCCGAAGGAATAGCAAACGCCGATTGCACCGGAACGCTCATCGCCAGCGGCCGCATGTTCCGGTCGTAAATCGTGCCGCGCTTCGGATCGATCTCAATCGTGCGCCGCTGCTGCCTCATGGCGCGCGACATGTATTCGGAATGACGGATCAGTTGCAGGTAGGTCAGCCGGCCGAAAACCGCGGTCATCCAAAGAAACGCCACGCCTGCCAGTATCAGCAATCGGACGTGGACTTTTTCTTGCTCCATGGTTCCTGGGACTCGGCTCGCGCTCCGGACGGTTGGAAAACTATTTCAAAACTCGTTGGATTCTGGCGCTCGCCATCAATGCGGCAGACTAGGGAGCGTGGTTCGGCCGCACCAGGCGTGCGGACTCGACCTGGGAACCATCGAAATTCGAATACTCGAGCACCTGCGAAGCATCCGGCCTCTGCAAGCCCAATTGGTGCGCGATCTGATTAATCCGGCCCGGATTCCGCCAAGTCTCGATCTTCAGTTTCAGCTGACCGTTCAGGGCCATCGCTTGCGTTTGCTTGGCCTTCAGGTCTTCCAGTTGAAAGCTCAGGTCAATGCAGCGGAAATGCTGGTAGATGTACAGCATGCAAAACATGGCCACGATTCCACCGAGCGCCGCCGTCTTGTAATAATTCTTCAGTTTCACCGGCTCCACGTGCCGCACCAGCCGTGAATTGTCGATCCGCTTCACCGTGTGAAATTCCACCATCGCGGGCTTGCGCGCGGAGAATCCCCTGCGCAGCCGCGGCGCCATCCTGCCCGCCTCCGGCTTCAGGCGTTGTGGAATTCCCCCTTGACCGCGAATAACCCTTGGCTCCCGAAGGAACTCATCGCCGCCCGGTACTTCCTGCCATTGAAATGCTGTCGCCATCTCACACCTTCTCCGCGCACCTGAGTTTCGCGCTTCGCGATTTCGGGTTCGCTGCCTGCTCTTCTGGGCGGGGCACAATCACGTGTTTGGTGAGCACTCTCAGCGTTCCGGCTTTTTCGCCTTCCTGGAACGCGCGCTTCACCGGGCGGTCTTCCCTCGAGTGGTACGTCAACATCACCCATCGGCCGCCTGAATTTAATGTGGCAGGGGTCCGAAAAAGAAACTGCCCGAGTTCCTCCATCTCTCGATTCACCGCTATCCGCAGCGCCAGAAACGTTTTTGTTGCGGGATGCAGTCTCTGCCTTCCCCATTGCTTCCGGACGCCTGCCACAACCGTTGCCAGGTGCGCCGTGTCGCGGATTGGCCGCGCTTTCACGATGGCCCTGGCGATCCTTCTGGAATCGTGCTCTTCCGCTTCCTGGTAGAGCAGGTCGGCCACTTCTTTCTCCGACCAGCGATTCACAATCTCGTCTGCCGTCAGCGTGTCTTCTTCTGCTTCCCCGCTGCTCATGCGCATATCCAACGGCCCCGCTTCCCGGAACGAAAATCCGCGCTCCGGGCGATCAAGCTGCATGCTCGAAACTCCCAAGTCGGCCAAGACCCCGTCCACCCTCGCTATCCCCAACCCGTGTACGGCCTCCGCAATCTTCGAGAACGGCGAGTGGACGAAACTCACTAAACTCCCAAACTCCTTCAGCCGCTCCTGTGCGATCTGCAGCGCCCGTGCGTCCCGGTCCAGGCTGATCAACCGGCCTTTTCCCGGCGACAACCGCGCCGCGATGGCCGCCGAATGCCCGCCTGCTCCCAGCGTTGCGTCTACGTAGATTCCGTCCGGCTTTATTTGCAGCCATTCCAGCACCTCTTCCAACAGCACCGGCGTGTGTGGCTCTGCTTTTCTCTCTCGCCACTCGCCACGCTCCACTCGTCACTTCCCGTCTAGATCCCCAAATCTTCCAAAGCCTTGTCATCGTCCGCGGAGTACGGCTCGTTCTTCAGCGTATCCATCACCCGCGTGTGGTTCATCACTTCCAGGTAGTCCAGCGCGCCCAGCACATCCACGTCGCCCTTCACTTGCGCCGCTTCCCGCAATACTCCCGGAATCAGAACCCTGCCCTGCCCATCAAGCTCAACCACCTGGCCAAAGTAGCTCGTCCGCATCAGGAACTTGCGCTTCGCCTGATTCGTACTGGGCGTTTTCGCCAGCTTGTCTTCTATCTCGCTCCACACTTTCATGGGGTAGATTCGGGCGGTTTCACCGGTCACGCTGGTGATGTAAAACTGGTTGCCAAATTCCTTCAAAGCGTCGAGAAACACGGCGGGTATCTTCAGACGACCCTTCTCGTCCACCTTCGCTGGACAGTTTCCCCGCAGTTTCACGTTTCCCACTTCGTTGGAGAATCGGTTTGCCCAATTCCACCACAGCCCTCTAGACCACCCTACTTTACCCTACTAAAAACCACTCCATACCACTTCTGCCCACATCCTATTCCGATTGGTAAACATGTCAAGGAAATTCAGCGGGATTTGTGCAAAACGTGTGGAATTTAACGAATGCATGTAACAAAAGAGTTGAGTGCAAGCCTTGCTTACTTTCGCCTGATGTTCGTCTTTTCTTGCTTGGGGACTTTGCCAGATCACTTTTTGAAAAGTCGTCTAATCCCTATTCCATTCGGCGTTTTCATGTGTTAACTTCTATCTGTTCAGCCAATTTGTTGGACTTGGATCAAAGGAGCCATCGCCATGGAATGGGTCACCCCGCAACACGAAGAGATCGACCTGAATTGCGAAGTCAGCTCGTACGCCAACGCCGAACTTTAAATCTTGAGTTGTGGGGCCCGACCGCCGTGGCGGTCGGGCCGTTTTGTGTCTGTACGCCTTTGGTCCTCCAGCCCCCCTTGCATTTCCGTTTTGCTGCCTGGAGAATCCCTTTGTGAAAATCAAGATTCTCGGCTCCGCAGCCGGCGGTGGCTTTCCGCAATGGAATTGTGCCTGCCGCAACTGCTCTGGACTGCGCGCGGGGACACTTCACGCAAAGCCAAGAACACAAACGCAAATTGCATTTTCACCTGATGATCGCATCTGGTTTTTGATCGGCGCATCGCCGGATTTACGCGCGCAGATACTCTCCACTCCCGAACTCGGTCCCCACGCAGACGCGCCAGGGCGTTCTCCCATCGGCGGTGTGTTTTTGCCATCCGCAGATGTGGACGCGGTGATGGGCCTGCTGCATCTTCGGGAATTCCAGGGTTTCTTCGTCTTCGCCACCCCCGCGGTCCAGTGCGTGCTCAAGACCGAAAATCGCATCTTCAAAGTGCTCGAGCGTGGAGATTCTCCCGTACAGTGGCACGTGCTCTCGAACAGCGGACGCTTCGGATGTCATCTCTCGGAGAATCCGGGCGAATCGCCAACGTTTGTCTGCAACACCATATCGCTGGGGGGCTTGTTCCCAGATTACGTCAGCGAAGAATTCCTTCGCGCCGCTGCGCCGGAAGATGCCACCCTCGGGTTTCTCTTCGAACAGGATGGCAAGAAACTTTTCGTCGCTACTTCTCTTCCCGGCGAAAACGCGGAATGGAAAAAGCTGGCTGCTTCCGCGGACGTCACCTTGATCGACGGAACATTTTGGTCCAACGATGAACTGCTGCGCACCCGGCGCACGAACAAAACCGCCCGCGAAATCGGCCACCTCCCGCTTTCCGGCGCGGATGGATTGCTTGCGCAATTCCCGCCCAACGCGCTGGGCCGCAAGATTCTCATCCACATCAACAATACGAATCCCATCCTGGATGAGGAATCGCCCGAACACCGCGCGGTACTGGAAGCCGGCTTCGAAATCGCCTACGATGGCCTTAACATCTCTCTATGAAAAATGGCCAAAATGAAAAGCCCTTCGGCGAAAAGGAATTTATCGCCGGATTCCATGCCATTGGCGAAGAGCGCTATCATCACAAGCATCCATTTCACCTGCTGATGCACGAAGGCAAACTGACGCGCGGCCAATTGCAAGCCTGGGCTCTCAATCGCTACTACTACCAGTCGCACATCCCCATCAAAGACGCAGCAATCCTGGCGCGCAGCAAAGACCCCGCGTTTCGCGTCGCCTGGCGGAAGCGCATCCTCGATCACGACGGCGACGGCAAACATCCCGGTGGCATTGAGAAGTGGCTGAAGCTCGTGGAAGGGACGGGGCTTCCTCGGGAGCAAGCCGTCAACGGCGAGGGCATTCTTCCGGCGACGCGCTATGCCGTCCAGGCCTACGTTCTGCTTGTCTCGCGCACGTCGCATCTCGAAGCAGTGGCCTCTTCCCTGACGGAGCTTTTCAGCAAGACGTTGATCTCGCTGCGCATGGATCGCATGCGCGAACACTACCCGTGGCTCGTTCCAGCGCTCGACTATTTCAAAGGACGCCTGACGCAAGCTCCCGAAGACGCCGAATTCGCCCTCGCCTACTGTGTGAGGCACGCCCGGACGCGCGAACAACAGGAACTCGCCTACGCCGCACTTCGCGCCAAGTGCGATATTCTGTGGGCGCAACTCGACGCGCTCTATTTCGCGTATGTAAATCCCGGCTGGCCGCCCCCCGGCGCGTTCCGGCCCGCCAAGGAAGTTTGATGAAGCCTGAACTCACTGCGACGCCGCGACTGGCACCAGGCGTGCGGCTCAACGATCAATCGCAACTGCCGCGCACGCTGCTGATGCCGGAGCGCGCGTTGCGTCTGAATGGTCCAAGCTTGGAAATCGTGCAGCTTTGCGACGGGAACCACACCGTCCAGCAGATTGCGGAAAAGCTTCACGCGCTCTACTCCAAGGCCGAGCCGCAACGCATCACCGACGACCTGCTCGGGTATCTAGCGCTGCTGCACGACCAGCGCGCCATCGATTTTTGACTGTAGCTCACCCCTTCAGGGGTGAGGCCTTTCACTGAGCGGGCGAGATCGCGAAGTATTAATGAAAAACCTCAGGCCTAAAAGCCTGAGCTACAAAATCATCATGCCGACCACCATTCCCACACCGCTCGCACTCGTTGCCGAACTCACGCACCGCTGCCCGCTGCACTGCGTCTATTGCTCCAACCCCCTCGAGCTCTCCAAGCGCGAATCGGAGCTTCCCACGAAAACCTGGGTGCGCGTGTTTCAAGAAGCGGCGCAAGCCGGTGTCCTACAGGCCGATTTCACAGGCGGCGAACCGCTGGCCCGCACGGACATCGTCGAACTCGTTCGCGCCGCCCGCGCCGCCGGCCTCTACGTCAGCCTGATCACCAGCGGGCTGCCGCTCGACGAAACGAAGCTCGCCGCCCTGGTTGAAGCAGGACTCGATCATTTCCAGTTGAGCTTTCAGGGAGCGACGGAGCAGACCGCGCGCGAAATTTCCAACACCACTTCGCACCCCCAAAAGCTGCGCGTGCTCGAATGGCTGAAGAAACACCGCATCGGCGTGACGCTGAACTTCGTAATCCACCGCCAGAACATCCAGGAACTCGAAGAAATGCTCGCCCTTGTCGAGGAACACCAGCCCGGGTGCGTGGAGTTTGCGAGCGTGCAGTATTACGGCTGGGGCCTGGCGAATCGCGAAGCGCTGCTCCCCACGCGCCGCCAGCTTGAATTTTGCGTCGCAAAACTCAAGGAAGCCGAGGAACGCCTGAAAGGCAAAACGCGCGTAGTCTTCGTTGTACCCGATTATTACGCAAAATTCCCAAAGCCCTGCGTCGGCGGCTGGGGACGCAAGCTCATGCTGGTCTCACCGGATGGCGCCGTTCTTCCGTGCCACGCAGCAAGCGTTATTCCAGGAATGCAATTTGCAAACGTGAAGGAAAAATCGTTGCAGGAAATCTGGGAGAGTTCGCCGGCATTCCAGAAGTTTCGCGGAGAAGAATGGATGCAGGAACCCTGCCGATCGTGCGACCGTCGCCATCAGGATTTTGGCGGCTGCCGTTGCCAGGCTTTCCTGCTGGCAGGCAATGCGGCGGCAACGGATCCGGTCTGCTCCCTTGCACCCACTCGCGGCAAGGTGGATGCGATCCTCGCCGCAGTGAATCAGTCGAAGCCGGCCATCCTCGAAGAAAAGCCAACCTATCTTTATCGCCCGAACCCCCGGTAAGGCTGAAGCGTCCTTTTGAATGCGAACCCCTGCACCAAATCACAATTTAGTCGCCACACTTTAAGCCGCAAAAGCGGGAGCTCTGCTACCGCACTAAAAAATTCCTACCCGCCGACCGTTGCTCCAACCGGCGATCTTCCCACACGCGCCGCCACTCGCCAGATGAAAAACAAACATCCCACAAGAACCAGCGAGCCAAAGAGCAACACCGTGTTCGGCGTCCCGATCCGTTTGGCCACGCCACCCGCGATCAGCGCGCCGATCGGCTGCACACCCATGAACATCGTGGCGTAAACAGCCATCAGGCGGCTGCGCAATTCGTCGGGCACGCGCTCCTGGATGATGGTGTTGGTGGCGGCCATCTGTGACGTTGCGGCGAATCCCACAACAAAAAGGACAGTTGCGCAAAGCCAGAACATGGTGGCGTGCGACATGATAATCAGCCCGACGGCGCACACCGTGCAGGTTGTCGCGATCCAGCGCGCCAGACCGGTATAACTCGTTCGCGCCGCAAATTGCAGCGCACCCAGAACCGCGCCGACGCCCGCGGCGCTCATGAGAAGACCAAGAGTTCTCGCGCCGCCATGAAGAATATCGTGCGCGTAGATCGGCAGGAAGACCGTGTATTGCAGCCCAAACATACTCAAGACGCAGAGCATGAACAGTGCCGAGCGAATGGGCACATCGTGCATCGCGAATTTGAATCCTTGCACGAAACTCCGCAGCGGCGATTCGTCCGGCGGCTTCTTAGCCGTAGGTTCGACGCGCATCATCAGCAACGCAACGAGTACGGCCACAAAACTCACGCCATTCAGAAAGAAGCACCAGCCTTCGCCAACCAGCACGATGGCAAATCCCGCGATGGCCGGGCCCACAACTCGCGCTCCGTTGAAAATTGAAGAGTTGAGCGCAATGGCGTTGGGCAGGTCTTCCTTTCCCACCATGTGCACGAAGAAAGACTGGCGGATGGGCACGTCAAACGCATTGACAATGCCGACTAGAAACGCGATCACGATCAAGTGCCACTCGCGAATCAAATGCGTAAGCGTCAGCGCCGCAAGAACAAATGCAAGGATCATCGAAAGCGACTGCGTGACGATCACGCCCCGATGCCGGTTATAGCGGTCGCCAACGTAGCCGCCCATCCACGCCAGCAGCAACATCGGCACCTGGCTCGCAAAACCGAACACGCCCAGCACCGCCACCGAACCGGTCAGCTTATAGACGAGCCACTGCTGCGCCGTGGTCTGCATCCACGTGCCCACCAGCGAAATGAGTTGTCCAATGATGAAAAGCTGAAAGTTGCGGTGTTTCAGGGCGCGAAATCGTGTCGACAACTCTGGAATTGGAGTCTCCCTACTTTTTTGATGCGCGGCAGTGCAACAAATCACCATGCCGCGAGAGGTGGTGAATTGTCAACGCGCTGAGCAGGAGAAAAGAAAAGATTCAACGCGGAGGTCGCTGAGGTGCCACAGAGTTCGCAGAGCAGAGAAGCACAAGAGCGGATTGTCCGCATCCGGCGCAAGGGCAGTAGACAAAGGCCTAGGTGATTACTCGGGTTGGGGATCCGGTGCGCCGACGTGCATGTGGCTTAGGTCCTGGAGCGTAGAGCGCTCTTCGTCGTTGAGCCCACGGGTGAAATTCGGATCGTTCAGGCGCTGAATGCGAGCCGATTCAGGCATATTCTGCAACACACCAAGTTTTTGCTTGATCACTTGCTGGCGATCCCAGGGCATCTGTTTCATACGCGGCCATACATCGTTCTTGATGTGCTCACGCTGTTCCGGTGTCAGGCGACGCCAGGTATCCTCATTCCTGCGCAGGTCCAATTGCTGCGAAGGCGACATGTGATCCCACTGGTTGAGCTGCTGGCGAATCCTGCCTTGCTTTTCGGGCGAGAGATTCTGAAACGCCTTGCTGTTCTGGAGCACTCGCTCCCGCTGCTGGGGCGAAAGAGCTCGCATCTGGTCCACCCAGGGACGCGGCGCGCCCACACCAACCTGCTGGCGCGGAGTCGGAGCATAATTGGCGCCCGCACCGTTCCGCACACCGTTATGGTTGTTCGTTCCGTTATTGAAATTGTTCTGCGGCCCCTGATTCGGATGCGGTGGATTATAGGGCGTGCGATTTGCGTTGGACGGCGGACGGTTCTGATTCGATGGTTGAGGGTACGCTTGGCGTGTCGGTGGTTGATGCGTTGGTGCTTGATGCGTTGGTGCTTGATGCGTTGGCGCTTGCGGAGCCGGCGCCTGATGCTGCGGTGGCCGGTCAGCGTGCGGATTCTGCGCCACGCAAAGAACGGGAAGCGCGACACCAGCAGCGAGGGCAAGAACTCTCACACCGAGTTGGAGTTTCATCTGCCGCATTTCGTCTCTGCTGTGCTCTCCGCTTCTCCGGCTACTGCTTCTTACATGCGTTGCGGTTGCTGCGAATCGGATTCATCGTCGGATTGCACGGGAGACGGCAAATCCTTCAGCGGCTCAAAATTCTGCAGCACGTCGTGATCTTCGAGAACTGGCAAATCCTGCATCATGGCCTGGTCGTCATTCGGAATATTCGGCGCGATCGGCGTGCCGGTACGATAACCGAGCCACAGCGCCATCAGCAGCAGCATGGATGCGGCAAACGCGATTCGCGGCGAAACACGCATCCAGGCCCACCAGTCGGCCTTGGGTTGGGGCTCAGCCGCGACCCGGGCGTGCACGCGGGTATCAAACTCCGGCGAAGGCTCAATCATCGGAAGTTCATCGAGCAGCGCCGTCACCGCGCTGAATTCACTCACGCGCAGACAGCACGGCGCACATTCGGCTAGATGTTCCTCCACCTCCAGCCGCTCGCTTTCTTTCAGCCGCCCACCCACATATCCGAGGATGCGGCTCTCCATTCGTTCACAACTCATGCTTCCACCTTCCCTGCCTTTAGTTTCTTGCATGTTGCGCCACAAGCGGGGCTAGTTCCACTCGCAGCGCTTCGTATGCCCGGAACAGCAGCGATTTCAGCGCGCTTTCCGAACAGTTAAGAATCTTTGCAATCTCCGCGTAATCCAGCTCTTCGTACTTGTGCAGCAGCACCGCGGCTCGCTGCTTTTCCGGCAACTTGTCGATCGCATGCCGGATCATTTTCCGTCGCGCGTCTTCCACAAGATGCTGCTCGATATTCGGATGCTTCTCCGGAACATCCATCGTCCTTTCATCGCCATCTTCCGCGTCCACGGACACCGGCGCGTCGATGGACACTTCCAACTTCTGGTAGCGGTTGTCCCTGACGGAGTTCAGCGCGAGGTTGGTGGCGATGCGAAACAGCCAGGTCGTGAACTTCGCGCTCGGTACGTAATCCTCCCGGGCTCGGTACACGCGCAGGAACACCTCTTGCGCCAGGTCTTCCGCCTGCTCGCGGTTACGCACCATGCGAAACAGGAAGTTGACGAGTGGCGTGCGATAGCGCTGCAGCAGGAGCTCAAACGAGTTCCCGTCGCCGGCTTTCACATCCAACATGAGTTGGACGTCGGTCCTAACCATAGCCGCCACACTCTACCAAACACTTTTGTTCTCAAAAAGTTGCAGTTGAATAGCACGGAGCCGGGAAGACACGGGGCGGGGTCTCGGTGAAATTAGAGGTTAAATAAGAGCTTTAGAATCAGCATCGTGGCAACGCCCACAAAAACCAGCAGGGCCATCCGCCAATTGGGTTCCTTATTGACCTCGGGAAGCAGATCCGTGGCGGCGACATAAAGCGTCACCCCGCCAGAGAGGGGCAGCGCATATTTCAGTTGGCCTTGGAGCTGACTGGTGAGGAGAACTCCAGCCAGGGTGGCCGCGCCAAGCAGACCTGCGGCCCGAACCGCATTGCGCTTGCTCTGACTTCGAGCCATCACCACGGAAGCGACGGTGAAACCTTCGGGAAGTTTGTGGAGAAATACGGCGACGAAGATGAGAATGCCAAGCCATGTCGAAACCAGGAAGCCGGAGGCAATCGCTACACCGTCAAAAAAAGTATGAATGGCGAGGCCCAGGAAAATCGCGCTTTGCGCGTGGCCATGTTGCATCTCTTCGGTGTGCGTTTCCTCACCAAAGTGAAAATGCGGCGCGATGGTGTGCTCGAAAAGGTGAACGATAAAGAATCCGGCGAGGACATAGAGCAGCGCGCTTTCGCCACCCAGGTGGACGGACTCCGGGATCACTTCGATCAGAGCAACCGACAGCATGTAGCCCGCCCCAAGCGCGAGAAAATATTGCAGGTAGCGGCGCGGCCACTCGCGATACACCACGAAATACCCGCCAAGCAGATTGCCCCCGGCTGCAATCAAGCCGAGCAGTGCGGCAAGCGCGATGCGAAATGGCAGATCGTGATTCATGGGGAGCAGAAAATTCCTGGAAGCCATCTCATAAATGAGGGCTTGGGGGTCGGAGCTTTAGCTCCGACATCAAAGGCTAAGAAAAAATGGGCTTTAGCCCCTGAGGAAATGCTTCTCTCCATACCTTTCACATTTATGAGATAAGTTCCTAGTTCTTAGTTTTCAGTAGCAAGGTCAGGCAAGACCGTCCACCACTCCGCCTGGTCGTTAATATTTGATCCCTGATCCACTTAGGGTTTCCAAATACTTAAAACTAAAAACTAAAAACTTAAAACTGTGAACCAACTCACCCGCTGTGGCGGAAGAGAATAACATCGCCTTCTTTCACAATGTATTCTTTTCCTTCAAGGCGCACCTGTGCCTTTTCCTTCGCCGCGGCAATGCTCCCGGCGGCAAGCAGGTCTGCGCAGCGCACAACCTCCGCGCGGATAAAGCCCTTTTCGATGTCGCTGTGAATTTCGCCAGCGGCCTTCACGGCGTTCGAGCCCTTGCGGATGGTCCATGCGCGAACTTCCGGTTCGCCAGCGGTGAAATATTGAATGAGCCCCATCAGATCATAGGTCGCGCGAATCAGCCGATTGAGGCCGGGCTCTTTCAGCCCATAAGAAGCAAGGAGTTCCGCGGCTTCTTTCTCCTCCATCTCCGCGAGTTCGGCTTCAAGGCGTCCGCACACCGCGACGACGGCGGTATTAGGGCGGCCCTGGAGAGCGGCGAGTTTATGCTTTTCAACAGCCTTGTCGAGGTCCGCGGCTTCGTCGTCGCCCAGATTCAGGACATAAAGCATCGGGCGCTGAGAGAGAAAGAGAAACCCTCCGATGGGCCGGCGCTCTTCGGGAGTAAGGTCTAGCTCGCGGAGCGGCTTTTCTGCTTCAAGATGCGCCTTGCACTTTTCCAAAACGTTTTTCTCAAGCTCGAGCAGCGGGTCTTTCTTTTTCTTCAGGTCCTTTTCGACCCGCTCAAGCCGCTTCGATATCTGGTCGTGGTCGGAAAGGATCAGCTCCAGGTCCAGGTTGGTGGCGTCGCGCAGCGGATCGATGCCGCCCTCGGAGTGCGGGACGCTGGGGTCGTCGAAAACCCGGATGACATGGGCAATGGCGTCAACATCGCGCAGCGTGGCGAGGCTTTCGCGCATTCGCTCTTTCTGTACGCCCGGCAAATCCACATATTGCACGGTGGCGTAAGTGATTTTCTTGGGGGTGTAGAGCTTGGCCAGTTCCAGCAGCCGCGGCTCCGGCACCTTGGCTACCCCAACGTGGGCGGTCTGCCCACCCTTGGCGTCAATATGCGCTTTTGTGAGGATGCGAAAGAGCGTAGTTTTTCCGACCTGCGGCAGTCCGATAATTCCTGTTTGCATAAACCACAAATTTTAGCACACCCGGTGGCTCATTCCCTGCACACAGGTTTTGCTTACCAACGCGATTTCTCCGTGTTATGTTTTTTTGCCGACTATGACCATCAATACTCCACCTCACAACCTTGCCTTCGAACTCGCCGAGGCCGTGCGACATCTTTCGGAGCGCGACGAAACGTTGCGGGCGCTGATTGCTGATACCGTGCCGTTTCAGATTGATGTTGCGGACGCCCAATCCCCTTATGAGGTGCTTATGGAATCGATTGTGTATCAATCGATTTCTGGCAAAGCGGCGGCGACGATATTCGCGCGAATCAAGGCGCTGGGCTCGGACGGGCGCGCTCCGTCACCCGAGCAGATGCTGAAAATTCCAGCGGCAAAACTGAGAAAAGCTGGATTGTCTGGCGCAAAAGTCCTGGCGATGAAAGACCTGGCGAAAAAGACTCTCGCGGGCACAGTGCCGACACACGAGGAGGCGTTGAAGCTGTCCGATGATGAATTGGTCGAGCGACTGGTTTCCGTGCGCGGCATCGGAGCTTGGACCGTGGAAATGTTTTTGATTTTCCGGCTGGGACGCCCGGACGTGCTGCCAATCCACGATCTGGGAGTGAAGAAGGGCTGGTCGGTCGCCTATGGCAAGAAGCACATGCCAAAGCCGAAAGAGTTGCTGGAATTCGGGGAGCGCTGGCGACCCTACCGGACTGTCGCAAGCTGGTACATGTGGCGGGCCTTCGAACGCGCCGGCTATAAAGTGACCAACAAAATTCGTCCGCGACCCGTGAGAAAGAAGAAAAATCGGAAGGCACGGGGCGAAAAGAAAGGCCGCACGCGTAATCAGCGATAACAGCTCACTCTCTTTTTCAGACAGTGAACACTCTTAAATCTTTGCGGTTTCGCGGACCAGCAGGTACATGCCAGCGAGGCCGAGGAGAAGCACAGCGCCTTCGAAGGCCACGGAGCGGTGGTGCAGGTGGTTGAACTCCATGCGCCGCGGATCCGTTTCCGGCGTGTTTTGCACCGACACCATCTCCTTTTTGAGGGCTTCCATTCGGTTGCTCACGGTAAATTGCGACGCGGCCGTCAGCAGCACCATCAACACGACGCAGAGAGCCGCCGCGCTCGTAAAGCTCCCAAAATCGTGCGTGCGGGCCAACCGGGCGGCCAGAAACACAAGTCCCAGAAAAATTCCTGCAAAGTGCAGCCGCCCCAGCGCAAAACCCACCATCATCCCCGCGGCATCCCGATTCCCCAGAATGGCAAATGCCCCAGGCGCCACCACAAAGCTCAAAAAGGCATCAGCCCCCAGCCACAGACTCAAACTTAGAAACTCAATCGTACGGAAAAATGTTGTCATCAATGATTTCCATTAAACTATTCGGGAGCGAGGAATGGTGGGCGATAAAGGATTTGAACCTTTGACCTCTCGCGTGTGAGGCGAGCGCTCTAACCGCTGAGCTAATCGCCCGTCTGATAACGGGTACCCTTTGCAGGGAAATATTGTTGCAATCGGCCGAAACGCTTCAGCAACAACGCTCATCTATTTAAGCAGGAACACCTGGGGTTTTCAACCGATGCCGATCGCCACCTCTCACGTCGTTTCACAGCTGCAGCGCTCCATTGCCCGCGCGATCTTCGGGAAGGAAGACGTGATCCAGCTATCCCTGATCACCCTGCTCGCGCGCGGCCACCTGCTGATTGAAGATGTACCCGGCACCGGGAAAACCACGCTGGCTCAGGCGCTGGCCAAATCATTCCACTGCACCTTTCAGCGCATCCAGTTCACTTCCGACCTTCTGCCGAGCGATGTCCTCGGCGTAAGCGTCTACAATCCCGAAACGCGCGAATTTGAATTTCGCCAGGGGCCGATTTTCGCAAACGTGGTCCTGGCCGATGAAATCAATCGCACCACGCCGCGCACGCAATCCGCGCTTCTAGAAGCGATGAACGAGGCGCAGGTTACCGTGGACGGACGCACGCTCACACTCCCTCAACCATTCCTGGTGATCGCAACGCAAAACCCCGTTGAGCACCACGGCACCTATCCGCTCCCCGAATCGCAACTCGACCGCTTCCTGATGCGCATCAAAATGGGCTATCCTTCGCACGAAACGGAGAAAGAAATCCTGCGCAACCGCGCAACCGACGATCCGATCGAAACGCTGGAACCGGTTGCCGACGTCGCCGACGTGATGACCATGCAACACGCCGTCACCCGGGTGAAAGTGGATTCGAGCCTACACGACTACGCACTGGAGATTGTGAACCGCACGCGAAAGTCCGACCAACTGGCTTTAGGCGTCAGCCCTCGCGGAACCTTGATGCTGCAACGCGCCGCGCAGGCGCGCGCATTTCTGGAAGGGCGCGACTTCTGCCTGCCCGACGATTTCAAGCAACTGGCCGTGGCCGTCTTTTCGCACCGCGTAGTGGCCAGCGCGCGCCACGCCTCACTGCAAAAGAAATCGGAAACCACCGAAAATGTTCTTCGGGAAATCGTCGAGTCCGTGCGTGTACCGCTCTAAAGTGACACCGACGGCCGCTGGCCGACGATCTTGAGAACTACACAAATGTCTTCGCTTACTTCCACTGTTAACGCTCTCCTCGCCAAATCCGACCGCCCCGCTGTCCGCGCTTTTTTCCTTTCCATGGCCGCGCTGACAATTGCCCTGATTCTGGCGCTCTATTCCGGCGCGGCGGCGCAGCTCGGCAATCTGTTTCTGGCCAGCGCTTCGGCGCTCACCGCGCTGGTGGTCGCCGGCTGGGTTGCAGTAACTCTGGTCCCCACGCTGGCAAAGCGCACGCCGCTCCGGTGGATCGGTTACCGCATGGAATACCGGATCACGCGAGATGGGTGGATTTATATCCTCGGCATTGTGCTGGTGGCGCTGGCCGCGATCAATACGGGCAACAATTTATTGTTTCTGATCCTGGCCAGCCTGATCGCGAGCATTCTCATGTCCGGCATATTGTCTTCCATCACGCTGGCCGGCGTGGAATTGAAGCTGCATCTTCCAGAGCATATTTTCGCCGGGCAGACCGTGCGCGCTTCCGTGGAATTGCGCAATGAAAAGCTGACCCTGCCCTCGTTTTCACTGCGCGTGGAGGCCGCCAAAACGAAAAATCAGCCTGCCGCCGCAATGCTCGAAACCCCGGTGTACTTTCCCTACCTGCCGCGGCAGCAAGCGGTAAAACAAAGTGTCCCGCTGCTTTTTCTCCAGCGCGGCGTCTACCGGCAAGAGGCTTTCAAAATCGCCACGCGTTTCCCTTTCGGTTTTTTGCAGAAAGCCCGGCGCATGGATCTGGCCAAGGAGGCGCTGGTCTATCCCGCGGTAGCCGCGTCGTCGGAATTCCTGGAAGTTTTGCCCGGGCTTCAGGGCGCGATGGAGAGCACCGCCAAAGGCCGTGGGCAGGACCTCTATGCGTTGCGGGGGTATCTGCCGAACGACAGCGCACGCCACGTCCATTGGAAGGCCTCCGCGAGGTTCGGCGCGCTGATGGTGCGGGAATTTGCGCGCGAAGATGATTGCCGCGTGCTCCTGGTATTCGATCCGCAGAGTCCCGCCGCGGCCGCAGCATCTCCCTCGATCGAGAAGGAAAGCTTTGAGCGGGCGGTAACCTTCTGCGCAGCCCTGGCCTGGAATTTTCACGAACGCAACGCGCTGCTGGAATTTCGCAGCGCCGAAGCCTCCACACCGCCGGCGCCGGCCTCGGAGAACATTTTTGCAATCCTCCGCCACCTGGCGCTTGTTCAGCCGATTGCGCCAAATTCGCGGCCGGAACTGCTGAATCAACTCGCGGCGGACCCGGAGTCGTTCAAGATTATCGTCACTTCCCAGCCGCGCGGTTCGATTCCCGCCGAATTGTGGAACACCTCCTACATTGTCTTTGCGAGTGATCTATCAGCCTAAGCATTCTCCCGTAGCGGCCACCTTCAGGTGGCCAACCTTTCTTGGAGTCGTCGTCTCGCGCCGCTCCCCACAAATCCCCGCATCCTGTGCGAAACTTGATGTCATGCTGACTGGCGCGGCGATTGCGCGTTTCCGAAAAAACTTGCTTGGGTGGTTCCAGGAGTTTCAGCGCGATTTGCCGTGGCGGCAGACGCGCGATCCCTACCGCATCTGGCTTTCGGAAATCATGCTGCAGCAGACGCGCGTAGCTGCCGCCATTCCCTATTACAAACGTTTCCTGGAGCGGTTTCCCAGCGTCGAAGCGCTTGCCCGCGCTCCGCAGGAAGAAGTCCTCCGGTTGTGGTCGGGACTCGGCTATTACTCGCGAGCGCGCAATCTGCAAAAAGCAGCGCAGCAGATTGTTGCCATCCACGACGGCATCTTTCCCTCCGATCCAGAGAAGGCATTGGCACTGCCAGGCATTGGTGCATACACGGCAGCGGCGATCTTGAGCATTGCCTATCAGAAAAAACACGCTGTGTTGGACGGGAATGTTGCTCGCGTGATAGCGCGGCTGAATGCCGTCCGCGGCGATCTTCGCGCGAACGGAACGTGGCAAAAACTGCAGAAAGCCGCCGACCATCTGCTCAACGAGCAATCCCCGGGCGACTGGAATCAGGCGATGATGGAATTGGGAGCAACCCTCTGCACGCCACGCTCGCCGCAATGCCTCCTCTGCCCCGTCAACGAATTCTGCGAAGCTCGCAAGAAGGGCCTGGCTGATGCGATCCCCGCGAAGCGCACCAAACGCAACACCATAGAGATCGCACTAGCGTCGCTGGTGCTGGTGGATGCGAAGGGACAGACGTTGCTCCTCGCGCCCCCAAAATCCGCCGGAAAATCCGCAGCGGCGCCGGACGACATTCCCACACTGGTGTCACGAATGTGGCATTTCCCAACAATCGCCGTGCACCAGAACCGGGCAGATCCGGAACTCAGGAAATTCGCGGAAAAATCTTTATTCGCCGGGCGACGCCTTCACGCAACGCTGTTCCCTCTGAAAAAAGTGCGCCACGCAGTGACGTATCGTTCGATCACGATTTTCCCCTTCCGAGTGGAAGTTGAGAAACTGCCGCGAGTTTCGATGGCCAAGATGCTTCCCTTGGCCGACCTTTCCTCTGTGGCCATTTCCAATCTGACGCGCAAGGTGGCCCTCTCCGCCCTGGCATTGAAGTAAGCGCTTCCCTTTATCCTTACGCGCCCGCAAAATCGTGCCCCTCTCCCCGGGTGTTATCCTGAAGACTCAACCCATGGCCTCCTCCGTCACCACCACGGCTCAGCCACTTCCCGCGGAGCAATTCTTCCGCGCGGCGGTGTTTTTTCTGGTGCTGACGTCAACGCTCACGCTGGTGAGCACGGGAAAACTCGATTTGGTGACCACGTTAGTCGCGCCGCTGGCGATTCTCTACAAGGGATTCCGCTGGTGGCGTGGGCATCCCGCGGAACTCCGGCAGACCACGGCAACGCGGCTGGTCCTCGGGTATCTCTTCCTCTTCCCCATTGATGCGCTTTTCATTTCGCGCAATCTGGCCACTGGCACGTCAAACAGCGCTCTCTACGCGGTCTTGCTCGCGGCGGTGCATTTCCTCCTGTTCGTAACTGTATTGCGCCTGTACAGCGCGGCGACGGATCGCGACTCCGTCTTCCTCGCGATGCTTTCGTTTGCGGCAATTCTCGCGTCCGCCGTTTTTACGGTGGACACTAATTTCTTCTTCCTGTTCGTCGTTTACCTGTTGTTCGGGGTGGCCACGTTTTTAAGCCTCGAAATCCGCCGCGGGGCGGTTGGCGCGGCCTTTCCCCTGTTGCACGCGGAGCCCTCGCGCGAGCGGAAGTTCTACCGGGCAATGTCGCTCGCGGCGCTCAGCGTCGCCGCCGGCGCGATCTTTTTCGGCTCAATGCTGTTTTTCTTCTTCCCGCGGTTCAGCGCCGGCTATTTTGCCCGCATCGGCTTCCAGCCTTCGCTGATGACGGGATTCACGGACAACGTGGAACTCGGGCGCATCGGCGAAATCAAGCAAGACACCTCAGTCGTGATGCGGGTGCAAACCGGCGCTCCGGTGAACTACCCGATGTTAAGGTGGCGCGGCATCGCGCTTTCCACGTTCGACGGAAGGCGCTGGTACTCGCAGGAAAAGTGGCACGACCTGCATTACGCGAGGCAGGACGGCTGGATTCCATTCGGTTCGCAACTCGATGTGAAGGTGCCCGTCGTCGCCCAATTGCGATTCATTGTTCTGCTTCAACCGCTGGCCAGCGACGCCCTGTTTGCGCCCGCGCAAGTGATGGAATTGCGCGGGAATTTCTCGAACGACGCCGGCACATACGATGGAACGGCGCGCCGCAGCTCGTTGGGGATGGATTCCGCCGGGGCCGTTTACAACCCCGCCCGCAATTATTCGCAGGTTCGCTACGAAGGATTCTCTCTGCTTCCGGAGGCGCGGCCGGTCAAAGCGAGAACAGCGGGCACGGACTATCCGGAAGACATCCAAAACTTGTATCTACAACTTCCGGAGAATCTCGATCCGCGCATCCCGCAGCTGGCGCAGAAAATCACCGTGACCGCTGGCAATCCTTACGACAAATCGGTTGTCCTGGAAAGTTACCTGCGGCGAAATTTCGGATACACCCTGAACCTTGCGGGAAAGCCCGGCGCGGATCCGCTGGCACAGTTCCTCTTTGTGACCAAGGCTGGCCATTGCGAATATTTCGCGTCGGCGATGGCGGTGATGCTCAGGACGCTGGGGATTCCCTCGCGCGAAGTGAATGGCTTCCTGCCAGGCGAGTTCAACGACGTCGCTGGAGACTATATTGTCCGCGCGAGCGACGCGCATAGCTGGGTGGAAGCATATTTCCCGGGAAGCGGGTGGATCACCTTTGACCCCACGCCGCCGGCCAACGGTTCCGAACGCGGTCTTTTTTCGCGGCTGAACCTGTACCTGGACTGGATGCAGTTGAATTGGAACGAATGGATCATCAACTACGACTTTGCGCACCAGTTGGTGATGGCAAAAAACGTCCGGCAGAATTCGACGGATTATTCGGAATCTTTCAGGCACTGGTTCCGGCGCGCGCAAGAACGCGGTATGACCAGGCTCACTGAGTGGCAGCGCCGCCATGCTTATCTGAGCATCGTGTTTCCAGTGGCACTCGTGTTTCTGCTGGTCGTGCTGCGATTCGACTGGATTCGCTCCGTTGTCCGCTGGCTGAGTCTGGCACTCCAAATGAGGCAGCCCAAGTCCCTGAGAAATAATCCGCAGCTGGCCTCCCGGCTGTACACGGAGATGTTGCGGATCCTCGAAAAGCGCGGGTACACGCGAGCGGAAACGCAAACGCCAGGAGAATTCGCGGCCACGCTTACACTGCAGCCGAGCTTGCGTTCCGCGGTGGGCGAGTTCACGTCGCTATACACGGAGGCGCGATTTGGCGGAGCGGTTTGCGACGCCTTCCGCCTCCGCGCCCTCCTCGAACAAATCCGCTCGTCGGCGCGAGCGGACTGAGTGTGTCGTCCTGGGTTCTGGTCTTCCTTGGATTTTTGGCGAGTTTAATAGAATCCGTGAGCCAATTGTGAATTCGATCCCTGCTAATCCAATACTGTTTTGGGCGTGCTATCTAGGTGGCACGCTGGGCCCAATGTTGGGTACGTTTCTAGTAGGTCTGGGCCGTCGGCCCATCGACGATAGGGCATTTCTATTGTCGTGGCTACTTTGGCTTTCCGGAGCGATTTTGCTGATCGCTTGTGTATGGTCCGTCCGGCCAATCCTGTTGGGTAGGTTTGCGAAGAGCCGCAGACCCGTTTGGCTCTACTGCGCGTTCGGGTGGCTCGCGCTGTTAGAGTTTCTCCTGTGGGGATACACAGTCGTCCGCTCCATCTGAGCCTGACACCGGTCACCTAGTGCCCGGCAAGTTGAGCAGTCGAAAGCTACCCCCAGAAATCAATGGCTTGGGCAGGGTCGGGACCGGACATGCTAAAATTATAGGATTGGCGTAAAGGCGCCATTCTCACTGTATGCCTAAAGTTGGTTTTATCTCTCTCGGATGCCCCAAAAACCTCGTGGACAGCGAGGTCATGATGGGCATTCTCGCGCGTGAGGGCTACGAACTGACTCCCCGCGCCGATGACGCCGAGATCCTGGTGGTCAATACCTGCAGCTTCATCGAGCCCGCGCAAAAAGAATCCGTGGACGCCATCCTGGAAATGGCAGAGCACAAGAAATTCGGCTCGGCGAAAAAACTCATCGTGGCCGGCTGCCTGGTGGAACGGTATCGCGACCAGATCCTCCAACAGATTCCAGAGGTGGATGCCGTCGTTGGCACCGGCGAAGTGGAGCGCATCATCGAAGCCGTCGAAGGCGACCTGAAGGTCCTCCCCGCGCAACCGCCCGCGTTTCTTTATCACGACTTGACGCCGCGTATCGTAACCACGCCGAAGCATCAGGCATACATCAAGATCGCTGAAGGCTGCGATCACCCGTGCACGTTCTGCATTATTCCTCAGCTCCGCGGCGCCTTCCGCAGCCGCAGGTTTGAATCGGTGGTGCGTGAGGCGGAAAACCTGGCCGCTGCAGGCGCGCGTGAAATTACACTCATCGGCCAGGACACGACCTCCTACGGCGAAGACCTCGGTCTGCGCGACGGACTCGCTCAATTGCTGGAACGCCTGGCGCAGGTGGAAGACCTGCTGTGGGTGCGCTTCCTTTACGCCTATCCGAACCGTGTGACGCAAAAGATGCTCGAAACCCTTGCGGCTCACGAGCGGCTGGCCAAATACATTGACATGCCCCTGCAACATGCCAGCCGCAACGTGCTGGCACGCATGAAGCGCGGCTCGCACGGCGACGCGTTCCTGAAACTCCTGGAACGTATGCGCGCCACCATTCCCGGCGTGGCATTGCGCACCAGCTTCATCGTTGGCTTCCCCGGGGAAACGGACGCGGACTTCCAGGAACTTTACGATTTCGTTGCCGCGGCAAAACTGGACTGGATGGGCGTGTTTGAATATTCGGACGTGGACAATGCCAAAAGTTTCCCGCTGGACGGCAAGGTGGACGCCGAGACCATCAACGACCGCCGCAATCGCTTGATGGCCCAGCAAAAGAAAATTTCCCGCGAAAATCTGCGCAAGTTAAGAGGCCGCACGGAAACCGCCCTGGTGGAGGGCCTTTCGAAAGATAATCCGCTGGTATGGGAAGCCCGCTTGGAATCGATGGCGCCGGATATTGATGGGAAGCTATATCTGACGGACATTGAGCTGCCGAACGGAAAAATAGCCGAGTCTGGCGACGTGGTGAAGGTCGAGATTACGAAGACCGACGCGTACGACCTGATTGGCCGCGTCGTCGAGATTCAGCCGCGAACGGCCGTCCGGCCGATGGAGAGCATCCCTGCGGGGCCGCCTGCTGAAAAGCTGACGCGGATCACCACCGGGGCGGCGCTGCGGGTAATCGGGTAGCGCCGGCTTCCAGCCGGCTTGTTGCACGGCGATAGAACGCTTGCCGGCAAGATGCCGGCGCTACAAATCACGCCGAAGAAGTGGTACAAATATTCCTTTGCCATGAAGCACCGTTGCCCGATTTGCAAGAAACCTACTGACTCCGCCACGGACGCGGACTTCCCGTTCTGCTCCGATCGCTGCCGATTAACCGATCTGGGCGCGTGGGCGGCGGAGAAGTACGTCGTGTCCGACCCCATCTTCGACGAAGAGGAAATCCCCGAGCCCGATGGACACGCGCTCCGGGAAGACGGACACAACAACGATGACACCATCCACTGAACAGGCGTCGAAGTCGGCGGCGCCTGCGCCAAGAGCGCGTTTTGCATACGCGATCGCCACGGTTTTCGGCGTGGGCTTTCTGAAACCAGCGCCGGGGACCTGGGGATCGTTGGTGGGTTTGTTGATTGCTGTGGTGTCACACCCCTTCACCTGGTTCTTGCTGTTAGGGAAAGGGATCGAAGTTGCTGTGGGCGAGACCGCGCCCTTGTTGACGGGTTTTGGAGGGACCCTGCTTCTTCTGGTTCCTTCTGTAGCAGTGTGGCTTATTCTGGCTCTGCTCGGAGTGCGCACCAGCCGGCAGGTTTCGGAGTTGGTCGGAGTGAAAGATCCGCAGTTCGTCGTGATTGACGAAGTTTCCGGCGTGCATTTGGCCCTGATTCTGGGCCTCGCGCCGTTTTGGGCTCCCCTGACGCTCGTGCGGCCGGAAGATGCCGCCGCGTTTGCGCTCTACACTGGCATGAGCATTCTGAACTGGAAATTCCTCCTGGCGGGTTTCCTGCTCTTCCGGCTCTTCGACATCGCCAAGCCATTTCCCTGCCGGCGGCTCGAAAAGCTGCCAGGGGGCTGGGGCATCATGGCCGACGACTGGATGGCTGGGGTCTACGCTGCCATTTGCTTGCGTCTCGCGTTACACTTCCATTGGCTATGAACCTTGGGCAACGGCAATGAAATTCGGTTTTGGTACCACACCAGAAAAGAACGGCATACCTCACATTGAGCGCATTGCGCCCGCGGCTGCAATTCCCGGTGGCGAAATCGCGATTTATGGCAGTGGGTTCACCTCGCGGCACGGCGGCCGCCCCCTGGTCCGCTTTGGCGAGGCTGAGGCGGCGCTTTCGCTGGCAAGCAGCAACCGCCTGATCGCGCGCGTTCCGGAAAACGCCAACGGCAGCACCATCCAGATCGTGAATGCGCAAAGCGAAAGCCAGCCTTTCCCCGTGGCCCTCGGATTCCAGATTGCCGACAATCTGCACCCCGTCAGCAATCCGGCGGTGGATGCCGAAGGAAATATCTATGTCACCTTCAGCGGGCCTCGCGGTCAGCGCGTCCCCGTGTCTCTGTACAAGATCAACTCCAGCTATACCGTGAAGCCCTTCGTGACCTCCCTGGTGAATCCAACCGGGCTGGCGCTGCGGGCAAATGGCGATCTGTTTGTTTCCTGCCGCCATGACGGATCAATTTATCGCGTCACTCCGGACGGGCGCAGCGAGCAGTGGATCGAAGGCATGGGCATCGCCACCGGGCTGGCCTTTGATTCAAAAGGAAATCTTTTTGTCGGCGATCGCAGCGGCACGATTTTCAAGATCAGCCCCGAGCGGGAAATCTTTGTGTTCGCCACGTTGGAGCCTTCTGTCTCTGCGTATCACCTGGCATTCCACCCCAGCGGCGAACTGTACGTGAGCGGGCCGACCACATCGAGCTACGACCGCGTCTATCGCATCACGCAAAACGGCGAAGTGCACGTGTTCTATCGCGGGTTGGGTCGTCCGCAGGGCCTGGCGTTTGACCAGGACACGAATCTGTATGTGGTCGCTTCATTTGGTGGACGCCGCGGCATCGTGCGCATTTCTCCTCAGGGTCACGCCGAACATTTCCTGAGCGGCTCGGCGCTGGTGGGCCTGGCGCTCCTTCCGAGCGGCCGCGGAATTCTTGCCGCCAACAGTTCCCTGTTTACGATTGACTGGAACGTCCGCGGATTGCCTCTGCACGGCTAGCCCCCGGCGACCCGTATTCTGTCCCAGGTACCGCTGCCTTCGGCGGTCCCCTCAGACTTTGGAGTGCGGTGGCTCTGCCACCGCTTTTGCCAATTCGGCTCCTTCACCCAACAGAATTCCCCGCCCGGCAGGCGACAGAGGAAGCGGCTCTCACTGACTAAGCTACAATACTGGTCATGAAAGCCGAAATCATCGCCGTTGGATCGGAACTCTTGACTCCAGACCGGGTGGATACGAACTCCCTCTTTCTAACAGAAGAGTTGAACAAGCTGGGCATCGAGGTCTTGCGCAAGACGATCGTCGGCGACAATCGCGAGTTGCTCGCGGAAGCCTTTCGCGATGCGCTGAATCGCGTCCCGGTGGTCATCACCAGCGGCGGCCTTGGACCCACGGAAGACGACCTGACCCGCGAAACGCTCGCCGAACTTCTGGGCCGCCGCCTGCAGCGAAATGAAGACGTGGTTCGTGCGATTGAGGCGAGATTCCGCAGCTTCAAGCGCGACATGCCGGCCGTGAATCTCCGCCAGGCAATGGTGCCGGAAGGCGCCGAGGTGCTGGATAATCCGCGCGGAACGGCGCCGGGCCTCTGGATTGAAGACAAAGGCCGCATGGTCGCGCTGCTGCCCGGTCCGCCGCGCGAACTCAAGCCGCTGTTCCTCGAACAGGTGCTGCCCCGGCTGCGACGCCGCGTTTCTGGCGTGCGGATGTTTCACCGCGAACTTCACGTCACCGGGCTTGGCGAATCGCATGTCGAAGAGCGCATCCGGCCGATTTACACGCGCTACCCCCACGTAAACACAACAATTCTCGCCGCGCCGGGTGAAGTCCAGATCCACTTGCGCGTCTGGACCGACGATGCGACCCAGGCCGAAACCTCTCTGGACGAAATCGTTCGCAGCTTCGAACTCGCTCTGGGCGACCGCATTTTTGCGCACAAGGCCGTGTCCCTCGAGGATGTCGTGGCGGAGCTCCTGACCACCAACCGCGCCACGATTTCGACCGCGGAAAGCTGCACCGGCGGACTGCTCGCCGAACGCCTCACGCGCATCCCGGGAAGCTCCAGCTATTTTCTGGGCGGCGTGATTTCCTACAGCAACGAACGCAAAACGGTGTGGACGGAGGTGCCCGCGGAACTCATCGCCGCAAAAGGCGCGGTGAGCGCGGAGGTGGCCATCGCGCTGGCCGAGGGCATTCGCCGCAGTGTTGGCAGCACCTTTGGCGTCGGCATTACGGGCATAGCCGGCCCCGGCGGCGGCAGCGAAGAAAAGCCGGTGGGCACGGTGCATATTGCGCTGGCCACGCCTACTGGCACAAAGGAGCGCTTAGTGCATCTCCCCGGCGACCGGGAAATGATCCGCTTCCATGCTTCGCAATTAGCGCTGGACATGGTCCGCGTGCACTACCTCTTCGACGGCAAGCCGCAACCGCGTCGCGTCAATCCGGCTACCTGAAACAGGGGGCCATCGTGCGACTTTTCATCGCCATCGAAATCCCACAAACCATACGATCCAACTTTGCATCTCTGCTGAAGGAATTCCGCGCCATTGCACCGCAAGTGAAATGGGTTCGCGCCGAGAACCTGCACGTCACGCTGAAATTCCTGGGAGAAACGGAATCCGCGAAATTGGGCGCGTTGCAGAACGTGCTCTCCACCGTTCGTTCCGCTGAGCCGGTGAATCTCGAATTTCGCGGTCTTGGCTTTTTCCCGAACGAGAAACGTCCCCGCGTGTTCTGGGCCGGGATGGAAGCGTCCGCGAATCTGAAGACGCTTGCTGCCGAGATCGATCAGGCCGCGCACCGCCTCGGTTTCCCTTTGGAAGAACGCCCTTTCACGCCGCATCTGACGTTGGCCAGGTTTCCCCTGCCGGGCATCCCGCTGAAATTGCTGCAGGCGGTTCGAGAAAAGAGCGAGCAAGACTTTGGTTCACTGAGCGCCAGGGAGTTTCATCTCATCGAAAGCAAGCTGAAACCCACCGGAGCGGAGTACACTACCGTGCAAACGTTTCGCTTTGCAACGGAGGCTTAGCTCTGCATGTCGTTCTTCACGCCGACCACCTCCCTTCTTCTGGCCGCCGCGTATTTTCTCGGCTCGATTCCGTTCGGCCTGATTCTCGCAAAGCTGTTTGCCGGCAGTGACATCCGGAAATCCGGCAGCGGAAATATCGGCGCCACCAACGTCGCGCGCGTGGCGGGGCCCGCCGCGGGAATCCTGACGCTCGCGCTCGACGCTGCGAAAGGCGCCGCTGCTGTATGGCTTGCCGGGCGATTCACTGACCAGAGTTCGACAGCCATGACGCTTGCCGCCGTTGCCGCTCTGCTTGGCCACTGCTTTCCGGTTTGGCTTAAATTCAAGGGCGGTAAAGGCGTCGCCACCGCACTGGGGGTTTTCTTGACCCTCGCGCCGTTGGCGGCTCTAAGCGCGCTGTTCGTATTTATTGTGGTGTGTGTGGCGTGGCGCTATGTTTCTCTTGGTTCTGTATCCGCCGCCGCCGCGATGCCGTTGCTGATGTACTTTTTGTGGGCCCCCGGTCACGCGCCGCCGCTCGTCGTCATATTCGGCACGCTTTTCGCATCCGCCCTGATCATTTTTAAGCACGACGCCAACCTCCAGCGCCTTGTGGACGGCACCGAACCCAAATTCTCCTTCGGCAAATCCAAGGGAGACACAGCGTGAGCCGCCTTGCCATTCTCGGCGGTGGAAGCTGGGGCACCGGACTTGCTGTCGTGCTGTCGAGCAGCCGGCGGAAACATGAGATCCGCCTCTGGGTCCGCGACTCTTCGCTGGCGGAATCGATCGAACAGGAACGCGAGAACAAGAAATACCTCCCCGGCGTCTCCGTCCCGGCCTGCGTAAGAGCCTCCACGAACCTTGAGGAAGTCCTGCACGAAGTCCAGATCGTTGTCGGCGCGTTGCCTTCCGCGCACACCCGCGGCATCTTTGCGTTGGCGCTTCCCCATGTCTCGCGCGACGCGGTCTTCGTCAGCGCCACAAAGGGGCTGGAGCCGGCAACGCACTTGCGCATGAGCGAGGTCATCTCCCAGGTCATCAACGCGCGCTTTGTTCCCAGCGTGGCCGTGCTTTCCGGCCCGTCGTTCGCGGCAGAGGCTGCTCAGGGACATCCAACCGCGGTGGTCCTCGCTTCGCGAGACCCGGCCCTGGGCGCGTTCTTGCAGGAAGAGTTTTCCAGCCCAACCTTTCGCCTGTACACCAACGACGACGTCCTGGGGGTGGAGCTCGCCGGAGCCATGAAAAATGTAATGGCCATTGCCGCCGGCGCGTGCCAGGGGCTCGGTCTGGGAGCAAACTCGCTCGCCGCCCTGATCACTCGCGGCCTTGCTGAGATGACGCGCCTCACGGTGGCTCTGGGCGGAAAACCGGAAACGCTTAGTGGCCTAGCAGGAATGGGCGACCTGGTCCTCACCTGTTATGGGGCCCAGAGCCGCAACCGCCGCGTCGGATTCGAGTTGGGCCAAGGGCGCTCGCTCGCGGAAATCCTCGCTGGCATGACGATGGTCGCCGAGGGAGTCGGCACCACGGCAGCCCTGCTGGCGCTGGCCCGCGAAAATCGGATCGAGCTGCCGATCACCCAACAGGTGCACAGCATCCTTAATCTGGGAAATTCCCCACGCGAGGCCATCCGCGCAATTATGGAACGCCCGCTGAAAAGAGAGTAGTCCCTCGCCAAAAAAAAGCGCATTTGACGGTCACCCGAGCGCAATCAACGTAATGAAAATCTACCAAAACAGAACGACGCCTCTTCGCCTCCTGTTCTCTGTTATCTGATCGCTGCTATCCCATCGCCCTCGGCACCCAAACGCACCGGTGCTGGCCTCCAGTCTCGCTAATTACTGATAGCTGATTACTGTTTACTTCCCCAGTGCCCCTAGTACCTCCGGCCTAGTTGCACTTCGGCGCCCCCTGTCCTTTAGGCCAGCCGCTTTCCCCCGCCCGCCCCTCTAAAATCAGTGTGTTGAGATGGCGGATAGTTTTTCATCGATTTTGACGCGCCTCCGTTCCGGCCGGGTGCGCATCCTCTGGCTTGTGCTCGGTGCGCTTCTCCTCGTGAGCGCGCTCCCCATCGGCTTGTATCACCGGCAAGTGCTCGAACTCAGCCAGGAAAAGCTCGTGGACACGGAGCGCGTGCAGCAAACAGAAATAACCCGCTCACTGGCGCAGGAAGTTCAGTTTTTTGAATCCAACCTGACGCAACAGCTAATCAGCCAGCGCCAGATTCTCACCCTGACCGGCCTCATCGAAAACGTAACCGACCCGGTGGCCGAACCCAAAGTCACCAGGCTCCTCGAAAATTTCGTCGATTCCAACCGGAACTCGTTCATTTACCTGACGGCCGTAGGTCGCGACGGAAAGGGCACCACCGCCTCGCAAGGGAATTTCCGCGCGGAACAGGATCCTTTCGTGGCTAAGGCCCTGCAGCGTGCCTTTGTGAGCTGTGTTCAGTCGGTGAAATTCCGCAGCGATCCTCTGGCCTTGGCGCCGGATAATCGCCCCGCCTTCGTGATGGCCGTGCCTCTGAAGGATTCCCAGGACAACTTTACCGGCATGCTCGCGGCGGTGGTTTCCCTGGACCCGATTCTCCACCGCTTGCAGGATGCCAGCGTGCGCGGGCGGAGCGTGTTTATCATCGACCACTACGGACATATCGTCGCCCATCCCGATACCAAGCACTTTGTGCCCGGCGAGGATTTGAGCGACAAGTCGCACATGGTGGCCCAAGTCAAGGCGCTCCCCAAGGACTTGCGCAATACCGAAACCGTTCATTTCACGGAAAAGGAAAATAACCGCCAGGTGGAAATGGTCGGAACGTACAGCACCTTCCCGGAAGTCAACTGGGCGGTGATCTCGGAACGCAGCGTGGATGAAGCCCGCGCCGACGCCGGCGTCACGGAACTCAACCAGCAGGCCCTGGCATTCGTCAGCGTCGTGGTTCTGGTGGCCATTCTCTTCGGTTATTTCTTCGCCGTGGGCATCAGCACCCCGATTCGTTCGCTGGCCGCTTCCACACGCGCCATCAGCCGCGGCGAGTTTCACCAGCGCACTCCGGTGCGAGGCGCCACGGAGATCAGCGAGCTGGCCGAAAATTTCAACCTGATGGCCAGCGACATCGAAGAGTACATCGAGCGGCTGAAGGAAGCCGCCGAGGCAAATCGCGAACTGTTCATCGGCTCGATCCGCATGTTGGCCGCCGCGATCGACGAAAAGGACCCGTACACGCGAGGCCATTCGGGCCGCGTGGCCAAGTATTCGACAATCATCGCGCAGGAAATGAAGCTCTCGCCCGAGGATCTCGACAAGTTGAAAATCGCGGCGCTCCTGCACGACGTCGGAAAGATCGGCGTGGACGACCGCGTCCTCAAAAAGCCGGGCTCCCTGACCCCCGAAGAGTTCGAAATCATGAAGACGCACACGACCAAGGGCGCGAACATCATGCGTCCGGTCTCGCAGCTCAAGGACATGCTACCGGGCATTGAATTGCACCACGAGCACATGGATGGGCGCGGCTATCCCTATGGTTTGACGGGCCCGCAGATTCCACAGATGGCGCGAATCATTGGCGTGGCGGACACCCTGGATGCAATGACCACCAATCGCCCCTATCAAAACGCGATGGATCTGGACTACGCCCTGGGACGCATCAAGGCGCTCGCCGGCTCCAAGTTCGACGAGACGATTGTGATCGCGCTCGAATCCGCCGTAAAAGCCGGAAAATTGCGCCTCACCGCCGTAGAAGTGCAAGTCTAGCTTTGGAATGCGGAAGCTCAGCTTCCGCTTTTACGCACTCAACCCAACCTCCCAACCCTCTAGCTTTTGTAGCGGCCGCCTTCCGAGGCGGGCGCAGTTTTATACCCCAGCAAGGAATTCCTGCCCTTATCGGCCACTATCCCTCCCTTCTTCGAATCCTCTCGCCAACCTGTCCCTCGGCCTCCTCCCCACCCAATCTGTTACACTTTTCTTTCCCGCCTTTTAATGGGCGCGGACCACTCTTATGATCACCCTCTTCGGAAAACCCGAACCCACTCTGCTCGAGCGGCTAAAAGAGTCCGTCGGCAAAACCAAGGAAGCCCTAGCCGACACGCTCGATAACATCACCCAGGGTGGCCGGCAGATCGATCCATCCGTGCTCAAGGAAGTGGAAACCGCGCTACTTTCCGCCGACCTCGGCGTCAAAACCACCAAAGAAATCCTCGACTCGGTAAAAGAACAGCTTTCCCGCAACGCCCTGAACAATGGCGAGCAACTGAAGCGCGAGATCAAGGCTCACGTATTTCGCACCCTGAACGTTTATGGAAACTCTCCGAAAATGGTGAGCGCCGCGAATGGCAACGATCCCCGGGTAATTTTTATCGTGGGCGTGAACGGCGCGGGAAAAACCACCAGCATCGGCAAACTGGCCAATCGTCTGCGCCAGGACGGGCGCAGCGTGGTGCTTTGCGCGGCGGATACCTTTCGCGCCGCGGCGATCGAGCAACTCGAAATTTGGGCCCAGCGCAATGGCGTGGAAGTCATCAAACAAAAATCCGGGTCCGACCCCGCCGCCGTGGTCTTCGACGCCATGGCCGCCGCAAAAGCCCGCGGCGCGGACGCGGTGATTGTGGATACCGCTGGACGCTTGCACACCAAATCCAACCTGATGCTCGAACTCGAAAAGATGAAGCGCACCGCCGCAAAAGTGATTCCTGGCGCGCCGCACGACGTCCTGCTGGTGATGGACGCCACCACCGGGCAAAACGGCTTGGCGCAGGCCCGCGAGTTTACTTCCGCTGTCGGCGTGACGGGCATTATCCTGACCAAACTGGACGGCACTGCGAAGGGCGGCATCGTCGTCGCTATCTCCCGCGAGTTGGGTTTGCCGATCCGCTTCGTCGGCACCGGCGAGCAGATCAACGATCTCGTTCCTTTCGACGCGCAAACCTACGCGGATTCGCTTTTCAACTGACACCGTGAATTCCCACGACACTCATTTCATGGAGCACGCGCTGGACCTGGCGCGCAAGGGCGTTGGACTGGCCAGCCCGAACCCCACCGTGGGCTGCGTGATCGTAAAAGACGGCGCAATCCTCGGCGAGGGATTCCACCAATACGATCGGAAAGACCACGCCGAAATTGTGGCTCTCAAGCAGGCCGGCGAGCGGGCGCGTGGAGCGACGCTTTACGTGACGTTGGAGCCGTGCAATCACACCGGCCGCACCGGGCCATGCAGCGAAGCGATCATTGCCGCGGGAATTTCGCGCGTCGTCGCCGCGATGGAGGACCCGAACCCGAAAACGAGCGGGATGGGATTCGGCCGCTTGCGTGAGGCCGGCATTGAAGTGCAAAGTGGCTTGCTCGAAGCGGAAGCCCAGAATCTCAACGAAGCGTTCTCGCACTGGATCACCACGCACAAGCCCTTTGTCACGCTAAAATCCGCATTGACGCTGGACGGGCAACTCGCGCTCCCAAAATCGCGCAAGGGCAAGAAACAAGAATGGATCACCAGCGAAGAATCGCGCGCGGAAGTGCACCGGATGCGCCATGCGTCGGACGCCCTGCTCACCGGCATCGGCACGATCCTCGCCGACGATCCGCTGCTGACGGATCGCAGCAGCCTGCCGCGCCGCCGCCCCTTGCTCCGCGTAATCCTGGATACGCGTCTCCGCCTTTCACCCAAGTCGCGCATCGTGCAAACGGCGGATGACGATCTGCTCGTCCTCACCGCAGCCCCGCTCAAATCGCCAAAGGCGCGCAGCTTGCAGAACGCCGGAGTTGAAATACTTAATGTGAAGAAAAGCCGGGGCGTGTTGGATCTCGGCGCGGTGCTCAAGGAACTCGGGCGCCGGGACATTCTGAACGTGCTCCTCGAAGCGGGCTCGCACCTGAATGCCGCGTCATTGTCCGCCGGCCTCGTCAACAAACTCGTCCTCTTCTATGCCCCCAAACTAGCCGGCAATGCCAGCGTCCCCTTCGTGACCTCCGACGCAAACGCGATACCATCCATGCGAGTAACCACCATCCGCCAATCAGGCCCAGACGTCTCGGTAGTCGCCTACCCGCGAAAATCAACTTTGTAGGGGAGGGGCTCGCCCCTCCCTCTTGGGTTCCTCCCACCTTTGTAGCGGCCGCCGTCTGCGGCGGGCGCTTTCTTCAGTCAAGCCACGATTGTTGGCTCGCGGTTGCGCGCGCGGAAAGGCGCCCGCTTCAGAGAGCGGCCGCTACAAATGCGGCACGTCGTAATCCGCTTTGCACACGCGGACCAAAGAAATTTCTATTCAATTGTCGGCAGGTTTGCGACGATTCTTGTCGAACCACCCTGCACCCATCGCCTGACGGAGGCCCCCCGCGTGTCCGAACCACCGCGTTCCTGGCGTCTCGGTTTCTGGAGCCTGATCGCCACGCAGTTTCAGGGCGCGTTCAACGACAACGCCCTGAAATATCTGGTGATCTTCCTGATCATCGGCACGAATCTCTCCTCCGACGAAGAAGAAGCCAAAGTCCTGCTGGTCGGCTCCCTGTTTGCCCTTCCCTTCATCCTGTTTTCCATGACCGGCGGCTATTTCGCTGACCGCTTCAGCAAGCGCTCGGTCACCATCTGGACCAAAGTTTTTGAAATCGCGGTAATGCTTTTTGCCATTGCGGGCTTTGCGATCCACAGCATGGCAATGTCCATGGCAGCCGTGTTCCTGGCCAGCACCCAAGGGGCGCTGTTTGGTCCATCAAAATACGGCTTGCTGCCGGAAATTCTGCCGGAGAAGCGGCTCTCCTGGGGTAACGGCGTCATCGAACTCGGCACATTTCTAGCTGCAATCACCGGCACCGTCATAGGAGCAAGGCTTTCGGAAGTCTTCGCGGGCCGCGAATACTATTCGGGCATCTTCTTCCTGGCCTGCTCGGTAATTGGCCTCGCAACCAGCCTCGGCATTTCGAAAGTGCCGGCAGCCGATCCCGCGAAAAAATTCCGCGCCAATTTTCTCGGCGATCTCTGGTCGCAAGGCAAGCTGATCGGGCAGGACTACGTCCTGTGGCTCGCCGTCCTCGGGAACACGTATTTCTTCTTCCTCGGTGCGCTCTTGCAGTTCGACATCGTCTTCTATGCGCGCGACGTCCTCCACGTCACCGCAACCCACGGCAGCCTGCTGCAGGCCGCAATCGCCATCGGCATCGGATTGGGCAGCCTTTCAGCTGGATATCTTTCCGGCGGGAAGATCGAATATGGCCTGATTCCCCTCGGCGCCGCGGGCATCACTGTTTTTGGCTTTCTGCTGGCGGCTCCCGGCCTTTCCTTCAATGCAGTGCTCATTCTCCTCGCCGCCCTCGGCTTCGCCGGCGGCTTTTTCGTCGTCCCGATCAGCGCGCTGATCCAGCATCGCCCGGAAGAGCAGCACCGCGGCGGCGTGCTCGCCGCTGCAAATCTCTATTCGTTCATCGGTATTCTTGGCGCATCCGGCGCGTTTTATCTGCTGAAGCACTATCTCCGGCTCGGCCCGGCGGGAATTTTCTTCTGGGCTTCAATTCTGACGCTGGCCGCGCTCGCCTACCTCCTGTGGCTCTTGCCCGATTCCCTGCTGCGTCTGCTTCTCTGGATTGCGGCACACACGATTTACCGGCTCGATCTGACAGGCCAGGAAAACATTCCCGCGCGCGGTGGAGCGCTCCTGACGCCGAACCATTCGTCGTGGGTGGACGCAGTGCTCCTGCTCTCCGCCACCGACCGGCCGGTTCGCTTCCTCATGTTCAAGGGCGTATACGACCATCCCCTCATCAAGCCCTTCGCGAAAATTCTCAAAATTATTCCCATCGCGTCCGATCAGGGCCCCCGCGAAATGATCCATTCCTTGCGCGAAGCCTCCGACGCGCTCCGCAACGGTGAAGTAGTATGCATCTTCCCGGAGGGCGAAATCACGCGCATCGGCCAGATGCTCCCCTTCCGCCGCGGCTTCGAGCGCATCGTGAAGGGCATCGACGTGCCCATCATTCCCGTAAACATCGACGGCCTCTGGGGCTCAATTTTCAGTTTTTCCGGCGGGCGCTTTTTGTGGAAGTTGCCTCGCCACATTCCCTACCCCGTGCGCGTCTCGTTCGGAAAACCGTTGCCTTCCACGGCCAGCACGACGGACGTGCGCACCGCGGTGCAGGAGTTGGGCGTGGATGCCTTCCAGCGCCGCCGCCGCTACATGAAGCCTCTCACACGCTCATTCATCAAAATGGCACGGCGTCATTCCAGGCGGTTCGCCATGGCCGACGGCCGCACCCCAAAAGTCACTTTCGGCGAAGCGCTGACCAAAACAGTCTTCCTCGCGCGGCGCCTGCGCCCACTTTGGGCAGGCCAAAGCATGGTCGGCGTCCTCTTGCCGCCGTCGATTCCGGGCGCGCTCGTAAATTGGGCCGCAATGCTCCAAGGCAAAGTGCCAATCAACCTGAACTACACCACCTCGAACGAATCGCTGGCCTCCTGCGCGCGGCAATGCGAATTGCAGACGGTGGTCACTTCAAAACTCTTCCTCGAAAAAGTGCACATCGAGCCTCCAGGAAAAGTCATCTACGTGGAAGACCTCGCGGAGAAACCGCGGCTCTCTGAAAAGCTTATTGCGCTGCTATCCGCGAAGTTGCTTCCCGCACGCTTCCTGGAGCGCTCCCTCGGCTTCACCCGCAAGCCATCACTCGACGACACCGCCACGATTATTTTTTCCAGCGGCTCCACTGGCGAACCCAAAGGCGTTTTGCTCTCGCACTTCAACCTCGCCTCCAACGTCGAGCAGATCGAACAGGTTTTCCATCTCCACAAGGGCGATTCCATCCTCGGCATACTTCCCTTCTTCCACTCCTTCGGCTTCACCGGCACGCTCTGCCTACCCGCCCTGGCGGGAATCGGCGCCGTCTTCCATCCCAGCCCGCTTGACGCCCAAGCCATCGCCGCTCTCGTCAGCAAATATTCCGTGACCATGATGCTCTCCACCCCGACGTTTCTAAACTCCTACACCCGCCGCTGCCCTCCCGAATCCTTCGGCAGCCTCCGCATCGTGATGGCTGGCGCCGAGAAATTGCCGGACCGCGTAGCACAAGCCTTCGAAGATCACTTCGGCATCAGGCCGCTCGAAGGCTACGGCTGCACGGAATGCTCCCCGGTGGTAGCCGTCAACACCTACGATTTTCGCGCCGCCTATTTCCGCCAGGTGGGCGCCAAGCGCGGCACAATCGGTCATCCGCTGCCGGGTATCGGCGTCCGCATCATCGACCCCGACTCCGGCGAAGCGCTGCCAGTCGATAAGCCGGGGCTGCTGCTGGTGCGCGGCCCAAACATCATGGTCGGCTATCTGAATCGTCCGGAAAAAACCGCCGAGGTTCTGAAGGACGGCTGGTACAACACCGGCGATATCGCCACGCAGGACGAAGACGGTTTCCTGCGCATCACCGACCGCCTCAGCCGCTTCAGCAAAATCGGCGGCGAAATGGTCCCGCACATCAAGGTGGAAGAAAAGCTGCACGAATTGCTGGAAGCCGACGGCCAGGTCCTGGCAGTCACCGCGATCCCCGATGAAAAGAAAGGCGAGCGGCTAGTGGTAGTACACACTCTGAATGAAGAGATCCTGAAGGAGTGCCTGGAAAAACTCTCGAAGAGCGACCTGCCCGCCTTGTGGAAGCCGCGCCCCGACCAATTCATCCACGTCGATCAATTGCCCTATCTGGGAACGGGAAAACTCGATTTGCGCGGCCTGCGCGAAATCGCCATATCCCAAGCAAACGTAACCAACTGAATTTGTAGGGGAGGGGCTCGCCCCTCCCTCTTGCTGTTGTAGCGGCCGCCTTCCGAGGCGGGCGCTTTTTCCTGCAATTCTTCTTCAAAATCGTCCACCAAACACGTCATCGCGCATGTCACCTTGCCGTTGCCTGCAGAAAAACCTCCATTCTTTAGGAGGCTGGGGCTTCAGCCCCGGCATGACGGTTCCGGAAATAATGGAATTTAGCCCCCGAGAAAGCTTTTTCTGTACCTTTCCATAACCTGGTCGATCAAATGACCGCAGTTTAGTTGGGCACGACATTTGAACCTTCCCGACGCCTCAGAGTAGACTCGTTTCAGGAGTACGCGAAATTGTTTACCGGAATCATCGAACACATTGGAACCGTGGAATCGCTGAAAACGAGCTTAGAAGGTGGTCGGCTGAAAATTCACGCCTCAAGCGTGACGAAACACCTGGAAGTCTCGAAGAGCATCGCGGTAAACGGCTGCTGCCTGACGGTCGTGGAAGTGGAGGGCGAACACTTTTCCGCCGACCTCTCAGGCGAAACTCTGCGCAAAACTTCGCTCGGCGAATGGAAACCCGGAACCCGCGTAAACCTTGAGCAACCCCTGACCGCCGGAAAAGAATTCGGCGGCCACTTCGTGCTGGGCCACGTGGACACAATTGGGCGAGTCGCGCGTCTCGCGCCCGAAGGCGAAAATTGGTGGTACGGCGTTGAAGTTCCCGAATCGTTCGCGCGCTACATCGTCCCGCAGGGCTCAATCACCATCGACGGCATCAGCCTGACCGTCGCCAACTGGCACAATTTTGTTAGCCCGCTGAAGCGAGTCTTTACGGTAGAAACCGCGATCATCCCCTACACCTACGAACACACCAACATCCGCGACAAAAAAATCGGCGACGCCGTAAACCTCGAAGGCGACGCCCTCGGCAAATACATTGAACGCTATCTGGAAGCCCGCGGCAGCGCGAAGCCCACATCCCACCTGACCATCGAGCACTTGGTCACTCAGGGTTTTTAAATCACCCGGACGCCTTCTTGCTCCGGACGCCGCGCCAGTACAAAATCAATCCCAGAAAAATGGATGCCAGCGTACCGCCAACCAGCCGCAGCTCAAAACTCCACTTATTCACCGTATCTCCCGGCGGCACAAGCGAGACGAAAATTCCCACCAGCACCACCACAAATCCAAGAATCCCGCACGCCCACAAACCCAATTTCCCGCCTGGAATCAGAATCGCGTGCGGATTTTCCGCGCGATCCTTCCGCCCCGCAAGCTTCACCACTCCCGCAAACATGTAAAGAAACGGAATAAAGTAAAGAATGATCGCCGCATCAATCAGCATCTGGTAAGCGGCCTGCACCGTCTCGCTCTTGATCTGGCTAAGCAGCAAAATCGCGCCCGATACTCCCGCCTGCACCAGAATCGAAACGTACGGCGTCCTCCATCGCGGATGGATCTTCCCGAACGCCGCCGGCAAATAGCGATCGATTCCAACGACGAATGGCACACGAGCAATTCCCGCGACCGTGCTTCCAATTCCTCCAGCATTTCCTGCGGTGACCAGAATTGCGGCAAGAACACCCAGGAATCCAACCTTCAGCACCACCGATCCAGCCGTGATCGCATGGAACACGCCGCTCTTCGGATCAAGATCCCCCGCGGGCACCAGCGCGAGAATCGCAAATGTGCCCACGATGTACATGAACGCAATCAGAGCGCCCGCGCCAAACACCGCCCTCGGCAACGTGCGCCGCGGATCGCGCACCTCTTCGCTCATCGCCGAAACCAGTTCCAGCCCGGTAAACGCAAACGCAATCTGCGACCAGAAATTCACGGTATCCCAATTCCACGTCGGCATCATGTTGCTAACGGTAAAGTGCGTGGCAGATCCGCCGCGAAAATAGATCAGCAGCCCCACGCCAACCAGGATCAGCAGCGGCGCGTAGGTTCCCACGCCGCCGGCATTCTGCAGCCACTTGCCGATGTTCAGGCCAACGATGTTCAGAACGACGGCGACCAGCAGATAAATCAGCGAGATGACCAGCAGAAACGTTCGATCCTGCGAAAGTGGCCCGCCCTTTTCCCCAATCACATAGGCGCTCATCGAAGCGCTCGCCAGCAACAGCCCCGGAAAATAAAACACGGTGTAAATCCAGTACGTCCACCCGGCAACGAATCCGTGGAAATCTCCAAACGCTTCCTTCGCCCAGACGTACAAGCCGCCCTCTTCCGGAAATCTCGAAGACAACTCGTTGATGACGAATGCACCGGGAACGAAAAAGAAAAGTGCGGCAATCACCCAAAGGCTTATGGAAGAAGTCCCGTTGTGGCCGGCGGCAGCGATCCACCGCGGGCCCAGGACCGTGGCGATGTTAAAGAGCAGCACATCCCAAAAGCCCATCGTCTTGCGCAACTGTGATTTGGGATCTGCAACGGCCGCGGTGGAACTGCTCACAGAGTCACATCCAGCGCGGGGATTAATTCGTCCTGCACTAGAAAATCCTGCAGGAACGGATCCGTGGAACTCTCAAATTCCGCCCAGGAGGCAAACACCTGCGCGCGTCCGTCCTGCAGGAAGACAATGTTGTCGGCAAGCCGCTTGGCGAGATGCGTATCGTGCGTAACAACGATCGAGGTCTTATGAAAAGCATCCTTCAATCGCAGAATCAGGTCGCCCATGTGCCCAGCCATGATGGGATCGACCATCGTGGTGGGCTCGTCATACAGAATGGCCTCTGGATTTTGCGCCAACGCCCGTGCGATGGCTACCGCGCGTTTCATTCCGGTCGAAAGTTCACTGGGAAGTTTGTCGAGGACTTCCTCCACTTCCAGCATGTGCGCAAGTTTTGACACGTACGCGTCAACGTCTTCCGCCGTGAGCCCCGGCTGGTCTTCCAGCGGAAACGCGATATTTTCGGCGACTGTCAGCGAATCGAACAGCGCGCCCGACTGGAAAACCATGGTGACCTTGCGGCGGATCGTTTCGAACTGCCTCTCAGTAAAATGCGTCGCGTCCTGGCCATCAATCAAAACGCGCCCCGAGTCAGCTGTCAGGAAGCCCATGATGTGTTTGAGCGAAACCGATTTGCCCACGCCGCTGCGCCCCATGATCACGCAAGTGTCGCCGCGTTTTACCCTAAAACTGACGTTCTGCAGCACCACGCGTTCATCGAACGCCTTATTGACGCCGCGAAATTCAAAATAGTATTCCGCGGCGCTGCCATTGCCTTTATCAGTCAAGCCACTGTTGTTAAGGTCTTCGCTCATCGAATCGTCGTGGCAATCATCATTATAGGGGCCGGGCTTGCTTGCCCTGAGGCCCACCGAAGGGCCCGGCCCGCTCTTCGAATACCCTGCGCGCCTCTTCGTAATCAGCCGGCGTATTCATGTTCCAGAAAAGGCGTCCATCGGTATCAAATCGTTTCCAGGCCGACTCGTCAAGCACTTCCATGGGCAGCCGTTTCATGGCTTCAGTAACTTTCCGCACGCCAGCGTCGAAAGCCGTCTGAATTCTCGAGGCAGCGTCCGTGCGCCAACACGCGCAAAGTGGCTCCAAACCGTTCTCCGATTGCGGCACGATAACCTGGGCGGTGCTATTGATGGCGCGGTCGCAAAGATACGCGAGCCAGTCGCGCGCTAAGAAAGGCATGTCGCAACTCAGGATCAACGCATAATTGCGTGGCCGGCCCTCCGCGTCCTTTGTCCCGGCAGAAACGCCGAGCTGCTCGTTGGTATAGTGAAGTGCAGTGAGAATGCCCCCCAGTGGGCCTTGCCCCGGCCATTGGTCCGCAAGGATCGGGGCTGGTGCATCGGCATACTTTCCCGGTAACGCGACGATTTTTGTTTCGCCGCAAACGGACGCTACGAGTTCGACGGTGCGCGTCAGCAGCGTTTTTCCCTCAAGCTGTACGAGCGCCTTATCCGCGCCAAAGCGCGTGCTTCCCCCGCCCGCTTGCACGAATCCGAACACGCTCATTCGTCGTCCCCCGGAATTTCCTGCCCGGGGCGACGAATACCCAATTCCCGCAGGCGTTCTTGCAAGCTCTGCCGGTGTAGGCCGATCGTTGCCGCAGTGCGTGAAATATTCCAGCGATGCGCGCCAAGCTGCCGCAGCAGGTAAGCAATTTCAAATTTGCGCTTGGCTTCGCGAAAATCTTTCTCCTTCAGCCCCAAATCCCCGCCGTCGGCGCCGCTTCTGGTCACCACGGGAGCGCCATGAAGAACCTCTTCCGGCAGGTCGCTGGCTCCAATCTCCTCTCCGCGCGAAAGCACCAGGCTGCGTTCTATGGCGTTTTTCAGCTCGCGTATGTTGCCGGGCCAATCGTATTCCTCGAGCGCTTTCAATGCTTCCTTGGTGAGGCGCGGAGTCCGCCCCAGACGCGCTCCATGCAGCCGCACAAACGCTTCCGCAAGAATTGCAATATCTTCCTTGTGAGCGCGCAGCGGCGGCAATTCAATCGTAACCACGCGCAACCTGTAAAAGAGATCCTCGCGAAATTGTCCGTCGCGGATCGCCAGCGGCAGATTCCGGTGCGTGGCGCTGATCACCCGAACATCCACGGGAATCGATTGCGTGCCGCCAAGGCGCTCGACGGTGCGATTTTCCAGCGCCCGCAAAACCTTCGACTGCGTCACCGGATTCATATCCCCAATTTCGTCTAGAAACAGCGTGCCGCCATGAGCCTGCTCAAAGCGGCCTTTCTTCTGCTGCGCCGCGCCGGTGAACGCTCCACGCTCATACCCGAACAGCTCCGATTCGATCAACGTCTCAGGAAGTGCGGCACAATTCACCGCGACGCAAGCTTTGCTGTTGCGCTGCGAGCGGCTGTGAATTTCCTGCGCCAGCAGGTCCTTCCCCGTACCGCTTTCGCCAAGAATCAGCACGGTTGAATCCGTCGGCGCCACGCGGTCCGCCATTTCAAACGCTTTTCGCAGTACGGCCGAGCGCCCGATCATCTGGCCGAAATTCCCTTCAGTGGCCACCCGACGGCGCAGGGTTTCGTTTTCTTGCTCCAAGCCGGCAAGTTTCAAAAGATTCGCCACGCGCTGCCGAAGTTCTTCCAGCTCAAAGCCTTTGACGAGGTAGTCGGCGGCGCCAAGTTGCAAAGCTTCGACCGCAGTCTTCGCGGTATCCAGCGCGGAAACCATCAGCACAGGGAGTTCGTTCCCTTCCTGGCGCAACCATTTCAAGAAAGAAAGCCCATCTTCCCCGGGAAGCACCACGTCCAGCAGCAGCAAATCCGGTTTCTCGCTGACCAGCGCGGAACGTCCGCCGGCGGCGGAATCCGCTTCCACAACGCGATAGCGGCTTTCAAGCGCTCGCCGCAACGCATAACGCGACGCGGGCTCGTCATCCACAATCAATACAGCTTTCATCCAATCAACTCCGGGCCGCCGAAATTTGGCTCCATAGGGGGTCGGAGCTTTAGCTCCGACATTAGCAGGCCCATGAAAATGGGCTTTAGCCCCTGAGGAATTGCTTTCGCTCGGATCATAAGACCTTCTCAAGGGGAAAGTTCAGGCGAATCTCCGTGCCGCGCCCGCCACCCAACGGGCTCTTGATTTCCATCGTGCCTCCCGTTTCCTGCAGCCGGCGGTCAACGATCGCAAGGCCAAGGCCCGTACCGCGCGCCTTGGTGGTAAAAAATGGTCGCAGGACTTTAGCCTGGTCGGCAGCGGAAATTCCGGGGCCGTCATCTTCCACGGACACGGTGCAGATTTTCTCCGAGGAACTCAGGGCGATGCGCACCTTGCCGCCGTCCGGCACCGCCTCGATGGCATTGAGCACCACATTGGAGAGGATATCGTTCGCGGCTTCCTCGCCGACGGCGGAACGCGCATCGCCGTTGGCACTTGCTAGCACCAGCGAAACGCGGCGCTCGTCCGCAGCGTGCCGGAGCATATTGGCCACCGTTTCGGCGACTTGCGCCAGGTTGCAAGATTGCGCACCGTTCCCCGCGCGAACACCCGGGCGGCTGAACTGCAGCAGTTGATTCAATCGCGCCGAAAGCCGGTTGATTTCTTCCAGCACCATCTGGGTCTCGTGTCTTAGTGAAGCCGGAAGCTCCGGACTTTCCATCTGCACCTGCAGAATCGTCTTGATCGAGCCAAGCGGATTCTTCAGATTGTGCGAAATGCTCGCGGCCATCTGCCCAACCAACGCCAACCGCTCGCGTTCCGCTAGTTCCCTTTCCAGTTGCAGCTTCTCCTCAATCAAACGGCAAAGATCAAACGCCGCCGGCAATTGCTCGCACAAAAATTCCAGCGCTGCATAAGTCTCCCCAGAAATCATCGCCCCAAAGGCCCGTACTTGCAGCCAACCCAGCCGCTGCCCACCTCGCCGGATTTCGAACCGCTCCACCGCCGCACTTTGTTTGGCTTCCCCGGCCTCACTCCCTCCCGCAGCAACATCCAGCGCCAGCCTGGCCTCCGCCAGTTGCAACTGTTCCGCAATCCAACCCTCGCAAAATTTCCGCAACTTCGCCTGATCACCCAGCCGCGCTACCTCGGTGATCGGCCCCATTAGCTTCTGCGCCCGGTCCACTTCCGTCTGGGCCGTTTGCCGCAGCGTACGCCGCATCAATCTTTGCAGCGGTTCAAAAAAGATAACCGGCAAAAACAGGAGCAGCGCCGCCGAAGCTTCCGGCGGCAGATAAGGTTCCAACCACAGGCTCGCCCGCCTTACCAGGCTCAAATACAGCAGCGCCAGAAACACGCTTAATACCGCATAGATCAGGTTTCTCTGCCGCCCGATCTGCAGAAAGTTCGCCCGCTGTACTCCGGAAAAAAGCTTGGCAAGAGGCTCAAGCGCCAAGAGAACAACGGCTGCATAAAATATCTTCGTTCCCTCACCATTGCCTATCTGTTCTGAAACGAAAAGCCCGAGCAAGACAATCGGCAGCCCCACGAAAACCCAACTTAGCCCGCTGTGAAATTTTCGCTGCCCTTCGTCTGGAGCGGACTTGGCGAATCGCCACTGCCACCAGGCGGCCACTAGAATCGCCGCAATCAGCCACGCCTGAAACTCCGCCCCCAACTGCGCGGATGGCGCGTCAAATCGAAACCCATCTTTCGCCCTTAACCTCTCAAACAATTTGGGAACCAGCACCGCGGCTGGAATCCACACGATAGATAGCCATCGCATCTTTATGCGCGGAGATGGCAGCAACTCGCGAACGGAGGCATACTCCACATGGACGCATATCAAGAGCGGCGGCACGGACCACAATCCGAGGCACATGAAAATCCAGGCAAATCGCAACAGCCCCGGTGGCGGCTCACCGTAGTAGAGATTCGCGTTCAGCGCCAGCAAACTGCTTCCAGAAAAACAGGTCAACGCCAGGCACAGAAAAAAGAACAGTCGCTCAAAATTCCGCTGCCGCCGGTGCCCGAGGATCACCACCATCCAGAAAAACGGCAGCAACGTTCCTGCCGTCAGCGCGACCAAGCGAAAATACAAAAGCCAACGCATCGAGTTCCTCGCCGGAGTTTATAGCCGACATGGGAGCAGAGCAATGGCCAAGTGCAAGGAAAATCTGGCGGCAGTATAATATTGTAAATAAATGACTTAGCGTACTTTAATGGCCTGTAAATTTGAGCCCGGAAAGCTTGGATTGCCGGGATTTCGCTTGACTTGAAAGGAATTGTTGCTATATTAGCAGTCGGTACCGAGGAGTGCTAATCACCATCCCTGCTCTCCTCAACCCAATTATCTGAGCCTTACCGCTAGATCACCTATGGAGGTTTTTCAAAGATGGCAGTCAATCTGACACCGCTGCACGACCGTGTGATCGTGAAGCGCATTGAAGAGAAGGAAACCGTCAAGGGCGGCATCATCATCCCCGACTCCGCGAAGGAAAAGCCGCAAGAGGGCGAAGTGATCGCCGTCGGCGCCGGCAAGCGCGAGAAGGGCGAGCGGATTCCCCTGGACGTGAACGTTGGCGACCGTGTGCTGTTCGGCAAGTACAGCGGCAGCGAAATCAAAATCGACGGCGAAGAACTGCTGATCCTCCGCGAGGAAGAAATTCTCGCCAAACTCGGCGGCGTAGCCAAAGCAGCCAGGAAGTAACGAAGTTCAAAGTTCTCAGTTCTCAGTTTTAAGTTCCAGATCTTGCTCTTACTGATTACTGAAAACTGATTACTGATTACCTTTATCCAAGTTCGTGAAGTAAAACGATTCGCAACTCAAAGCAGCTAGTAACAAATTCAGGAGGAAAGTACCAATGGCGAAGCAGATTGTTACCGGAGAGGCATCCCGCCAAGCGATTCTACGTGGCGTGAATGCCCTCGCGGACGCGGTAAAGATCACCCTCGGCCCCAAGGGCCGCAATGCGGTGATCGAAAAGAAGTTCGGCGCACCGATCATTACCAAGGACGGCGTGACCGTTGCCAAGGAAATCGAACTGCGTGATCCCCTCGAGAACATGGGCGCGCAGATGGTTCGCGAAGTCGCCAGCAAGACCAGCGACGTCGCGGGTGACGGCACCACCACCGCCACCGTTCTGGCCCAAGCCATCTTCCGCGAAGGCGTGAAGACGGTTGCCGCCGGCGCCAGCCCCACTGCCCTCAAACGCGGCATCGACAAGGCCGTCGAAGTCGCCATCGAGGAAATCAAGAAACTCCACAAGGACGTCAAGGGCGACATGATCGCTCAGGTTGGCACCATTTCCGCCAACAACGACAAGCAGATCGGCGGCATCATCGCCGAAGCCATGAAGAAGGTCGGCAAGGACGGCGTCATCACCGTGGAAGAATCCCGCACCATGGACACCACGCTGGAAGTCGTCGAAGGCATGCAGTTCGACCGCGGCTACCTCTCGCCCTACTTCATTACCGATCCCGAGCGCATGGAATGCATCCTGGAAAACGCACTGATCCTCATCCATGAGAAGAAGATCAGCTCGATGAAAGACCTGCTTCCTTTGCTCGAGCAGATTGCCAAGCTCAGCAAGCCCCTGCTGATCATCGCCGAGGACATCGAAGGTGAAGCCCTCGCCACCCTCGTCGTGAACAAGCTGCGCGGCACGCTGCAGTGCGCCGCCGTCAAGGCCCCCGGCTTTGGCGACCGCCGCAAGGCCATGCTCGAAGACATCGCCGTGCTGACCGGCGGCAAGGCCATCACCGAAGACCTCGGCATCAAGATCGAGAACGTCAAGATCGAGGATCTCGGCAGAGCCAAGAAGGTCACCATCGACAAGGACAACTCCACCATCGTCGAAGGCGGCGGCAAGGCCAGCGAAATCGAAGGCCGCGTCAAGCAGATCCGCCAGCAGGTGGAAATCACCACCAGCGACTACGACCGCGAGAAGCTCCAGGAACGCCTGGCGAAGCTCGTCGGCGGCGTGGCGGTAATCAAAGTCGGCGCTGCGACCGAAACTGAGCTGAAGGAAAAGAAGGCTCGCGTTGAGGACGCCATGCACGCAACTCGCGCGGCTGTCGAGGAAGGTATCGTTCCCGGCGGCGGTGCGGCTCTGTTGCGCTGCCTCCCAGCCATTGAAAAGCTGAAGCTGCACGACGACGAAGCGGTGGGTGTTGGCATCGTAAAGCGCGCGCTCGAAGAGCCGTGCCGTCAGATTGCCCTCAACGCCGGCTTCGAAGGCGCCGTGGTCATTGGCAAGATTCGCGAATCGAAGGACGATAACTTCGGCTTCAACGCGGACACCGGTGAATACGTTGACCTCGTCAAGGCCGGCGTCATTGACCCTGCCAAGGTCACTCGCCTGGCGCTGCAAAACGCCGCGTCCATCGCGGGCCTGATGCTCACCACCGAAGCACTCGTGGCCGAGCTCAAGGAAGACGACAAGAAGGGCGCAGCTGCCGGCGGTCCCGGTGGCCCGGGCGGCATGGGCGGCATGTACTAAACCCCAGGCGGTCGGATTTTTCGACCGCCGCTTAGAAATTGTCCAGCAAGCCCAGAAACTCAATCAACCAGGGCGGTCGCGAAAGCGCCCGCCCTTTTTCTTTGCGATTTTTTCCTTGAATTGAGTACGGTAAATATCCGATGGCTAAAAGATTTTGCGAAAAGTTTGCTCACAATTTCCCGCCGCCAAGATTGCACTCGGCATGGCAGAATTACACGCCCCAAAACTCTTGCTAATCATTCCCTAAACATTGACTCTAGTTGGCAGGTAAATGACTCATTCCAGGGCACTAAGCGTTTGCACAGCTTGCCTTGGCGACCACCTTTGGCATCGCGCTTGCACTATCCCTATCGACATGCAAATGCACGAAAACGCTTCGAATGATTGCTGGAAATTAAAGTCCCCGGTCGAGAATCCTGCCAATGAATTCGTGGGCCGTGTGCTGCGAGTTTTCGCGGCGCTCGGCGCCATCGCCCTTCTGGCCCTGTCCGTCGCACTTGTCTTGATGCTGGGAGTCGGCCACTGGCTGGTAAAAGAAGATTCTCTGCAAAAAGCCAACGCCATCGCTGTGCTGAGCGGAAACTTCCCCGCGCGAGCACTGGAAGCCGCGTCGCTTTATCGCGGCGGTTACGCCGGGGAAATCTGGTTGACGCATCCCGGAGCGCAATCTGAAGCGCTCGCGGAAATGGGCATTCATTATCCGGGTGAGGCCGATTTCAATTATCAGGTTCTCCGCCGCCAGGGAGTCCCCGCGAAAGCGATCCGCGTCCTGGACGCCCCCATCATTAACACCTCGGACGAGCTAGAAGTCATCAGCAGCGCGCTCCGGCAAAAGAACAATGCCTCGGTCATTGTGGTAACCAACAAGGCCCACACGCGGCGCGTACACGAACTGTGGAACAAGTTTGACTCCGCTCGCGGAAAGGTCATCGTCCACGGCATCGCTAACGACGAGTTTCATCCTTCCGCTTGGTGGACAAGCACGGAGGATACCCACCAGGTTATTCACGAAATTCTCGGCATCATCAACGTCTGGGCAGGACTCCCAATGCGGTCCACTCCCCGCCCGCGGGAAGCAATCGCCCAGAACGAGCTCCAGCAAACGCCGAAGCTCGTTCCCACCGTTGTGCAAGAATCAAATTCCAGGAACGACGATTAGCCCTATCTCAATCGCCGTGCCCAGCCGCTGTCCCTGTTGCCTTCGGCGTCTTTGAGGCCAGGATATCTATTTTGTGGATTTCGGGCGCCTTGGAAAAAAGCTCCGGCGCTTTCGCCATCAGCGCTTTCGCTATATCGCCCGAGAGGTGCGCGTCGCGGCCTTTTTCACTCGGAAACGTATCGAAAATTCCGAACTTCGACGGACCAATTTTCACCGCGTACCAACTGGTCGTTTCCGGTTCCCTCTCTGCCAGCGGCAGGGCTGACTTCAAGAAGGCCTCCACCTCGTTTTCCTTGCCCGGTTTGCTTTCCACGACTGCCCAGATTGCAACTTGATCCATGATCAATACCTCCCAATCTCTCGGATAGGGTGAATTGCGCGGATTCACTCGGCAATTGGATGCGGCACTCAGGTTCCAAGGTAGGACACGTGTACGTAAACTCCTGTGTGCACGTTGTAGAGCATGTACCACCCGGTGTGGTCGGGGTCTTCGTACACCACAAAGTCGTCGCCGCAGTCCCAGCACCAGTCCGCGCAAATCGGCCAATCCCAATCCGCCACCTGGAAGTAGAATCCGCCGGGGAACCAGAAGCGGTGATGATCGCGGTCAATCCGCTCCACGTGGTAGCGATAGGATGGGCCGAAATGCTCGAAGTGCCCATGCTCGAAGGGATGGTCGACATGGAAGCGCTTGTCGTCGGGGTGGTCGTGCCCATACCAATGATCGTTGCTGACGTGCTGCGTCTCGTTGATTTTCCCGTTTGGATGACGCTCCGCTTCAGGCTTCCCTTGCGGAGCTTCACGATGCGCCGGCGCCGGGGGAATCCTCCCCTGGTTGGCTCGCGGCACGTCCATGCGCGACTGGGGGTGCTGCCCTTCGGGGTGTCCACCTGCCGGATGTTGCGCGAATACACCCGTGGTCCCGAACAAAATCCCTGCGCCCAACAACAACAGCGATTGGCCTCTCATCTTTATCCTCCTCAGCAAAGGGGGTTCAGATAGATGTGGGCCAACACACGAAGTTGCCCCAACTATACCCGTCTCGGACAGGAATTTCATCGGGGATTTCCTTGCTTTGGAACTCAGGTGAATCATGTATTCGCAACGGCGCCCCCATTGCAGACCGCACCCCTCATCTCACGAAGTCGGTAGGATTACTGATTCGCCGGATTATCGAACTCCGCCGCCGGACGCTTCCAATTCACTTCGATGTGATCCCAAACAAGAATGCCAATGCCGACACGAAACCCAGCAGGGTGCGCACCCCATGAAGGTAATTCCACTTCTGCAGGAGCCGGCGCGTCTCCAGGCCGGCGCTCTCCGCACTGGTAGCCATAAGCCGCTTGTTCGTCGGCAACATCCCAAACATAGTCCATGGCCAATTCGCAAAGAGCAGAAGCCCGCCGGCGAGGAATGTCGTTTTACCGCTGTTGTGCCAGGCCCACATTCCAAGCAGAAACCCCATCAGTGCCAGGGTGGCCTGCATCGCAATTCCCAGGCGATAGGCGAGCTTCCACTCGAGTAGCAGCGCTCGATCATCAAGAGCAAGGCGCGCCGGTTGCTCGGCGAAGTTGATATAGAACGCCGCCCCCGTGAAGGCGCACGCCACCATCAAAGCGATGCAAGCTGCGATCAAGTATTCGTCTCCTACCGCTTCGGAAAATTTGGATCGGCTTTCACTTCCTGTATTTGCGCCGTATGCCGCCGCATGTGGGCGGAGGTCAGCAAAATCCATTGATACGTATCCAGCGTCTTAAACACGGGATGATCCATGAAATGGTCCCGCAGGTCCTCCTGTGTCGTGCTGACGAATTCAATGGTGCGCGCGCGATTCTCCACCACATTTTTCGTGATCTCTCCCGATGTGCTCCACCGCCGGGTCGGCTGGATGGCCGCAGGTGCTTTGAACTTGGCGCTGCGGTCAAGGGCCATGGCCATCATCGCGGTGTCTTTCCCCTGAACCATGGCGCGCTTCTCTGGCTCCGCCGGACCCTTCAGCACCTGCTCGGTGATCAGGTTTAGGATGAATGTCTCAGTCACCCCGATGTGCTCGGCGCATTCGGCAATCGACCAGCGATCGGGCGCGGGCTTGAAGTTCCACTGCGCCTCCGAAAGGCCATTGGTGGCTTCAAGGAACGCCTTCCGCGAACTCTCGAGTTCCGCTACGGCGTGGTCACGCTCGGCCGGCGACAGGGTTTGATCAGCCATGGGAGTCAACAGCATGGTAATTGCCAGCAAAGTGATTTTCATGACTTCATCCTTTCAGCTTTGATCTGACTTTCACTGCTTGCACTACGATTCCTTCATCTGTGGCACCTGTGCCGCTTCCACATACAGAGCCAGGATCGCCGGCCAGCCACCCGGTGCACCGACCTGTTCCCGCATCTTCGTCCATCCCTCACCGTGCTTTTCCAGCCGCCGGTGCTCGAATTCAACCCGCGTCGACTCCGGTCCTTCGGCTAAAAATTCCAGCGCGACTTCGCTCGCGCGCGCCATATCCCCGCTGAAGCTCCAATCTGGCTGTAGGTGCCAGGAAAGCACCACTCTCTTCGGCGGCTCCCAGGCCAGCACGCTTCCCCAAATGCATTCCGCGCCCTCCACATTGATTTCGTACCACCGTCCTCCCACGCGTGGCTCAATCAATATGTCTTTGAACGGCGTGCCGCCGACGTGATGCGTTGCAGGCCACCATCTCCCCATACGCTCGGTGAACACTTTGAACGCTTTTTCAATCGGAACGTTTACGTGAATCGTTCTTCTTACTGCGGCGGACGGTGCTGCTTCGGGAGCCATTGTTCTTCTCCTTTTGATGTTCTTCTTCGGCAAACTTTTTAAACGCGGAAAGCGCCTGATCCCACAGCTGCGCAAAGTGGTCCCGCAACAGCGCCAGGCCCTCGGGATTCAGTTCGTAGATCCGCCGGGCGCCTTCGCGCCGGTCGCGTACCAGCCGTGCATCCTTCAGCACCCGCAAGTGCTGCGAAACGGCTGGGCGTGACACCGGCAAGCCGGCAGCCAGCTGGTTCACCGCCTGGGGATGGTCGCCCAGCATCTCGAAAATGGCCAGCCGGGTGGGGTCGCCCAGCGCCGTCAGTCCGCTTTGTATGTAAGCATCCACTTACGGTAAGCTATAGCTTACGGATAAACGTGTCAAGTCTTTTTTCAACTTTTCCTTTTTTCCTGCCTTTTTCCATATTTTCGGCAACGGCGCTCCGCCCCCCCACGTCTGCGCTGGACTTGCATTGAAAAAACTTGGTGGTGTCCTAATTTGGTTTTGCGCTTACAGTATTGAGACCATGAAATACCTGATTTTCTTGGCACTCATCCTCTTCGCCCAACAGCCAACGAAACCTCCAGAAAGTCGCGGAATTCGCACAAGCACAAGCTCCCAAATCAGTAAGCAGCCCACAGGCGGTCGAAGCAACGATAATTCCTCTGTAAAAGGTTCTACTCCCCCTGCCGGGTATGCACAAACCGCAAATTGCGACAACAAGACAGCCCCAGCCGATCAGGACATAAACATACAAAGGAAACTGGTAAGGTATACACGCTTGCTGGTCGTAGCGGGCTTTATCACGGCACTTGTAATTGGCTGGCAGTCTTGGGAAACCCGCAAAGCTGCTGAGGCCGCTAGACAATCGATTCTTCTGACCCATAGACCAAAGTTGATTGTGAGGAATGTCGTCAGCCCGCAACTGGAGACTCTGCACCCCCTCGCTTCTGTGGAAGATTTGGTGCGTTCGAACGCTGGTGATCAATTCGAGGGTTACTTTCAAGTGGCAAATGTTGGCAATACGCCCGCTGTAATCCAGAGCATCCATGATCACATTTTCGTCGGTAATGGATTGCCCATGGAGAGGCAGTACAGCTCCAATAGGATTGACGAGATCAGTCTTGCGGCAGGAGAGTCCCGAAGAATAGAGCTGACACCAGTTAATGTTCCCTATGAAACTCAAGGGGTGATTGTAAGAGAGCAAATCAATGTGTATGTGATTGGGCTTATCGCATATACGGATGGTCTCGGCATTCGTCGCGAGACTGCTTTCTGCCGCAGGCTTGACCGCGCCCTGCAACGACTCGTTCCTGTACAAGACAACGATTACGAGTATGCGGATTAACGCGAGCCACATACCACGTTGGATGTAGTCCTTCGGCGTCCGGAATTTTGGCAAATACATCAAATTAGGACACCACCAAAAACTTTCGTTTCCTTGCTCCCTTTCTGCGGGTTCGGTAGACTTGCCCCTGCCACACTCGGGCTCCTCAGGGGGAGCTGGTCACATGCCTGGATTCTTGCAACGCTTGATGCCGCGCGATGGGGATTTCTTCGTCCTCTTCCGCAAACAAGCTGAGAACATCGTTTGCGGGGCCAACACGTTCACCAGCATGCTGGAGCATTACACCGGCGTCCCTGAGCAGGTTCAGAAGGTGAAGGCCATCGAGCATCAGGGTGACGAAATCACTCACCAGATTTTCCGCAAGCTGAACCAGACCTTCATCACCCCGTTCGACCGCGAGGACATGCACGAACTCTGCGGCACCATGGACGACGTCATCGACCTGATCGACGCCGCCGCCAGCCGCTTCGTCCTCTATCGCATCGACTGCGTGCGTGCCGGCACGATTGATCTCACCAAGGTGCTCGCCGCCGCCACCGTCGAGCTTTCCTGCGCCGTCCACGCCATGGAATCGCCAGACAAGGCGCTGCAGCACGTCATCGAAATCAACCGCCTGGAAAATGAGAGCGACCGGATTTGCCGCACGCTCATCGCGCAGCTCTTCGAGGAAGAAAAAGATCCCGTGCAGATCATCAAGTGGAAAGAGATTTTTGAAGTGATCGAAACCGCTGTTGACAAGTGTGAAGACGTCTCGAATGTCATCGAGAGCGTCATCCTGAAGAACGCCTGATCCCCGTGAGCCGATTCGTTCTCGTTCTTATAACCGTCTTTCTAACTCTGGCTTTTGAATTTTCAAATGGCTGGCACGACGCCGCCAATTCCATCGCCACCGTCGTATCCACCCGCGTGCTGACACCCTTCCGCGCCGTGCTCTGGGCGGCTTTCTGGAACTTCTTCGCCGCGTTTGTCTTCGGCACCGCGGTCGCCAAAACCATTGGCAGCGGCATGGTGCACATCGAGTTGGTAAATGAAAAAGTTTTGCTCGCAGGTCTGGTCGGCGCCATTTCCTGGAACCTGATTACCTTGACGCTAGGCTTGCCCACCAGTTCGTCGCACGCGCTGATGGGTGGCTACGGCGGCGCGGCCGTCGCTCACGCCGGATTCAAAGCCTTAATTCTTGCCGGTTGGACCAAGCCGGTCCTCTTCATTTTCCTCTCGCCCATTATCGGCATGCTCCTGGCCATTTTGATCACCCTGCTCACCAGCTGGATCGTGCGCCGGCAGCGCCCCTACAAAGTGGACCAATGGTTTCGCCGCCTGCAGCTTTTCTCCGCCGCCCTGTTCAGCCTCGGCCACGGCACCAACGATTCGCAAAAAGGCATGGGCATCATCACCACCGTGCTTGTCGCGGGCGGCCTGCTCAAGAATTTCTCGGTTCCCTTCTGGGTCATCATCTGCTGCCACCTGGCGATGGCCGGCGGCACGATGGCCGGAGGGTGGCGCATCATCAAGACCATGGGCCAACGCATCACAAAGCTGACGCCCTTTGGAGGTTTCGCGGCGGAAACCGCGGGTGGAATCACCATCGTCGCCAACGCCATCTTCGGCATTCCCGTCAGCACCACCCACACCATCACCGGCGCAATTGTGGGAGTCGGCGCCTCCAGGCGCCTGACGGCGGTGCGCTGGGGTGTCACACGCCATATCGTTGTGGCTTGGGTATTGACAATCCCGGGGGCGGCGCTCCTCGGCGCAGGCCTCTACCACTTCCTCGTGCCGCTCCTCAAATAACACCTAGCGCTCGATTCCTATCACCTATGCGCTACTCCTGTGGTTAAACCGCCCGCAGCGGTAGCAGTTAGTTCTTTGCGGACGAATGGTGCGACGCGTGTCCCGAGAATTTCGATCGCGCGCAGCATCTTCGGGTGCGGAAGCGTCGAGACCCCCATCTGAAAGGTAAGCCGCGAAATCCCGCCTAGCACCTCGTTCACATACAGGATCTTCTCCGAGACCGTTTTGGCATCGCCAATCAGCAACGCGCCAGTCGGCCCTCGCAGGGCGTCATACTGCGAACGAGTTGCCGGTGGCCAGCCGCGTTCCTTGCCGATCTCGGTGAAAGTGTGCGCGTATCCCGGGAAAAAGTCGTCCGCAGCTTCCTTCGTGGAATCCCCCAGAAACCCAATCATATGCAGGCCGATGGTGAGCCGCTCGGGCGAGTGGCCCGCACGGCGCCCGGCTTCGCGGTAAACATCAATCAGCGGACGGAATCGTTCCGGCTCACCACCAATGATGGCGACCATGAGCGGCAGCCCGAGAATTCCTGCTCGAACGAAGGACGTAGGGGTGCCGCCCACGCCGACCCAGATCGGCAGCTCATCCTGCAGCGGCCGCGGGTAGATGGCCTGGCCTGTCAGCGCCGCGCGGTGCTTTCCTGACCAATGAACCTTTGTGCTTTCGCGAATCTTCAGGAGAAGTTCCAGTTTTTCGGCGAACAGTGAATCGTAGTCTTCCAGCCGCAGCCCGAAAAGCGGGTAGGACTCGACGAAGGATCCGCGGCCCGCAACAATCTCCGCGCGGCCCTGCGAGATGAGGTCGAGCGTCGCAAATTCCTGGAACACGCGCACCGGGTCCGCCGCGCTCAACACGGTGACCGCGCTCGTAAGCCGTATTTTCTTGGTGCGCGCTGCGGCGGCGGCGAGAATCACCGCCGGAGCGGAATCGAGAAACTCCGCCCGGTGGTGCTCGCCAATGCCGAAAACGTCCAGCCCCACTTGATCGGCGAGCTCAATGTCCTCAAGCAGTTGCTGCATCAGCTCAACGGGCTTTAGCGTTATCCCGCTGACTGGGTCGGAAATCGCTGCCGCAAAGCTATCAACGCCAATTTGCATAATACTGACTCCCCTTAATCGGAACGAACCGGCCGCTCAGGTCAACGCAGAGACACGAGTCCCTGAGCGTCGGCGCGCCACTCCACGTGAGCATGAGGTGAAGGTGTTTCGGGGTTACTCCCCGCGTTGCACGAATATTCCCGCAAGATGCTGTTTGTTGCGGATGGCCACGATCGCCCACAGCACGGTCACCACGAACGCCAGTGGCAGCCCGGCGGTGGCCCCCATCAATCCGTGAATGGCGAGGATATTCACGATCACCGGACCGATCAGCACCAGCGCCAAAGGCACAAAACGGTTCACGAGAAATAATGCGCCGCAGATCACTTGCACCGCGAAGATGACTACCCAGTAGCCCGAGGCAAAAATCGCGGCAACGAACTGTCCCGCAATCCCCGTCGGCATCGGCCCTTTGATGAAATGCAGGAAGCCGTTCAGACCGAACACCAAAAAGACCAAACCCAACAGTAAGCGTGCAACTAACGATGCGATTTTCATGTTTTTCTCCGTGTGCCGGGATTTTGTGCTCAGAGACTCGCGTGAGATTGCACTTTTTCAAGCGAAGGTGCAAGGAAAGTTTGCGGATCCACCTTGCCGCTCATCAATTGAGCCGTCCCTTCCGCGGCGATGATAGTAACATCCGTAACGCCGAGGAAGCCAAACACCGCCCGCAGATAGGGAGTCACAAAATTCAGCGATTCCATCGCCGTCCCGTGCTCATAGACTCCGCCGCTCGCAATCAGTAGAGTTGCCTTCTTGCCGGTCAGCAACCCTTTCGCTCCGTCTGCTCCATACGAGAAAGTCTTGCCCGCGCGCGCCACCTGATCGATCCAAAGCTTCAAAGTGGAGGGTATGCTGAAATTGTGCATGGGAACTCCGAAGACATACTCATCGGCCTTCTGCAGTTCTGCGATCAGCGTATCGGAAATGGCCAGTGCCTCCCGTTGTTCCGGGCTGTGCGAATCTTCGCGAGTATGCGCCGCTCCGACCCACATGCCATTCACAGGCGGAAGCTCCGTCTTGGTCAGGTCACGCGAGATCACTTCGCCGCCGGGATGAGCCTTTCGCCAGGATGCGGCAAACTGCGCCGTCAATTTTCGTGAAATCGAGTTTTCGCCCATTGGGCTGGAATCAATCTTAAGCAAGGTAGCCATCGGTGAATCTCCTTAACCATCAGATGCAGCATACACAACAACTGTTGCATACTATAACGCAACATCTGTCGGTTAGTCAACACTTAGCTTTATCTGTTATACTAAGCCTCATTAGGAGACTGGATGCTTCACCAGGACTGTGAACGACTCGACCCGCGTATCCGCAGGACCCGCCAACTCCTGCAGGACGCCCTCAAGCGCCTCCTGGAAACGAAGGAGTTCGAGAAGATCACCATCCAGGACATCGCCGAAGCCGCCACGCTGAACCGGGCGACCTTCTATGCCCACTACCCCGACAAGTTCGCGCTTCTCGAAGAACTCATTCGCGTCAGCTTCCTCCAACTCCTCGACTGTCGGAAAGTCAGCTTTGACGGCTCCTGCGCCACCGCATTTCAACCCATCATCCTCGCCGTCTGCGACTATCTTGCCGAACTGCAAAAGTCCCACTCCGCAAAACAGCACCAGTTCGAAGCCTTCGTTGAGGGAACTGTAATAGACCAACTCCGGGTCATCTTGATGGACGGATTCCAGAAGCACCCGGTGGAGCGCAACATCCCTCCTGAGCTGATCGCCGCAACCGCAAGTTGGGCCATCTTTGGCGCCGCCAAGCAATGGGTCAACACCCCCGAACGCGTCCCTGCGGAACAGTTTGCGGCCACTGCCATCGACCTGGTGCACCCGATTCTGATGGCGGGAGTGGTCCCCGTCGCAAGTCACTGACTCCGGCTAAACAGTTCCCCGACTGAATTTCGCGATGGCGGTGCAGGCACTAGACATCTCGATAACCGCTTAGTAGCCATGCGGAAAGCGGCTCACAACGTTGCTTGACCGCTGCACCAGCGTTGCTTAGTATCGAAAAACCATGTCGGAGCGCGAGTCCCGGGTCGGTCAGACCCTTTCCCATTACAGCATCACCCGCAAGATCGCCAGCGGTGGCATGGGCATTGTCTACGAAGCCGAAGACTCCCGTCTGGGACGCCGCGTAGCCCTGAAATTCCTGCCGGAACAGATGGCACAGAACACCCAGCTCAGCGAGCGCTTCCAGCGTGAAGCACGCGCCGCCTCCGCTCTGAATCACCCCAACATCTGCACCATTCACGCCATCGAAAATGTTGACGGGCAAAATTTTCTGGTGATGGAGCTCCTCGAAGGGCAAACCCTCGCCCACATGCTCGGCCGCGTCACCTTTTCCATGGACAGGCTTCTCCCCATCGCCACCCAAATCGCCGACGCCCTCGAATCCGCCCACGCCAAAGGCATCGTGCACCGCGATATCAAGCCCGCCAACATTTTCATCACCGAGCGCGGCCAGGTGAAAATCCTGGACTTCGGCCTGGTCAAAATCGAGCCGGATGAATTGAAGGTGCAGGAAGGAAATTCGACGAAGGTCGAACCCCAAGATCAGCTCACTTCACCGGGCGTCGCGATGGGTACCGCTTCCTACATGTCGCCCGAACAGGCGCGTGGGCAACTCGTGGACGCGCGGACCGACCTCTTTTCCCTGGGTTCCGTGCTGTATCAAATGTCGGGAGGCGTGTTGCCGTTCGCTGGCGACACCTCCGCGGTAATTTTCGACGCCATCCTGAATCGCGATCCGCAGCCTGTGGATCAGTTGAATCCGGAGCTCCCGGCCGAATTCGGGCGCATCATCTCCAAGTTGCTGGAAAAAGACCGCACGCTGCGCTGCCAGTCGGCGACGGAACTCAAGACCGATTTCAACCGGCTGAAACGCAATCTCGATTCCGGCGTCAAGCGCGCCGCCGAGCTCACCGAAACAAAATCCGGCGTGCCCAAGCCAGGGACAAAGTCCGTGGCTGTTCTGTATTTTGAAAACCTCAGCGCCGCAAAAGAAGACGAATACTTGCGCGACGGCATCACCGAAGACATCATCACCGAGCTCTCCAAGATTCGCGGGCTGAACACCTTCTCCCGCCCCACGGTTCTGGCTTTCCGCGACAAATCCGCCACCCCCTCCCAGGTCGGAAACCTGCTCCGCGCCGCCTTTGTCCTGACCGGCACGCTACGCCGCGCCGGCAACCGCTTGCGCATCACCACGCAATTGGTGGACACGCAAACCGAGTTTCCCTTGTGGTCGGAGCGTTACGATCGCGAAATGAAAGACGTCTTCGAAGTCCAGGACGAAATCGCCCGCAAAATCGCCGAGGCCCTTCGCGTCACGCTCTCCCAGCAGGAGCTCGAGGACCTCGCCACCAAGCCCACGGAAAATCTCCAGGCCTATGACCTCTATCTACGCGGCAAGCGTTACGCCCGCCGCCAGACCCGCCAGGACCTGGAATTCGCGTTGCAAATGTTCGAAAACGCTGTGGCCATGGACCCAAGTTTCGCGCTGGCTTACGCCGCCTGCGCCAATGCCTGCGCGATGTTCTATTGCAATTACAGTCGCGACGCCATTTGGGTGGAGCGCGCTCGCAACGCCTCCGGAAAAGCCGTTGCCCTGCGCTGGGATTTGCCGGAAGTAATGGTCAGCCAGGCCTGGGTGCTCTACGCCACCGAGCTTCACGACGAAGCGGTACGCATGGTTGAAAAAGCCATCGAGCGCAAACGCGACTGCGAGGGCGCCTACTATCTCCTCTGCCGTGCGCTGTTTTCCGCCGGCCGTTATCAGGAAGTGATCGACGTGATGGAAACCGCGCTCGAAGTCAGCGGCGAGGACTATAACGTGTATGTTCCCGTCGTCAACTCCCTCGGCGCGCTTGGCAAAAAAGATGCGCACAGGAATCTTCTGCTCCGCCGCATCGCCGCCCTCGAAAATCACCTCAAGCAGGTTCCCGAAGACGCCCGCGCGCGCGTCCTGATGGCCACGGACTATGCCGAGTTCGACCGTGTTGAAGATGCCATCCGCGAATTGAACATGGCCATCACGCTCCGCGCCAATGAGGCCTCTATCCTCTACAACGCCGCCTGCACCTACGCCATCCTGAAACGCAAACGCGAAGCTCTCGAAACCATCAAGAAAGCCTGGGAGGCCGGCTTCAAGGATTCCGTCTGGGCCCGCCGCGATCCGGACCTCGCTCTCCTGCACGACGATCCCGAATTTCTCCGCCTCTATCCTCTCCCGGCCGATTCCGAGCCAAGCAACACGCAAAGCAAAGCCGTCTAGCCCACAAGTTTCTGCCGCAACTCTTCCTTTGTAGGGGAGGGGCTTGCCCCGCCCGTCTTGGGTTACTCCTACTCCAGCCTTTGTAGTGGCCGCCTTCCGAGGCGGGCGCTTTTGCAGTACCTCCCATGGAGCGGCCACTTTCAAGTGGCCAACCAAAAAGAGCGAAGCCCGGGCTGACGCCCGGGCTTCGTCTGGTTCAGGGTCCCGAAGCCGGCGCCGCGACTGCTCGCCAACTCCGGTGGTGGGTTAGAGCTTCTTTGTTTGGTGGGAAACTGCGAGGCGTACTACGGAGACCTTTCGTGGAGCCGTCGCTGCGGCCCGCTTCAATAATTTGCATAAAAGTTTGCGGTGGCTGTGGGGTAGCATCTTCAGTTCGCTGAGGAGTGCGCGTATCTCGGACGTCTTCGCATTCCGCAAACTTCTCTTAGCCGCTCCACCGGCTTTTGGAAAGTCCGGCTGGATTCTGGACGGAATTTGGTTGGGCGGGTACATGGAAGCACCTCGGGTATCCACGGTCATCTTTGGACTCAAGCGACCTGTCCTCTCGTCCATTGACATTGCGCACTTTGCGCCAGAACTCGAGAGAGGACAATACCCGCGGGGTGAACAACAGGTGCATTTTCCATGAACTGCAGAACCTCTCTAATCGTTTGACACAAAACCACTTACGAAACGCCCTCCCTCGGTCCTCTTCGTTCACACTCTCGCAACGTCGCGGAGTTGCCGACTCCGCCAATTCCCTTTCGCAACTTTCTGGCATTTTGCTATAGTCCGAAGAATCACGAAATTATGGCGAAATCATCCATTCCCGACGAAACTCACCGGCTGCGCTTCGGTCCCTTTTCCGTTGATCTCCGCGCCGGAGAACTCTACCGGCGCGGGAAAAAGGTCAAAGTGCAACTCCTCCCTCTCCAGTTGCTCGACGCTTTACTCGAAAAACCCGGCGAGGTAATCAGTCGTGAGGAATTAAAGGCGAAGTTGTGGCCGGCGGACACCTTTGTTGATTTCGAGCACGGCCTGAACACCGCTATCAAAAAACTCCGCCAGGCCCTGGGCGATAATCCAGCCAAGCCCGCCCTGATCGAAACGCTGCCGAAAAAAGGCTACCGCTTCATCGGCCGATTGGAAGCCAACGGCGCAAGCCCGCCGGCGAGTCCGCCGCGAACTACCGCCCTGGCGGGGAAAATATTCTCAGTTTTTGCGGAGGACGGCATCGAGTGCGTAGTCGCACCGGTGGACGCAAATTCGCGCGACGAGTGGCAACGCCTCATCGCGCTCGGCGACGACGTCGGCATCGCCATGATGATCACCAACAATCGCCTGCTGCTTATCGAAGTGGGAAAACCAGTTCGCGTGCTTTCCGCCGAAGGGCCACAGGGCTGGTTAGAAGCTCGCATCCTCGAAGGCGAGCATTACGGCAAAACTGCGCTCCTGCCCCGGAAATCTCTCCGCGATCCCCACTAACCTGCGTAGCGGCTCCGACGCAATCGGGGCCAACCCTTTGAGTGCGGAAGCGAAGCTTCCGCTTTCACGATCTCCATATCACCACCCAAATCTTTTTCTACAGCAGCCTGCGCTCTACTTATTCTCCGCCCTCGTACTCTTCGCGGCATCCGAAAGTTTCATCACCAACACCTGCCCATTGGAATGGAACGATCCCCCGGTCGCGGTCCGGGCCTCCAGCATCGGCTGCTTCGGCAGGAAATGCGTGACCTGCGCGACAAGTCCCGTGCTCGAAAGCGTCTTCTGCACGTAATCCCTCTCCAGATCGACATCCGGATCGATCTTGTGCGTCAATCCATTGTTCCGCCGGTCCTTCTCAAAGCCAATGTCGTGCGTCGCAGCGCCCACCCACAACATCTGGCCGTTCACCGTGAACGGCGCCTTCCAGATCCGCAAGTGATTCCGCGAAGCCACCACGGTAATCGGCTCGGCGTGCGCCCATCCATAATCCTGCGGTCGCCCAAACAGATAAAGCTGGCTCATAGGCATCGTCAGATACGATTCCTTCGACATACTGGCAATGAAACCCGCCAGCACGGTCTCTTTCACATCCGAATCCACTTTCACCCAACCCGCGGTGGTGAATACCTTTTTCATCTGATCTTCGTCGCCCAAAATCAGAAAATTCACCGTGTCGCCGGCATTTCCATCCTTGTCGCCAATCCGCCGCGGAATTTTTTCAAACAGGCTGTTGTCAACGCCAGGAAGACTGGAAACTTCTTTCGCCACTTCTCGTGGCGTGGAAGCATCCGCTGCATAAACTTCCACCTTCACCTTGTACGAACCCGTCCCCGTATCCACATCCGACTGGTTGATCCCCAGCGCCAGCTTCCCGCTGACCGGCGCAACGATTTCCTTCTTCGCGCCAATCACAAATGCCTGCGCAATATCCGCATCCCCGATTCTTCCAATCACCGCTCCCCGCCCCGCGCCGTTGTACGGCAGAATACGAAGCAGATCCTTGAATCCGCGCGTCAATCCTTCCGGGCCGTTATCGGCCTTGGCATCCGCATAACGCAAAGACCCTTCCGAGCGCACCACGATCCGCTGACCCGGCTCCAGGCTGATTCCCGTGTCCACCCAGACTTTTTCCCCCTCCAGGGTGAAACTCTTCGTCTGGATGGCCTTGCCGGCTTCCGCGGACGAGGACGCGGGCGCCTTTGCATCCGTTAAATTGGCAGGCTGTTGTGCTTTGGGCACTCCCTCATCACCAACGGATTGCGCCAATGCGAGGATTGCAGGGGAAAGGAAAAACAGAAAAACTGCGGAACCCAGAAAGGTCCTCAAACTTGCCTTGCTCTTCATCGGACATTCCTCCCCGGGCGGGGCTTCCCCACCTTCCTAACAGAAGGCCTAACAGAAAGATTGATACTTGCGCAAGCCTCTGAGTTGCCCTCCTTCGGCCGAAGGGTAGTCTCACCCCACCCGGCGGGCGCGATCCCTCGCGCCTCCAGACAACGCATCCCGCAGCCCTTCTCATCCATTGATAGTAGGATTCCCCGCAAGTTAAGGAATCCCCACTTCCTTGACTCCCGGGGGAAGCGCCTGTACATTGACAAAAGGCTGCGACACCGCGATTCGTGAATGTCCGTATCCACAGGGGATACCGCCATCCAAGGCTCATGAGCCGGCCATATTGTTCCCGCTCGAGTGGCAGACTGCCGTGTGCGGCAAGACCAGATGATCTTCAAGCATTTTGAAAAAGCAAGTATCGGATTGTTGTCGCTCGTCCTGTGGACCGCCGCAGCACCGGCGCAAGCCCCCCTCCCGCGTCCGCGCCCCCATGTCGCCCCAGCCACCAACATCACCGTGGACGGCAAAGAGGCCATGTTCACCACCATGTGCGCTCTCTACGCTTCCGGCTTCGAGAGCGACGTCAGCACCGACAACTGGTCCGCGTTTCGCTCCCAAATGCGTGACCGCCTGCGCAAGCAGCAAGGCCCCGCCGTTGACGCGGTCCGCCAGTTCTACCGCCAGCACGAATCGCGCGACACCGCGGAAATGCTCTCCCGTTACGTGTGGTTCGGCATCGTCTCCGGTCCCGCGCCAAAGTTTCAGCCGGTTCTCCGCCGCGACGAACTTCCTCCCGACATGCTGACCCTCGAAGGTTTCAGCGAGATTCTTTCCGGTTACTACATCGAGCAGAACATCGGCCAGCTCTGGATTCAGGTCCAGCCCATCTACAATAAGGAAATCGAGCGCCTTCACGACCCCATTTCCGAAATCGTGCTCGTTGCCAATTCCTACTTGCGCGAGCTGACAAATCCCGGCCAACTGCGTACCTTCTCGATCATCGTGGAGCCGCTTGTCGGCCGCATCACCAACGTTCGCAATTTTGGCGACCACTACGCCATTATCCTCAGCGGCAGTGAAGACATCCCGACCGATGTTGTCCGTCACGCCTTCCTCCATTTCCTTCTCGATCCGCTCCCGCTGATGTATCCCCACATCATCGCAGTCAAACGTCCCGTCTACGAAATCGCCGCCAAAGCCCCCCGACTTTCCGCCGACCTTCGCGACGACTTCCCCTCCTGGTTCGCCGAATGCACAGTCCGCGCCGTGGAATTGAAGCTCAAGCGCATGTCGCCAAGCGAACGCGAAGTGGCCCTCAATACCAACGACGCGGACGGCTACGTGATGGTGCGCCCAATTTTCAAGGGCCTCTCCGACTACGAAAAAAACGAACCATCCATGCGCAACTATTTCCCCGAAATGGTCCGCAACATGGGTGTGAAAGATGAAGTCGCCCGCGCATCCTCTCTCACGTTCGCCCCCAAAACTTCCGCAGCACAATCCGAGCAGCTGAGCACCGAAGATCTCAATCGCAAACGCCGCACAACCCCCGCAACTCTGCCGGATGATCCCGCCACCATCGCCCAGCTTACAGACGGCGAACGCCTCATCGCCGACCGGAACCCCCGGGCCGCCGAGGCAGCTTTCAAAAGTGTCCTCGCGAAGTATCCCGACCAGGTCCGCGCATGGTACGGACTGGGACTGGTCGCGTTGCTGGATCACAACGGTCCGCGGGCCAAGGAAGTCTTCGCGCGGCTTACCACCGGAGAATACGCCGCAACGCAGGATCCGATGGTGCTGGCATGGTCCCACGTTTATCTGGCAAGAGTTCTGGATGAGGAAGGCCAATTGGAGCAGTCAAAATCAGAGTATCAGGCAGCGCTCGCGGTGCCGGGAGCCCCAGCCAAGGCCCAACAAGCCGCCCAGAAGGAATTGGGTGACTTGAGTCTCAGAAAATCCGCGGAGCGGCCTTAAGACGGAGGAAGAAAGAGTCATGAAAAAGTCAGTGCAAATGGCGGTGATGGTTTTGGCGGGAGGAATGCTCCTCTCTGGAGCGCGCATTTCCGCTCAGTACACCCAGCAACCCGCCCCCACGCTGAATCCCGAAAAAAAACAGGACAAGCCTCAGGAGGTCACCCCTCTCACGCTGGACAACGCGCCGCCCCCCGTGAACGCTGAGGAAGACGCAGCCATTCACGCCTTCCGCAGCGCCCCAATCAGCGACATGGCCAAGAAAGACCAGCTCGGCGAAGAGTTCCTGCAGAAGTACCCGCAGAGCCGCTATCGCAGCGAAGTCTACGCCCTGCTTGTTCGCGGCTACCTTAGCCTGGGGCAGGTGGACAAGATGGAGACTGCCGGCGACAAGGAAATCGAGCTGAACCCCACCGACGCGCAGACTCTCGCGATTGTGGGCTCCACGCTTCCCCGCGTGATGAGTGCCACCACGCCCGAACCGCAGAAACGGTTGGACAAGGCCGAACAATATTCCAAGAAGGCTCTGGAAGTTTTGCCGACGCTCGTGAAGCCGGCCGAACTGAGCGATGCGGATTTCCTCAAAGCCAAAGACCAAACTTCCGCTCTCGCCTACAGCGGACTGGGACTTGTGGCCTTCCGCAAGTCGAGATTTGCCGAGGCAATTCCAAACTTTGAGCAGGCCGTCAAACTGGACCCCACTCCCGATCCCGTAAATTTCTACCTGCTGGGCATCGCGAATGAGAAGACCTCGCATTTTGACGACGCAGCCACCGCCTTCACGAAGTGCGCGGCCGTCCCCGGCGGCTTACAGGCCACATGCAAGTCCAGCGCCGACGAAGCCAGGAAAATGGCCACCACGCAGTTGAGCGCGCCCAAGTAACTTCTCCGTGCCGCGGTACGGAGAACGAACGGAAATCATGGCCCGCGGTGAAGATGACCGGTTGATGGAACGCCTCGGGTACGCCTTTCGCGACCCGCTTCTGTTGGACCGCGCCCTGACGCACAGTTCCGCCGTCCCGGAACTTCGCGCCGCTCGCGGCGAGGACATCGCCTTCACTGCCTCCGTAGTGCAGGACAACGAGCGGCTGGAATTTCTTGGCGACGCGGTGCTGGAACTCCTGACCAGCGAATACCTGTTGCTGAACTATCCGGAGTGGACCGAGGGACAACTTTCAAAAAGCCGCGCGCGGATTGTGAACGCACATTCTCTCGAAATTGCGGCCCGCGGATTGCACCTCGGCGAACATCTTCGCCTGGGCCGCGGCGAGGAAAAAACCGGCGGCCGCGATAAACCGGCTCTGCTGGCGGACGCCTTCGAAGCTATCGTCGCCGCGATGTATCTCGACGGGGGACTCCGGCCTGCCCGTGATTTGCTCAAACGCACCGTCTTCGAGCAGGCGCTGGAAGATGGCGATCGCATTTCGGAATCGGACCGCAAGAGCGCCCTGCAGGAATTCCTGCAGGCCAAGGGCGATCAACCCGCCGAATATCGCCTCGCTGGAGAAACCGGCCCGGACCACCAGAAGACGTTCCGCGTGGAAGTCTGGGTGAAGGGCGCAATGATGTCCAGCGCAGAAGGCACTACCAAGAAAGAAGCGGAGCAAAAGGCCGCCCGCAGCGCTCTTGATAAACTCCTCGGCGTCGAAGCAAAGCAAGGGGAAGAGGTTGGACCGAATGCCGGATGAATCGCTCGTTCACGACTCGCTCACCGCGGCGCCAGAGCCCGTGGCCGCCCCGCAGGTGACCGAATCCGCTCACGAAAACTTCACCACCTTTTCCGAATATCTCGAATCGCTCCTCGTGACCGTGATCCTCGCCCTCTTCGGCACGACTTTCGTCGTTCAGGCCTTCAAGATTCCCTCGCCTTCGATGGAGCGCACCCTGCTCGTCGGCGATCATCTCCTCGTCAACAAATTCATTTTCGGCGGCCGCGGTCTCTGGTACGAGAAGTTCCTCCCTTACCGCGACCTCCAGCGCGGCGACATCATCGTCTTCAAATATCCTTACCAGGACCATCCGCACTTCGTGAAGCGCGTCATCGGTTTACCAGGCGACCATGTAAAGGTCGTCGACCAGCAGGTCTACGTCAACGGCAAACCGCTTAACGAGCCCTACGTCGTCCACGATCCTGGTTCGGGTTATGACCCGCTGATATACACCTTCCCACCGCCTAGCAATCAGATGTTTGTTCCACCCATGCAGCAGGCGTGGGTCGACGAAATCCGCAAATACATTCGGGGCGATGAGCTCGTCGTCCCTCCCGGCAAATATTTCGCCATGGGCGATAACCGCGACCATAGCTCCGACAGCCGCTACTGGGGCTTTGTCGACCGCGAAGCCATCATGGGCCGCCCCTTTCTCATCTACTGGTCCGTCGATGCCAACCCCAACGATTACTCCGAATCCTCCTTTGGCCAGCGCATACTCGCCATTTTCGATACCATCGCCCACCTTCCCGCGCGCACCCGCTGGAACCGCATGCTGCACACCGTCCATTAAGCCCTTAGCGCAATTTCTGGTAGCGCCGGCTTCCAGCCGGCAAGCATTGTCATGGGAGAGTTTGGGGTTACCCTGTTTTTTCCCCGCCACTTTTGAGAAACTTCAACGGCATGCCTCGCATCCGCACTTACGGCAAATGGATTGGCGCGCTCGTGATTCTTCTGATCCTCGCTCAATTGGGTTTGCCGCTTCTCTTCCAGACCAGTCGCATGCGCGCTTACCTTCTCGTCCACCTCGAAAAATCCTTCGGCCGCCCCGTCGAGGCACGCAGTTTTTCCATGGAGATTCTTCCCTTCCCCCGGGTGGATGTGAACGGCGTCAGCATCGGTGAAAATCCCTCCTTCGGCCACGAATATTTTCTGCGCGCGGACCGTTTGACCGCCAGTGTGCGATGGCTCGGCCTGCTCCGCGGCCACTTCGATTTCGGCACCATCTCGCTCTCGCGCCCCAGCTTGATTCTCGTTCGTAACGAACAGGACCGCTGGAATCTCGAAGGCTGGCTGCCCCCGGCGTCTTCAAAATCCGCTGCCGCAAGAATTCCCTACGGCCCGCAAAGCCCCGTCGACTCGAGCAACCACCTGCAAAAAATCGAGTTTGACGACGGCCGCATCAATTTCAAGACCGGCGACGAAAAGCGTCCGTTTGCCTTCACCGGCGTTTCCGGAAGTGTCGAGCAGATGGGGCCCGGCCGGTGGCAGTTGCGCCTCGAAGCGCAACCCTGGCGCGGCGGCGTGCCCCTGCAGTCCACCGGAACCCTGCAGGTGCGCGGCGAAGTGGCCGGCACGTCCGCCCGCCTGCAGCCCGCCGAAATCCAGGTGCATTGGGACAACGTCTCCATCGCCGACCTCTTCCGCATGATTACCGGCAATGATTACGGCGTCCGCGGCGCATTCGCTCTCGACGGCAACGCCAGTGTCGGAAAACCGGAAGTCGGCGAGCCCTCTACTCCAGGTGCGTGGAAGTTTTCCTTGCACACCAGGGCCGCAAAAATTCATCGCTGGGATCTGACCGAACGCAGCGACAATCCCAGCGTCAGCCTCAACCTCAAAGGCCTTTGGGACGTCGCCGCTGGAGAGGCGCACGCGGACACCTTGACCCTCGACCTTCCTCATTCCCATTTCGAAGGCACGGCCAGGCTCAAGACGGCCGGAATGTCCAATTGGAATCTGCGCGTTGAAAATTCCGGCATCCAGGCGCAGGACCTGCTGGCGTGGTACCGCGCATTTCAGCCCGATGTCGCGGAAGGCCTGGATGCCAGGCAATTGTTTAAAGCGAGTTTTGCCCTGCGCGGTTTTCCCTTGTCCTGGGAAGATGTGCAGGTTTCCAGCCCCGCCGGTGAGCTCCGCCTGCCCGGCTATGCAAAACCCCTTCGCATCGGTCCGGTGTTAGGCGCGGCCCACAACAATTTCTTCGAACTGCTCCCGGTTCAACTTTCTCTCGAATCTCCGAGGAAAGAAGTTCCCGCGAAGCCAGAGAAAACGGCGCCAAAAACCAGCATTGCCGCTGCCGCCACCGATCAGCTTGAGTTTCGCTTCCGCGATGATTTCATAGCCGGGAAAGGCTCGCTGCGCGTCATCGGAAAGCTGGACGAAGCCAGCGACTTCTTCAAAGCTGCTTCGGCCTTTGGCCGGACGCTGAATCGCGGATGGGAAATCACCGGCGGCGCCTCGGGAGGCGTAGCGCGCGAATGGGATCACGGCGTCGCAAACGGCCGCTGGAGCGGCTCTCTTACTTTCACGAAAGCGCAATTGCAGGCCGCCGGCCTGAATCTTCCGCTGAAACTCGAGGACGCGCGCATCGAGTGGAAAAACGGCCATCGCGATGCCACCATCGCGCGCGCCTCCGCTTTCGGCGCCGCCTGGTCCGGCTCCATCAGTGACGCGCCTGCCCTCGACGATTCCGCCGGCAACAACTGGAAGTTCCAACTCCACGCCGATCATCTGGACGCCGCCGATCTCGATCTCTGGTTCGGCCCGCGCGCCCGGCCGAACTGGTTGCAGCGTCTCCTTCCTTCCCTTCTCGGAAAATCCGATTCCAGCGCGAAGCCCAGCGAACTTTTGCGTCGCGTGACCGCCGAGGGCGACCTGGAGGCCGATTCTCTATCGATCGAAAAAATAAAACTCGCCCACGCCCGTGCGCACGTCGCCTTTCATGATTTACACCTAGAGGTGCGCGACGCCGAAGCCGAATGGGCGGGCGGCACCGCGCGTGGCAGCGTAAGCGCGGTGTTCTCCGTTCCTCCCAAATATGAAATTGCCGCCGAAATCGATCGAGCAAATCTTTCTGAACTTCCCTGGTCCACGCATTGGGCCGAATACTGGAGCGGCACCGCATCCGGAAGGCTTCACCTCACCACCTCCGGCGTTGGCCGCGATGCTTTGGTTGCCCAGCTTGCCGCCAGCGGCGAATTGCGTCTCAAAAACCTCGAACTTCGAGGCTGGGACGTCGGCGCCAGCATGGATACCGGCGCTCTTCACACGGGTGGCTCGCGCTGGGCTTCCGGCGAAGGCGAGTTCACAATCGCAGACCGCGCCGTGCATTTTGACGCTCTTACCCTGGAAAACCCGCACGTCAAAACGCGGCTGGACGGCACCCTGGATTTTTCGCAAAGCCTCACGCTCACCTTCGCGCCTATGACACCAGACAAACGCGGCGCGAAATCCGCTGCGGCGCCTCGCCTCTTTCAATTGCGCGGCCCGCTCGAAAAGCCCGTCGCCGCTGTCGAAGTGGCCCCGGTGGCCCAGGCAAGAAAACAGCAATGACGCACAGCGGATCACTCCGGAGGATTGTCTGCCGCTCGCTTCGAGCATTCCACGCCCACAGCAACTTCTTCGATCGGTATTTCTCATGGCCGCAAAAATAATCTCCACGGCTGGCCCGCGACCCAGCCTCGCAAGCTGGGCTAAATCCGCGGCAATGCTCGTTGCGCTGGTTCCCTTCTGCTCCGTCAGGCTGCTGAGCGATGCCCGCCCTTCTCTGCTGCCGCAACTAAAACCCGGTCAAACGCTTCTCTACGAAGTGCACGGCCGCCTCAATCGCGCGGTGAAAACGGAAAGCCGCGTCTCCAGCCTGCGCGGTCCACAGCAGCTTCAGGGCGATCTTTCCAGCCAGATTCGCGTCTCTGTGCAAAAGGTGCTCGCTGGAAAGGCGCACCCAACAATCACCGTGCAAACGGAACTTTTGCCCGTCGCTTCCGCACAAACAAACCCGCCCGTCTCTCCGGCCCAAAAAGTCACGTTCGACATCTTCGGCAGCGGCCAACTTAGCAATGTAAATGGCCTCGACGATCTCTCCCCCGAACAGCGTCTCGTCTGGCAATTCTGGGTCGCCCGCTTCGCTTTTGGCTGGACTCTTCCTCCCGCGCGATTAAAACTCGGCGAAAAATGGAAATTCGAAGAACCGGAACTCAACGATTCCCTCATCGCCGGCCTCGTCTGGGAACGCGAAACCACCTACGCCCGCGACGACCAGTGCCCCGTTTTCCCTGGCGAAACCTGCGCGGTCTTCCTCACCCAATCCACTCTGAAACAGAAATCCTCCACGAAAGATTCCACACCCGAAGGATATCGCCTCCACGAATTGAAAACTTCCGGCACCGCCAAGGGCAACAATCAGGTAATCACCTACATCTCGCGCAAAACCGGCCTGGTTTTGCGAGCCAACGAAGACGTCCAGCAATCCATGGACGTGTCCGTGATGAAATCCGACGGCACAAACGGCGTGCATTACACCGTCGATGCTACCAGCCATCTCGAAACCCTCTTCATCCCCCAGCCTGTCGTCGCCCCCGCTCCCTGAGATCCCCGGCCGACGCAAATTTGCCACTCGCGGTATAATGAAAGTTTCCGTTGTGCCCGGAAAACCTGCAGGAGACCCCTACGATGAATTTCAAGCTGCGCAGCAACTATCAACCCCGTGGCGACCAACCCGCGGCCATCGATCAGCTCACCCGCGGGCTCGATGCCGGAGACAAACATCAGGTGCTGCTCGGCGTCACCGGTTCCGGCAAAACCTTCGCCATGGCCAAGGTCATCGAGCAGGCCAATCGCCCGGCCCTCGTCCTCGCGCACAATAAAACCCTCGCCGCGCAGCTTTATCACGAGTTCAAAGGCTTCTTCCCCGAAAACGCGGTGGAATATTTCGTCAGCTATTACGATTTCTACCAGCCCGAGGCCTACGTTCCCGCCGCCGACATCTACATCGAAAAAGAAGCCACCATCAACGATGAACTCGACAAGCTGCGCATGAGCGCCACCCGCTCTCTTTTCGAACGCCAGGACGTAATTGTCGTCGCCTCCGTCTCCTGCATCTACGGCATTGGCTCGCCGGAAGCCTACTTCGGCATGTTAGTCATGCTCGAAAAGGGCCACCAGACCTCGCGCGAAGCCCTCCTCCGGCGATTCGTGGACATTCAATACGAGCGCAGCGAAGACCTCCGCCGCGGCACTTTTCGCGTGCGCGGCGACATCCTCGAAATCTATCCGACCTACGAAGACAACGGCTATCGCATCGAAATGTGGGGCGATCAAATCGATAAAATCCGGCAGATCGATCCGTTAACCGGCGAAATCCGCGCCGGCCACGAGGACCTGGCCCGCGTTCCGATTTATCCAAAGACCCACTACGTCATGCAACCCGATCAGCGTGACCGCGCCATCGTCAGCATTCAGGACGAACTCGACTGGTGGAAAAAAGAATTGGAAAAGCAGGGCAAGTTCGTCGAAGCCCAGCGCGTCGTCCAGCGCACCATGTTCGACATGGAAATGATGCGCACCATCGGCTATTGCCACGGCGTTGAAAATTATTCGCGGCACCTCAGCGGCCGCCTCCCCGGTGAAGCGCCACCTACGCTGCTCGACTACGTCCCGCAGGATTACCTGCTCTTCATCGACGAGTCGCACGCCACGGTTCCGCAAGTCCGCGGCATGTTCAACGGCGACCGCGCGCGCAAACAGACCCTCGTCGATTACGGCTTCCGCATGCCGTCCGCGCTGGACAATCGGCCGCTCACCTTCGAAGAGTTCGAACACCGCGTGAATCAGGCGATCTATGTTTCCGCAACGCCCGGTCCCTATGAACTCACCAAGTCCGGCGGCGTTTTCGTCGAACAGGTGATTCGCCCAACGGGACTCGTCGATCCGGAAGTGGAGATTAGGCCGGTAAAAGGACAAGTGGACGACTTGCTGGAGGAAATTCGCATTCGCGCCGCAAAAAACGAACGCGTACTCGTCACCACGCTGACGAAGCGCATGGCCGAGGATCTTAGCGAATATTTCTCTGAAATCGGCGTGCGCTGCCGGTATCTGCACTCGGAAGTGGAAACGCTCGACCGCATCAAGATTCTCCGCGATTTGCGCCGCGGCGAATTCGACGTGCTCATTGGCATCAACCTGCTCCGCGAAGGCCTCGACCTCCCGGAAGTTTCTCTCGTTGCCATTCTCGATGCGGACAAGGAAGGTTTTCTCCGCAGCACCACGTCGCTGATTCAAACCATCGGCCGCTGCGCGCGCCATATCGAGGGCCGCGCCATCCTTTACGCCGACCGCCGCACCGACTCCATGAACCAAGCCATCGGCGAAACCAATCGCCGCCGCGCCAAGCAAGTGGCTTACAACAAGGAGAACAACATCACGCCGCAGTCCATCATCAAGGGCGTGGACATGGAACTCGCCCACATTGTCGAAGCCGACTACGTCACCGTTCCGCTCGACACCGTCGGCCTCGATGCCGCGGTCTCCAATATCAAGTCCGAAGCGCAGCTCGCCGAAGTGCTCCAGCAGCTCGAAACCCAGATGCGCGAAGCCGCCAAAAAATTCGAATTCGAAAAAGCCGCCCAACTCCGCGATCGCATCCGGTCCCTAAAACAACAGGACCTCGCCGGCCTGTTCTCAAAGGATGCTCCTGAAAATGCACAAGCCGCGTCGTAATCAACCGCGAGCGCTCACACCATTCCCCGCCGCAACTCCTCCAATTTGTAAAACGTCTCCCGCCAGTAAATCCCGCCCTGCCTCAATGTGATCACCGTCGAACGTAACAGGATGTACGTGATAACCGTCGCTCCCAACGGCAGCGTCAGGCAATACAACGGCGAGACCCGCATCACCGCATCCCCGCCCAAATGAAAGCAAAGCGCAATCACCACCGAAATCCCAGCCAGCACCTGAACCCACCCGCCGCCAAAAGCCAATCCGAAAAACGGCGCCACATTAAACAGCAGCAATCCCACAATCTGCAGCGCCACCATCCCCACGCTGAACCCCGCTGCCGCAAAAAAATTCTTCTCCAACCCGCGAATCAAATTCTCCAGCCCAAGATGCCATTCCACGCTGACCGCATCCTGCGCAATCGCCACGCCGGAGCGAAAGCCCGCCTGCTTCACCAGCTTTCCCAGTTTCATGTCGTCGATCACTTCCATCGCCAGCCGCCGGTGCGTTCCGCACGCCTCGTAAGCCCCGCGTTTCAGCATCTGAAAAGCGCCGACGCCGACGTACGCCCGCGAATTCGGATTGCTCACCTGGTGCAAATCGGCCGCCAGCTGAAATCCCATCCCGAAAAAAGTAATCAGCACCGTATCCCAAAACCCGCTGCGCTCCACGTCCCCGAGCAGCGAAAGGTGATCCAGTCCGCACTCGCGGGCCAAAGTCGCCACCCGCCGCAGCGCATCTGTGCGAAATTTGACGTCCGCGTCGGTAAACACCAGCCATTCGCCGCTGGAAGCTTCGTAGGCTTTCTGCAGCGCGTGCGGTTTCCCCAGCCACCGAGCCGGCAATTCGCGCACATGCACAACGCGAAGCTGAGGATGGCTCGCCGCGAACTCATCCAGAATCCGCGAGGTTGCGTCGGTCGAGCGGTCGTCCACCGCCACAATTTCCAGGTTGGGATAATCCACCGCCACCAGCGTCGCCAGCGCCCCCGGTAACTTTTCCTCTTCATCCCGCGCCGCAAACAGTACCGAAATCCGCGGGCAATCTGCATCCGCCGCCGAAGCGTAGTCCTTCAACCACGGCAAGCGCAGCGCGCCATATGCCACTTTAAGTCCATAGGTCATCCAGAAGAGCGCGATGAGTCCGAAGAGAACGAGCCAGAAGAGATGCATGCGGATTGGAGTCGAATGCCAGCCTCAGGGTATCCTAGCATGGATGCCAAAGAGCCTGGCCATTCTCGGTGCCGGCCGCGTGGGACGCGCGTTGGGCCGCCTGCTGCACGAGCGCGGCTGGCGCATTCTTGTCGTTGCCGCGCATTCCGAAGCCACCGCGCGCAAAGCGGCGAAATTCATCCGCACTGGGCGCCCCATCGCGGGAATCTCTCATCATGCCCTCGCGGCCAAAACCATCCTGCTGAGCGTCCCCGATGACGCCATTCCCGAAATTGCCAGCGAGCTCGCCCGCATCGGCGGACAGCAGCTCCGCGGGAAAATCGTGTTGCACACCAGCGGCGCTTGTGACGCCCGCGCCTTGGAACCTGTGCGCGCGTTTGGAGCGTTCGCCGGTTCGATGCATCCGATGCAAACCTTCATCGGCGTCAGCATTCCGCCCCTCGAGGGAAAAATCTTCGCGATCGAAGGTGACGCCCCCGCCGTCCGCGTTGCCCGCTCCATCGCGCGTTCCCTCGGCGGCATCCCAGTGAATATCACCGCCGAAAAAAAACCGCTGTATCACGCAGCGGGGGCGTTCGCCGCCGGCCTGGTTCTCGCTCTTGAAGAGGCGGGAGTGCAAATGCTCAAAACCTCGGGCCTGCCGCAACGCGAAGCGCTCCACGCCTTGCTCTCGTTGTCACGCCAGGTTCTCGAGCACTACGAAAAGCTCGGCCCGCACAAAGCGTGGACCGGTCCGCTCTCCCGCGGTGATTACGGCGTTGTGGCCTCGAATGAAGAAGCCATCGCTCACTACCACCCCGAATTCCTGGAGGCTTACGTCGCCGTCAGCCGCCTTTCCGGCCACGTGCTCGCCACCGATCCCGCGAATGTCCTCGGGCATCTCGAAACGCTTCCGCGCCATTCGCCGCTTCTTTCCAAATCCAAAGGGGGCTCCGCTTGAGTTCATTGCAAATTCCCATCCAGCACACCACTTTAAAAAATGGCCTGCGCGTGGTCATCGCGCCGGACGCGACTGCTCCGGTCGTCACCGTCGGTGTCTACTACAAAATCGGTTTCCGCCTGGAACCGCAGGGGCGCAGCGGCTTCGCCCATCTCTTCGAACACATGATGTTTCAGGGCTCCGAAAACGCGCCCAAAATGCAGCACATCAAGCTCATCAATTCGAGCGGCGGCGTTCTGAACGGCTCCACCATGTACGACGTCACCAACTATTACGAAGCGGTTCCTTCCAATGGCCTCGAGCGCGTGCTCTGGCTCGAAGCCGACCGCATGCGCGCCCTGAAAGTGGACGACGAAAACCTCCGCAACCAGCGCGACGTAGTGAAAGAAGAAGTCCGGGTCAACGTCCTCAACCAGCCCTATGGCGGGTTCCCCTGGCTCGATATGCCGCCAGTCGCCTTCCGCAACTGGGCCAACGCGCATAATTTTTACGGCGATTTTCACGACCTGGACGCCGCGAATCTCGCGGACGTGCAAACATTCTTCAAGACCTATTACGTTCCCAACAACGCCGTGCTCCTGATGCTGGGCGACGTCACGCCGAAAGATGGGTTGTCCTTCGCCGAGAAATATTTCGGCTCGATCCCCGCGGGCGCCGCGCCTCCATTCGCCGATCCCACCGAGCCGCCGCAAACCGAAGAGCGCCGCGGCCGCGTCGAGGAAAAGTTCGGCACGCTCCCGGCGATAGCAATCGCTTACGTTATGCCCGCCCGCCGCACCCCTGATTGGTATGCCATGGCGCTGCTCGATCAGGCGCTCCACGGAGGCCGCGCGGGCCGCCTTCATCGCGAACTCGTCCTCGAAAAACAGATCGCCGTCGAAGCCGATGGTGGCGTTGACGACATTTTCGGCTTCAACGGTCCCGCGCAGATGACCACACGCATCCTGCACAAGCCGGAATATACCGACGTAACCACGCTCGAAGCGTTCGACGCCATCATCCGCGAGGTCCAGCAAAACGGAATCCCCGAGGACGAACTCCAGCACCTCAAGGTCAAATGGCGCTCCGACTACTACTCCACGCTCGAAGGCGGCCGCGGCGGCTACATGCCGCGTTATGGCTTGATGCATCTGCTCGCCTGCTTCACGCTCTTTGACAATGAACCGGAACTCGTCAACTCGATCCTCGACGGCTTCCTCGCCGTGAAGCGCGAAGACATTCAGCGCGTCGCGAAAAAATATCTACTCCCGCAAAATCGCGCCATCGTTTTCCGCGCTCCGGTGAACGCGGGCGCGCCCGCTAACGCGGGCAAGAAGGAGGCTGCATAATGGCTTCCCGCGCACCGGAATTTTCCGCTGCCATTCCCGCGCTCACGGCCGAGCGCCCCGTCACCTGGCCCAAGCGCACTCGCGCGCGCCTCGCCAACGGGCTCGAAGTCGTTCTTGCCGAAGCGCATTCCATTCCAAAATTTCACGGCGAACTTTATTTCCGCGCGGGCAATGCGCTCGTCTCCGGCCGCTCCACGGGCCTCGCCGAAATGACTGCCACGCTCGTGCGCACCGGCACCTCCAAGCGCGCCAGCCGCCAGATCGAAGAAGACCTCCGCCGCCTCGGCGCCGATCTCGGCAGCAGCGCCGGACAGGATACCAGCGCCATCGGCTTCGCCGGCCTCAGCGAATTCGCCGAGCCGCTCCTGCAACTCGTAAACGAACTCGCCCGCGAAGCATCGTTCCCCGAAAACGAATTCGAACGTGAGCGCCGCCAGAAACTCGAAGAAGTGAAACTCGAGCGCACTTCGCCGGGCTTTCTCGCCAGTGAGCGCCTCCGCAAAATTCTCTTCGGCGCGCATCCGTACGCTCTCGTCTCGCCCAGCGAAGCGCAAGTCGCCGCCTACAAGCGCGATGACCTGCAAACCGTCTATCGCGAAATCTACACGCCCGAAAACGCGTTGCTCATGCTGGTCGGTGATTTCGATCCGCAAACCATGCTGAAAACGATCGAAAAAACTTTCGGCAACTGGTCCGGCAAAAAACCCGCCGCAAAGGAATTCCCTGCCCCGCCGAAGCCCCAGGGCCGCCGCGTCTATCTCGTCCACAATCCCGGCTCGGTGCAGACACAAATCCTCGTCGGCTGCCACGCCATCACCCGCAAGCATCCCGACTGGATCCAGCTCGGCCTCACCAACAGCCTCTACGGCGGCGCTTTCAATTCGCGCCTGGTGATGAACATCCGCGAGGACAAGGGCTACACCTACAGCCCGCGTAGCAGCGTCCATCCCCTGCGCCAGCACGGCTATTTCAGCGTTTCAGCCGCTGTGCGCAACGATGTCGTCGCCGCCTCGCTTACCGAAGTCTTCTACGAACTCGACAAGCTCCGCTCCCTTCCTGTCCCCGACGCGGAACTCGCCGACGCGCAAAATTACGTCACCGGCGTCTTTTCCATGGGCCTCGCCACGCAAGAGGGCCTGCTCTCGCAATTCTCCACCGTCGAACTCAACGAGCTGCCCGCGGACTATCTCGAAACCTATCGTGACAAAGTCCGCGCCATCACCTCCGCCGACCTGATGGCCACCGCCCGAAAATATTTCGACTCCGCCAACATGCAAATCGTAGTCGTAGGCGACCGCGCTCAAATCGAAGACCAGGCCGCCCTCTTCGGCAACCTCCAAATCTTCGACAACCAAGGCAATCAACTGTAGCGCCGCCATCCTGGCGGCAAGCACGCGGGCCGGCAGGATGCCGGCGCTACTAGTGCCTTTTTCCCCACTGCTCTATTATTGCTTTAGCTACGTCATTCTGGCATTATCAGCCCATGTTCCGGCACCAACATCACCCTGCGCACTTCTTCCTCTGCCTACCCATCCTTGCGTTTTGTTTCGTTCCCGTCACCCTCGCCAAAAAAAAGCCGCCTGCCCACCCCATCAATCTCAATACTGCAAGCGCCACCGATCTCCAGCAAGTCCCCGGTATCGGCCCCTCCACCGCTCAAAAAATTCTCGACACCCGCAAATCCTACGGCGCGTTCAAGACCGTCGACGATCTCCTGGCCATCAAAGGCATCGGCCCAAAAAAACTCGACAAAATGCGCAAGTACCTAACCGTAGGCAAGCCACCCGCAACAAAACAATCTAGCTCCCCGCAAACCGCCGCCGCTCCCGCCAAACCCCCGCCCACAAGATCACCCACGAAACAATCCGCCCCTCCGCCAGCAACCGCAAGCGAAGACGAAGAGCCTTAAAGTCGCAGCACTTCGTGGCTGGGAGCAACTATCGGGTGGACCTTACAATTGGTACCGCAGAGTAATGAAGCAGATGCCTGTCTTGACCGTAATCGTGAAAGATAAATGTTTCCACTTCTTCCCCAGATTCGAAGGTCGAGTGACATTCAGCCGTCAGGTAGGGCGGCTCCTCCACCCTTTTCACGGTGCACGGCCCCAGCTCTTTGAACTTTCCTGTCCTGGATCGTACTTCCTCAATCATGGATACATACCGGTCGGAATCTGTCGCGACCGCATCCTCCTGGATGGAATTAAAATCTTGGTGAAATTCCGAGATCATTTGATGGGCAAGAACGACGTCGTGCTTATGTTGCCTGTCCAACCAGTACTTACCTCCGAGGATGACGAAGAGAATGAAGGTTAGCGCACACGTCACCAGAATCCATCCGGTTTGGGTTCCAGCAGGAAATTCATGGGGTTTCATAGCCGCTGATGCGTAGGCTTCTGCGTCGAAAGGTTCAGCGGCACCTGATCCGCGATACGAATTCCGTAGCCTTCGAGCGCCACAACCTTCTTCGGATGATTCGTCACCACGCGAATATCCTTCAATCCCAAATCAATCAAAATCTGCGCGCCGATGCCGCTTTCATGCTGCACCATCCGCTGCCGCGCGGGTTCGCGATCCAGTTGCCCGCGCGAATGAAAATGAATCTGCGGCAACTGCCCCGGCGCCTCGGAATTTTCAATCGTGAATCCGCGCCCCGTGTGGTGCAGGTACAAAAACACGCCGCGGCCTTCCTCCGCGATTTTCTCCAGCGACTTCGCCACCAGATCCGTACAGTCGCAAGCCGTCGAGCCAAACACATCCCCGGTCAAGCAGTGCGAGTGCACGCGCACCAACGGCGGAGTCGGCCCTTCCAGGTCGCCCCGAATCAACGCCACATGCTGGTCGTGGTCCACGTCGCTCGAATACGCAATCATCTTGAACTCGCCAAATCGCGTCGGCAGCACCGCCTCCGCCACGCGCCGCACATATCGCTCGTGCTGCATCCGGTAGCGGATCAAATCCGCCACCGTCAGCATTTTCAATCCGTGCTCGCGGCAAAACTCCACAAGTTGCGGCACGCGGGACATCGTGCCGTCTTCATTCATGATTTCGCAGATCACGCCGGAGGGATTCAGTCCGGCAATCCGCGCCAGGTCCACGCTCGCTTCCGTCTGCCCCGCGCGCACCAGCACGCCGCCATTCCGCGCCCGCAGCGGAAACATATGCCCAGGTCGCGCCAGATCCTGCGGCCGCGTCTTCGGATCAATCGCGGTCAAAATCGTAATCGCCCGGTCGGACGCGCTGATCCCCGTGGTCACGCCCACCTTCGCGTCAATCGCTTCGCAAAATGCCGTCCCGTGCACCGAAGTATTGATTGGCGACATCAGCGGGAGGTTCAGCTCGTCGCACCGCTGCTCCGTCAGCGCCAGGCAAATCAGCCCGCGCCCAAACTTGGCCATGAAGTTGATCGCTTCCGGTGTAATCTTTTCCGCCGCCAGCGTCAGGTCGCCTTCGTTTTCGCGGTCTTCGTCGTCCACCAGGACAATCATCCGCCCCTGGCGAATCTCCTCCACCGCCTCTTCCACCGTGGCAAATCCGAACCGGGTCTCGCTCATAGGTTCAGCATAAAGTCATCTAGCGCATGTGTAAAGCAGCGGCGCGGCAGCCAGACAGCCGGAAAATGAAGCAGAAATGTCGGCGCGCCGACATTTAAAGTAACACTTGAAGGTAATTTTTTGCTAAATACCGGAACTACCCGAAATTTGTAAGCGCCGCGCTTGCAACACTTAGAGAGAAAACATTCGAAATGATTTGCACAGCTATTCGAATGATTTCCCATTTTGGGAGTGCGACAGCCAAGCTGCCGCTTTTGCGCATTAAGCCCTGAGACCAATCGAAATGGGAGATGACCGCAACGACGTAAAAGCGGGAGCTTTGCTCCCCTTCGGCAAGCTCAGGGCAAGCCGCACTCAAAAGGCTCGACAGGGGCGAGCTGTACGAATTGCCTGGCTACTACGTTAACGACCACCCAACCAGCGTCAGCGCCATATACACCGCCAGCGCGCCCAGGCTCACCAGCGACAGTGTCTTTCCGTTGCCCAGCAGCAGGTTGCGCGTTTCCGCCTTGCAGCACAGCACCGTCGCCACGATCAAAATCGCGCCCCACGAAATGGCGCACGGCAAACCGGGATACTGCGCCAGCGTCGCCAGAGTCCTATCCGAAGGCTGCCCCGCCGGGATCCACCACGGCAGAATCGGCGCGAATCCCGCCGCCAGTACAAACGTCAAAATCTTCCGGCTCACCCAGCTTCTGATCTTGGTGACTGGTTTTGCCTTTCGCACCTTGCGCCAAACATGGAACTCCCACATCAGCAGCGCGGCGGCCAGCGGCATCCATCCGTACACGCTCGTCTGCCGGTCCACCCAGAGCCAGCCGCGGAAGAAATGAGCCGTGGGATGCGCCGCCACCACTTTGGGCAGCAAAAACCACCCGGCAACGCCATTCCCGATCACAGCCAGCAGGATCACAACCAGACTGGTCAACTGAATCCACTCATACGTCGGCGACTTCCCGCACCGCGTGCACACCGGATGCTCTGGAAGTATTCTCAGCCCGCAATGCTCGCAATACACGGCGACCTCGCTTTTCTCCTGATTGGAGACACCGCCCCAGCAGCAAGAATCCTACCCCGGGGGAAATGCCGCGCCTACTGGTCCGACGTGCAGGCCCATCCAAACGAACGGCCATTGTCCCAAAGTCTGGATGAAAGACCCGGTATGTGCAGAGAAGCTACACAATCATTGACGGAAGTGTGCTCAGAAGACACGTCGCCGCTTTTGGATTTCAGCAGAGTCGCTCAGCAACCATCACTTCGGCTATTGGGTGGTGAAGGATTTTGTGGAACTTTTGACGCCATCACTTACCCCACTTGAGTCTGCTGAATCTACCGTGTAGTAGTAGGTAGTCTCCGGCGCCAGGTCATCCATGCAGACACGGAAAACCGTGTAGTCGTGGCTCTGGTTCAGCCGGATGTGCGATTTGGCCGTCAGGTCCAGATTCTTGGGATCCGTTCCATAGCGCGCCAGCTCCCCAAGATGCTCTTTGCGCGGACGACGGCGGCGATGCGCGCGTTTCCGCCGGTGTGTGTGACTCCATAATCCTTGCGTGAGCATCCATCGCCGCAACGTCTCTTCATCCATGCGCAACCCGCCTTCTTCGGCCAGATGCTCCGCTGCCAATGTGGGTCCAAAGCGCGGCTCCTCGGTGCTGCCTACACACTTCTCTCAAATCAACTGCAAAACCTGTTCGCGAAAGGAATGCGGCTTGGCTCGGTTGGACTCCCGGCCCGCGCTGCGGTGCTATGGCCCTGCCGCTCCTTCTAAACCTAAACGGTAGCGCCTCCAGAAACGCTTGGCCTGCCGGCAGCTTAACGACAAAATCTCCTCTAAATCTCTCAGGCGGAGAGCCTTGCTCTTCACCAGCCCGAACACTGCCTCTCGTCGCAACTCCTCGCCGCTCATCGCTGTCCTCGTCACCGCGCCCTCTTACCGAGAGCGCAGTTTTGGAGACATTTCTAACGAGGTTAGAAGGGGACACTATTAAAGAGATTCAACTAGAAGATTTCGGAGCGGGTAATGTCCCGTCTGGTCCCCGGTTTCGGTCCTCTTACCCTCGTGCCAACGCCGGCATACGAGGGCGGAATTGGGCTACTTGGTTTTGAAGGTTCTTCTGGGACTGGATACCCCATCGTTCACACCGGTGGCGCCGGTGGATTCCACCGTGTAATAGTACGTGGTCTGGGGATTGAGTCCGGTAATGCGGACTCTGAAAATCATGTCAGGATGGGAAGGGTTGCGGCGATTGGGAGACTTAGCGACCTGAGATAAGTTCATGGCCTCGGTGCCATAGTGCACGATGCCATAGTGCAGGTCAGTGCCTCCGGGATTTGTCGTAGTCCAGCGAATAATTGCCACGCTGTCGTTCGTGCTCTCGAGTTCAGGACCCGCCGTGATTTGTGCGACGGGTGCCGCAGCAATCACGCGGGCAGCCGGAAAATGCAATAGGGTCAAACACGCCAAAGCCACAACGAACGCAAAAGCCAACATGAGTCTCCTCATGAGCGTGCCTCCGATTCCCTGAATTTAGATTCGGCGTTGCTGGCGGGAAGGCGGGGCAGACCGTCTGGACGACCGATCCGCCCCGCATCGCCTTTCTTAACATCCCCTAGCGCTTTGGAAGTGTCGCAGGTTTCCTCGCCAAGCTAGCTGGCGTGCTGGCGGAAGTCGCAGCCGGTTTGACGAAGCCGTCCGTCAGCGTCCGCAGAAACGCCACCACGTCGTCCTCCTCGGAGGAAGACAGACCGAGTTTGCCAATGGTCATGTTCTCATTGTTAGGATCTTCCGGCATCGGCCAGCAGGTCACTTTCTCGACCGTTCCCGCGGGGCAGTGCCCGGAGAGCACCGGTTGAGGGTAGACGTCTCGAGTGTTGTAGAAGTGGACTACCTCCTTGAGACTGAGCAAATAGCCGTTGTGCATGTACGCCTTCACAAAACCAGAGTAAGGCACCTTAGCTACGTCGCGGACTGTGGAGGTTTGGAACTTGCCTTCGAAGAAAGGCAGAAATTGTCCCCAAGTCAGATTGGGAGGAGGGCCGTAGTAGCCATCGAGGAAAAGGCCTACACCTTCGTCGGTGAAGCCCGGTCCAAGAGGATTCCCTGTGAAACCCCACTGATCCGGGGTGTCTTCCGAATACCACGGTAGAATGACGTTCCTCGGAAGGCCGAGGTTGTTGTAGGTGAAGTCGGTGAACATCGGAGCGACGTTGGTGGCCAGTCCGGTGTCTGTTCCCGTAGCCGTGTTCGATCTTCCGTCCAGATGGCAGGTGTTGCACATCGCTTTGCCGCGGAAAAGGTCGTAACCGCGCTTTTCTTGTGTGGTCAGCGGGTTGGCAGTGCTGTTGGCCAGATAGGCGTCGAATTTCGAGGTAAAGGGGCTAACGCTGGAGGAGATTTCGTAGGCGGCGATGGCCTGGCCGAATTCGTCGAAGGCCTGGTTGGCGCGGGTGCGCTCGGAAGGGCTGAGATTCAATGGAGTGGCATTGGTGCCGAAGATAGCAGCGCCTTTCGGAGTGCTGCATACCGTAGCGACATCGGAAGGCCACGCGATATCGAGCGAACCGGTGCCCCAGACCTGCTCAAAAAAGAATTTGTATTTGCTGAGCGACAACTTCCAAACGACGCACGCCGTATCCGGATTGGCCATCTCTTCCGGGTCGACGGGAGGATCCTGGCCCTGCTCCGCGGCCGAATTCTGCAAGCGGAAGCCGGTGGCGCGGGCATCCCAGAAGTTGCCGCCGTAGAAGTCTCCTTGGGTGGCGTTGTACTGCAGCGGGGGGAAATAGGGAGAATAGACGTAACTCTGAGGATTGCGCTTGGCAATGCGGTTGTCGGGGTAGGCTCCGTGAACGGTGATTGGTACGGAACCGGGATTGGAGCCGCCGGTGAACACGCTAAGAACCGAGGAACCGTTTGCATATCCAGCGGCGGGATCGTGGCAGAAGCTGCAAGCCAGGTTATTGTTTACCGACAAGTTGGGATCGAAAATCTCGAGTTGCCCGAGAGTTTCAACCTGGTGGAACGGATCGAGGCCGCCAGCTTGCGCCGCTGCCAGGGCCTGAGCCTCCAGACCCGCCTCTTCAGCTTGAACGCGGATGAAGTCGGGATCGTTCTTAATGAGGCATTGCAGATTGACACGCATACCGGGCAAGATGCAGGGCACATCCTGAGGCGGAATCGTGAAGCCCGCTGGCAGGGACTTGACTCCGGGCGGTGTGGGATTTTGCGAGAGCACCTTCTGCGAGTTGAATGACGCTGCCAAGGCGACCGCACAACAAACGACGACCAAGACAACAAACACTCGTACTTTCATGGCATTCTCCTCTCCTCACCTGCTATCAGTCGTCTTTCTCTCATGAAGCAACCCCTTTCGTAACCTAATTGTTTCGTTGCGAATAACTAGCATGGATGGTGCCCGATGGACCTACGGGGAACTCCATTCGAGCCGTCACCCCTCGGGTTTAGGATTGCCTGGCTCGGTAAGGAACGGAGTCAGCGGTATTGTCTGCACTTCAGCGGTGGACCTGTTCCTGAGTGCTCTGGGAACTGGCGGATTCGAATCAGCGTTCCGTTCCCCCCTAGTTCGTCGCTGTCGGCATCAATCCGCCTGCCCGGCTTCACAGGACCGCGGAATTATCGTGGCGTTTTCTCGCAACCACCATGTCTCAGATCCGCTTGATTGGTACAGTTTCTCTAGCCCCTCCACAGTCTCTCGGAGGACAGCAAAGAGAAGGAGAAAAGGACATTACATTCGAGATGCAGCGGGCTGTTTCCTTGTTGTCAAATTCCGATCCGATCAGTCCGCGCCACCCGCCGTTCAGACTTCGCCAACATGAAGACGCCGCGCCGAACAAGGGCGGGACTCACTGAATCAGTTGAGCGAAGCACTGATAAGGAGCTTCCTGCGGTTTTCAAGTCCGAGTTTGCTGAGGACATTGGAGACATGGTATTTGGCCGTTCTTTCGCTAATTTTCAACTGTTTCGCAATGTCCTTGTTGCTGAGCTGCCTGAAAATTAGCTGGAGCACTTGGCCTTCCCGTGCGGTCAGTGATTGACCCGGCGGCAACTGCCTATCGAGCAATGCTTTCATCTGCTTCACGAACGCCAGCAGCACCTTCGAAGGCACCCAAAGCCCGCCCCGCAGTAAAGTAAGTGCCGCCTTTGGAAGTTCGGTCTTCCACTCGTTGCGAAAAGTTACGAACCCGTCCACTCCCCAATGAAATAAGAGCAACATTTCGCTTTCAGTATTTCTATCGGGGGGAACAAGGGCTAGAAATTTGCTTCCTGGCGAATTGGCCCGCAATCGGCTGCTCAAAGGCCCCAGAGCGAGATTCAGAGAACAGCCGTCGAGCAGGAAAAGGCGTGGAAAGTTCGACTGTTTGAGTGCCTCGGCTTCGCTCGCGGCGTGCGGCAGGAGAAGGTTGGCAAGTCCCTTTTGAACGGACAAAGCGTTTTCAATGTCGAGGACACCCAAGACATGAGAGCTAACGACTTGAAGGGCTAGAGGCATCGTGGCCTCCGCCGCCTCATAACGATTGCTATCAGTCGTCTTTCTCTCATGAAGGAGTCCCTTTCATGACCCGGTGTCCGGAGCAACCTGGTTAGAGGGTGCTACCGGCAGACACAGCACGCTGTTTATTCGAGGCTGCAAAAAAATTGTTCATGTCCCTTGCCGAGCCTCGCGCTGTTTCTGCGGATAAACTCATCCCTCGAGCAAACCAACCAAACTTAAATGTGTCCCGTCGGCAGACACCCATAATGATCTCGGCTGCTTTCGTAGCAATGTCTGGCCCACTTTTAACCGAATGAAAATACGCAGGTTATTCCGCGGAATGCTTTCCTCCATTACGAAACCTCGCGATCAGTTCCAATATTTCGACACCTTGCAAATTACAGTGGGACAGTTCGCACATTTTCGTCATCGAGCCTCCGAATCCGGTTCAGGGTTCGGGCTTCCCGCGCGGGTCTTTGAGGCTCTTCCACGGACTCTCGAAAACAGGGGTAGGAAGTCTAACTGAACCTAAAACGTCTCTTGTCGATCTTCAGGATCTTTATTCTCGATTCGAGCGTGGATACTGGAACTCCAAGCTTGGCCGCTGCGCCAGTCTGGCCCGCGATTTGCCCCCTGCTGCGCGCCAGCTCTCGTTCAATGATCTGCTTTTCCTGGTAGATCAACTGATCCGGCAGCGAGGGTGACGGACTGACCGAGTCATCCGTCCCGGCTGCAAACCACCTCTCGTCCACCGATAGCACAGGCGATTCGCAAAGGATAACCGATCGCTCGATCACATTCTGCAGCTCACGGATGTTCCCGGGCCATGGATAAGACGTGAGCAATTCGAGAGTCTTCGGCTCGATACTCAAAATCCGTTTCCCGATCTTTTTCGCATAGTGTTCCGCAAAATGGCGGACCAGCAAAGGAATGTCTTCGGGCCTTTCACGCAAAGGGGGCGCCTCTATCGGAAATACGTTCAGCCGATAGAACAGGTCCGCTCGAAAGACGCCGTCCGCGATTGCGCCCTGCAGATCCCGATTTGTTGCGGCCATCACCCGGACGTTCGCCGGGATCGGTTGCGCCCCGCCAACCCGGTTGAATTCGCGTTCCTGGATTACCCGCAGGAGCGCAATTTGTGTTTCCGGGGGAAGCTCGCCGATTTCGTCCAAAAATATCGTGCCGCCTTCGGCCAGTTCAAAGCGGCCCTGGCGGCGCTGCAGCGCCCCCGTGAAAGACCCTCTTTCATGGCCGAAAAGCTCTGTTGCAATCAAAGACTGAGGCAGCGCGGCACAATTCACGCTGACAAAGGGACCACTGGCCCGCTGCGAGCCCTTGTGGATCGCCCGCGCGATCAATTCCTTTCCCGTGCCTGTCTCGCCGAGAATCAGCACCGTCGAATCCGTCGGCGCAACTTTGGCGGCGCGGTCCAGCACGCGCCGCAGGGCGGGGGAGTCTCCAATGATTTCGTCGGCGATCCCGGCGCGATCGACCTGATCTTTGAGAGCCAGATTCTCCTTGTATAGCTGATCCTTGAGCGCCTTGATTTCTTCAAACGCCCGCTGCAATTCGTTTCTTGCCAGGTTCTGCTCCGTGACGTCCATCATCGTGCCGACGAGTTCGACAATCTCGCCTTCTTCGTTTCGAATATTGCGCCGGATGCCGTGGATATGTCTGATCGATCCGTCCGGCCGGACGATCCGGTAGTCACGTTCAAAGCTATATTGCTCGCTCAGCGCCTTCTCCGTCGCAAGGAAAGATTCGAGGTCCTCCGGGTGGAGCATTTGAAAAAAAACCTCTCGCGTTGGTTTCGTTTGGTCTGGGTCGAGGCCTAAAATACGATACGTCTCACGCGACCAGAAAACGTCGCCCGTTCTTACATTCCAGCTCCAACTTCCCGTGTGACTTAGCCTCTGTCCTTCCGCCAGGTAGGCCTCGCTCCGAAGCAGTCGTTCTTCGGCCTTCTTGCGCGCGGTGATGTCGGTAGTGACTCCTCCAACCGCGTAAACGTTTCCGTTCCCATCCTTCAACGGAAACTTTTGCACGATGCCCGTGTGCGGTCCGTCCTCCTGAACGGCCACTTCCTCGAATTCCATCGGGACTTTCGATTCAATGACGAGCAGGTCGTTCGCTCGAAACGCCGCGGCCTGGCCGGGCGTGAAGATATCCTCATCACGCCTGCCACGGATATCCCGTTCGGACATCTTCGTCGCCTTCTCAAATTCCTTGTTGAACAGCAGGTAGCGGCCCGAGAGATCTTTCAAAAAGATCCGGTTGGGACTGTGATCCAGGATCGCCCGAAGGCGCGCTTCGCTTTCCAGTAGGGCTTGCAAGGCCCGTCTCCGCTCGCTGATGTCCCGAAAGATCGCATACTTGGCGATCTGGCCGCCGGATATGGTTACGGGCACAGCTAGCAAAGAAACATTGATGAGGCTTCCATCTTTCCTCTGCCGAATGATCTCTAGCCCCACCCGCCGCCCGTCTATAACTTCCCGCGTCGACTGTTGCGCTTCGGGTCCAAGGTGCCCAGGTGCAATCAGCTCCTGGATGGGCTTTTGAAAAGACTCCTCCTGGGAAAATCCGAACAGCCGGGTGAATTCCCTGTTGACCCGGATCACCTGATCCCGTGTATTCAGCAGGGCGATGGCCTCCGGCGCCTGCTCAAATAGTTCATCCAGGCACGCCGTCTGTTTTTCCAATTGATCTTCGATGCGCTCTTGAGCGGTAACGTCGCGGCACGTTGTGCGGAATCCGATTGTGTCGCCCGTTGGGTCCAACAGGGTTGTGCCGGTGCTCTTCAGATGCCGGTAGGTGCCATTTTTATGCTTGATCCGCAATACCACGCTCTCGGCTACCGGTTCGGCGGGGGCGTCGCTCAAGCGCTGCGCGACAAGTTCCCAATCATCGGGATGGACAAACTGGCGGCTGTGGCCGCCGATGATCTCCTCCGGCCGGAAGCCAAGCAATAATTCCACGGCAGCATTGCTGGAGGTGATTCGGCCAAGCCGATCCATGGACCAACGCCACGGCACGGAGTCTAACTCGAGTTGGGGACACACTTGGACCCTCGTTCAAACTTTTTCCGGGAAGATCGCCGCAGCTGTGGCGTTAGCCGCGGGTCCTCAAAGGTGGTCGAGAAGAAGGTGGGGAGAACTGGTGCGATTGAAAACTAAAAGTTACATGCGGTGCACCATTTCGCAGCACGTTCGACTCTGGACTGCCCTAAGGAAAACCTTCTACGCGGGAGAGTGTACGCGCTGGTCAGAGCTTTTGCAAGGCACCCGATGTTTATGGAATCGGGTATTTGGACTAACGCTACTTGCCTCACTACTTCTCCGGCGACCAGCCTTCCAACAAAAAAACGAGCGCAACTGATGAGCCCTACACCTGCGCGAAGCCGCCGTCCACAAACAATTCCGTTCCGGTGACGTAGCTGCTGTCGTCGGATGCAAGAAACACAACCGCCTTTGCGATCTCATCCGGTGTGCCCAGCCTGCCGAGCGGAACCACAGTGGAAAGCGCTTTCAAGCGCTGTTCGCCCGCTCCCGAGGACGCTAACAGGTTGTTCAGTCCAGGGGTGTCAATGGGGCCCGGACTCACTGCGTTCACGCGAATATGGCGATCCTTCAGGTCCGTGGTCCATGTCCGCGCGAAAGATCGTATCGCCGCTTTTGTCGCGCTATAGACGCTATTCGACGACAACCCTTTGCTCGCGACCACGGACGCGTTAAGAATGACAGACGCACCATCCGGCAGCAGCGGCAGCGCCTTCTGCACCGTGAAAAGAAGGCCTTTCACATTGATGTCAAAGATCGAGTCAAAGTGCTCCTCGGTGATCTTGCCGAACGGAGCGTACGTCGCAACGCCGGCATTCGCGAACACGATGTCCAGCTTCCCTTTCTCCCGCTTGATCTGCGCGGACAGCCGGTCCAGATCGCCAAGGCTCGACACGTCTCCCTGCACGCCCGTTACATTTTTTCCGATCTGCTTTATCGCCGCAGCCAACTCCGCCTCTCGCCGCCCCGTGATGAACACGTACGCTCCTTCATTCACAAACCGCTTCGCCGTCGCCAGCCCGATACCGCTGTTGCCGCCGGTGATCAGCGCAATCTTTCCGTCAAGTTTGCCCATGTCCTGCTCCTCAATCGTCGGTTTTTCGATCTTCTCTGCGAACTCCCGGGCATCCAACCGATGGGGATTCCGCCTTAGGAATTCTCATGACACAATTCTTCGTTGTCCACTGCTGGAGCCGCTCCATCTCGCTCTCGCCCAGGTTGGATGCATTGCGGGGTCGTTCGGTTCTGTTTATGCTGTGCTAATATTGCATTTAGAGACCAGTCGGTCTCATACAGCGGCGCGACGGCTGGCAAGTCCTGAAGGAATGGAGATTTATGGATCCCCTGAAGATAAACGAAGTTCCCATCGCACGCCTGATCGGGTTTGATGCAAATGAAATCGCGGATGGACGCGCTGTCGTCACTCTGGCGGCCGGTCCGCAACATGCCAATCCCATGGGGACCCTCCATGGGGGAGTCCTTTGCGATATCGCCGACGCCGCGATGGGCATGGCCTTCGCCAGCACGCTAGCCTCCGGCGAATCCTTTACCACTATCGAACTAAAGATCAATTTCTTCCGCCCCGTGTGGCAGGCCCGCCTCCGCGCCGAGGGCAAAGTGATTCGCCGCGGCAGCACCGTCGGCTACATTGAATGCGAAATTACCGACGAAGGCGGCCGCCTCGTCGCCAAAGCATCCTCAACTTGCATGGTCCTGCGAGGCGACCGCGCCAAGGGACGTTAAACTTCCTCTTCTTCCCCCTCCATCTTTACTCCATTGCGTCGTTGCTTTGTTGCTTCTTCCGCCGCACTCCTTATCCATCCATCAGCAAAAAAAAACGAGGGCAGGTGGTGGGCCTGCCCTCGCGGAGTTGGTTGAGTTTGCCGTTTAGAACTTCAGAAGCAGCGCGAACTGGATTTGCCGCGCCGAACCAAAGTCCCCCGTTGGGAATCGCGTCGATTGGATTGTCCCGAACGATGAGCTGGTGACGGTCAGAACCGGGTTTCCAAAGTTTGGGTGATTGAACAGGTCGAAGAACTCCGAACGGAACTGAAGATTAAATCGTTCGTTGATCTTCGTGTTCTTGGTCACCGAGAAGTCCGTATCGACGAAACCAGGTCCAGTGATCGCGTCACGGCCTAGTGTCCCCGGATGGCATGTCGGAAGCGTCGCTGGAGCAACCGCAGGAACGCAAGGCGAAACAAAGACGGCTTTGTTTGCGAAATACTGAGATGGGTTCCCCGTCGTCTGTGCCGTTCCAATCAGATCGGGCCGGACCGTGAGCGATATTCCTGCTCCCGGGCCTATGGCAAGTGTCGGCGTGAGCGGGCTTCCGGTTTGCGCTTGCTGAACGGCGCCAACCTGCCAGCCGGAGACAAGCCGGTTACCCTTGAACGGCAATTCGTAGAATCCGCTCAAAACGAACCGATTGCGCACGTCATACTCGGAAGGGCCGTAGTCGCCGCGCGGATTATACGCGTTCTGAAGCACCAGAGACTCCGCGGTCGAGAGAGAGTTGTAGTCCAGCGACTTCGAATACGTGTACGAAGCGAGGAACTGCAGGCCGTGGGAGAAGTGCTTGTCGGCCTTGACCCACACCGCGTTGTAATTCGAATTCCCAACGCTATTCACCTGGTTGAAATTGTTAAGTTTGCACACCGGATGCGGAGCCGCGCACTGCGCCGGAAGCACCGGGCTGGTGAGCGGGAGCGTGGGGAAAGGCCGTGTCGAGCCATAAATCCCATTCGTGACAAACGGCTGATTGATATTCTGGTTGAGCTGCAGGTGCGTCCCCTTCACGCCCAAATAGGCGGCTTCCAGGCCCAGGCTCGAGGTGATTTGCCGCTGTATCGTCAAGTTCCAGTCCTGCGAATATGCGTCGTTGAAATTGCGGCTAATCGCGGATGGGCCCAGACTCGTGCCGATAACCGCGGCTGACGGATTCTCCAGCGTAATGCTGTTCGTAGCAGAGGCGGCGGCAATCGGCAATGCGAACGGGGGATTGGAGCTCAATCCACTGACTGTATTGGTGGTGGGATCTTGCGTCAGAATCGCATAGGCCGCTCGGACCGAAGTCTTTCCATTCTTAAAGGGATCCCACGCAAATCCAATGCGCGGCTGAAAATTCTTGTTGTTCGTGTGATAGGGCTGCGGAGCGAAAATGAGCGCGCCGGTGGCTGGATCGAAATTGGTAAAGCGCCCGGCAGCTTCCGACGGGGTTGAATTCCATGCGTAACGCAGTCCGAGGTTTATCGTGAAGTTCGGCTTCCACTTGAAGGTGTCCTGAGCAAAGCCATCGTAGGATGGCTGCAAAATTCTGTCGTTTCCAGCGCCCAATTGGACAGTAAAGGAATTGGCCTTGTCCGCCAGGAAGTTCGCAAAGGTTGTGAAGGCGAAGGTGCCCACATTCTCGGCGATGTTGTTGTTGTATGCGCGCCGGATTTCCCCGCCGAAAGCGAAGGCGTGTCGCCCCTTCAGCCAGCTAAGGGTATCGTTTAGCACGGCGGTGGTGTCCCCGCGTCCTTGGGGCTCGCCGTTTGGTCCGCCGAAAAGCAATGTTCCTGCCACTTGGATATCCGGCAAGCCCGTTGCTACCGGAGAACCCGCTGGCAGGGTCATGTTGAACTTTGCCGGATCCAGCAGTGCATTCGGAAGGAAGGTCAAATGGATTCTGTTGAACCCAATTCTCACCGTATTGGCAAGGGAAGCGCTAAAGGTGTGATCCTCGCTGACGGTCAACAGTTGACGGAAGCCATCGCGGGTATCACCGAATCCCGGAATAGTGTCCAAGACCACCGGGAACAACGGCTCTTGCCGTAGGTCTTTCTGTACGACGTAATAGACATGCACGCGGTCCTTCTGCCGCAGTTCGATATCAACGTCGCCGGAGCCTTGATTTAGCGAGACGTTGGCGAGAGCACCGCCGGTAAAACCGGTGAAATCGGCTGGCGCAGTTGACGCATCCTTCGATTGGTGGAAGTTAGCCGCCGGGACGAGCCCTAGCAGGCTCGTCACCGCAGGAGAGGTCACCGCTGCTCTCTGATTTTGGCTGGGGACCGTCGTCGTGGCAGTAATGTTCTGGTGCTGGCGTACTCCTTCATAAGCGAGAAAGAAGAACACTTTGTTCTTGACGATCGGCCCGCCGAAATCAGCGCCGAACTCATTTTTCTTGTACGGGGCCTGGATACCCGGGGAGGTATTGAAAAAATTGCGCGCGTCCAGCGCATTGTTGCGGAAAAATTCAAACAGTTCCCCGTGATATTCATTTGTGCCGGAGCGCGTAGCCAGGTTCACGATCGCGCCGGAATTTCTTCCGTACTCCGCCGGAAACGTCGAATTATCGATCTTGTATTCCGCCAGGGTGTCAATCGGCGGCTGAAACGTGATCTGGTTCTGCACCGGATCGTTCAGGTTGATTCCGTTGATCAGCCAGTTGGTGGTGTCTTCGCGTTGGCCCGCCGTGTTGATGCCGAACGATCCCTGCCCGCGTAACGGCGCGGACAGAAATCCATTTGCGGGCGGCGTGACCGTCCCCGGTGTCAGCAGACTGAGATCCGTGAAGTGCCGGCCATTCAACGGAATTTCCTGCACCGTCTTGTCGTTGATCACTTGACCCAGGCCCGTGGTAACCGTATCAATAAGCGGGGCATCGGCGACAATTTCGACACTTTCCGTGGCGGCGCCAACCGTTAATTGCAGGTTCCGGGTGACGGCCGTTGCCACTTCGAGTTTGAGTCCAGTCAAAACTATTTTCTGAAAGCCCGAAGCCGAAATTTCCAGTTTGTAGTCTCCAATCGAGAGCGAAGGAAAGAGAAATGCGCCCGCGGAGTCGCTGACGGTTTCCGATTGCACCCCCGTTGCTTCATTGGTAGCCACCACCTTGGCGTTCGGGACCGTGGCTCCCGCCGGGTCGGTTACCGTTCCCTGCAGCGTCGCTGTCGACTGCGCGTTCGCCCGCCACACCACTCCGAGAAGTACCATAAACACCAACAGCACACGAACTGTGGATCGTGTGGATAGAGCGGTACCCTGCGATCGTTCCATCGTTTACCCCCTGTAGATTTTTTTTTTGCGGTCTGAAGTGCGCGGACACCTGTGGTTTTTAGCTCAGACCACTCGTACTCACAGTACGCCCTCTATGAGGGCAAGCTGGACCTGGAAGGAGAACGGGACCACACCCGCTACCTGACTAACTCATTGGCAATTCGAGTGCCAGAATCCCAAATTGGAAGTCCCGGCAAACATTCAGATCTAAAGCAATTAGCTGGTTGGCGGATAAGGACTCTGACAAGTCCAGACGAGGGATGTGAAATTCTGTAACTAACTTATGAAAAAACAAATTCGTCGCCCCATCTTCTCTCTAGGTGCGACCAACCTGGCGGCAGCACAGATGCGCGACCTTAGTGATGAAGTAACCCCAGTTCCAAAGTGTGGTGTTTCGATCTACGTGCAAGAAGTTGAGAATAAGTAAAAGAATCGATTTATCCCATGGAAGATATCGTTTGTCGGGGGGCCTGGCGCATCCGGTCCACAGAATCATCCGCAGGCTCGTCCTTCCAAAGTTTCTTGCCCAACCTGCGCAGTCACAGCAAGGGATCGGCTTTCGCCCACTTCTCCGTGACCTTCTTGGAGCGCCCTCGAGATCTCTTCAGCAAAATTGCCCCCCTCAGGAAATCTTCTGGAGCAGTTACCGCGCGGCGGCAGCCACGGTTTCTTTCTTCCGCGCTTCTTTCCACAGCGCGATGTAGGGTTTCAGGTCGTCCATCATTTTGGCGAATTGGATGAGGTCGAGCGATTGCGCGCCGTCGCTGATGGCGCGCTCGGGCGCGGGGTGTGCTTCCACGATGAGGCCGTCGGCGCCTACGGCGACTCCCGCGCGGGCCAGCGCGGGCACGAGGCTGCGCTTTCCTGTTGCGTGGCTGGGATCGAGAATCACGGGCAGGTGCGTCAGTTCGTTCAGCACCGGGATCGCGGAGATGTCGCAGGTGTTGCGCGTCGCCGTTTCAAACGTACGAATCCCGCGCTCGCACAGAATCACGTCGGGATTTCCGTGCGCCACGATGTATTCCGCACTCATCAGCAGCTCCTTGATGCTGCTGCTCAACCCGCGCTTCAGCAGAATCGGCCGCCCGCACTTGCCCAGCGCCTTCAGCAGCATGAAATTCTGCATGTTGCGCGCGCCCACCTGCATCACGTCCGCGTACTGCGCTACCAGTTCCACATCGCGGTCGCCCATCACTTCGGTCACGATCGCGAGGCCTGTCGCCTTCTTCGCCTTCTGCAGCAGCTTCAAGCCTTCTTCTTCCATCCCCTGAAAATCATAAGGCGACGTTCGCGGCTTGAACGCCCCGCCGCGCAAGAATTTCGCCCCCGCCTTCGCCACCGCTTCCGCCGAGCGCATGATCTGCTCTTCGCTTTCCACCGAACAGGGCCCGGCAATCATCGCAAACTCGTCGCCGCCAATCTCCGCGCCGTTCACCTTGATGCGCGTCTTCCCCGGGCGAAACTCCTTGCTCACAAATTTATACGGTGCGGTAATCCGCACCACCTTCTCCACCTGCGGCATCGCCTCCACGGATTCCATGCACGCCGTCACGTCGCCCACGCCCACCACTCCGATCACCACGCGCTCCTCCCCCTCAATCGAGTGCACCTTGTAGCCAAAGTGCTTCACGATTCCCGTAACTTCGTCGATCTCTTCCCGCGTCGAATGCAGCTTCATCGAAATAATCATGGTGGTCTCTTCCCTTCCGTGTTTGGCCTTTCGTTAATTTGCTGGCCGCTTATTTCCTGGGCCCCAAAATAAAAAAGCCCACTCTTTGCGAGTGGGCCAAAATCCTGTAATGCGCTCGAACTAGACGATGGCCACCCGCATCCCGTTGCTCGGGTACGTAAATCGCCATGCGTAGCTATAAAAGGAGAACGTCATGCTGCAAAGTCTACCGATTTCCAGGGAAAAGGCAAGGGCCTCCTGCGCGATAAAGGTGGGCCTTCGGCGGAGGGGAAAAGCGCCCGCCTCGGAAGGCGACCGCTACAAATACGTAACGCGCGTCAGTAGAGGAGGATTGCTATGCGGAAGCGCGTGAATCCCCCCGAGGATCCGCCCGCCTCACACGCGCCCACTGCAGCGGAATGATACTTCCCAGTCCGCAACTTCTGCTCGATGTCTTCCGGCAAGCTGCTCAGACTTGAGGTCTCATACCGCAGCACCGCAAAGGGCCGCTGCCCGGCCCAACCGCGATCCATTTCGCACGTCTTCCGCGCATCCAGCGCCGCGTCCACCACGCGCATCCCACGGGCCGCGAGTTGCGAATCGATTTGCGATTCCTGCTGCTCGATGCTGAGCTGGGGCACGCCCGCCGAAAAATCCTGCACCGCAAAAAACAAGTTGCCGCTCTGCACCACCGCGATTCCGATGGAGTTCAGCTCGCGGTCCAGCAAGTTCGCGCGGTGCGGCGGCGAATTCATCCACTGCGCGTGCAATCCCTGAGGCGAGGGACCTTCGGCAACATTCTCCGCGATCAGGCTGAACCGCGCGCCGGCTTGCATCGCGCGTTGCTGCAGCGGCAGTTCGCCGGGAAACTGGTGCGACAGCGTGCTGCGCTGCGCCATGCGCTGCGCATGAATGCGCGCCGCGGCGGCGAGATTCGCGTCCCACTGAAAGAGAGGCAAGCCGATTGCCGCGCGGTCGCGATTCGCCGCGTTCAGCAGAATGGATTCAGGCGAATTGCCCTGAGGACGCGACGAAGAAGCAGTTGCGTGAAGCGCGGGTGTCAAAAGCATAGCGCCCAAAAGCAGCGCGGTTAGCAGTGTGAAGAGGCGCAGTGTGGTGCGCATGGTGGATACTCCTGCTTCCATTGAACACGACGGGGACGGAAACGATGCGATTGAGAGGGTCAGGCGTTTACAAAGGGAAAGCTGGCCGGGAGGACAGGGAGGGGATTTGCAAATTCAATCAAACCCAGCGACCAGTCTAAAGACTGGCCACTACATTGAATGAGAACAGCTCCCGCCCCGTAGATGCATTCGGGGTCCACAGAACGGACCTCGGAAGGCGGCCGCTACAACTGATTAGCCGCGGACGTGGACCGCGCTGAAGCTGAGGACTACGTGGCCGCCGGGGGTGGGGCGCCCGAAGCTCAGCATCGGGCGGAAACGAGAGAAGAGCAGCACCTGATCGAGGTGATGGCGCATCTCCGGCGTGTCCGGCCCAACAATAATCTCGTACGTGGACATCTCGCCCTGCGCATCAACGACCACATCTACCAGCAGCTCGTGCTGCAGTTCAACGTCGGGATGCTGCATCTCCGCCGAAGCGGGCATATTGGAAAGCGAAATCAGCTCCGCGGGACGCAACAGCGAGGTCGGAACGTCGTTGGGATCCGCCTGCACGGTGATGCCGGGCAACATCATGTGCAACACAAACACGAAGATCACGATGGCGGAGAAAAATCCTCCCGTCGCCGGAACGGTCAGCGGACGAAACACGTTGTCCATCAAGATTTCCGAGCGATCCTTGATCCGCTGCCAGCGCCCTCGCCAATCGTGCGTAGCCTGCGCCTGCGCAGCCGCTACTTTAATTTTCACGGCGAGATCCGCGGGGGGGACGGCCCGCGGCACGCGGGACATCAATACGGCCAGTTTCCGGTAGCGCTGCAATTCCTCGCGGCAAGGTTCGCAATTTTCCAGGTGCTGCCGGATGGCAACGCGTTCGGCCGAGCGCGTGGCCGAAACACTGGCGTCGTCGAGATACCCGGCGAGGCGGCGATGGACTCTATCGCACGTCATGGTAGCTCCTCGCGCGCTGTCTGTGGGCGCGTCATACTCTCTGCCGTTGCCGGCGCGGAAACTCGAACGTAGGCCATTTGCAGACCGACCTGATGCGTGGGGTGAGAACTCCCGGCGGCGGCATGGCGGGCAACTTCGGCTTTGCGCCACTGGGCTTCGGAAGTTTGCGTGTCGCGCTCGGCGGTCTTGGCTTGGAGCGCTTTTTCCGCCAGCAGCGGCTCCAGAATCTCTTTCAACGAGCGGCGCCCGCGCAGGATGCGCGACTTCACCGTCCCCACGCTGCATTCCAGCACTTCCGCAACTTCCTCGTAGCTGAGCCCTTCGATGTCGCGCAAAATCACCGCGCTGCGAAAAACATCCGGCACCTGCTGCAGCGCGCCCTGCACGGCCACCTGAATTTCGTGTGCCGCAAGCTGATCGAACGGAGTCGCGCTCAAATCTTCGATATCGATCGGCGCGCAGCCTTCCAGCGGCTCGGCATCGATCGATACATTTTTCTGATTGTGGCGCTTGAACCAGCGGCGATGATTCAGGGCTTCGCGAATCGCGATGCGATAGAGCCAGGTCTTCAGAGAGCTGCCCTGGCGAAAGCTGCGAATTCCTTTGAAGGCTTTCAAGAAAACTTCCTGCACCGCGTCGGCGGAGTCCGCCGTGTCTCCCAGCATCCCCAAGATCAAGTTGTAGACGGGAGCGTGGTAGTGATTGACGAGCCAGTCAAAGGCGGTCTCCGAGCCGGCTTGCAGCTCGGTAACAAGCTCGGATTCGTCATTACCCCACGAGAGTGCGCTGGCCCAATCGGACACGGTCGGCCTTTCTGCCCCACCTGCGAATTGGAAACGGGGGCTTGCTGGCACTTCTGGGTTGGGCATGTCTTCGTATGGTGTGCCCCAACCTTTGTCCGCTCTTGGTATTAGACACCATAGGGCGGCCGAATGTTTCTGGCACCAGCAATGTGTTGATTTTGGCACCAAGGGGGCTGGAGCGCAATGGGTGGAGGAAGTGACTGGTGATTGGTGGCTGGTGACTGGTGGAGACGCGGAAAGAATGCGGCGATTTGCTCTGTCCGAGCCTGGGAACGCCAATCTCCAGATTGGCAAGTCCGAAAACCCGGAGCGCCATTCGGGAGAATGGCGTTCCCGGGTTCTTGGCGGCATTGGTCTGACCAGGGGCCCCCCTATGGTTGGGAAGATATTGAAAATATGAGAGTTAAGAGTATGGCGCGCAAGTGGTGGAAATACAGGGGTTAGGGGAGAAGAATCAGCCGATAGCTGACAGTCTACCCGTTCGGCAAGATCAGGGCAGGCAGCCAACAGCAAAGAAAGAGAAAGTCTAACGCAGAGACGCTGAGGACGCAGAGACTCGCTGAGGCGGCGGGGAGGGGAGAGGTTCGTTTTTGGGAAGATCGCACTGGAGCATGAGGGCCCAATTCTGCTGGATGATGCGTTGTATGCACCTGGAGGGTAAAGGGCAAACAGTAATCAGCGACCGGTGAGCAGGAAGCAAGCGGGACGGAACAGAAGAAAAGTCAAAACCCGCACCCTTGAAACCCACAAGGATGCGGCACCCAAAATCGCCCCCCCGGCAATCTGTCGGCCGCCCGTCTGCGTGCAGCTTACAGAGCTCTGTTTTCCGCTAGTGCCTTCTGAATCGCCTTCTCCGCGAGGGGCGCCATGATCTTATACCCAGCAGCAGTTGGGTGCAGCCCGTCGTCAGCCAGGGCGCGCTTCAGCATGCCCCGCTCGTCAACCAGGGCGCTGAAGTAGTCGAGATACACGAAACGGTTTTTGGCGCAGTAGTCTTTAAGCCACTTATTCAGCGCCAAGATTCTATCGCGCGGACGCAGCGCAAAAGACTCCTCAGCATCGTGCGTGTAGTTATGCACCGGGAGGATGGACGCAAACACCACCCGGATGCGGTGCGCGCGCGCCAGCTCGGCCATGGAAGCGTAGTTGGCCTCGATGTCCTCGTTAGACGTGCGCCCGGTGACGCCCGCGATATCGTTGGTTCCCGCGAGCACGACGAGCACTTTAGGGTGCAGATCAATCACATCCTGGCGGAAACGCACCAGCATCTCGGGCGTGGTCTGCCCATCGATGCCGCGGTTGATATAAGGCTTGCCAGGAAAATAATCCAGCAACTTCCAGTAGTCGGTGATGGAGTCGCCAAGGAAAACGACTCGACTTTCGCCCGCCGCCGGCGGCGCGAGCGCGGCGTTGGCCTGCCGATAGCGTGCCAGTTGCCCGAAATCGTCCGTGTAGATCGAAATCCGCGACGCCCGGTACTCATCCAGCCCGGCAAAACCAGTGGAAGGGATGGAAGGAGCCGGGTGTTGGGCCAGGGCTGGAAGCGAGAGAAGGATTGCAAATAGCGGTTGCGATATGGTGCGGATGATCGTCAGCAGGCTCATGTTCTCCTCGGAAAACAGGATAGCCTAGCGTATTACGTTCTGTATATTGGCGCGCATCCGGAGCGAGGAGTCACGGGAAAGCGAAGACGAAGAGCGGACCCACCCTTTGCAAACCCCGCAAAGGGTAGGCCACCCAGGAAGGTTCAGACCTAGGATGCGCCACCCGCCCGCTTACTTGCGATGACGCTTCCAATCATTCTTGAGGTTGTTAAAATCGTGCAGGATCAGGCGAATAGCAGAGAGGCAAGCAAGGATAAGAATGCAGCCTTTTACGATGATAGCTTCCAAGTCCAAGTCCACGGCCTCAGCTCTGAATCCGAAACCAGTCTTTAACCAACAGTTTAAAGCGTGTGATTTCGTCCTCGTTTAAGGAGCAGCTGTGAGCTACGACGTTCCGAATCTTGTTAAACTGCGACAGCACGTCTCGCATCGCTTTCGGGCTGCGAAGGGTGTCCGAAAAATCCGACCAGTTTGCATCAAAGATGCTGATGAGTTCGCCGAAATTTGTGTATGTGAGCGGGTCGTCTGATCGGATGGACATAGCCGTCTCACGCTCGTCTCGCTGCTTCTTATCGACCTCGGCTTGCACTCCAGATGGAACTTTGTCCTTCCACCAGGTTGGCCCGTGCTTCTCTTCCAGGCGTTCGGAGACGAGGCGCCGGATGGAGTTCTCAACGGCATAGTAGATCGCGTAGAAATCGGCCATTTTGCGAGCTTCTTGGAGGATGTCGTTTTCGAACAAATCCACATCCACGACCTCGGTCTTAATGATGGTCTTGGTGTGCTCAATCTGAATGCCGCGTGTCTCCAGATTAGCTAGCTCCGACTCAAGCATGAGGTTGTGCATCCCGAATAATTTGAGGTCGTCGGCGATGCTCATTTTTCCCTCAGCAAGTTCTCGCGTAGGCTCTTGAAGATCGCATTAAAAACCTCGATTTCGGTGGTGGCAGGAAGATTGAGATTGATGGTGTAAGACAGTCCGAGCCGGGGTAAGCCGGGAAGCTCCGTGCGGCGCGGTGGGGCCTCTTCCTCTTGTGGCAGTTCCTCCCGACGGAGCCTAGCAGGGGCAGCAGACTCCCAGTCCGCCAGCTTGCTCAATTCTAAGAAAGTGCTCACCACGTACCCGACGTTTGCATCGACCTCAGCGGCCCCCAGCAAACTTCTCAGGCGTGTCTGCAATTCTTTCTTTTCGAGCCTGTAGGCGTACTCATTGGCGGTGAATAGTTGTCTATATGCATCGCGCAGTTGCGTGGCCATCACCGTCCCCGAGAGGTTATCGTCTCGGTAGTCGCGGTAGGCTTGCGTGGGGACATTGTTGGGGTCAATAAAACCCAAGCGTTTGAGCAGGGGGATCATGGCGCGAAAGCTGGACGACTTCAGCCCAAGTGCCGTATTCATGAAGTCTAAAGTAAATTTGGGAGGTACCGCGGCCTCTTTGATCTTCGAGAAGAGCTTAGGGATACCGCCATAGCCGTTCACATATGGTGGATATTCAGAAGGGGCTGGCATGGGCGTGCTCCTTGTAAGATTCCCAATATTCTATTACACCTCCAATGGAATTACAAGGTCAACATAATTGACATCTCAAGAATGTCGCATTCCCCTTTATTCCCGTGAATATTGCGAATATCTTCGTCTTATATTCGCCTTGTGTAAGTGGGCCACAATCTTGTGAACATCCCAGTGGGTTCGCCGCCATGGCGGATGGCCCGGATACCAGCCTCCTCTTTCTTGCGCAGTCTCGGTTGTTCGAACGAGCAATCTTTCCCCGCTCCCCAATCGCAACGACACGGAGGGTGGCTCAGTAAGAACGAAGGTGTTGACGGTGTGCTGGCACGGAAAAGAGAGTAAGCAGTGAACCGAAGGAAAGGCGCGAACAGATGACAGGGAGCAGATAGCAGCGGACGAGAAGAGGCTTGCCCGCCTCCCTTCCTTCGTCAGGGCAAGCAGAAGGCGGCCGCTACAGGGGCGAGCGGAACCCAAGAGGGAGGGGCCCTTCGATCAGACTCAGGGCAGGCAAGCCCCTCCCCTACATCGAGGAGATCGAAAGCAGCGCCCCGCCGCAATAGTAATAATGTTAACCATGATTACCAGCCTATTTGGCCCATCCGATTAAGGATAATCGCGCTGTAGCGATTCATGCGCTCGGGCCGCCGCTTCAGGGGAGCCGGCAGAATTGCAGCGAGGCGTGCCGCCTGTTGCCGGCCGATATTGCGGGCCGCGGTTTCGTCGTAGTAACGACACGCCGACTCCGCACCATAGATACCAGGGCCCCATTCGACCACGTTGAGGTAGATCTCCAGAATGCGCCGTTTGCCGAGGACGATTTCGGCCACCGGTACCAGTGTGGCCTCCGCTCCCTTGCGGAGGAACGAGCGGCCGGTTCCGAAGAACAGGTTTTTTACGAGTTGCTGCGTAATGGTGGAAGCTCCGCGAGTGCGATCGCTTTCCAAATCGTCTTCGGCAGCGATTTGGATCTCGTGCCAATCGAATCCATGGTGCTGGTAGAAGCGCGAGTCCTCCGCGGCGATAACAGCGTGCTGGAGATCGGGCGAGATTTGGCTGAGGGGAATGAAATTGTAGCGTTCGCGATACGGCTTGTGGTGAATCCAGGCCTGCACTCGGCGCTGGATGTGGACCGCGGTTGTCGGCGGGTCGATCCACCGGGCGGCCACAAGGATCAGCGCGGCAAGCGTCCAGAGAAGCACCACGCCGATGGCAAGCCATTGAAGAAAGGATCGGAGGAAGCCCGTCCGAAGCGGGGGCTGGGTGGGTGTGTCCGGCGTTGCAGTCACAATTCAGAATAACAGGCTAGAAGAGGGCAAAGACATTTCCTCAGCGGCTAAAGCCGTAAAGCAAAGCCAAGGCTTATGTCGGACCTAAAGGTCCGACCCCCGAGTTCTCACGCAGTCCAAAAGCGAAAAGCAGGTCCCTCACCCCGCAAAATGCGCGGGGATTCGGGATGACAGCGGCGTGGAAACCTAGGATGTCAAAAGAGCCACAACAAGGGCCAAAGAAGCAGGTTCCTTTGGCCCTTGTGTGCCTATTGCACGGTCACAGTGACACTGGCCGAGTGCGTGAGGCTGCCGGATGTTCCTGTAACGACCACGGTGGTTGTGCCGCGTTGCGTACCATTCATGGCGCTATTGCTGCCGCTCCCGCCGCACCCAGTGGCGAAAGCCAGAAATCCAGCGATCAGGAGAAGCGCAATTCCCCCAGCCAGGTTCCACCGTCTTCCGTTCTGTAGCCCGGCGACCTTCAGCGCCGCCAATCCCAAGGCCAGAAGGCCGAGAGCCACAGTGAGCAGCATCGCAAATCTGCCGCCTCCTGTGATGTTGGTCAGTCCCGCCATATGATAAGGCGCCGATGAAGTACCGATGGTCATTGTGGAAGTCGCAGTGCCGCCGCTCTGCGGTGTGACCATTGAGGGCGAGAAGCTGCAGCTGGACCCTAGTGGTTGACCCGAACAGGAGAGGCTGACGGAGGAGTTGAATCCGCCAAGGCCGCCAAGGGTGACCTTGAAAGAAACCATTTGACCAGCCGCGATCGTTTGTGTCGCCGGAGTGACGCTGATACTGAAGTCTGCGCCCGGAGGCGTTGTTGAAGTTGCATTCGCCGTGATCGCCGAGAACAGACCGTGCATCTCGTTCGCAAGTCCCGCTGTGATGTACATCGTGTTTGGATCGCCAGCCGAGCCGCCGCCGCCGAACACCATGTCCCAGAGGGAGGCATTGGTGATAACGGCCCCGTTGGCGTCCTTCATTTGATCGAGGAATGTGCCCGCAGAGAAATCGAAAGCATTAATGGTGCCATCACCAAAATTGCCCACCAGTAACTTGCCTGCGAATGCGCCGAAGCCTGCTGGCGGGATCACCGCTCCCCATGGAGCATTCAAATTGCCCCCAGTGGCGATGCGCCGGACAAGGTTTCCGTTTACGTCAAAAAGATCGACGAAACCAGCGCCGGCCATATGTATGGGATCGTGCTGCGGTTGGTCCTGCAACGCGTACGTCACCACTACCTGCCCGTTAATCACCTTAATGCCGAATGGCGCCCAACCGGAAGACATTGCGCCTGCCGGTATCGCGGGCGGGTTCGGGTCAGTAAAGTCTCCGGACAGGTGCGCAGTATTGAAGTTCGAATCGTAAACTTCCACTTTCCCAGAGCGGAAATTCGTGGCCAGCAGAAACGATCCGGTGTTATTCGTAATTAAGGCCAGCCCCTTGTACACCGCGCCCATGGCGGCCGAGGGGATGTTGGAGTTGTCCACGACAAGTGTGGCGGCGGGAGCTCCATTCCAGCCGGAAATCGTTCCGTCTTCCGTGTCAAAAATAAAAGCGCTCGGTTGGCCGCCAACCGGAAAACCGGTACTGGAGTTGGCCACGATTCCCGTCGGCGTTGCTGGATTAGAACTGCCGTGCGGCGGAGGAATCGTAAAGGTCCCCTGAAGTTTTCCGGTTTGATCGTAAAGTGTTGTCACACCTGTCGCGCTGGCGTTGTCTGAAATCCAGAAGGGTTGGTTCGGGAAAAAGGCAATGCCCCAGGGATTCACAAGGTTGGGATCGACATTGGGCGCCATGCCTGCTGTATCGGAAACAAGATTGGTCTGTTTGTAACTATTCGCTTGCGCCCGCGTAACCAAAGGTCGGGCCGCAATCGCACAAAATACCCCCAGCACAAACAACGAAACTCTTCGCATTCTCGTAATTGCTCCTCTCTAGAGTTAGGCAGCCCCGGGCAACGCCTGCCTAAAATCGACGTCTTCTTGTTGCCGGGAATAAATTGCGCCCTGGCATTTGTAAATGCCGAAAGCGTGAATCCAGTTCCTGGCGATTTCTGATTCGTGCATCAGGCGATGTGGCTATACTTCCACCTGTGCCCTAGGATGCCGATGAGAACTGTTCAGTAACCTAAGGGGTAATTTGTTGACAAACCCTTTACTCCCGCTTTACAAGCGCTCCGTAGCTGCCGAAGAGGATGCCCGGGTTTACTTGCTATGGAGCGGAAGAGTCTGCCGCCCCTCCGGGGCTGGTGGATGTGTTTCTTGGGGAACCGGGTCACCGCTCACCCTTCGACTCCGCTCAGGGCAGGCGCAGTGGGCTAACTGCTATCGCGCCTCCGGCGTTCTGGACTGAGCGGGCACACGGAGCAGAGCAGACGGCGGGTATGCCTGAAATACGGGCAATCTGATAAACTGGCGGGGAGAGGTGAAGCATGGATGCGGTGAAGGTGGGCAAGCGCGGGGCGGTGATTGTGCCGGCGAAGCTGAGGAAGCGCTATGGGATTGAGGAAGGCAGCATTGTGACCGCCGAGGCGGTGGAGGACGGGGTGCTGATCCGGCCGGCAGTGGTGCTGCCCGTGGAGCGCTACTCTCCGGAACGCAAAGCGGAGTTTCTGCTGGCCACGGCGACGAGCGACGCGGATTACCAGCGGGCGAAGAAGCTGGTGGAAAAAATGGGCCTGGACCCGAAAGCAATTCCCCACCGGCGTCCGAAGTAGACGAGCGGAAAGACCCGGCGATCAAGCATGGACCGAATCTTTCTGGATGCCAACGTGCTGTTTTCGGCGGCGTACCGCGCGGGTGCGGGGCTGCTGGCACTCTGGAAATTGCGTGATGTGACGTTGTGCTCCTCGCGGTATGCCATCGAAGAAGCAAAGATCAATCTGGAGGAAGATGTGCAGCGGCGGAGACTGGCACGACTGACGGCCGGGCTGCAGGTTTTCGACGCACAGGAGCGCGAACTTCCCCCGGGGATCCACCTGCCGGAAAAGGACTGGCCGATTCTGTTGGCGGCGATCGAGGCGCAGGCGACGCATCTGGTGACCGGCGATGTGCGGCATTTCGGGGCGTATTTCGGGAAGAGGGTGCAGGGCGTGCTGGTGGTGACGCCGGCGGAATATTTGAAGCGGCGTGGGAAGAGCGGGAGTGGATAACGTTGTGGCTATCTCAATCGCGGTCTTCGCGCTCGGTTTCAAGGCCCAGGCGCTTGATGGCATAACGATCGAGGTGGTGCGCGTCTTTGCCTTTTGCGATGACGAGGTAGTCGAAGCGGGCTCGCTTGTCGCTGAGTTTCCAGGTGTAGCGGAGATTCCCCGGGCCGCCGGAGCGCGTGGCGTGGGCAATATCGCCGACATCGGCGTAGCTGACGGGCTTGCCATCCGGGCGGGCGAGGACGGTGACGTAGCGGACCTGGCGGTCGCGGTCAAATCCAATGATGGCGTATTGAAAGCGCTGGTCATGGGTGAGGGTCCAAACCTGCTGGCCTTCATCCTCGGACTTGAATTGGCCAATCTCAACCAGGCGCGAGTGCACCTGAGCATACGACATGCCGAGGCGGAGCCCGAGAATCTGCGGGGCTGGCTGCCTGGCGGCGGCGAACGGAGCGACGGTAAAAAGCAGCAAGGCTGGAAGAACAACTTTTCTCATCGTGATCTGCCTTCGTGCATTGAATTTGGATGGGAGGAGTGGCGCGGTTACCCAGCCGCGCCACTCCTCCATGCCCAATTGCTACGGTTTCTTTGCTACGGCTTCAAGGGAGTTGCGTCCTGGCTCTTGAAGAGCCCGAAGCCGGTGGATTGGCGGATGATGGTGGCCTTGGTGGCCTGATCGTTATCGAGACGCGTGTGGCTGGCGGTGGAGTTGTTGCCCTTGGCGATGCAGGCGGCGGTGATGCAGCCATCGGTATACGCGGCGAAGACGCGGCCAGTCTTGTCCACGGTGAGGTCATTGAAGTCCAGGAGGTTTCTGGTTCCACTGGGGCACGTCGTGCCCTGGGTGCAGATGACGCCGAGCTGCACGGCGTCATTGGGCGTGGTGTCGACAGTGAACCAAGTCCGGCCGCCGTTGTACGTTGTGGCGATGTAGCCGTGCCACACACCGTTGAAGGGAGTTGGGCCGGTGTCGGCTCCGGTGCCGTCGCCGGCCGAGGGCGTACCCAGGAAGAAGAAGGACGCACGGTCATTGTCACCGGCGACGACTTCGGGGAAGACGGTATTGCGGATGCTGAAGGGCACTCCAACATCCAGGTCATGGTGCCAAGAGCGGCCCTGATCGTCGGAAACAGTGATGTGCGGATGACCATCGCCGGCAACGTAGCCGAAGTACACGCGTCCTTTGGAACCGATGCCTACGGATGGGTCGCTGGAGTTGGTTGTGCTTCCGGTAACCGGCTGCACGGTGAAGGTGAGACCGTTGTCCATGGAGACGATGAGCCCTTGCGTGCCTCCGCAGCTCTTATTGGGAACGTAGACGATGCCGCTGGAGCTGACCTTAATGTGACCATGCAAGCCACCGCAATCCACCAGCGTGTACATGGGGTGGGCTTCTTCGTAGGTCAACCCGCCGTCCTGGCTTAGAGCCATCGCCGCATCGCCGATGTCCTGCGATGCGTAGTAGACGGCGTGCGGATACTGCGTGAGCGGGCCACGAACAGCAAGTTGCGCGCAGGGCACCGGAGTAGCCAGCAACTGATCTGCGGTACAAAGGCGGAAGGGTCCGCCGCCCACGGTCTGGTGATCGACGCCGGAGGCGATGCCGCCGCCCTGACTGACGGTGTAGGTTTCGCCATCGTTGTCGGTAAAAGCAGAGAGGCTGGTGGTGCCAAAGAGTTGAGAGACGACGGTGCGGCCGGTTTGGGAATCCGTGAAGAGGATGGGATCCAGAGTGGTGATGCTTGTGTTCGGCCCGTCCTTGAGGAGCCAGGTTGGCGTCGCAGGCGAAGTGTTGGTGTTGAAAGTGACCTGCAAGGTGTCGAAAACCGCCTGGGTCATGATGCGGCCCGAGTTGAAGTTGGCGCCAATCGAAGGTTCACCGGAGCTGTCGCCCAGACCTGGCGGCGATTGGTAGTTTGCATAGGTGGGCGCGGTGCCGTGAGCCAGCGAGTCGGTGGGCGGGGTGGTGATGGTGGCCACGCCACTATACGGATCGCCGGGAGCGACATTGGAATCGACGACGTGCACGGTGTACACGCCGGTTCCTGAAACGGTGGGATCAATCACCACGGCTTCGCCGGTTTCTGGAATGCCGGCGGTGGAGCTGGCGATCACCGGGCCAGTGAGATCGCCTTTATGGACATAGAGATCGTAATCATTCAGCTTGATCTGGTGGGAAATGCTGATGGCCAAAATCAAACCTTTGTAATTGGCCGGGGAGCCCGTAAGAGTGATTGTGTAAACATCGCAGTCGGTGCCGTCGACGCAGGTGGTTTCGTCCGTAGTTGCTCCGGCAATGCCGCCGCCGGCCCACGAAGCGGAAGAGCCATTTACGGGGTTGAGAGTACTGGAAGATGGAGTTGCGGCGTACATAATGGTCGCGAAACAGAGCGCAACCAGGGCGAAAAATATTCCGGGGTGCAAGTTAAACCTGGTGGGCAGGCTAACGCTACCGGCAGTGTGTCTGGACACAGATAAAAACCTCCTTCTGTCTTTGTTGTGGCTACATTCTCAGGACAAGATCACAGCCTGACGGAGGCTATAGAGTAATAAGGGGTACGGTAAATCAGGTGAAGACCTGAATTCTTGCGCGGTGAATCATTGAGAGGTTGGATCTGGTGACCTGACCGGGAATTTTTGTATCGGGGAAAAGAGAGAGAAACCGCTCTGAAGAAGAGGTCGTATGGCGGGTGGACCAGAAAGGTTCGACTATTTCCTGGGCACCGCAGAAGTTCTAGAAGGGAAAAGTCAAAACCTGCCCTCCTGAGGCGGGCGCAAACGGCGCGCACCCTGAAAACCGCGGGGTGCGGCACCCAAATTTGTCTTAGCGCGTCAAGGGTGCGGCAACCGCCCAATGGCCAGCAGGAGTGAGAGTTCCAGTTCGGTGCCGGCTTTGCGTTTGCTCCAGATTCGGAGGTGGGCGCCGATGGTGGTGGCTCGCTCGCGCATGCCGGTTAGGCCGTAGTGGGATTTGCGGCCGGAGTGGAGGACTTGGGGGTCGATGCCTGTGCCGTTGTCGCGGACGACTACGCGCAATTTGCGGGGGGAATATTCGATTTCGACTTCGATCTTTTTTGCCTGGGAATGACGCAAGGAGTTGAGGAGCGCTTCGCGCGCGATCAGGTAGATTTGTTGCAGGACGGCTGGATCCAGTGGTTTTGGGCGGCCCATTTTCACGATGCGCAGGCGGGCGCGGTCGGTGGGCGTGAGTTCTTCCTGGAAATCGGAGAGGGCCTGATCGAGACTTGTGGGCGGGACCTCGGCTGAGCGAAGTCCTTGCAGTGCGGCGCGGCCTTCGGCGATTCCCTTCCCCATCAGGTCACGAACACGGCTCAGGAGCGGCTTCGCTGGGGAATCGGGTGGCAGCCAGCCCTCGGCGACTTGGAGTTGCATTGCGGCGCTGAGGAGTCCCTGCAACAGGGTGTCGTGCAGTTCGCGCGCGATGCGGGTTCGTTCGCGGCGGCGTTCTTCCTGACGAAGAATCTGTTCGCGGGTGGAATCGTGGTGATCGTAATGAGTGAAATATCCTCGGATTCGCTCGGCCAAGGGTTGGATACCTGTAATTTCCGGTGCCATGTTCGTTCCTCCATGGTTCGTTCTTCGTTTGCTTGGGTACTGGAAAATCCTGCGGGGATATTGCCTGGGGGAGGTCGGCGGCGTCTTGGACGAATTTGGTCCGATTTGTACAATCTTGCTGAGTTTTTGGCGGCCCATGCTAAGTCCAGAGGAAACGTTTTCTGGAGGGATTTAGGGATAACACTTTTAAAATGAAACGATTACGTGGGCACTGATTTAGGACCTAGCGCTCGATGCCGCGGGCGATGCTTGGGGACATGCCCGTCAGGCGGCGGAAGTGACGGTTCAGGTGGCTCTGATCGGAGAAGCCGACGGCGAGGGCGATGTGGGACAACGGGAGTTGCGTGTCGCGGAGCATCTGCTCGACATGCTCGAGGCGGCGGCGCAGCAAATACCTGTGCGGCGGCATTCCAACCGATTGCTGGAACGCGCGCGCGAAATGGTGCGGCGAAAGCCCGGCCGTGGCGGACAAAGTATCGAGGCTGATCTTTTCGCCGATGTGCGACTCAATGAATTCGCAAATGCGATTTTTCAGGGCAGGAGAAAGGCCGCCTCGGTTCAGGTCTTGGACTTCGGGCATGGGCATGAAGCTCAGCATGCTCAGCCTGGGTTGTGCGTGAACGACTGCTTCCGGCCAACTGCGCGAGAGATTTGATTTCGCGAGGGGCGGAGTGATCAGGGCACGCCAGTGGTCGTTGCGGCCTGCGCGAGCGAGGAGGATGGGAATGTCCTGGCCACCACGCCTGCGGAAAAGAGAAAGACTGTAGTCGAAGAGGGAGGAGAGAGGCGTGCCGGAGGCCAATCGTTTGTCGTCGAGGGCAAACGCGCCGCGGGCTACGCGATCCGCACCGACCAGGCGCTGGTCTTCGTCCACGGCGAGGAGCAACGCGGACGCTGTGTCGTCGGACGGCAAAGCGGCGACGATCCACGCATGTCGGAAGTGCTCGCGGAAGAGCCGCTCTTCCACGGCGCGCGCGGAGGCGATGGTTGCGGCGAGTGCCAACTGCTGTGGCCGATCGGGGCCTTCGGTGGCGACGGCGGAGACATCCAGCACGCCAGCGAGTTTGCCGAAGGCATCGAAGATCGGTGCGCCCGCACAAGTGAGTTTGCTGTGGCGAGAGCGATAGTGCTGGCTGCAATGGACGAGCAGGGGACGTTGTTCGGTGATGCAGGTGCCGATGCCGTTGGTGCCTTCGATTTGCTCGGACCAGACGCCGCCGAGCCAGATGCCCCAATGCTTGAAATCGTCGGCTCTGGTTTCATCGCCGCGATGGTGAATCGCGACTCCTGCGTTGTTGCACAGGAGAACGACGTAGCCTTGCTGGCGGACGATGGCGTAGAGACGATCAATCTCTTCCCTCGCGTGAACGATGATGTCAGCGACGGGTTCCTTCGAGGCTTTTAGTTCGCCCTGGGTGACGACGTTTGGCTCGGTTGGGTCTTGCGGGTCGACGTGATAGTCGGCCATACAACGGCGCCAAGAGTTGGAGATTTCTTCGACGGCAGAGATGGGCGGGGTGTTTGGAAGGGCGGGCTCGATTGTCTGGACGTGATGACGCTGTTCGATACTGGGGTTGGAACGGGTTGTGAGTTCGGGGGGCACGTCACCCTCCAGCATCCGGGTAATTCAGGTTCGGTTTGGCCTTGCGTGATTCTCGTCTCTACTAGTGAGGCGGTCAGTGTAACAGGCGCCCAGTGGGTCAACAAGGTGAGGACTCCGTAACTAGGCGAGTGCAGGGAGGGAAGAGCCCCATTCGGGAGAATGGCGTTCCCGGGGGCGGGGTGGGCGGAATCAGGATGCTGCGATCCTATTGGGGAGACACGCAAGAAATAAGGAAAGTGGCTCGCAGAGATGGCTGGAATAACTTTAACAAGGAAAAAACAGCAGGAAGATGGAGCGGCCTATCGGAATCGAACCGACACCTGAACCTTGGCAAGGTTCCGTACTACCACTATACTAAGGCCGCTTGGACTACAACTTTTATAGCACGCTTTTCCCCGAGACGACAAGACGCTCCAGAAACAGTTGAGAAGAAACGGGCGAATCAGGAAACCTGCGTAACGCGCGCGGACTTGACGATGGGCGAGCGGCGCTGGCGTTCGGCAAAGCGGGTTGCTTTTTCCTTGTTGGTGTAAACCCGGCCAAAGGTTTCTCCGTCGGCGTAATTGACGGTGACCAGGAAATGATGATGTTTTCGGCGGCGATCTTTTCCGAATTCCGACTTTCCGTCCCGGACTGATTTCCGGGGGCCCTTCGCAGGAGTTGACGATTTTGCCACGGACACCTCTGATTTAAAAGAACCGTAAATGCAACTATCGCAAGAATAAAAACGATTCGCAAGCAAAGCCTGCGATGGCAGCAAAAATTATAAGCCTAAGAGAAGGGACTAGGGCAATGCCGCGGAAGACGAATCTGACCGCCCGCTGAAGAAGGGCAAGAAACCACGGCTGGCATGAACCAGATGCTCGATGCCCCGCAAGCCGCTGCTCTCGCCGGACTCCACATCGCCGCTGCGCCACGAGAACGTCATATTAATTCCCGCCAACTGGTCGGAAGGCGGCGTGTGAACGGCCAGGAACCCGTTGCCGCCGAAAGCGCTGAGGTTGTGGAGCGCACCTTGGCCTGGGAGGCCCATGACGAAGTTGGCGGTGGTGACGTCGCTCTCGAAGCCGACGAGCTTCACGCGGCCGCGCCAGAACGTGGCGAGCGGGAGGCGCACCTGGTCCACGAATGGCGTGTCGTTGCAGTAGAACGCCGACTCCATCCGCTGGATCGCGCCAGGGGACGATGCCCAGAGCGGTTTTTCGAAGGTGGAGGAATCGGAGCGGGGACGCGGCAAAATGTAACTTTGCGCCCCGCTCAACATCAAATTAGTGCGAAAGTCATGAACGGCCGGAATGAAGGTAACGTCAAACGTTTTCCGAGCTGGGTCTGTGTACAACGGCAGCTGTTTCTGGTCCTCTTTTCCTGAAGATTCCTGGGCATACAAGGGCAGGCACACGATTGAGCAGGAAAGTGCGGCAAACCTGAGCAGCAGCCTGACCGAGATGCCAATTCCGGGCACTCGCTCCTCCTGAATCCGCGGAAACACCAGCTAAAACGCAACATATCGCAATGCATTGCGGGTGTCTAGGACTTCCGGAGGGGGCTAGCCTCCGGTCTGCTCCGCGGCAGGCCTCCTTCTCGAAGGCGTCTTGCCGACTAACGAAGGGAAAATTTGATGTGCTATTCATGAAACATTTCGCCGATTATTGCGTCTTTACTAAGTGGAGAAGGATTATGATGCTTTTAGCTCTAGCAGACAGGACGATGTTGAACGTGAATAAAAAACCGCCGTTGATTGAAGACCTTCGCGAGCACTCCGAGGAGCAGCTCGCGGAACTTCGTTTCTTGCTGGAGACGGGATTGACCGGGCGCCCGGACCCGCGCCGCCCCGGCTTCTTTGAGCTCGACGGCGTTGCGAATGTGTATTACGTTTTCCGGTATCCTACGGGACACAAAGTGTTGCTGTTGGCCGCCTGGCAACGTGAAGTTGATCCAGTGGCGGAGATGGTTGCGTACTCCTGCCCCGCCGCGTAGCGAAACTCCCCAGCTCTTACAATCTATAGAATGAAACTGCAGGGGCCGGTTAGCGCTTGTCCTTATCGAGGTCTAGCGAAACCGAGTTGATGCAGTAGCGCAAACCCGTTGGCCCGGGACCATCTTCAAACACGTGGCCGAGATGCGCGTCGCAGCGGCTGCACTTCACTTCGGTGCGAACCATGCCGTGCGATGTGTCGGTTTCCTCGTCGACGGCCTCGTTTTCGAGAGGAGCGGTGAAGCTGGGCCAGCCGCAGCCTGAATGAAATTTTGTTTCGGAGCGGAACAGCGGATGGCCGCAACAGACGCACTTGTATGTGCCGGGTGTGTCGGTGGATTCATACTCGCCCGTGAACGGAGGCTCGGTGCCCTTCTGGCGAGTGACATAATATTGATTCGGGTTAAGTTGTTTCTGCCATTCGCTATCGGGCTTTTGGATTTTTTCGCTCATGTTTCCTCTTAGAACGGTATTATCACACTCTGCATCAGTATCAGATTCGGCGCCATGCCTTGACGTTTCACGCTGCCGCCCCAATGATAAAAGTAACCCTTGCCCATGGGAGACTCGAATGCCAGACCAGACCGAGTCCCAGTTGACGGAAAAGCGTCGTACCCGGCGTGCCAAAATCGCGAAACCGCTTCGTGTGCGGCCTTCCGAGCCGCGCGATGAACATTTTGAAGATCATCCGGTCAGCGTCAATGCTTCGAAAGACGGCATTTTCTTTCAGACCCGGCGGAAGGGCTACTACAAAGGCATGAGAGTTTTCGTGACCTTTCCGTTCAGTTCCAATCACGACCCGATGAATTGCGAATATGTGGCGGAGGTGGTTCGGGTGGAAGATCTGCCGAACGACCGCTACGGGGTAGCGCTTCATTTGCTGATGACCGTGAATTACAGCGCGGGCGGACCGCCAGGCACCGTTAGCCGCACCTAGTATCCATTTTTTGAATCGTTGCGGGGAAATCTTCCGATTGACACTCCCCTTTGCCTTCCTGTACTTTTTAACCAGATGAATTTTCGGGCGCATCGACACCATCATCATCACGGCCACCAGCCGCGCCCGTGGAGCCCTGCCTAGAGATTTTGCGACATTCAAGCAGGAAATGCCCCGCCGGCGCTGATTGCGCGGCGGGATTTTTGTTTTTAGGGAGGTTTTTGTGGAGCTGGCATTTGAAAAACAAGGCGGCCTGATTCCGGCGATCCTGCAGGATCACGCGAGCAAGGAAGTGCTGATGCTTGGCTATGTGAATCCGCATGCGCTGGCGGAGACATGGAAGAGCGGCGAGGTGCATTTTTTCAGCCGCTCGCGCAATCAGCTTTGGAAGAAAGGCGAGACGAGCGGGCACGTGCTTCGGCTGAAGCAGGCACTGGTGGATTGCGACGCCGATGTGCTGCTGCTGCTTGTGGAACCGATTGGGCCTGGGGTTTGCCACGAGGGATACCGGTCATGTTTTTTTCGCGAGCTGAGAGCCGACGGATATGCGCGAATCGTCGCGGAGAAGGCCTTTTCCGCCGAGCAGGTCTATGGACGACGGGAGGCTAAATGAGTCTGTTGAAGCTGGGGATTCCGAAGGGGAGTTTACAGGACGCGACGATTGATTTGATGTCGCGCGCGGGATGGAAGATCGCGTTGAGTTCGCGGAGCTATGTGCCGACGATTGACGATCCGGAGCTGAGTTGCCTGCTGGTGCGGGCGCAGGAGATGGCGCGGTATGTCGAGTCGGGCGCGCTGGAGGCCGGGATCACGGGCCACGATTGGGTGGTGGAAACGCGGGCGGATGTTCTGGAGCTTGCGGAGCTCGTTTACGCGAAGCAGCGGTTGGCGCGGGTGAAATGGGTGCTGGCGGTGCCGGAAGATTCTGCGATTCACGAGCCGAAGGATCTGGAAGGCAAGGTGATCGCGACGGAGGTTGTGGGGATTACGGAAAATTATCTGGCGGGTCATGGGGTGAAGGCGCGCGTGGAGTTTTCGTGGGGCGCGACGGAAGTGAAGGTGCCGCAGCTTGCGGATGCGATTGTGGAGGTTACGGAGACCGGATCGTCGTTGCGCGCGAACCGGCTGCGGATTCTCGATACCGTTCTCGAATCGGCGACCGTCTTTATTATGAATCGCAAGGCGGCGGCTGATCCTGCGAAGCGCGAGAAGGCGGAAAATTTGGTGCTGATGCTGCAGGGGGCGATTGCCGCGGCTACTCGCGTGGGGTTGATGTTGAATGTGCGGCGGGAAAACCTGGATGCGGTGCTGGCGGCGCTGCCTGCGTTGAAAAATCCAACGATTTCTTCGCTGAGCGATTCGGATTGGGTGGCGGTGAATACCATTATTGAAGAATCGGTTGTGCGGCAGATTCTGCCGCGATTGAAGGCTGCGAAGGCTCAGGGGATTGTGGAATATCCCTTGAACAAGATTGTGCTGTGATGCGCGTCCTGAAGCTAAGCCCGAAAACGGAGGCGGAGTTGCTGAAGCTCCGGCAGACGCATGACCGGGGGGCCTATCGCGTTGCTGCGCGGATTGTTGCCGATGTGCAGCGGCGCGGGGATCGAGCGCTGGAGGATTGGACGAGAAAACTTGATGGCACTGAAATTTCCGGGTCAGGCCTTTGGATTTCGAAGAAAGAGATGGCTGCCGCAAAACGCCGCGTGGACAGGCAATTTCTGCGCGCGGTTGAGCACGCGGCCAAGAATGTTCGAAAAGTCGCGGAGCAGCAACTTCCCCGGAATTGGAGCTTGCGTGTCGAATCGGGCGTCGACGTTCAACAACTCGTGCGACCGCTTGAGTCGATCGGGTGCTATATTCCCGGCGGGCGATTTGCGCTGCTCTCGACGCTGGTGATGACGGCGGTGCCGGCGCAGGTGGCAAGCGTGCCACGCATCGTGGCGGTTTGCCCGCATCCGAACGACGCGCTTCTAGCTGCGGCTGATTTGCTTGGGATCACGGAGTTCGCGAGGATTGGCGGCGCGCAGGCGATTGCGGCGATGGCGTATGGAACGCGGAGGATTGCGGCGGTCGAAAAAATATGCGGGCCGGGCAATCGATTTGTCACCGCGGCGAAGCAGATTGTGAGCGCGGATTGCGCGATCGATATGCCTGCCGGCCCCACAGAAGCCGTGGTGCTGGCGGACACCGGCGATGCGCGATGGATCGCCGCCGACCTGCTTGCGCAGGCGGAGCACGCCCCGGATGCGGGGAGCTATCTGGTGACATCGTCGGTCGAGTTTGCGCGGAAAGTTCAGCGAGAGGTGATGGTGCAATTGAATGAATTGCCAAAAACGAATCCGGCGCAGAGTTCCATTCGGAAAACCGGAGCGATTCTGATCGCGAGATCGCTTGAGCACGCTTGCGAATTTGTGAACCGGTTCGCGCCGGAGCATTTGAGCTTGCCTGCGGATGGAGAAAAACTTCTCAGCAAAATCCGCTCGTCCGGGACCATCTTTCTTGGCGCGCTTAGCGCACAACCATTTGGCGATTACGTCAGCGGGAGCAATCACGTTTTGCCGACGGGCGGGTGGGCGCGACGGCGGGGCGGGCTTTCGGCCTCGGATTTTGTTAAGTGCATCAGCGTGCAGAAAATTTCCGCCGCTGGCTTGCGGAGCCTAGCTGATGACGTGCAGCTATTGGCGGATGCCGAGGGACTGTCGGCGCACGCGAAAGCCGTTGAGGTGCGGAGATGAAGGTGCGCTTGCCTGTTCGCAAGGCAATTCTTGGTCGGCGGACGTACGAGGCGCCCGCCGAGGGGCGCTGGGGGAAAATCCGGCTCGATTTCAACGAGAACACGACCGGTTGCAGCACGGCCGCGCTGGCGGCGCTGCGCCGGCTCAGCGGGAAAGAGCTGGCGATGTATCCGGAGTATCAGGCGCCGACAAGGATTCTTGCGCGTTATTTTGGCATGAAGCTGGAGGAGTTGTTGCTCACAAACGGAGGTGACGATGCCCTGCGCGTTTTCTTTGACACGTTCGTGGAGCCGCGCAGCCATATTCTGATTTGCGAGCCGACGTTCCCGATGTACCGCTATTACGCGGAGATTGCAGGCGCACGCGTTGAAGCGCTGCACTACTCGCGGGAGATGGATTTTCCGTTGGCGGCTGTGCTGAAGGCTCTTCGGAAGAGGCCGCGGGTTTTCTTCCTTGCGAATCCGAATAATCCAACCGGCACACTTGTGGGGAAAGCTGCAATCGAGAAAATTCTGAAATCGGCGCCGCACACGGCCGTAGTTCTCGATGAAGCGTATGCCGATTTTTCGGGTGTGACGGGCGTTCCCTGGATTGGCCATCATTCGAATCTCTTTATCGCCAAGACATTTTCGAAAGCTGCGGGCCTTGCCGGCCTGCGTCTAGGCGCGGTAATCGCCCAGCGCGAGTCGCTTGCCCTGGTGCGACGCGCGTTGCCTCCCTTCCCCGTTAACGCAGCGGCCCTCGCGGCCAGCGTGGCTGCTGTGCGCGAGCGCCGCACGATCGAGCGCTACATCCGCGAAACCAAGCGGCTACGTGAATGGTTTGGCGCCGAACTCAAACGGCGCAACGTCCGCGTGTTTCCGAGCGCGGGCAACTTCCTGCTGGTCGATTTTGGAGACGCTGGCCCGGATCTCTTTCGCAGGCTGCTGCGCAAAGGAATCTTGATTCGCGAGCGCAGCAAAGACCTCGGCCCGGGGTTCGCGCGCATAACAATCGGCACACAAAAGGAGTTGCAAGCTTTGCTACGGCTTCTCGATCGCGGGAGTAGTTGACGTTATGGCTCGCACCGGAACAATTCGGCGCAACACCAAAGAAACGCAGATTGCGCTGCGAATGAATCTTGATGGCCGCGGCAAATCCGAAATTTCCACGGGGATTCCTTTTTTCGATCACATGTTGGACCTTGTTGCGCGCCACGGTGGCCTCGATCTGAAACTGAAGGCCACGGGCGACCTGGATGTGGATCAACACCACACCGTTGAAGATGTGGGCATTGCCCTGGGTGAAGCCGTCACTTCGGCACTGGGCAACAAGTGTGGGATTAATCGCGCGGGATACTTTCTGATGCCGATGGACGAAACGCTGGCCGTGGCGGCGATTGATTTTGGCGGCCGCCCGCACTGCGTTGTAAAGGCGCGATTTTCCGCGGCACGGGTCGGCGATTTTCAGACTGAACTTGTGGAAGATTTCTTTCAAGGATTTGCGCAAGCTGCGCGCGCGAACGTTCACCTGCGGGTGTTGTATGGCCGCTCGACGCACCACCAGGTGGAGGCGCTATTTAAGGCGTTCGCGCGGGCGTTGCGATTTGCGGTTTCGCGGGATCGCCGATTGCGCAAAGTTCTGCCGAGCACCAAGGAACTGCTGTGAATGTCACGCTGATTGACTATGGCGCCGGCAATGTTCCGTCCGTGGAACGCGCCTTGCGCCGACTGGGTGCGCAGGTGGAAGTCACGAACCATCCGGAAAAGATTGCGGAAGCACGCTGCCTTGTGCTTCCGGGCGTAGGCCATTGCGCGGCGCTGATTGCGGCGCTCGATGCGCATTCATTGCGGCAGCCATTGATTGAGGCCGTTGGACGCGGCGTGGCGTTTCTCGGCATTTGTCTGGGGTTGCAGGCACTGTACGAATCGAGCGAAGAAGCTCCTAACTTGCGGGGCCTCGGACTTCTGCCTGGGCGCGTCACGCGCCTTCCTGAAAACGTGAAACTTCCGCACATGGGATGGAACACGCTGAAAACCATTCGTGCAACGCGCCTGCTCGATTCCATTCCCTCCGATGCTTATTTTTATTTTGCGCATTCGTTTGCTGCGCCTGCCGCAGGCCAGGAGAGCTCCGCCGTTTCCGAGCATGGGCGCGAATTCATCGCCGTCCTGGAAAAAGAAAATATTTGTGCCGTGCAGTTTCACCCGGAAAAGAGCGGCGCGGCCGGCGCGCAGGTGCTGCGCAATTTTCTGCGAGCTGCGGCATGAGCCTGGCGCGGCGCATCATTCCCTGCCTGGATACGGATGGCGCGCGCGTGGTCAAAGGAGTGCATTTTGAAGGATTGCGCGACGCCGGGGACCCCGTGGAGCTTGCGGCGCGCTACAACGCGGAGGGTGCCGATGAACTCGTGGTGCTCGACATCGCTGCCGCACGCGACAATCGCCCTACGTTTCTTGAGACGATTCGTCGCGTTGCGGAACAGTTGGCCATCCCGTTAACCGCTGGCGGGGGCATTCGCTCGCTGGAAGCGGCGCGCGCGGTTGTGGGTGCTGGGGCGGACAAAATCACGGTGAACACCGCCGCGGTTGAGCGGCCGGAACTCCTCAGTGAACTCTCCGCCGAATTTGGCGCGCAGGCGGTGGTGCTGGCCATTGACGCGAAGCGCGAAGGCGCGTGCTGGCAAGTACGCACCCGCGGCGGGCGCCAGGCGACATCACTCAATGCCCGGGAATGGGCGCAGCGCGGAGTGGAGATGGGCGCGGGGGAAATTCTGCTGACGTCGGTGGATCGCGACGGCACACAATCGGGATTCGATACGGAATTGACCGCGACGATCAGCAAGGGCGTATCTGTGCCGGTTATCGCTTCCGGAGGCGCGAAGCTGCCGGCGCATTTTCTGGAAGTTTTCACGCGCGGCGCAGCGGATGCAGCGCTTGCGGCTTCGATTTTCCATGACCAGGTGCAGTCGATCCGGGCGCTGAAGGAATTTTTGAGGGGCAGTGGGGTTGAGGTCCGCCTGCCGTGCTGATTCCGTGCATTGATCTGCAAGGCGGAGAAGCGGTGCAACTGGTCCATGGCAGGCGCCGCGAGCTTGCGGTCTCCGACGTTTTTGGATTGCTGAAGAAATTTGGGCACCACGAGTGGCTGCACGTGATCGATTTGGACGCGGCGATGAGGAAGGGGCACAACCGCCGCATGGTCAGTGAACTTTGCGCGCGGGCGAAGCGGGAGCATGGCATGAAGGTGCGCGTCGGCGGGGGAATCCGCACCGTCCGCGCGGCCGAACAACTCATCGGCTTGGGAGTGGCGCAAATTATCATTGGCAGCGCCGCTTTTCGCAAAGGCCGACCCAATCTGGCCTTTCTCAAGAGGCTCCGGGGCCGCGTAAATAAGAAGCAAGTGCTGATCGCTTTGGACACGGCGAAAGGAAAAATCGTGATTCACGGGTGGCGCACTTCCCTGCGGATTTCTCCGCGCGAGGTGATGGCCGCGCTGGAGCCCTTCTGCGGCGGCTTTCTGTGCACCGACGTGGATCGCGAAGGAACGATGAGCGGCGTGAATCTGGAATGGTTCCGCGATTTGCGAGCGGCGACGAAGCTTCCCATCGTTGCCGCCGGGGGAATTTCCTCGCGCCTGGAAATTCGGGCGCTCGAAAAACTCGGCATGGACGCGGCCGTCGGAATGGCGCTGTACAAGAACCGCGTACGCTAATCTTGGGTGTGGCGGGCCACAACCTTTCCGTAGTGCCTCGCTTGCAGTACGATACTTGGAATGCGATTTCTCTTCCGATTGTCTTCTCTATTTTGTTTTTCCGTCGCGGAGCTGCTGGCCCAGTCGCCGGACACGCCGCTTCCCTTTCAACTGAACCTCATCGGCTCGAATATGTGGGCGGCGATTGACGACGCCAAGGGCGATGCGCTGGTCGGCGCGGTTTTGCCGGAGCTAACCGAGAAATACGGCAGTTGGGAATTTTTTAAGGATTTTTCGCGCTCGAATATTCTGGATGCGGGCGCGGAGCTTCAAGGCACCAAACGCATTCCCGTCGCTCAGAAAAAGTGAGGCATCATGCTGGTCTCTTTCCGTTCCTGCGGCCCGAAGGATCACGCGGCTTTGTTGAAACTGGTGATCGCCTACAACCGCTTTGAGAAGATTCCCGTGCATCGCAAGTCGCTGAGCCAGGGGCTGGATGTGCTGCTGCGGAATCCGTCGCAGGGAAAAATGTGGCTGATGGAGAACCACAAAAAGCCGGTGGGCTACGCGCTGCTTACGTATAACTTCGAACTGGAATATGGCGGAGCGGAGGGCGTGCTGCGCGATTTATTTGTGGAGAAGCGATTCCGCAACCAGGGAATCGGATCGCTCGCGCTTTACGAGATCGAAGATTATTGCCGCGAACGCGGGATACGCGCGTTTCAGCTACAGCTTCCCCGGCGCAACAAAGCCGCTGAAATCTTTTATCGGAAAGCGGGCTTCCGCGAACTGCCGCGGCGGGTGATGTTAATGGAAGTGCGGCCGGAAGAAGTGGTGCAGGCCCGGCGTGCTAGCGCAAGTAAGCGTCGGTGATGTATTGCTGTACCATGCGCTGGGTATTGAAGAAAGAGCCGTTGATCGCGATGGCGTGGCGCATCACATCCAGGTAACGTTCGCGGCTGCCGTAATATAAAGGAAGAATCACGCCCTCGAGTTTCGAGTAGAGGCTTTCCGCGTCCTGAGCGTTGTCCACGGGCGTTTCCGGCCCCGGATCGCCGCGATGCGCTTCGCCGATCGACCATCCGGTGACGCCCTCGATGTTGCCTTCGACCCACCAGCCGTCGAGAATGCTGAGGCTCGGCACGCCATTCAGCGCCGCTTTCATGCCGCTGGTTCCCGAGGCTTCGAGGGGATATTGGGGGGTGTTCAGCCACAAATCTCCGCCGGCGGTCAGTTTGCCGCCGAGGTTCAGGTCATAGTCGTCCAGAAAAACAATGGTGATCGCTTTCTTGAGGGCCTTCTTCGCTTTAAAAATCTTTTTGATGATTTCCTTCCCGCCGCCGTCGCGCGGGTGTGCTTTACCGGCATAGACGATCTGAAACGCTCCGGCGTTTTTCGCAATCTGCCGGAGGCGATCGAGGTCGCTGAGGATCAGGTCGGCGCGCTTGTATCCGGTGGCGCGCCGGGCGAATCCGATGGTGAAGGCATCGGGGTCCAGCTTGAGGCCGGTTTTTTTGCGGACCGTTTCCAGTAGGTCGTGCTTGGCCAGCAGATGAGCGGCCCAGACTTCTTCCGGGGGCAGGCCCAGCGCGCCGCGAAGGCTGTAATTGTCTTCGCGCCACGACGGAATCATCCGGTCAAACAGATCCTTAAACGATGGAGATGCCCATGTCGCGGCGTGCACCCCGTTGGTGATTGCCTCGATCGTGACATTCGGGAACATTTTTCGGGAAACTTCGCCGTGCAGCTTGGCCACTCCGTTTACGTAGTCGCTGAGGCTGAGCGCCAGGTACGTCATGTTGACAGAGGCGCCGCGTCTGGCTGCTTCTTCGAGGTCCGGATAATTTTGCTCCACCTGAAGCACGCTGCGGACGAGATCGGCCGAAGAAGCATCTTTCACGTCGAAAAACCGGTTCTGGTCGGGAAACAAGCGGGTCATGTACTCCACGGGGAATTTGTCGTGGCCCGCGGGCACAGGAGTGTGCGTGGTGAAAACGCACTTGCTGCGCACCTTTTCGATGTCTTCTCCCTTGACGGACTTGCGGCCTGCCTGGCTGGCCTCTTCCCCCAACAATTCCAACGTGAGCAGGGCGGCATGGCCTTCGTTCATGTGATACCGCATCAATTCGTTGTGCCCGAGCGCGCGCAACATGCGGACTCCGCCGATTCCGAGCAGAACTTCCTGAGACAGCCGGTAGTAGGGATCACCGCCATACAATTGACCTGTCAAGTCGCGGTCCCGCTGGTCGTTGGAGGGCAGATCGGCATCCAGAAAATAGACCGGCACTTCGTACCCGCGAACCCCCTTTACGGTGTAGCGCCAGGAGCGCAACTCGACTTTGCGCCCCTCCAGCGTGACCGAGACGCGTGGCGCTTCTTCCTGCAGGTGCTTTTCTACGGGCCATTCGACGGCTTCTTCCGTTTGCGCTCCCTCTTCCGAGAGGCGCTGCCGAAAATATCCCTTGCGGTAGAGCAGCGACACCGCCACCATCGGCAACCGGATATCCGCGGCCGCGCGGATGGTGTCTCCCGCAAGAACTCCGAGCCCTCCGCTATAGGTGGGTATCTGGTCTTCCAGGGCAATTTCCATCGAAAAATAGGCGACAAATCGTTTTGGTGGGTGCGTCTCGTTCGCCATCGTTCCGGGATCTCCAACCGGCGCATTCAGTTGCGCCGCCACATGTTCCGTATTTTCTTCGGTAGCCATATTGTCCGGGAAGGACTCCTCTCAAGCAAGGAAGGACATCAGCCTGCGTTCCAAGCTTTGGGTCAACGGCGAACTCGCGCATTGTCCGCTATAATTCACGTCCATGAGCATGGTCCTCGATGGGATCCGAGTAATTGAACTCGCGGAAGCCTTGGCTGGCCCCTATTGCGCGATGCTGCTTGGGGATCTCGGCGCCGATGTGATCAAGGTCGAGCGCAATGCGGGTGGCGACCAATCGCGTGGCTGGGGGCCTCCCTTTGTCGGCACGGAGTCCGCTTATTATCTCGCCACCAATCGCAACAAAAGGTCGATAGCTCTCAATTACGATCATCCCCTTGGTGGAGAAATTTTACAGCGTTTGCTTGCCACCGCCGATGTTTTTATTTGCAATCAACCATCCATGATTTCGCTACAGCGCCGCGGGCTTGATCCGCAAACGCTGCGGGCGAAATATCCCCGCCTTATCTACTGCAGCATTTCAGGATATGGGTTCACAGGTCCCAAAGCGGAACAACCGGGTTACGACATTCTTGCTCAGGCCGAAGCGGGGGTGATGAGCTTTACCGGGGAACCGGACGGAGGTCCCGTGCGATTTCCGATCGCCATCGCCGACATGACCACGGGTATGTATTCCGCGATGGGCATCCTGGGCGCTCTTTTCGCGCGCGAACGCAGCGGAAAGGGCGAGTACCTGGACATGGCGCTGTTTGACTCGCAGCTCACCTGGCTTGCAAACGCCGGTAGCAGCTATCTGAATGCGGGCGTATCGCCGCAGCGGTGGGGCAATGCGCACCCGAATATCGTGCCGTACCAGATGTTCCGGGGAAATGATGAACGTTATTTTGTGGTCGGGGTAGGCACACAGGAGCAGTGGAGCCGGCTGGTGGGGATTCTGGGAGCCGAGGAGCTTAGGAACGACGCGCGATTCGCCAACAACGCCGCGCGCAATCAGAATCGCGAACACCTGATCCCGATTCTTCAGCGCCACTTCGAATCTTTGCCGAGCGAGCTCTGGTTGTCCAAATTGAAGGACGCTGATATCCCAGCGGCTCCCATCCAGACCGTGGGTGAAGCCCTCGGGGATTCCCAAACCCTGGCCCGCGGGCTGGTGGTGGAGATGGAGCACCCGACCCTGCGTGTCGCGCGAAGCATTGCCAACCCTATTCGGTTCAGCGAGCAGCCCGTCGTATACCGGATGCCGCCACCCCTCCTTGGGGAGCACAGCAGGAGCATCCTTCGCGACCTGGGATATTCCGAAAGTGAAGTCGCGGCGGCCCTGAAGGAAGCCTGCCGGGGTGGTTGCTGATTCCGAGGCTATACTAATTAATAGAGTTTCCCCTTGACGCCGTTACTATCTTAATAAGATACTCCGCCCACCAGCCTTTGTGTGCACTCCGCCCAAGAGCGCCCGCGGTTGCGCTGACGCTTGCATTCGAGGTGTATTTTGCTGAATCACGTTCTAGAACCCTCCCAAAGTGCATTCCGAAATTTTAATGTTTGCCCTCACTGCGAATGGAATGGCGGAGAAGCCCTACTGTCCCGCTTGTCGGAGGGTATCCCCATGATTTCGCGATCTGACGGCAGGAATTTCCATCTACTGCTTGCCGATCGCCCTCTTCCTTTCCCGGCGGAACTCGGCGGGGGACCCACGCGAATGAGTTCGGTTTGCTTCTGGTATTTGTATGGAGCCGATCGGAGCGCGACGAGAAGCACAGTGGTGCTGCTTGAGGGCATGTTCGGCCCCAAGGCAAATATTTTCCGGCAAATTGAATTTATTGCCGACCTCCTTGCCGATGAATTGTTACGCCACCAAAGCCTGGCCATTTTCTACAATATGCAAGCCGATAGAATCCAGGAGTTAAGCTACTAAATTTGTTTTAATGCAATTCGCGGAATGCTTTGGCTCGCCAGCCGGGCTTCCCCCCGCGCGTTTGACCTTTTTCATCGCGCAGGGTAGAAGAGTAGGCCAGTAGCTCAGCGTCGAACTGCGTTCGCGCGTTGAGTAGCTGGCACCACCCATGCGACAAAAAATTCCGCAGCTCGATGCCGTGCGCGGCATTGCGATCCTGATTGTCCTCGCGCATAACCTGCACGGGTTCTCTTCCCTGCCGTTGTCCTATCTCACAGTCTACGGCTGGATGGGTGTGGACCTCTTCTTTGTGCTGTCCGGCTTCCTGATTACCGGCATTCTGCTGGATTCGAAGGCGTCGGCGAACTACTTCCGGAACTTCTATGCGCGGCGATGCCTGAGAATCTGGCCACTATATTATTCCGTGCTGGTGTTGATGTTTGTGATTGTTCCGCTCGCGCGTCCGCAAGACGCGGCTGAACTTTTTCAACGGTCCGCGCCCTGGTGGTCCTACCCGTTCTTTCTCCAGAATTTTCTGGTAGCCGCGCCGGCGGTGGCTGTCGGGCCGCTCGGAGTGTCGTGGTCGCTTGCGGTGGAAGAACTCTTCTATCTGGTCTGGCCTTTTTTTGTCAGGATTCTTTCGACCGACCGCCTGCAGTTGCTTGCGTGGACCGCGCTGCTGGTCTCGCCGCTGCTTCGCCTGTTCTTTCTCGCGCGGCATTGGATCATCTATTCCAATCCGTTTTGCCGCCTGGACGGAATGATGGCGGGGGCGCTGCTGGCGATCCTCCTGCGGAAACCCGGCTTTGCGCCAGGACGGCTTCTTAAGCTGGCGTGGGTGGTGTTTCTGGTTGCCGCTCCACTTGCTATCACGACAGCCGCTTATGAAGCACTGTGGCTCGCTTTTTCCCTGGCGGCCATCGCTTCGGCTTCGTTCGTCTTTCTGGGGCTGTACGCTACCAACACCTGGTTCCAGGCGCTGCTTACAAACCGCTTCCTGATGTTCACGGGCACGATCAGCTACGGACTTTACCTGCTGCACAAAATTCCCGATGATGCCTTGAAGCGCCTCCACATTAAGGAAGCCCACCCGATTGCGGCGTTCTGGGCGGCCGTGGGGATTTCCTATCTGCTCGCGATCGTTTCGTTGAATCTGCTGGAAAAACCATTTCTGAATCTGAAGAGATTCTTTGAGACAAAGCCAAATGGCAGGCTGGAATCGAGTGTTCCCGCGCCGGAGGCAAGGAATTCCGAAGCAAGCTGAAAGTTCAAGGTACTTTTTTCGGATTAGTTGGTGCCCACGGAAACCCAGGCGCGCGTTCTGGAACTCTGTTCGATCGCCTCGCAAAGAACCATCTCCTCGTTTCCCGTCTCGAAGGTGGGAAAAGTGCGTGGAGCTTTCAGATCGCCGGCTTCAATGTACTGATAAAAATCGCGGAAGAGCTGAACGAATGTGTCCGGGTAACCCTCCGCATGGCCGCCGGGATAAGCGGCATAGCGTCGCACCTGCGGACTCAAGAGGGCGGGATCCTTCGGGAGTTCTTCATTGGCGCGATTGCGGCGGCCGATCCACAGCGTGCCCGGCTCTTCCGAGTTCCACGCGAGCGATCCTTCTGTGCCATCAATCTCAAACCACAAACGGGCCCGGCGGCCAGCGCTGACCTGCGATACGGTCATAACGCCGCTCAAATCTCCTTCCAGATGGAATAGCACCGACGCGTAATCGTCGGTCTCGATCGGCACGGGATCCGCATTCGCCGGATCGGCTTTCTGGAAAGTTTCCACGCGGCCGCGAGGTCTCTGCCGCACCGGCACTACCGTCACGAGATCGGCGCAAAGCTCCGTCACCTTGCGGCCGGTAATCCATGTGACCAGGTCCAGCCAGTGTGTTCCGATATCCGAAACGGCGCGGAGTTGGCCGCCAAGTTTCGGATCGAGCCGCCAGTTCCAGTCATTCGGATAGAGCAGCCAGTCCTGCAAAAAACTGCCATGCGCAAGTTTGGGCTGGCCGATGGCGCCTTTTTCAACGAGCGCGCGAGCTTCCTGGCAAAGCGGGTAGTAGCGCAGGTTGTACGCAACGCCGCCGACTTTTCCCGTTTCGCGGGCGAGCGCGACGAGCAGTTCCGACTCGGCCGAATCCATCGTCAACGGCTTTTCGCAAAGGACGTGTTTTCCCGCACGCATCAGGCGGCTGGCTTGATCGAAGTGGAGATAATTTGGGGTGCAGAGGTGGACAACTTCAACGGCCGCATCCGCGGCGAGTTCATCGAGTGACGTATATGCCCGCTCCAGACTGAGGGCCTTGCAGGCCGCAGCCGTGGTGTCGCTGGAACTTCCCAGTGCGCCGCGAACCGGGATTCCCAAGCGGCGCAGAGATTCGACGTGCGCCCTGCCGACAAATCCCAAGCCAATCACAGCGGCGTTCAGCTTCATGCGGTTTACTCCCAAGTTCCGGTAGGTTCACCACCCGAGAGGTTGCGGATGCATTCGGGATTATATGGAACATGCCCCGGGAGAGTCGACTGCGTATGTTATTGGGATGGTTCTTGTCGAGTGCATCGAGGAGCGCGATGTGGCGTGGGAGAGTGCCCCGACACACGCGACTCGCATGATTCGCCGGAAGTCTGCCCAACGCTTTCTCGATTGGGCGTTCGGTCATGATTTCGCGGGCACGGGGTCGGAGAGGGCCCCGCAAGCGGCTGAACTCTCAAATATCCGAGTGTCGGTGGGTTTCGAGTCTGCCTTTACCTCGAGCAGTTGAAGAACGCCACCCATGGTGGACTCGCATCCGATCGCGTACAGCCCCTCCAGGAGTGTTTGGCAATAGACGACGCTCGCCGCGGTGGTGCGAAAGGGCGCGAACCGTGAAGTAATGAGCAGGCGTTCGCCCGACCCCCACCGGCGCCTGCTGATCACGCGCGCTCCGTGATCGCTGACGTTTTCAATCCATGCACATTCCGAATCGCGCGGTTTGCCCAGAAGTTCGAGTTGGCCCAGACCCCCGACCTGAGTCCTGCCTTCCATGCGTGCACTTCTCATGAGTTGTTTAACCTCCCCCTGTCGTTACCAGGCCCCAAAATCTCTCAGTGGCTTGCCTGCGTGCTCGAAAATGCGCGGAGAGTTCCGAATAACTTACAAAGCGCCCGTGGAAGACTTCCGAACTTTTCCCGGCAATCGTTGAGCCACGGAAATTCCCGGCGCGCGAAATCCGTACTGCGCGAAGCCTTGCCGTGAACCTGGAAACATCACAGTGGGATTTCCCCCTGGTTTCGCGCGAGTTGCCCGCTTCTGCTTGTAAAGGGCCTGATCCGCTTGAGCCAGGAGTTTTTTGAGCGAAGAGCGCATATCCGCGGCATAGCGGGTCATGCCGACGCTCAACGAGAGCGGGTATTGAGTGTTGTTGGCGGCCAGTTCCGCCATATTCTCCTGCAGGCGCCTGGTGATCGTGTCCGCAGTTTGCCCGAATTCCTCGATCACCAGGGCGGTGAACTCGTCGCCGCCAAAACGCCCGGTAATGTCGGAATCCCGAAAGGTGTTTCGGAATATCTCTGCGGTCTTCAGCAGGGCCTGATCGCCTTCCTGATGGCCGAACTGGTCGTTGATCTGCTTCAAATTATCCAGGTCGGCAAAAAAGAGGAGCACGTTTTTTTTCATGCCGTGGGCCATGCTCATGCGCTCGCTGCCGAGCAGCAGAAAGCCGCGGCGGTTATACAAGCCGGTAAGCTCATCGGAAATCGCCAGGTGCGAGAGTTCCGATTCCATCTGATGTTGCCGCATTCCGCGGCGCAGGAAGCGCGCAAGCTTTCTCGGATTCAGGCGGAGGTGACCGTCGCTTTTTGCACTCTCGCCGGCGGCCGCGGGGGGCAAAACGAGACCGTATTGGCTGCTGGGCAGCACCAGCACGGGCGTGCTGGCGGCGATTTCCCGGATCCGCTTCAGATTGGCCGAGAGTCGCGCGCTGGAATCACCCGAACGCAACAGTATGATCGGGGGCTCTTCATTGACCGCGGGGAGAACTTTCTCCAGCTCATCAAGTTTCACCAATTCACATTCGAACGAGCCTCCGTGGCCGATGGTTTTCTGCAGGAAACGCGCGTCTTTGCAGCCATCCTCGAGCAGCAAGAGTTTGAGCGGCTTGGCATTCATGGCCTTCTCCCTTACCGGGATTACCCGAGAATCTCTAAATTTCCGTTGGACAACCGGGCTGTTTTTCCATCCAGGTCATACTCCCGGAGTTTTCGCAGGAGCCCCTTGTAGCTGATCTGCAACCGGCGGGCGGCGGCTTTGCGGTTGAACCGGGTTTCCTGGAGTATTTTTTCGATGGCTGGTTTCTCAGCGCTGCTTTTCACCTGGCGGCCGAGATTTTTCAAATTGGTCATAGAGGATTCCCTGGGTGAACTGCCCGCGGCGGGATTCCCCGTCATTACGCGGCCGGTTCCGCGCAACTCCTGAATGGAGAGTTCCTCGTCGCCCTGGATCAAGAAGCGTTGGGTGAAGCTCTGCAACTCGCGAATATTTCCTGGCCATGAATATTCCAGGCAGGCAGCGACGAGCCGCTGGGATGGCGGAACCGCCGGGCAGCCATACAGGCGGGCAAATCGCCCGATGAAATGATGGAGCAAGAGAGGGATTTCCTCCGGCCGCGAGCGCAGCGGCGGAATGCGAAGAACGAAAGTGTTCAGCCGGTAGTAAAGATCCTGCCGCAGAGCCCCCGATTCAAGCGCCTCGCAAATGTCCACGTTGGTGGCGGCGATGACGCGGGCTCCCACTTTGATGGGGGCGTTCCCGCCCAAACGGTAAATGGTTTGGTCCTGCAACACGTGAAGGAGTTTGGCCTGCAACGCCGGCGAAATCTCTCCGATCTCGTCCAGCAGGATGGTCCCCGAATTGCAGATTTCAAACTTGCCGGGATTGCTGCGCACTGCTCCCGTGAATGCGCCTCGCTCGTAACCGAACAGCTCGCTTTCCAGAAGCGGACCCGGAAGCGCGGCGCAATTCACTTTCAGGAAAGGGCGGCGCGCCTTCGCCGAGCGGCTGTGAAGAAATCGCGCGACAACTTCCTTGCCGGCGCCGCTCTCGCCCAGGATCAGGACGGGAACGTCGTAATCGGCGATTTTCTCAATTTGTTGGCGGATGGAAAGCATGGCGAGGTTCGACGACACGAAAATCGATCCGTCGTTGAGCACTTCCGCCTGGCCAGGTAAGTCTTGCTCGACAGGACTGCCGGGAGGATTGTGCCAATCCTCGGCCGGCGCAAGGGGCGCTGCCTGGTCGTCAATTGCGACACACGCTCTATTCGGACCCCCGGTCTGAAATCTGGTGGCCACTTTGTCTTCTCCTCGGGCACATCGTTCACCGCACCCCGGTCCCGATTTTCCTCAGCGGGAAAATCTACCCACCGGACCGGGGAGCGGTGCCCAGCCCACAACCACGATAAGCCTCGCAGGAAAAACGACAAGGAGGTGAAGACTGTAAACTTATTCAGGTGAATACCTGAAGGTAGAGTTGGTCTGGAGGGGGCAGGCTGCGGAAGGGGCAGGGCGGTTTCGAATTTAGGGTCGATTAGGATCTACTGAGTGATCTGGAGTTCCTAGGCAAGTAAGACACAGTTGTCACTTGGACGATGGGGCCAACCCCTAAGGTGGCACAAATTATTTGTGCACAAGCTGCTTGAGCCGGCCTTGTTGCCTTTCAAAACCAACCGAGCGCAAACTCTAGACATTGCGATTTTCCGCTCTGGCATCGACAGCGCTTCCAGGGCAGAAGGCCTAATGGAGCTTTCTAGTTACGTTGTGCGGTAATGGAGGTCAAGCCATGTTTCTCGATTTCTATCAGTTGCGCGAGCAGCCATTTGGCGTCACGCCCGACCCGGCTTATCTGTACCCAAGCCGGACGCACTGCGAGGCGCTTGATTCGCTCACCGAAGCGATCCTGGGCGACCGTGGATTTCTAGCGCTGATCGCAGAACCGGGTATGGGCAAAACGACCCTTCTCTATCAGGTACTTGAGAGTCTGCGCGATACCGCCCGCGCCGTCTTCCTCTTCCAGACTCAGTGCAATTCCCGCGAATTCTTTCAATACCTGATAAGCGAACTGGGCGTCGACGCGACCGACATGGGACTCGTGGCGATGCACAACAAGCTGAATGAAGTTTTGTTTGCTGAAATGCTCGCCGGCAGACGCTTCGTCCTGATTGTTGATGAGGCGCAAAACCTGGACGAGTCCGTTCTTGAGACCATCCGCCTATTGTCGAATTTCGAGACCCCGCATTCCAAGCTGATGCAAATTGTACTTGCCGGACAGCCGCAGCTAGAAGAAAAACTGGAACGGAAAGAGCTTGCTCAGCTGTTGCAGCGCATTACGGTAATGAAGCATCTTGAGCCTCTCTCGCCGGAGGAAACGGCTGGCTACATCCGGCATCGGCTGAAAGTTACAGGCTATAGCGGCGAAGCACTATTCGAACGAGATGCTCTAGAGCTTATAGCCGAGCGCAGCCAGGGCATCCCAAGAAATATCAATAAGATCTGCTTCCGCAGCTTGCTTGAAGGTTATGCAGCGGGTTGTCAGACCTTGTCTTCCGGCATTGTGGAGAAAGCGACTCAAAGGTTGCAGTTCGTGACTACATCTCGTCCGAAACTAATTTCCGTGGCTGAACCGCCGGCTGCGCCTTCTTCTACTGAATTATTAGAGGTCGTCCGCACTCCTTCAGCGCCACAGCTTACCTATCAGCCGCCCGCTAGTTCGCGCTTGCCTGGCTGGGGAATATGGGCGGGCGCACTCATTGCTGTTTTGTTGTCGGCCGGCTTTGTGCTTCCACGTAACGTCTTTAAGGGAATTACCCGGAAAATGCGCGAGGAAATGACGACGACAAAAAGTCTCATGACCGGCGCTCAGGAATCATCGAATACGCGCGCGACTGCTGAATCAAAGAAAAATGGGCGCGAGATGTCGAACGTGACCGCAATCAGTGCATCCAGCACGGGTAACGATTCGCAGGTTGTCGTCATGCTCGATGGCGCCGTCCAGTATGAATCGGCGCGTCTCAGCTCTCCCGATCGCATCTATTTTGATCTGCACAATGCGCGGCTAGGCCCGTCGGTCGGGCCGAAGACAGCTCCCATTGAAGATGGCCTGCTCAAGTGGGTTCGAGCGGCGCAAAATAATGAGGACGTGGTCCGACTGGTTCTCGACGCAGATGGCGCGAAAGACTTTTCCGCCAAACTGCTTTCTGACCCGTCTCGTCTGGTGATCGACGTCCACGCGCAATCATCGCCCGCCGCAAACAACGAAATGAATTCTAATTCAACGCAGCAAGACTTTGCCAAAGTCGCGGATACAAATCCTTGGCACAGTGGGCAGCTCTCGCTGACGCGTGAATTGGGCCTAAGGATTAACCGAATCGCAATTGATCCCGGCCACGGTGGTTACGACACTGGAACGATGGGTCCGCAGGGTCTGCTCGAAAAGAATCTTTGTTTGGATGTGGCTTTGCGGCTGGGCCAACTGATCGAACAAAACATTCCGAGCGCGCAAATAATCTATACGCGCAAGGACGACAGGCACGTTCCGCTGGAAGAGCGCACCGCGATTGCCAACGACGCTAATGCGGATCTCTTTATCTCGATACACGCAAATTCAAGCGACAGCCGCCAAACGCGCGGCGTGGAAACCTACTATGTGAGTCTGTCAACTTCACAGGAATCCAGAGATCTGGCAACGCGCGAAAACTCCCTAGCAGAATCCTCCCTCCACAATCTTCCGGACCTGCTCAAGAAAATTGCCCGCAATGAGAAACTCGCGGAATCAAAACAACTTGCCACGCATATCCAGAATGCGCTCTCACAGCGGCTGCAGCTTGCGGGTCGTCAAGAAACAAACCGCGGAGTGAAGCAGGCTCCTTTTATCGTTTTGGTCGGGGCAAACATGCCTGCAGTGCTGTCTGAAATTTCCTTTGTCAGCAATGCCAGCGACGAAAGCATGTTACTTGAAAGCGGTCAGCGCCAGCGTGTCGCCGAGGGCCTATATCGTGGCGTTGCAGCTTATCTCGATAGTATGCAGAGCCCACCGCGTCCGAAGCAGAAACTTGTCAGTGAAAACCATCCCGCTGCATCGCCTGTGCGCTTGAAATAGTCTGTCCTCAGAGAATTTAAGACTTACTTCCTGGAACTAAAATTGAAATTGCGCTCTTCCGACGCGACTAGAACTTGTCTGGCTTTTAGTGACCTGCCCCGCATTTTGATCCAGCCACCACGGAATTCAGTTCGCAGGGATGCATTTTAGGGAATTGTCGCCGTCGCTGGTGGTGAAAAGGCGCTCTCCTGTCCGGACGAATCTACTGCCGTCACCGCATACGTGTAAGTCTCCCCAGTCACGACCGTAGCATCTGCATAGCTCAATCCGCTCACCGGCGTCGTCACAAGCTTGCTATAGGCTGTGGTCGCACCGTTCGCCCGGTAGACATTATATCCCGTGACATTCGGAGAAGTACTGGCCTGCCAGCTCAACGCTACGGAATGTCCGCTACTGGAACCCTGGTTACCGGAAACGCCAGTTCCCGATACCCGAATGGTTGTGGGAGAGCTTCTGGCATTGCTCGCGATTATGACGCTGCCACTCACCGTCTCCGCCTTCTTTGGCGAAAACGAAACACTCAATGTCGCCGTCTGCCCCGGGGCAATCGTTGCCCCGTTCACGCCGCCACCCGTTTGGATGTCTGCGGCGGAAACACCAATACTTGACACCTTCACGCTGGAGTTCCCGCTATTTTTCAAGGTCACCACCTGGGTCTGCGTGTTTCCAACGGGCTCGTTTCCGAATACCAGGCTCGTGGGCGTCACCGTCAAGGCTGGCGTTGCGGCCACGCCACTTCCGCTCATGGTAAGGGTTAGTGTCCCATTTGATGCGGTACTGGTGATCGAGGCGCTACCCGCCACATAACCCGTTGTTGTGGGCGTGAAAACCAGCGTGCAAGCTACTGTTTCGCCTGGGGCCAACACCCGAGGCAGCGTTAATCCGTGCAGCGTGAATTTTGGGCTGCTCACCGCCAATGCAGAGATAGTGATGTTCATCGTGGTACTACTGTTTTTCAAATGGAATGCCTGGGAATTACTGGTCCCGACAGGGACGCTCCCGAAGCTGGCGCTCGTGGGGGTCGCGGCAAGTAATCCCCCCGTAGGCTGCACGCCCGTCCCCATCATCTGGTAGAACACGGTTGCATTTGTCGCATCACTTATGAACTCGATAGATCCAGTGAATTGTCCGGGCGATTTAGGGGCAAAAGTGATCGTAACTGCGAAACGCTTTCCAGGCGCGAGAATGTAGGGGAGTACGAGTGGTGTTGCAGTGAACGCACTCCCCGACACGGACTCTTTGCTAATCGTCACGTTGCCGGCGCCGGTGTTTGCGATTATCAACGAGATAGCCGATTTATTGCCCACGCTAAGACTTCCAAATCTCGCCATCGAGGGGCTAATAACCAGTGTTCCTTTAGGGAGTGCGGCGTTCGCAGTTCTAGGGTTTGTCGCTCCAGCCAACAAGGTCGCGCTTAGAACCGCGGCCCAAATTGCTCCCCGATAAGCTAGAAGAGTTCGCTGCAGCAAAGATGGTCCGTATCCGTGGTTCTGCATACAACATGCAGCATAGGATCCGGCCACCCTGGTTTCTACTGAACGGAAGGATGAAAATCGTTCAGCCTTAGGATTAGAACTTGCGCCGACGCTCACACCATGGAATCACCTGTACTCTCGAACAGGTAACTCTTGCCTTAGTCTAACGACGGGTACACATCAACCGGCAAGCTGACGATGGCAGCTCTCACCGAATTCTCTAGAAATTATTGATTCCCTTGAATTTCTCCCATGTCAAATCCGACGCAACTGCATACTGTCGCCAGTTGGAAATCAACCCGTGTGAGATTTTAATGATGATCACGCCGTGAGTCGGGATCCGGCGCTGCATGGTGTATTCCACTGCTCCGATCTGCTGTACGGGATCGAAAATCAGATGATGCCACTCGATGCGGGTGGGTAATTCTCGGTTCGGCCCTCCGCTGAAGATCCGAACGAGGTTCTCTCGGCCCACGAGTCCGGGAGCTGGGGGTGTCGAAAAGATGGCAGCCGCCGAAAAGCAAGCGGTCGCCCGTTCTTGACTCCCCTCCAGCCAGGCGGTCCGAACGGTTTGCAGGAGAAGTTCGAACTGCGCAGAAGACATCTGTTCGAGTGGCCCGCAAATTGCGAGTGAAGTGGGACCAGGGGGCCGTCTGTCCTTAGTATTGGACTGCTGATGAGCTGGGTTCGTTGGCGATACTCCAAATATCAAGCCGGCCAATAGGATGGCAAAGCTTCGCAGTGTCATGGATGTGCTACCTCCTCCGGGGCGAAGTTATGGGAATGTATACCAGTTTCGAAGCAATGCGCGAGAGCAAGGAGTTCGTTCAAAGCTCTTTGTCTTCGCGGAACAACATTCTCGGAGTGCGGTAGTTATAATGACTACCATTCACTACTTTATAACGCTTATTGCCTTTAAATTGTGGTTATTGACTTTACTAGTCAGCAGTTTCATACTCTCGGCTCTCGGACCCGCTCTCGGACCTGGGCTCTCGGACCTCGGACGTTCTCGGTGTATCGGTAATCCAGATTTGCCTTAAGTAGACTGTCGCCCAATTAAGAGCTGTGCCATGCGAAAGACTGAGCATGTGACGACCGGGGCAGAGGTTGGATTCGTTCTTCTCGATTCAACCTTGCATCCCGTGTTGCTCAACCGTTCCGCGGCGGAAATACTTAGCTATCCGCAGAAACCAGGCGCCCAGAAATGCCCGCCCTCGCTTTTGCTGGAACGTGTTCGAATCATGCTGGTCGCTTCGCACTCGAGCGGAGGGTCTCCCATTGTTTCCGAGTTCCGCTCCGGAAAACGCCTCTATCATTGCCGCACATTTCGAGTTGACGCGCAGGGCAAAGAGTATTCACAGCTTTCTCTGGCGGTCCTCTTCGAACGCGGATCGTCTGCCTCGCTTTCGTTGCCGCAGGTCGCACTGAAATACCATCTAACAACCCGAGAGCAGCAAACTCTGGAATTCTTACTCCAAGGTCTGACAAGCAAGGAGATCGCTGATCGCATGAGCATCAGCACGAATACCGTGAAGGCTTTCCTGCGACTCATCATGATCAAGATGGGCGTCTCTACGCGCTCCGGTATTCTTGGAAAAGCCATTACCTCAAATTCTGACATCATGTATCCGATTCACCCATCGGGGAACCCGCCGGAAGACTAATCCCTTCGTGGAATTGACGGACTCCCGAAACTACGCAATCATTTTCCACTTTATGGAACATTTGTCCGTGGCGAGGGGAAAAATCGTGCACAACAGGGCATCTCCACGCTTTCCCCACGCCATAGAATTGCGCGTCGGCGTGCTCACCCGCGTTGATATCTTGGAGGAACCGAACCACCTGCTTGATGGGGTGACCGAGAATGTGGGAAGAGGTGGCGTCTGCGTGTTGATTGACGAGGTGTTGCCACAAAACTCCGTCGTACGCTGCGTGCTCTCGCTGCCCGACATCTCCATGAACATCCCCACACTCATGCAAGTCCGTTGGGCGCAGAGGATCATGGGGAAGAGCAAATACAGGGCGGGATTGCAATTTCTGATTTGAGACCGCAGGAAAGCCTCGTGCTTCCGGACCTCACGGTCGAAACTAACCCAAATGCATTAGCGCACACTTGTTACATCGCTTGGCTACAGCCATCTGGGGACTTGTTTGCCTTTATAAAAAGAGTACAAGCATTCACTCACTGGCCCTAGAGCAACTTACGCGGCCCATTAAAACTGCTCGACGATGAATTGGCTTCCTGCTATTCGCCAACCTCTTATTCGCGCGGTTTGCTGTGTGACGCAAATGCAAGGGCCAAGGAGGAAAAGCGATGCATGTCAGCAAAATTCACCTTCCAATCCGCGGATCGGCGAGCAGGTTAGTTCTGTACAGTGCTCTCGCATTCGCAATGGTTCTTGCATTTTCAGTAGTCGCCTCGGCTCAAACAACGGATGTCCTTCGTGTCACCTACTTCGACAATAACAACGTGGCAGCAGCACCGAATGCGTTTGTTCACATTCTTAACGCAGGCGTGAACGGTGCCCCGCCACCGACCGGCACTGGAAATCTTTGTGCAAGTATCTACATCTGGCGGTTTGATCAAGAGCTTACGGAATGCTGCAGTTGCACAATTACGGCGAACGGGCTGTTAACGTTTACTGTACTGGCAGCCACATCTAACCCCGGAGACGGTGGAGGCATTCCCACGAACGGTTCCATCAGCATCATCTCGGACTCCGCGTGCGATCCCACAGCCCCGGTCCCGACGCCGGATCTGCGCGCTTGGGCTACCCACGTCAACGTGGATGCTAACTCGCCAGGCGGGTTCGATGTCACTGAAACCGAAGCACTGGACACTCCGTTGAGCGCTGGTGAGCTAGCCGAAGCCGCCAGCAGATGCGGATTCCTCCGGGTGAACGGCACCGGCCACGGCCGTTGCGACGCAATCTGCACTGCCACTGGTGGCTGAGCCACGCCACGACACAAACCAAACGGCAAGCGCCCGCTCTCCGGTGAATCACCGCAATCGGGTGCAAGTTCCAAGGAGTATGTTCCCAGGATTATGGTTGTGAGAGTCTTAAACCTAGCCTCGGAACCAGGACATTCAGCGTTGGATACTTCGTTCCTATTCGGCACGAATGGTGACTGAAGGATTTGACTTGAGCTTTCCTGGTGGGACCGCGGCTGGGAATTGCGCCAGCCAATGGAGCGTAGCGCAGGAGGAGCTTTTCCCATGACAGAACCCAAGCGATACTTGTTGTTGGTTCTCGCCTTTGTTGCGGGACTATCGATCATCGGTTGCGGTGGGGGATCAAGCAGCCCACCCGCGGTGCCGGCGGACTTCACGATGGCTGTGACGCCGGGTTCGGTAACCGTCACGCAAGGAAGCGCGAGCTCACCCGCTGTGATCGCGGTCTCACCACTCCACAACTTTAGTGGTAATGTGAGCGTCTCGATCAGCGGCCTTCCTTCCGGTGTCACCACTTCGCCCGCAATGCCCTTCGCAGTTGCTGCGGGTGCTTCCCAATCGGTGACATTCTCGGCGGCGAATTCGGCCACGCTGGGGCCCGTGAATCTGACTTTTTCAGGCACGAGCGGATCGCTAAGTCACACGGCAGGAGCCACGATGTCGGTGAATGCTGCCGCGGACTTTGGCATCAGCATCGAACCAGGACAGCTCTCTGTTATTCAGGGGGCCGTAAGTACGCCAGCCGCAATCTCGGTCACGCCATTGAACTCCTTCAGTGGAACTGTGTCCGTTGATATCAAGGGTCTGCCTGCGGGCGTCGCCACGTCGCAAACCTTGCCCTTGCAACTTACCGCTGGCTCAAAGCCCCAGCAAGTTACTTTCACCGCCGCAAGTTCCGTCGCTCCGGGCACGATGAATGTTGCCTTCAAAGGTAGCAGCGGATCCCTCTCGCACACCGCAAACGCCGCCTTGCAAATTCAAGCGGCATTCACCCCGGACTTTGCACTGGGGTTGAACCCCAATGTTGTTGCCTTGAAGGCAGGTACCAGTCAGGCCGTTAACCTCAGCGTAGCCGCCCTCAACCAGTTTGGGGATAGCGTTGCCGTCGCGGTCACTGGCTTGCCGAAGGGAGTCACAGTGTCGCCCGCCTCGTTTAGTGTTCCCGCCAACGGAAGTAAATCGGTAATCATCAGTGCGGCGGTGGGCGCCCCAGTTGGGACCTCTGTTGTAACTTTCAGTGGAAACGACGGCGCTCTCAGCCACAACAAAAGCGCCGCGGTTACAGTCGTGGCAAACGGGACATTCTCGGCGGCGTACTTTGACTCTTCGATTCTTCCGGTCGGAGTAACCGTCCCGGATCAGTCCATCCGGATCGTCAACCCCGGTGTGCAAAGCACCGCCTCGGTTATGGGCGACCTCTGCGCAAATATCTATGTCTTCGACAGTGTACAAGAACTTAAGGAGTGCTGCAGTTTCCCGATTACCGCCAATGGCTATCTCCGGTTCTCTGTCAACACAAACCTTACAAACAATCCAGGAAACGGCGCGCCTTTCAATGTTGGAAGCGTCGACGTGGTTCCGAGTGTTGCGTCAGCAGCGACGCCATGTGATCCAACCAGTGTTTCGCCTGTTCCAAGACTAAACGTCTGGTCAACACACGTTGCCAACAATGGGCCCGGCTTCCGGCTGGTCGAAACATTGGCCCCTGACACACCACTTAGTGGTCCCGAACTCACAGAATTGCAAACCCGTTGTGGGTTTATCGTGGGCAACCAAAGCGGGGCTGGGATCTGCACCAGTCTCGTCCTCGAATAGAACGAATAGGGTCCCTCACACAGAGTGCGCTATGCGTGCTCAGACCCAGCCCGGGCGCTGAATTACCCCTCAGCGCCCGGTGCGCTTTCTCGAAAGGAGAATGCCATGCGCGTAATGCGACTGGCCGTAGTAGTTTCACTTTTTCTTTCGTTGGAAGTACCGATTTCCTTAAAAGGTCAAGAACTACAACAGAAGTCTCCTCCGGAAGTGTTGGCCATCGTTGACGGAAAGTTACTCACTCGCGCAGAACTCGAAAGTAAAGAAGCAGCCAAACTTCTGCCGGCGCGCGACCAGTACTACAAGGCTCAGCGGGAGGCGCTCGACAGGCTGATTGATGACGCGCTTTTGGAGATGCAAGCACAGCGCGAGAACCTGACTGTTCAACAATTGCTGGAAAAGCATGTGATCTCAAAGGTCAAGGATCCGACGGATGATCAGCTTGAGGTGTATTACGAGGGCGTGCAAACGGAGCAGCCGTTCCCGGCGGTGCGCGATAAGATCCTCGAAACAATCCGCCAGCGGCGCATTGCCAATGCTCGCAAGGAGTACCTCAATTCGCTGCGAAACCATGCAAATCTTGAAGTCCTGCTGGCGTCACCCAGCGTCGACGTGGCCCTCGGTGATGGCCCCACTCGTGGTACCCCGAACGCTCCCGTGCTCCTGATCGAGTTCGCGGATTACGAATGCCCTTACTGCCAGAAAATCAATGCGGACCTTAAGAAGCTCGAGGGAGAATACTCGGGTAAGGTTCTCTTTGCGTTCAAGGATTTCCCTCTGCCCATGCACAAACACGCTCAGAAAGCCTCAGAGGCCACTCGTTGCGCTGGTCTCCAGGACAAGTATTGGCAATATCATGATTTGCTCTTCGAGAAAGGGAGCGGGCTGGAAATCAGCCAGTTGAAGGAATATGCCCACACTCTAAAACTCGATACTGCCAAGTTCGATCAGTGTCTGGATTCCGGCGAGACCGCGCCGGCGGTCAAAAAGGATCAGGAGCAAGGGCAGAAATTGGGAATAACCGGCACGCCGAGCTTTTTCGTTAACGGCCATTTTTTCAGTGGCTCCGCGACTTATACAATGCTCCGCGAGATAGTGGACCAGCAGTTAGCCTTCCTCGCAGCGTCGCAGAAAAAGCCGGCTGGAGGGCGCTAGCGAACAGGGAAGAAACCCATTCTCCGCTGCAAGTGACGCCCCAGGCGTCACGAACGCGCGTTGCGCCAATTGGGTTAAGGCTCAGGACAATTTTCCGCCGGCGAACCGGCAGCTATGGCCTTAGAGGGTTTTGGTTTGACTTAAGAGGGCCTCACAAATGAGAGGAATCCGAGTTTTTCTCCGGGGCCTTATTGGGCTCCTCTCCCTAATATTGCTACCGTGGACCACGGGAGCGACCGAGGCACGCCTCGTGGCAGATGCATCGGTCAGCACTATCAATCCGGGGACGAACTTTGGTAGTCTGTCCAACCTCTACGTCGGGCCAGCCGACGCTAGCAAGCATCCGATCAACATCACGCTGCTACAATTCGACCTCACCGGTGTGCCGTCCCCGCTGGTTGCGCATGCTGAGCTGCGATTCTACGTAAATCGGCTAAACTTTTTTGGGCATGCGGATGTAGCGCCCGTGACTTCATCGTGGTTGGAAACCGCAGTAACATTCAACACGATGCCGAGTATCGGTGCTGTGATTGCTACGGTTCCAGTTCAGCAACGTTTTGCGTATGTCAGTGTGGACGTGACCCAACAGGTTGCGGATTGGCTGAGCGGAAAATCAACCAATAACGGATTCGCTATTTTGCCGTCAGCCAGCGATCTTACGACTTCGTTTGTACTCGACAGCAAAGAAAATGACGAGGGTGGACATTCGGCGGTGCTGGACATTTCGCTGGTGGGACCGGCGGGAGCAACTGGGCCGGCTGGGCCGATTGGACTCACGGGTGTGCCTGGACCGCAAGGCCTAGTGGGTCCACCGGGCGCCACCGGGGCAGCAGGACCAGCGGGACCAGTCGGGCCGAAGGGCGCGACCGGGGTGATAGGTCCACAAGGTGCGACCGGACCAGCAGGAGCGCAAGGAGCAACCGGGCCGACAGGACCTACAGGTCCACAAGGCCCACCACCTGCGATTACGTTTGCGACCTCCTACAATCTTTCTGGTCTTGCCCCTGGGACTCTATTCGGTGCCGTTTCTTCGAGCTTTACCTCCAATCTTGAAACCGGCGCAGTGGCAGCGGTGGTCCCGAACACCTGCATGATGAAGAACCTCATTGCTTTCGCTGATGCCGCCCCAGGTGCTGGCATCACGGTGACATTTACGTTGCGGCAGGGTGGCAGCGTGGATGCCGGTGGCGGCACGAGTCTAGGCAATACGCTGCTCACGTGCTCAATCCCGGGCTCATCTGCACAGACCTGCTCCGACTCACATTCGGTTTCGCTCATTGTAGGCGACCTTATTGATATCGGCATCGTTGTGGCGGGGGGCTCATTGCCAGCCACGATCCACACCAGCGTCTCTTTGTCGTGCCAGTAAGGCCACGCGGGTTCGAGACAATGACCGTCATGAGTTCGCTGATGCGGAAAATCGGAGGCAGACGGCGCAGCGCTGGGATTCAGGTAGCTGCTCAAGTAATCGTGTTGTTGAGCCTGGGTGGCACACTCCGCGCGCAAGGGCCAGTCCTCTCCGTCTCTCCTGGCAATACCATCCACACGATAGCGGGAAATGGCGCCGCGTTCTTCTCCGGCGATAATGGTCCCGCCACAAGTGCGGCCTTGGCAAAACCCGCAAACGTGGCAGCGGACGCGGCGGGCAACATTTATATCGCCGACGCCAACAATCACCGGGTGCGTCTGGTTGACACCAACGGGAAAATAACCACGTTTGCGGGAAATGGTGTTCAGGGATTTCTGGGAGACGGTGGTCCCGCAGCTTCCGCCAGTCTGAATACACCTACGTCCGTGGCCGTGCACAATAACACCGTCTATATCGCGGACAGCGGGAATAACGCTATCCGGGCGGTCTCGGGCGGCACCATAACCACATTTGCAGGGAGCAGCACCGGCGCGGGAGGCTACTCCGGCGACGGCGGCCCTGCGATAGCGGCCCTTCTGAATTGCCCTCGCGGTGTCGCCGTCGATGCCAGCGGGAACTTGTTCATTGCCGATACGAAGAATCACGTCGTTCGCCATGTTGTTGGTGGAACGATCACCACTCTGGCGGGCAACGGCCAGCAGGGATTCCAAGGCGACAATGGCCCGGCAGTTGCCGCCAATCTCGACACCCCCTCATCGGTAGCCGTCGATCTTTCTGGCAACGTGTTTATCGCGGACACTCATAACCATCGAATTCGCCAGGTCTCCGGAGGCAAGATCTCTACATTTGCCGGGAGCGAGGCGCTGGGCTTCCTGGGCGAGGGCACTCCCGCCATTCGCGCCGCGCTCGATTATCCGCTGGGAGTAGCGGCAGACGGGCTCGGAAACGTCTACATCGCCGACTCGAACAATCAGCGTGTCCGAAAGGTTGACACCACCGGGACGATCACAACGGTGGTGGCCAATGGTCAAGAGGCATTTTTGGGAGATAGCGGGCCGCCTCTCTTAGCCTCGCTGGACACACCATCCGCTGTCTTTCCTTTTAACGGACGGCTTTTGGTTACGGACAAGGACAACCAGCGAATTCGGCTGGTCGATCCCACAAGCGTGCCCGTTGCGGATCAGATCGTAGGCACAACGAGTGGCCCCAACACCGTGACGCTCAGCAATGCTGGCGGAGGGACGTTGATGCTTAATTCCGTGACTTTGTCCTCCGGTGATTTTACGCTGGCGGGGGGCGGTTCGTGCGGGAGCAGCTTTCCAGTGAGTCTGGCCGGCGGGGCGAACTGCACTCTGAACATTGTTTTTGCTCCAACGATCATCGGACCACGCAGCGCCATGCTGCAAATCACGGACAACGCGCCAGGGACCCCACAATCGGTCACAGTCGTTGGCAACGGCATTCAGGACAACACGACGCTGGCGCTGGTCTCGTCGCAACCCACATCCACTTACGGCGGATCGGTCACACTCTCCGCCACCATCACGGCTGGGGTCGCGACCACGGCTCCGTCGCCCACAGGCAGCGTCAGCTTCGCGGACGGCGCCAATGTGCTCGGCAGTTCACAGCTCAACGCCGGCGCAGCTTCGTTTTCCACCTCCGCATTGTCCGCCGGCAGTCACACAATTTCCGCGACCTTTAGTGGCGATTCAAACTACGCGGGTAACTCCGGAAGCTTCACGCAGGTCGTCAACAAGGCAACCCCAACGGTAACGCTCGCGGTACAACCGAACCCAATTGTTCTGGGGCAGCCGGCCGTCCTCACCGCCACGGTCAACTCGTCGGCTGGGGTACCAACGGGCACAATCACGATTACTGACAACGGCACTTCTTTGGGCAACGCGCCCATGAATGCATCCGGTGTGGCAACTCTTACGGTCACTCTCACAAGTGGCTCTCATGCGCTTATCGCTGTCTACAACGGAGACGCAAACTTCGCCACCTTCTCTTCCGCCACAATGAACGTTCAATTTGGGAACTTCACGGTATCCAGCCAGCCCGCAAACGCTACCATCCGGACTGGACAGATGGCCACCTTCACGATTTCGATTACGCCTGCCACGGGGTTCACCAGTCCGGTCACATTGAGTTGCTCAAATGTTCCGACGGCAGCGGCGTGCTCATTCTCGCAATCCACGCTTACGCCGAATGGCGCAACTGTAAGTACGATGATGACTTTCCGAACCTCGATGACGGCTTCTGGTGGCCCATTTGGGCCATTTGGACAACGAACCGCTCCTTTTCAACCGATTTTCCTTCTGATTGGCATTCTCGCGGTGTGGCAGCTCTGGCTGTGGCGGAATCGTCGGCTGTTGCAAGCCAAGTGGGTGACGGCTTGCGCGATTCTGACAATCGTCTTTTTGGGGATCGGGTGTGCCAGCGGCCCCAGTTCGGGATCTTCCGGGTCCGGATCGTCTCAAACGACTCCGCCGGGGTCCTATTCGGTAACCGTTACAGGATCAACGAGCGGAGTGAGCGCCCAATCCCAGTCCCTCACACTCAACATTACCGTGACGCCGTAGAAATCTTACCCGAACGCTTAGTAGATCAAAGTTTACAAATCGATCTCAACATAATCTGATATTTGGCGGTGTAATTTCCGGCAGCTTCTTGGGCAAGAAAAGAACAGCGGGCAGTGGGGAGAGTGTCGGAGGTTTTGTTCTCAAGTGTTCTCGAGTTGGGTGAAAGGCAGGAAAGTGAAAAACCTGATTAGTTCTATTTGGGGGTAGGAAAGAGTTGGTGAACCGGGGAGGACTCGAACCTCCAACCCGTTTTTTGCCTCCCGAAATGCTAAATACTTAACGTTTCAAGCGGTTTCCTGGTTTCGGGAATGTCAGAAATGGGCGGTTTTAGGCGTAGTTGTTATCAAGATGTTATGAAGTTTCTTGAAAGAAAAACTCCGCCTCAGCGGCCCCAGCGGAAGAAGGGCCTACGCTTTCCAAAGCCGAAAGGGTAGGCCACCCAAGATTTTCTATTACGTAAAGAATGCGCCACCCGCCAACAGAGCCGGGCTCCGGAACCTCGAGTAACAGTTTGAGTAAGTAACCCAATCGGTCCCGACGAGGTGTCCAAATATCGACAGTGTCACCGAATATTGGTGACGAATGACAGTTCCTGCGCAAGCTAACCTTTGTATTTTCATGCCGATCAAAGTGGACTGAATTTTGCTCAGGAAGCGGTCGAGGTAATGGGGGATGCTCGCCGGCCGGACTCACGATGCATTGCAGTTGGATAGGTTTGTTCGAGGATTGAGTTAATTTACGGAAACAGTGCGCGGCTCGCCACGAGACGCTAACAAGGTTTTCGCAGCCTCGAATGAGCGGCGTGGTGTGTCCGTTCGCGGCAGCCTCCAACCAGGTCCCTCCGGACACCGGGTCATGAAAGGGACTACTTCTTCATGAGAGAAAGACGACTGATAGCAATCGTAGTACTGTGTTGCGCTGTAGCGGCCATGATTCTGCTGTTCGCGCAACTCTCCTCTGCCCAGAGCGGAGACAAGGGAGCCAAGAAAGGTGATCGCGACTCTCCGCCGCCCATTTACAATCCTTATCCGCCGGGGATTGTACCTTCAGATCTGCCGCAAGAAATCGAAAGAGTGCGGCGCGAGGTTCGATTCATCGAAAATGAAGCACTGGTACAGTGGAGAGCGCTGCCGCCTCCGAAGCTGACAGGCCAACCACCTACCCTTGCAAACACCGGAATGCGAGCCAACCAATTGTTGGGGAAGCTTATGAATTTCGACGAGAACATGTCCCCGTTCAAAAACAGGGCTTGCGGCTTCTGTCACATGCCGTATGCCGGGTTTAGCGGGTCGATCCCGTCGGTGAACCTTACAATGATCGCGTATCCCGGATCGTTTGCGAACCGCGCCGGCAAGCGCGTGGCGCAGAGATACACGTATGCCCCCAACTTTCCCGTGCTGAATTTCAACGCCGCCCAGGCCGGGTTTTTTGGCGGGAATTTCTGGGATTCACGCGCGACGGGCTACCTGCTCGGAAGTCCGGACGAGGAGCAGGCGCAGCACCCGCCTGTGGATACCCAGGAGCACGCGTTACCCGACACGGCTTGCATAGCCTTCCGCCTTACCACCGCCACATACAGACAACTGTTTGAGACGGTGTGGGGCGCCGGATCACTCGACATCAAGTTCCCTCAAAACACGGAGGAGATCTGCGAAACTCCCGGCGGAGCAGCGAAGTTCGGCGCAAACACCATGCCAATCGATCTGTCTCCTGAGGAGCGCTCGAGGGCCAACAGCGTGTTCAATCACTGGGCGCAGTCCCTTGATCAGTACGAAGCATCGCCGGACGTGAGCGCGTTTTCGTCAAAATTTGACGCCTTCCTGAATGGCCACTACACGATGACTGCGGATGAGATGGCCGGTTATAACCTGTTCCGCGGAAAAGCGAACTGCAATTCGTGCCATATCGACGGCAGATCCACCGCGCCAACGCCCCCGCCACCGCAGGGCACGGCACCCAACAGCACGGACACTGGCGCCGCGGCATCCACGACGCCACTGTTCACCTGCTTCGGTTCGGCCAACCTGGGCCTGCCGTTGAATCCCAGGGATGCGTTCTATTATCAAACCACGCCGGACTCCTTCGGCTTTACTGCCAATCCCTTTGGCTTCGGCTTCAGAGATTTGGGATTGGGAGGATTCCTGAGGAGCGGATTCGGCGCGGCGCCGAGCCCGAACTCGGATTGGACCCAGTTTGCGCCAGTCACGGATGGACAGATGCAGACGTCTACGGCGCGAAACGTGGCCATGACGCCACCGCAATGTCCCACCACCGAGGCGCCGGGGCCCTACTACCAGAAAGAATTCTTCCACAATGGCTACATCAAGAGCCTGAAGCAACTCGTGCATTTCTATAACACGCGCGATGTTTACCAACAACCAGTCACTTCAGGGCACTGCCCCGCAGGCACCACCGAAAAAGTGGACTGCTGGCCGATGCCGGAGGTGAAAAACAATCTGGACATGACCATCGGGAGCCTCGGTTTGTCGGATACGGAGGAGAACCAGCTTGTGGCGTTCCTCCAGACGCTGACCGACGGCTTCACGACACCGTACCCGGATATCGGGACGTTTACTGGCATGTGCATGACGGGCGGTACTGCGTCGACCCAGGGGAATGAATTGTTGATTCCCACGCCGACACTGCCGCCGTGCCCAGCGGCGATATGCGGTGTTGCGCCGTTGCCGACGAAGCCGATTCCCTGATGGTAAGGCTGCTTGCCTGAAGGGCTAGGCTCGGTATGTAACGACTCTCTTGTTGGGTTGGTCCGTTTCGCGATTGGTTTCGTGAAGCGGGCCGGCCAGAGAGAGAAATTTAGATTCTCTAGCCATTGCGGTTACATCTTGCATGGCTTTGCGGTCTTAAAGTTTGTTCACAATTATAATTTCGTTTGAGGTGTCGAAATGAGGAAAGCAGTTTTGACGTTTGCGATGGCGATTTTCTGCGGCAGTTGGTTTGCTTCACCTTCGGCCTTTGCGCAAGTCGTTCCCCCGACACAGAAGGCCGCGCGCGTTAAAGTTACCCAGGCACCGGAGATTGAACTGAACCAACCACATTTGGCGATCATTCGATGGACAAGCAACAATCCCGGCGGCACGCCCGAGCACTTTGGCGTGGTGCACTATGGAACGGATCCGAAGAATCTGAACCTGACGGCGAAATCGCACATCCGGCTGAACCAGGGCCACGAGTACACGGTTTTCCGCGTGCGGGTGGACGACCTGGCGCCGAAGACCACGTATTACTACACCGTGGATTCTCTCGACGCTCATGGCGTGAGCGATGGTGTCAAGAGTTCGACAAAATCGTTCACCACGCAATAAACGAAACGAAGACATTCGGCCGCCTCTCCTGAAATCCAAGACCGGCGGGGTGTTTTCTGGACACACTTTCGCGAATGAGTTTGTGACCTCTCTTTGCATACCGACTTTGGGGCAATGGCCGCGGTTTTGGGTGGTGGGACTCAAACGCTACTATGGCAAGGGCCACTCAAGCGTGCAAACAACACTCCCTGTATAATATCAGCACGTAGAGACCGAAGACTTCCGGGCTCCAATAAACGAGATGACGACTGAGTTGTTTTGCGATGTTACCAAACTGAAGTTAGCGGCGGCTTGATGTATTGAAAATAAAAGAGTTGGTGAACCGGGGAGGATTCGAACCTCCAACCCGTTGTTTGCCTCCCGAAATGCTAAATACTCAACGTTTCAAGCGGTTTCCTGGTTTCGGGAATGTCAGAAATTGGCGGTTTTAGGCGTAGTTGTTACCAAGGATGTTGTCAAGTTTGGTCGGCCCACTCTGTCATGGCTGTGCCCTCTATGCTCGCACCAGAACCGACTTGATGTCCGGTAACTGATCAGGCAATGACCGTCTTTTCTGCCTTCATCGTTGAAGGGCACCGTACGCCGAAATAAGCATGACTAACGCTCCCGAATCCCCTATGTACATTTTGACAGTAGACTGCCCATTAGCAAGATGTGACAAAAGGCACTGGAAACGCAAAGCTGGGGCGCTGGGAGCGGCTGCCCCGGCATCAATCAAGCTGGGGTGCTCTTGCGCGGAGGGTGCCCCGGCTTTATTTCACCCATGTGACCTACCTGTTATCCCGGTTCATCCAATCCGGGTTGCTGTACACGTTGGTAACCTTCCCCTAGCTTCGGCCCAATTGATGGTAAGTCCAGATGATGAAGAGCGGGTCACGATAAATGTCGTCTACTGCCAACAAAACCCGAACGGCACTGTGACCACAAGCAATGGTGAGAAAAAGGTTGTGGTGACGAGATCGCCTACATGTATGAATCGGGAAGGAACTGACTTTCAATTCGGCAAGGTCCCGGTCCGAGGAAACTTACTTGGGCGGGCGTAGTGGAATCGATTGCAATCCCGACAAAGATAGGGTCGCACTCCAAGCATGGTACAAAACATTCGCTGGAGAACGGTGTCGCCAGTCATCCGCATGATCGCGCGGTTGTCGCAATACGGACAGGAGCGTTTCAAACCGAAACGCAAAGGCAAGCGCGAAAACAGAGGAACCCGAAACATCATGCTTACTGTTGGTAGTCATGGGCGGCGATTCTACCCCGAGGCGATGATTCTCCGCATAAATTCTCGGATTTTTGTTGGCAAGCCGCCAAGTGAGAAGTGCAAGTGCCTGATTAACGCGGTTAGCTTAGCTCCTTTAGGAACCGGTTAATGCAAAAGTTTTTGAAACTCTTTTTCCGCGCTCTTTTCCTTCGTTCGAATCCACTCACTGCAGGTCGCAATCTGATAGTCAATAATCTTGACTGCCAATGCCAGGCGGGCATCTTTAGGATGCCTTAGAAATTGCTCGAACAGTTTGGTCCGGGCGATTTTCAGATCGTGGCGAACCTTCTTCCGATCGATTGAATGCTCTGCCATGCTGATTGTGACTCCCAGCGACTTAGGCCATTCCACATTATGAGAATCGGTGGCGGGTTACCACTGTCAATAATGGCAGGAGTTCCCGCCAACTGCCTGATAATCGCTGCGGAACCCGGACAAGTTCGGTCTAGTACTTGACTTGTCCGGTAAGCCGGGTGGTCTCAATGGGTCGACGCAACACGCAGCTCGAACCCACCTTGCATTGAAAACAAAAGCTGAAATCGCTCGCTAGGTTAGATCAGCCGGAACGCTACCCTGGCTAGGTTTTGACCGAGCACAGCCAAACAGATCGGTTCTCCAGGGGAGGTATTGTCGGATCAACCGAGTAGATGGTGTTGCATCGACCGGTTGAGCTGGCACGACTTATCGGGAGGAATGATGTGTTGTACACTTGCGAAGTCAACGCTAACTCAAATTTTAAAGTGCCAGGATATTTAGCGTGGCTTGGGGCTAAACAAAAATCGGCGATTCTCGTGTGCCTGATGGGAATTTCTTCCACGCCTCAAGATGCTTTTGGCGTGGGTCAGTTGACTGCTCAGAGGGGAACTCATGAATCAGGTCAGGGTAGAGAGTGGGAAGGACCGCTTGAGATTGTTTCTCCCGCTAACGGGGCTGCTATTCGCTTTGCTTTGGGCGATGGTGACAAACGCGAAAATGGCGACAGATTTTAATCCCAATCTAGACTTCACGAAGTACAAGACCTTTGCATATATCGGCGGAGTAGAATCTCTCGTCAGGATGCAGTTGAACCCAGAGCTATTGAACAATCGGATCCACCGCGCGGTCGTGCGTGAACTGACGGGTAAAGGACTTCGCGAGGTGCAGCCAGAAGAAAATCCGGATCTGGTGGTGCGCTACTGGGTTGAGGCGGAATCGACCGCGCAGCTGACTGGCACTGTCCATTGGGGAATCTATGGTTCCTATTACGGCGACTACTGGACAGTTATGTACACCACGATGAGTACGCCGGTAACCCACAAAGGCACGCTTGGCATTGAACTGATTGATGCGAAAGCGCGGGATCTTGCGTGGCGGCTGTTTGTGAGTGAGAAGATCATCCACAACGACCCAGACAAGATCTGGAAGACGGCAGACAGCAACATAATAAAGGCGTTCAAAAGCTATCCTCCCACAGCAAAGGCCATCGAAGAAAAGAAGGCGGAGTGGGCCAAAATAGACGCCGCCAAAAAGTCCGCACGACCTTAATGGCTAAGCTTGGCTGTACTCGGTCAAACCTAACCAGGGTAGTGTTCCGGCTGATCCAACCTAGCAAGCGGTTTTAGCTTTTGTTTTCAATGCAACGCGGATTCAAGCTGAGTGGGCCTCGCGCATCCCCGGCTCGGACAACGAAATGGTCGAAGTCCGCCGGATGTTTGAGATAACCGACTTCGATCCCGAGATCCAAAAGGAGATCCAAAAGAAGTTCGGCGACGTGTTTTAGACTGAGCGGCGTTTGACTTGAGTATCGATGAACGAATAGCGAAATGACGAGACCATGCTTCTCAATCCGAGGCAAAAATGAGAAATGTAATCTTCGCAATCAACATTACCGTAGATGGCTGCTGCGACCACACCAAAATGATTGCCGATGAAGAAATACATGAATATTTTAAGCACCTCATGCGAGATGTTGACCTACTCGTCTTTGGGCGTAAAACCTATCAATTGATGGTTCCTTTTTGGCCTGATGTCGCAAAAAACCATTCTGAGACAAAAGCAGAGAACGAATTTGCTGACACTTTTGATTCCATCAACAAAATTGTTTTCTCACGATCATTAGACAGCGCCGAAGGAAATACGAGAATTGTTCGTACGAAGCTTCGAGACGAATTGCTTAAATTGAAGCAAGAACGAGGCAAGAATATTTTAATCGGCGGTGTAGCTATCCCTTCACAACTTATAGAGCTTGGTCTAGTTGATGAATATCATTTTGTCGTTCAGCCAATAATTGCAGGAGAAGGGAGACGGCTGCTGGAAGGTATTAGCCTACAGGAGAAATTACAATTAAAACTTGTTGAGTCAAAGATTTTTAAGTCAGGATGTGTTGCGCTTCGTTACTTGAAACAGTGACAGAAAAAATTGGCCGAAACTCGCGCCCCTCTGCGTCAACAATGCGGATGCCCCGGGTTTAGTTGCCTGACGGTCAAGTCCTGATAAACGCGGAAACCGGAGAAGTGGGTCCTAGGAATCGACATGTCCGGTTAGGTGACTTGCCAGGAGTTAGGCGTCCCCGAGTGATTCTTTTCGGGACGTCAATGTCAAAACTGACAGTTACAAAAGCCTGAGCACTAAATTAACTTCGCCGATAGTGGGCAATCCTGTCTTGAAGACTTTGCTGTAGGCTGGATCAATAAGCTTGTTTTTCAACATTCAGCAGAGCCATGGGGATCTCTTGGGCAGAGAAGTCCCCTAACTGCACGGGATTGCCCGCCAAGTGGTCCTTCAGGGGACTACCTTGGAGGCTCTTCACTCGCACCCTTCGGTAAAAAGGTTTTCGCCCGCAAGAAGAGCATCTACGACCTGCAGTAATACTTCACCGAGTTCAGACTTCCTCACGATTCCGGGAGCGGCTGCTCTTCCGCACGATGTGACCGTGACTCAATTTCCCTTCTGGTTTCCCGCTGCCGTTCCATCCCGTAATTGCCCCTGAGCAAGTCCAAGGTTGCGTATAGGCAACGACGCAGTCAATTTCGCATGTGATGCTTGTATTGCAGTAAGGCAATTAGAGCGAAATTCTCCGCCCAGAAAGAGCAGTGAGGGTAATAGGAAATGAAAGACCGCAAGATTCGCATGAAGAACAGCGCAGAGAACAAGGCCCCCAAGAACATCCGCGAACGCCTCGAGTTGATCGACCAGGACATGAATCTGAAACTGCAAACACTCGCGAGTATCTTCTCAGGCACCCAAGACTATGCGGAAGAGTTTCACCTTCTCTACGTCCAGCCTTTGCTAGAGTCCGGCCTCACCTTGGAAGACTCGCTAGAGATGTTAGTCGAAGGCGTGATCCGGCCCAACTGATTTGCCTTCAAACCGCCCGCCTAGTTTCATACCGGATTGAACTCCGCCCAAAGCAAGGCCCCGCTTAGAGAAACCTAGGCTGGGGCTCTTGCTTTCTGGGCCCTGTCGCCGCCAGATCCGCGCACGACTTTTGGCGACCTGAAATCCACCAGGTCGCCACAATTAGGGCAGGCCGAATCAACGCATTGGATGGTGTTGCAGCGACCGGTTGAGCTCGCAACGCTTACCGGAAACTTGGGTACTACCCGCCAGATGACGGCCGTCTAGTCAGCCCCGATTGCGAACGTCAAAAGGAAACTTGCGTTCCCACCGTTTCCGGTACTCATCATGTTCCTACGGGACTTAGCCTACCTGCTTTTAGGAACCGGTTAATGCAAAGGTTTTTGAAACTCTTTTTCCGCGCCCTTTTCCTTCGTTCGAATCCACTCAGTGCAGTTTGCAATCTGATCGTCAATAATCTTGATTGCCAATGCTAGGCGGGTATCTTCAGGATGCTTAAGAAATTGCTCGAACAGCGTGGTCCGGGCGATTTTCAGATCGTGGCGATCCTTCTTCCCATAGATTGAATGCTTTGCCAAATGCTTTGCCATGCTCATTGTGACTCCCTGCGACTTAGGCCATTCGACATTTGCTAATTCAAGAAGAAACAGCGGTGTAGTGGAGTTGTCGCACCGTCCTAGAACTCCAACACAACTCTGACCCGGTGCTTGCCGCCAACCATATATGAGAATCGGTGGCGGGTTACCACTGTCAATAATGGCAGGAGTTCCCGTCGCGGAAACCGGACAAGTCCGGTCTAGTACTTGACTTGTCAGGTAAGGCAACTTATCGGGCCCTAGAGGCAGGGAGCTGCGATAAGATTCCAGTGGCAGCTGTTTCTGTCTGTGCGAATGCAACAAAAAAACCTATCATTTTCCCGTCGCTGCAGCCACGCTGTCGTCGACTGGCTATAAATGAACGCGCGCCTGGTGAGTCCCTGTGCGTTCTTTGCTCCGAAGGCAAGCAGTAGCAAGTGTGAGACTTCTCCAAGGAGGTGTGATCCGTCATGAAAAAAGTGGTCGAGATGTCACGGCGTGATTTTGTTCGGTTGGGAGCAGGGTCCGTGGCCGCTGGTATCACGGGAAGGAAGGTGGAGTTGCTAGATCCCAAGATGTTGTGGCCTTCTTCGACGGCCGCGCCTTCCGATACCGTGCGATTCGGTATCATCGGCACGGGAACTCAAGGCTGCGATTTACTAAGGGCGAGTCGGGCTGTGCCCGGAATCGAGTGTGTGGTTGCTGCCGACCTTTTCGACGCGCGGCATGAGACGGTCAAGGAGATCTTGAAGAAAAACATAGATACCACGCGCGATTACCGGCGCGTTCTCGACCGCAAGGATATTGATGCGGTAATTGTGGCGACGCCAGACCACTGGCACGGACGCTTGGTGGTAGAGGCGGCCCAGGCCGGCAAAGATGTGTACTGCGAGAAACCAATGTCCCATACGCTCGAGGACGGTTTTTCGATGATCGATGCGGTACAGAAGAATAAGCGGATCTGTCAGATCGGTAGCCAACGCGTGAGCTCGATTCTCTACGCGAAAGCAAAGGAAATCTGGGACTCCGGGAGACTGGGGGAGGTGGACACAATTGAAGCGGTGTGGGACCGCAACACGGACAGCGGGGCGTGGGTCTACCCGATTCCGCCGGACGCCAACGAAACGACGATCGACTGGAATACCTGGCTAGGAAACGCACCTAAGCGGCCCTTCGACGGACGACGCTTCGTCTCCTGGCGTTGCTACAAGGACTACGGAGCGGGGCTCCCGGGCGACCTATTCGTGCATCTGATCTCCGGCATTCACTACGTGACCGGCGTCAACGCGCCGGCGATGCGCGCTTTTTCCACTGGGGGAATTTACCACTACAGGGATGGCCGCGAATTTGGGGATCTCCAGTGGACCATGTACGAGTATCCGAAATTCCAGGTGGTTCTCCGCTGCAATCAGAACAACAAGTACGAGGACCAAATGTTCGCCTTCTACGGGAAAAAGGGAACCATGTTTATCCGCGGGGAAGGTGCGCCTGCCGCTCTAGGGGCCGGAGCATCGCTGGCGTTCCGGCCGGAGCCGCCGTATCAAACACGCGAGGACTATTCCATCGGGTCGTGGCCTGAAAAGGCGCGTGAGGAATACATCGCGAAGTGGAACCAGGAGCATCCCAGGCCGGGTCCGGGCGAGTATAAGGTGGACTCCGAGGAGGAGGTGTATGCCGCACCCTCACATTACAGCGACCTGGTGGACCACCTGGCAAACTTCTACCAGGCGGTGAGGACACGAAAACCGGTCCTGGAGAACGAAGTTTTCGGGAACAACGCCGCGCTTACCGGATGTCACATGTCGAACTATTCGTACTTCAACAAGAAGGTAGCGGTGTGGGACGAGAGTTCCAAGAGCATCAAAAGCGATTAATCCATTCGCAAAGTTGCAAGGGCTCGTCCGCCTTCAGGTATGAAGGGACAATCCCGGAGTTTTGCGAAACTGGATTCAAACCCCATTACTCCGACGCTACCGTGGTGACTGGCAGCTCGAAAACTATCCAGAAACGGGCTAACCGGTAAAGTAGAATTTAGTACGAACTTTACCGGTTAGGGAACTTACCAGGAGTTGGCGTTCAGTTTCCTGCCCGTCGACGTCCATCGTCATCGTTGAATCCGTTTGTTTGATGCCCAGAGATCGGTATACTTCGGCCCACCACGCGCCTCGGAGGGGGCCAAACCATGTTACGCGAACGGCTAACTCGCGCATTTCTCTGGTTTTCCGTAAGCGGTTGGGGTATCGGCTTAGGCGGCAAAATATTTGATCTTCTCATCGTGGCGGGAGCATGGAGTGCAAAGCCGCCTTCCTCGTTCAATCTCCTGCCCTATGGTCCCCGATTCCCGTTAAACCCCGGAGATTTCTTCCAACCCTTGAGCCTCGTGATGGTGTTTGGGATCGTGGGCGCTCTCGTGAGTGGATGGATGACTCCGTTTCGGTATCGCGTTTGGTTGTTACTTCCAGTAATCTCTTTTATCGTTCTCTGGGCTTTTACCCCGACGGTCTTTTGGCCGATGATCAATGAACTCTACGGCGCAGCTACCGGCAAAATCGTAAGAACTGACGCCGAGCTAATACTTCTCGCGCGACGCTGGATCATTTGGGATTGGTGCCGAGTGGTAGGGATTGCCGTGGGATTCCTTTCATCCATACGTGCAATCAGCATGCCCTATCCTTGTCAAGATTGAGCGCACGCTAAGTCCTGACTAACGCGGTTATCGGAAAAGTGGATTTCACACGTCCGGTGATCCGACTTACCCGTAGCTAACCGGCGTTCCTCAAGACTTAGGGCACTACGGCGAAGAAGAGAAAAACGGCAAAAAGAACGAGGTGGACAATCCCTTGGAGCACGGTGGTTCGACCCGTCCCTATTGTGAGGAGACAAACAAGGAGGGTCACAGCGAGTAGCAATTCCTCTTTGGCGTCGAGCCCGAGCGTGAGAGGTCTGCGGAGAAACATAGAGACGCTGGCGACCGCCGGGATTGTCAGCCCAATGGTGGCCAATACCGATCCGAGGGCCAGGTTCATGCTGGTTTGCAGGCGGTTCGCAGTTGCCGCACGGTACGCGGCCAGTCCTTCGGGGAGAAGGACCAGTCCCGCGATTACAATCCCCACAACACTTCTTGGCGCACCGACGACTGCAATGCCGCGCTCCAGCGTTGGCGTGAGTGCCTTCGCCAACGCCACTACCGCGACTAGCGAGACAAGGAGCAATCCCGCGCTGACAAGCGCGATCCTGTTCGTTGGGGGCAGCGCATGTGCTTCTTCGCCACCGCCCGCAGGAAGAAAATAATCGCGATGGCGAACGGTCTGCACAAACAGGAATGAACCATATAGGATCAGCGAGACAATGGCGGCAAAGACGAGCTGTGATGAACTGAATGTCGGCCCGGCCGCAGTGCTCGTGAAATTCGGAAAGATCAGAGTCAGCGTTGTCAGCGCGATTAGTACAGAGAGCGCGGCTTGCGCCCCCTGAAACTGAAAGCCCTGCTCGCGATGGCGAACGCCACCGGCGAGAATGCACAGGCCGATGATGCCGTTGCAAACAATCATGACTGCGGCAAAAACAGTGTCGCGCGCCAGCCCGGCGGTGTCGATCCCACCGGTAATCATCATGGAGACGATGAGCGCCACCTCAATAATGGTGACTGCCAGGGCAAGTACGAGTGTCCCGAATGGCTCACCGACACGATGCGCAATTACTTCGGCATGGTAGACTGCCGCAAAAACGGTGGCGATCAGAGCGAAGGCTTCGGCTGCGGCAAATGGAACGCCGGGGCGTAGGGTTGTGTGGACAGCTAGGACGGCTAGCGCCAGGACTGGCCAAGTCCACGCCCACCACGGCGCTCGCCCTGAGTTTGCGGATGGCATGGTAGGGGCACTCCAATTCCGAAGGCGCTAAGATCCGACTCACCGGGACTTAGTCGCGTTATCGCGATTGGAGTTCTGAGGGGCGACTATTCCTTAAAGACCACGGGAGGCCCGCTGACACGCTTCCCCTTAAGATCAACAGTCACCTCTACCCGGTCGGCGATCTTGATGAAGGGAATACCGCTGTTCATGCCGTATTCCTTCCGGTCGAAAGCCATGATTCCCTTAATCGTGCCTGAGCCAGTCCCCTTACCGCTAATCGCAAACGTCAGCTTCTCATGTTTGGTTACTCCGCGTATCGTGAAATCGCCGTCGAACTCAACCGTGTCGGGACCGGTCTCTACAACCTTCGTTGAGTGAAACGTGATCAGGGGATTCTTCTTGACGTCGAAGAAATCTTTGCCCTTCAACTTGCCGTCCTTCATTCCGCTTCCGGTATTCACACTGTCTGCTTGAATCTTGATATCCAAAACTGCTGTTGCCAAGTCGGGAGACGTGAACGTAGTGGTGGCGTCCCACTTGTCGAACGTACCGGCTATTGGCACCGATGCGCTTACACTGAACTTGATCGAGCTGTCTGCCTTGATCGTTTCGAAAACCGGAACCTGCGCCCGATCTACACACGGAAACGCGGCAAATGCTAAGAGGTAAAGGATAACTGGTCGCATGCCGGTTAGTCTGGTCCTTCCCCATTCAATAGTCAATCGTCTTGGTCATGCCAACGCCTAGTAAACGCGGTGGTCTCAATGGGTCGACGCAACGCTCAGCTCGAACCCACCTTGCATTGAAAACAAAAGCTAAAATCGCTCGCTAGGTTAGATCAGCCGGAAGGCTGCCCTGGCTAGGTTTTGACCGATTACAGCCAAACAGATCGGTTCTCCAGGGGAAGTATTGTCGGATCGACTGATTAGATGGTGTTGCAGCGACCGGTTGAGCTGGCACGACTTACCGGGAGCTAGCACAGTCTCCAACAGTTAATCGATTTAGTATAAGATTTTGGTTTCCAAGGGTTGTACCCAATTGTGGACTGAATACGTCACAGTAGGGTTCTTGGTTCCTATTCGAGTCCAATTGGAGGGGTATGCCCTGCAAGTCGTGTGGGTCAGTCAACCAGAGCAAGTTCACCGGGGAGATAGGCATCCATTTTCCCGGACTGAAAAACATTGACAAGGCCGTCGTGTGGGTTTTCCCAGAGCTTATTGTTTGCTTGGATTGTGGGACGGCGGAATTCCGTGTTCCGGAAGCTGAACTGCGCCAACTTGCAAAAGGCGACCCCGCCGCGGCAGGGTAACCCAGAATTGAGTCTTTGAGGCGTTCATCCAGAATAAACGGCTGAGTGTTCCGCGCAGATGCGCCGGAAAACGTGCTCGTCTTCCTCGCCGTGAAAGCTTCTCAATGGATATGCGCACAGGATATCGACGTCGTGTGTTTTGGCTAGGTCGTTTCCGAGTTGTTCGAACCGAATAGCCGCATCCGCTTTGCCTTCCGCGTGCAAGAGAGCCACAGCTTCACCAAACACAACAACTTGAGGCTGCTTTGATTTCGCCGCTTTGGCAGCTGCTTCAATCAAGCCACCAATACCCCTGAAAAATAGAACAGGATCAGGCAAACTATTCACCATGATTGTCGAGAGCGTATCGGCAGCATCCAATGAAATGTAGGTACCTTGCTCCAGGACCCCGTCCGTATCCACACCCTCTGACTTCAATCTCTGAAGAAGACTATCCCGGTGTGACTTAGTAGCGAGCACAATTGCCGCGTTACCAGCCTTGAGGGGAGCAGCAATAAATCGAGTCACGCTGTCTAGAAGAACTGTGTCATCGGAATAGAACAGAACCTCATGGCAGTCAGGGGCTTTCTCTCCTGAGGTGTCGGTGAACTCGTAGCCTTTCAAGCTGCTGCTGACAAATTGCTTGCCTCGAAGAACTGCATCCACGGCAGGCAATAGTTCGCTTTGGGCATCTGTCTTATGAACGTAACCCAGAGCGCCCGTGCTCAAGGCTGCCCGCACGACGTCGGAATCATTGTTCTGACTTAAGAAGACTATTGTGGAGGTGGGAGAGAATTGTCGTATCTGCCGGGCGGCTTCGATTCCATTTAGTTTTGGGAGACCAATGTCCAGCACAACCAAGTCCGGCTTCAGGTTCGCCACCTTCTGAACGGCTTCTGATCCATCCGACACCTCCGCGATGATTTGCCATTGCGGTCGTGCCCGAAATAGCAAATGAACTTGACGTCGCCAATCTTCGAAATCATCAGCTACCAGAATACGAATTGATGACAACCGCGCTACCCCATTTCTTGCGTATAAGAACACGCCACGTGCAAATTAATTGCACGGCCCTCCGAGTCCCTGCACCTGGAAGAACGATTCAGGCAAGGTCATCGTGTCGCGGAGCGCTGCGCGGGGATGGACCAACTACTATCCCATCTCACGTTTTAAAGCAACGCGGTTACTCTCTCGCGTATAGCGAAGTTGGTCAAGGCACACAAGTTATCCGTAAGCGGCCTGACCAGGAGTTAGTAGTTCAAGGAAGCACTCAAGCAATCTAGTGGCTGGTAAACGCGGGTACCAGAAAAGAGGCTACCGGGTCGAACATGATTGCATAACAATGTCGGCTCCTCGACCCGAGTAGACTGTGGTTGTTCGACGACCGCAGGCTCGGGAGAAAGGAGCCGAACATGATGATTATAGGCGTAGATTACCACCCGAGCTTTCAGACGAT